>Ga0182745_1005171_pt1 | contig 10709 bp, 11 predicted proteins | sample eDN3rd30CKraftBY_FD_128523 | JGI IMG/M metagenome (GOLD analysis project Ga0182745, IMG submission 128523) | Enriched backyard soil microbial communities from Emeryville, California, USA - eDNA 3rd pass 30_C Kraft BY (version 2) (version 2) | ecosystem: Environmental > Terrestrial > Soil >... | reverse complement strand
GGGGCGGGGGGGACGGGGGGCATGCGCTGCGCGCCACCGCTCGGCGATGCCGGAGAGCTCGGCCATGTAGAAATCACAAAACTCAGACGCTTCACGCAAGTTCCGATTTCCCGCGAGCCGCGGGACCGCGAGCGCCTCGCCGCAGATTCGGGAGAAGGCCCGTAGGGACTCCTCCGCGACGCGCAGCTTGCTTTCCCAGCCCTGGGAGTTGACGACGGAGTAGTGCTGCCGGTCACCGGGGACGCTGGCGGGCTCCACCAGCCCCATGTTGGTACAGGCCCGGAGGTTGGTGGAGACGGACGCCGCGCTCACCTGGAGCAGCTCGGCGATGCGCTTGTTCGAGAGGGGCTCGCCCGCGAGCATCAGCAGCGCGTAGATGCGCCCGCCGATGCGCGTGCCGCCCCGCCGCTCGAAGTACAGCCCCATCGACTCGATGAAGCGGTGCTCGGCGGCACCCAGTTCCACCATGCCGGTCTCCGTTCCGCTCCGGCGGGCACCCCCGTTGCGGAGGGGCGGCGCGGCCGGGGCGGCGGGCAGGCATTTAGGGGAGGGGGCTTCGTTCAGTCAATACTGAATGAACTGTATGCCGATGCGGGAAGGACGGGGCCGGTGTCCGCGTGGGACGCACGGCGCGGGGCCCGCGACCGCGTTCCGGCCGCGGGCCCTGGCGTCCCCGCGCATGGCGTTCGGGGTTGTCATGCGAGGTCGCGCGGCCTCAGTACGTGTCGGGCGACTTGTGGGAGCCGGTGTCCGGGTTCATCGTGCCGTCGTTCCCGGACCCGCCCTGGCCTTCATGCTTGCCCATGCCGGAGCCACCGATGTCGCGGCCCTGGTTGATGGACGAGTCCGGCGTCAGCGACCCGCCCGCGCCGCCCGTCCCGGAGAGGGAGATGTTCTTGGCGACGTTCTTGGTCTCCTTCACCTCGTAGCTGGCGCGAATCTCCTGGCCCGGGCGCAGGTCCTTGGCCTTCTTCAGGGACGGGTCGCTGAAGGTGGTGCTGCGGTCGACCTCGAGCGGGACCACCGCGCCCTGCATGTCGACGAAGATCTTGTCACTCTCCGCCTTCACCACGCGGCCGTTGAGCTCCTTCTGGCCCATGGTGGCCTGGTGCCCCATGGTGCCGGAGCCGCCGTGGCCGGGTGTCCCGGGGACCGAGCTCCCACGCTGGGATTCGGATTGCCCCATCTGCCCCGAGCCCCCCTGGGCCGCGGAGCTGTCCTTGGGCTTGTACGGGTCGTTGTTGGCCAGGGCGGTACTGGAACCGAGCATGGCGAGGGTGGCGAAGACGCCAATGAGCTTCTTCATGGGAGTTCTCCTGTGACGTGGTGTGAGTGGGCGGAGGGGGCGACGTCCCTCCGTTGCGGAAAACCTAGGTGCGCTCGTGGAAGCGGACAGGGCCTGCTCCCCTCTGCTGGAACGCCCGTCTGCCCTGCGGCCGGTGGTCCGTCGCCCGCGCATCCCAGGCGGGGAGGGGAGCGCCTTGAAGGCGGCCGGCCTTTTCCCTTACCGTCGAGCCCCCAGCGCCCACCGGCCAGCCCGGCCGGTGGCCCGACAGGAGACCGTCTCCGCAATGCCCTCGACCGCCAAGCCGTCCCAGACCGCGCAGGACCTGCCCGCGCCCTCGTTTCCCGCCATCGAGTCCCTGCTCGAGGCGGCCTCCGTGGAAGAGGTCCGCGGCTTCTTCGACGCGGTGAAGACGGGCCTCACCGAGCTCAAGGGCCCCAAGGTGGAGCAGGGCAAGAAGGTCCAGGCCGCCATCGGCCGCGCCGAGGAGCTGTTGGCCCTGCTGGTGGAGACGCGCGAGCGGCTGATCGCAGAGTCGAAGACCGGCAAAGGCCGGAAATAACGGTGGTTTTGTGGCGGGGTGCCCTTTTTTTCCGGAGCTAGGCAACCGCCGGCGCCCCCCGCCGATAATGCAAGGGAGAGCATCCTGAGCATCGGAGATCTCTGACCTTTTCGCTGACAGCAGCGCCTGGAGGAAGCAAATGGCGAAGATCGACAACATGATGGGCCCGAACGTTCGGCTCTCGACGAACATCACGACGGCGCGGCAGACCCCGGACACGGGCTTTGGTGCGCGGCTGCACAACGGCCTCAACAGCGCCGCCAGCGCCGTGGGCACGGGCGTGGGCGCGATGGCGGGCATGGTCCCCGGCGGTCAGATCGTCTCCGCCGCGGTCTCCTCGATGCACACCTTCTCCTCCACGGGTGGCTCGGGCATGGGCGCGCCGTACGCGGGCGTGATGAACACCGCGGTGAGCGGGACCCTGAGCGGCGCGGTGGCGCCGGCGGGCGGCGGTCTCACCACGGGCGGTGGCGTGGGTGGCGGCGTCCCCACCCCCGGCTCGCTGGGACTGGGTGCGCAGGGCTCCGGCAGCACCACGGACATCGTCAACGGCAATTTCTCGCTGAACAAGATGGCCGAGGAGAACTCCAAGCTCCTGAACCTGCAGGCGGCCATTCAGCAGGAATCGCAGACTTTCACCGCGATCTCGAACGTGATGAAGTCGCGCAACGATACGATCAAGAACTCCATCAGCAACGTCCGCTGACCGCGGGCGGTTGCCCCTAGGGAAAGCGCATGGCGGAGACCTCGGAGATTTCGAACAGCCTCGTCCCACTCGGACGCCAGCAGGCCAGGGTGTTGCTGGAGGCCGGTTATCTGTGGCTCGACATGGGCCACTTCGACAAGGCGAAGGAGATCTTCTCCGGGGCCGCCGCGCTGATGCCCAGGAGCGAGGTGCCGCAGCTCGCGCTGGGCGCCGTGGAGTTCTCCCAGGGCCGCCATGACAAGGCGCTGCAGGCGTACCGCGCCGCGCAGCGCCTGGCCCCGCAGTCCTCGCTGCCGCGGGCCCACGCGGGCGAGGCGCTGCTCTTCATGGGCAAGGTGCCCGAGGCGCTCAAGGAGCTGAAGGCCGCCATGGACCTGGAGCCGGATGGGGATGGTGCCCGGCTGGCGCAGTCGCTCATCCAGGCCAAGGAGGCGGGAGTCCTGCCTCCGGCGAAGACGTAGGACGGAGGTCACGGCGATGGCTGTCGGAGGTGTCGGACGAGGCGGTGGGAAGGGCCGCGCGGGTGGCGCGAAGGGGCCCGCCGGCGCGGCTCCGGCGGGTGGCGCCAGCTTTGGTGGCCGGGTGGACCGGGCAGAGTCTCTTGTCGGGCCCTCGGGTCTGGTAGGCTCCAGCAATGTCCAGGGCCCCCTGGCCGCGGATCCGGTGGCTTCCCAGGCGGTGGCCATTGCCCGGAAGCTGAAGAACGGGGGCTTCAAGAGCAAGGAAGAGGCGACGCAGGCCCTGGTCACCGAAATCCTGAAGGAGAAGCTCCGCATGAAGTCTGCTTCCCTCACCACCAAGATTGCAGACGCGCTCCAGGATGATCCGCGGCTGAATCAGGTCCTCGAGCGGCTGTGGTCGAAGGCCGAGTGAGCGGCGCTTGGCTCTGGGCGACGACAGGAAGGTCATCCTCGAGAAGTACGGCCCCTATGTCCGGTCGTTGGCGGCGACCGTGCGCAAGCAGTTCAACGCCCAGCTCGAGCTGGATGAGCTGCTCGCGTATGGACAGATAGGGCTCCTCGAGGCCGCCGAGCGGTTCGACCCGAAGGTTGGGGCCAACTTCCTCACCTTCGCGCACTACCGCATCAAGGGCGCCATCTTCGACGGCCTGCGGAAGATGGGCATCCTCCGGGGCTCGGATGCCCGTAACGCCTTCGTGGGCGAGCGGGCGGCGGCGTACCTGGGAAATCTTTCGGATCGTGAGGCCGGAGCAGGCAACCGCGGGAGCTCATTCGACGATGATGTGAATGACATCTCGGATGCGGTGACGGGGTTGGCGATGGTCTTCGCCACCAGCGTGGAGGGGGCCGACTCGGCGGGCTACATCGACGAGTCACTCCCCGCCGACGTCCGGATCGAGCAGGAGCAGTTGAAGACGCGGGTGCGGGCGGCGATCGAAAAGCTCCCGGAGAAGGAGCGGAAGCTCCTCCTGGGGTACTACTTCCAGGGCCGGACGCTGGAAGAGGCGGGAGCGGAGATAGGGCAGTCGAAGAGCTGGGCGTCGCGGCTGCATGCGCGCGCAATCGACCGGCTCAAGGAACTCTTGAACGAGGAGGAGGAGCTGCCTCCTTCTCCGATGGATGCAAGGAGGGTCTCACATGGCGGGTCCGATGGCCGGAGTCTCCGCGGCGCAGGTGGCTCAGCAGAAGCTGCAAGAGCAGGGCGTCCAGCAGACGAACAAGCAGGGCGCGTCGAAGTTCGACGGAGTTCTCGCTGACAAGGCGCAGGGCGCGGGCCAGGTGGACGCGGCCCAGCAGGTCAACAAGGCCCAGGCGGCCCAGGCCACGCAGCGCACGGACGCCGTGCGTCAGGTGGAGACCGTCAACAAGACGGAGAAGGCCGCCCTCAACAAGGTGCACGGCGCCCAGGAGTCGGTGACGACGAAGGCGGCCGAGCCGGTGGTGGCCAAGGCCGAGGCGTCCAAGTCGTCCCGCGCGGGCGACATGATGCAGCAGATCGTCGGTGACCTGGAGAAGGGTCAGGTCAACCTGGAGCACATCATCAAGCAGGCCTCCAGCGGGAAGCAGTTCTCCAACGCGGAGCTGCTGTCGCTCCAGGCCTCCATGTACCAGTACACGCAGCAGCTGGACCTGACGAGCAAGGTCGTGGAGAAGGCCACCACCGGCCTGAAGGACGTCGTCAAGACCCAGGTGTAGCAGGCCCACCCCCGGCCTCCGGTGGCGCGCCTTCCGAAGGGCGGTCCCTCCCCTACTCTCGGGAGGGGGCGCCCTTCCGCGTTTTTCGGGGGCCTAGTAAGCTCCGACCCGCCCATGATTCGCCGACCGCACGCGTTTGCCGCCCCGCTTCTGGCCCTCCTCTTCCTGACGGGCTGCCACATCGAGCTCCAGCACGCGCTGAGCGAGGCGGACGCCAACGAAATCTACGTCCTGCTCAGCAAGAACGGCATCAACGCCAAGAAGGAAAAGGAGGAGGGCGGCAACGAGGTGCGGTTCATGATCACCGTGCCCAAGGCGGATGCCGCCCAGGCGGCGGAGCTGCTCAAGCTCAACTCGCTGCCGCGCCCGGTGGAGAAGGGCCTGGCCCACTTCGCCAAGGGCAGCATGGTGCCCACCGCCACGGAGGAGCGCGCCATGTTCCTCAAGGCGATGGGCGGCGAGGTCTCCAACGCCCTCAATCAGATCGACGGCGTGCTGGAGGCGCGCGCCATCGTGATGGTTCCGGAGAACAACGACCTGACGCAGCCGGAGAACAAGCCGATGCCCTCCGCGTCGGTGTTCATCAAGTTCCGCCCCGGCGAGGGGGGCAAGCCGCCCATCGACGCCGCGACGGTCCAGCAGTTCGCGGCCACCGCGGTGCCGGAGCTGAAGCCCAGCGCGGTGACGGTGCTGATGACGCAGGCGCTGCCGCCGTCGGCGGAGACGGACTCGGCGAGCCGCCTGCAGGACGTGCTGGGCCTGCGGATGACGGCCGCCAGCGCCAGCCAGTTCAAGGTCATGTTCGCGGGCGCCTTCGTGCTGGTGCTGGCGATGATGGGCCTGACGCTGTGGACCTTCATGCGCGGCGGCTCCAGTGCGCCAGCGCCTCGCGCCGGAGGTCGCGCGCGCGGTCGTCCCGAGGCCTGACGCCCCGGCCCCTCACGGGGGGCCTTCCTCCCTCTCCCAGCGGGCGCCCATGGGGCCCGCGAGGTGACGTTTGGACTCGTTCTTCACCTCGCTCAACAAGCGCCAGAGCATGCTGCTCCTGACGGCCGTGACGTTCTGCGGCCAGGAGAGCCTCGGCGCGTTGGAGCACCTCCCGGAAGAGGAGGGGGCGCTCCTGCGTCATCGCGCGCAGGAGCTGCTGCAGATTCCGCGCGAGAAGCGCATCCCGGCGCTGGTCCAGGAGATCAAGCGGCTGGTGAAGGACCGCCGTGGCCAGCTCTGGAGCGCGGAGCCGGAGCGGCTGGCCGCGCTGCTGCAACGTGAGCGCGGCGCGCTGGTGGAGGTGGTGCTGCGCGCGCTGCCGGGCGCGCTGGCGGACGCCGTGCGCACGCACCTGCCTCCCTCCCGCGTGAAGCTGACGCGCGAGGTGCGGCCGCAGGTCCTCGACATCGTCCGGTGGAAGCTGGAGGAGCTGTTCGCGCGCGAGGTCGCGGGGCAGGAGGCCACCGGCTTCAAGTTCGCGGACGTGCTCCAGCTCCAGCAGCGCGAGCTGCTCACCATGTGCGACCGGCTTGGCGCGCGCGTGCTGGGGCCGGCCCTGGCCGGGTTGCCCGACGCGGAGCGGGAGGCGCTGCTGGAGCCGCTGCCGCCCGACCTGAAGCTGCTGGCGACCAAGGCCGTGGCGGCCAACGCGCCGCGGAAGCTGCCGGAGGAGGACGCCCGAGCCCAGTTGGAGCAGCACGACGGCCTGACGCGGCCCGCGGGCGCCCTGCGCAGCGCGGGGGCGCAGCGACTGGCGCGCGCCTGTGTGGCGCAGTCGCCGGAGTTCGCCGCGCGCATGCTGGAGAAGTACCGGGGCGAGTTCGGCAGCCTCCTGGCGAAGTGGGTTCGCGAGGAGCGGGTGCGCCCCACGGCGCGCGGAGACGGCGGCCGGACCGACATCGTCATGGACCTGGAGCGGCTGGCGCTGCGGGGGCTCATCGAGCGCCCGGTCCGTCTGGCGTCGCCCCCGCCGCCACGCCAGTCCGCCGTCCTCCCGCCCCCGCCGGGCGCGCGCAAGGCGGCCGCGGCGGCGGGTGCGCCCGCGAAGGCTCCGCCGCCGGAGGGGAGCGCCGTCCCGGAGGTGCCGACGCGGCCTCCGGTCCGGGGAAAGGCCCCCGGGGGGCCTCGCCCGGCAGGGGCCGCGCCGGCCCGGCGCGACTTCATGGCGGAGCGCGCGGCCCGGAACGCCGGTGTGCTGTCGTCGCGAGCGCCGTCCCGGGTGGCCACGCCCGCGAAGCGGGAGGATGGCTCCGCCGTGCACCGCGCCCCGGTCCGGCGTGACGGCGCGAACGCGGGGGTGGTGGGGGCGCGCCCCGCTGCGGACGGGCCCGACACGCGGCCTCCGCGCGCGGATCCAGAGGGCGTGCGCATCGGTCCGCCGCCTTCTCGCCTGGGACAGCGGGGGAGCCGGCCCCGGCCACAGGACCCCGGGGCGCCGCCGGAGCGCTCGCGGGTGGCGGAGGGCTCCCGGGTGCATCCGCGCGCCGCGGCCGAGCGCTCCCGCGTCCAGGCGGGAGGCCAGGATGAGCGTTCGCGGGTGGCCGAGGGCTCACGCGTCCACGCGCGCCCCGCCGACGAGCGCTCGCGGGTGGCGGAGGGCTCGCGGGTCCAGCAGCCGGTGCCCGCGGACGAGCGTTCGCGCGTCGCCGGCGCCTCCCGCGTCCAGCCGCGGCCTTCTGAGGAGCGCTCCCGTGTGGCCTCCCGGGTGCAGCAGCGGCCCTCGGAGGAGCTGTCCCGCGCGTCCCGCGTGGAGCGCCCGGCCGATGAGCTTTCACGCGCGTCGCGCGTCCGGCCCCGGGCGGAGGCTCCGCCCTCGGACCGCGAGCCGTCGGAGGTCTCCCGGGTGGTCCGCTCGCGCGCGTCTGGCCCGCCAGGGGGCGGGCGGGGACGGGCCCCGGAGCCGGCGGAGCCGGAGCGGCCCCCGAAGGTGCTGGTGGGGCGGGCCGTGACCTCCCCGTCGCTGGCGCCCATGCCCAAGCCGAAGCCCCGGAGCGAGGGCACGGCCGTGCAGCGCCGGCCCCGCGCCCCATCGGAGGCCGACCGCCCGGCGACGCCGGGTGCGGGGGGGCGTGGACCCAGGGGCGGAACGCGCTAGCATCCGGTCCGCAAGGAGCGGCCCATGGCGATCGGCAAGGTGATCAGAGGTGATGGGACGGCGGAGCCGGCGCACGCGCCCGAGCGTCCCGTGCTGCGTCCTCCTCGTGCGGGGGTGATGAACGCCGAGGTCTTCGAGGCCCGGCAGGGCGCCTCGGCCATCCTGGAGGAAGCCCAGCGCGAGAAGGAGCGCATCCTGGCGGAGGCGCAGCGCGAGCGCGAGGAGCTGCTCGCGAAGACGCGCGAGCAGGGGCGTCAGGAAGGCCTGGCGCAGGCCACGGAGATCCTCCTCCGCGCGAAGATGCAGGCGGGGGAGGTGCTCGGCTCCCACGAGCAGGATGTCATCGCGCTGTCGCTGAAGGTGGCGGAGAAGATCATCGGCCGGAGCCTGGAGCAGGACCCGGAGCTGACGGTGGAGCTGTGCGCGTCCGCCATCGAGAACCTGCGCAGCGCCCGCTCCATGGTGCTGCGGGTCCACCCGAAGACGGCCGCGGTGCTCCGCGCCAAGAAGCCGGTCCTCATGGAGCTCATCGGCCGCGCGGTGGACCTGGCCATCCGGGAAGACCCCGAGGTCGCCCCCGTGGGCTGCATCGTGCAGACGGAGTTCGGCACGGTGGATGCCCAGCTGCCCACGCAGCTGGAGATGCTCCAGAACGTCCTGCTGCCGGACACCGCCCGCAAGGAAGGTCCGGCGTGAGCCGGAGCGTCAAGGGACACGCCCATGGCCATTGACCTCTCGCGGTACTTCGACCTCATCAAGGAAGCCCAGGTCGTGCGCGTGCGCGGCCGCGTCACCGAGCTGACGGGCCTCATCATCAAGGCCAGCGTGCCCAACGTCCGCGTGGGCGAGCTGGTGCTCATCAAGAGCCGCAACCGGGGCGCGGTGAAGGCGGAGGTGGTGGGCTTCCAGGGGGATGAGGTGATGCTCATGCCCCTGGGCGAGCTGCACGGCATCGGCCCGGACAGCGAGGTCATCCCCACCGGCAAGCCGCTGAGCATCAAGTGCGGAGAGGCCCTGCTGGGGCGCGTGCTCAACGGCATCGGTGAGCCCATGGACGGCCAGCCCCTGCCAGAGGAGGGGCTCATCGACTGGTCCGTGGACCGCGACTGCCCGGACCCCTTCACGCGCCAGCGCATCGAGCGCCCGCTGCCCCTGGGCGTGCGCTGCATCGACGGCCTGCTGACGGTGGGCGAGGGCCAGCGCGTGGGCCTCTTCGCCGGCTCCGGCGTCGGTAAATCCACGCTGATGGGGCAGATTGCCCGGAACACCCAGGCGGACCTCTGCGTGGTGGCCCTCATCGGCGAGCGTGGCCGCGAGGTGCGCGAGTTCATCGAGGACGCCATGGGCGAGGAGGGCATGAAGCGCTCCGTGCTGGTGTGCGCCACCTCCGACCAGCCCAGCCTCGTGCGCCTGCGCGCCGCCTACGTGGCCACCGCCATCGCCGAGTACTTCCGCGAGCGCGGCGGCAACGTGCTCTTCATGCTGGACACCGTGACGCGTCTGGCGCGCGCCCAGCGTGAGATTGGCCTCGCCGTGGGGGAGCCCCCGGCCCGCCAGGGCTATCCGCCGAGCGTGTTCTCCATGCTGCCGCGCATCCTGGAGCGCACCGGCAACTCGGAGAAGGGCAAGTGCACCGCCATCTACACCTGCCTCGTGGCCGGCGGTGACATGGAAGAGCCCATCGCCGACGAGGTCCGCGGTATCCTCGACGGCCACTTCATCCTCAACCGCGCCCTGGGCGAGCGGAACCAATGGCCGGCCATGGACGTGCTCGCCAGCCTCAGCCGTGTGATGAGCGGCATCGTCTCCAAGGACCACAAGAAGGCGGCGGGGCGCCTGCGCGAGCTGCTCTCCACGTATGAGAAGCAGCGCGACCTCATCCTGCTGGGGGCCTACCAGTACGGGACGGATCCCCGCACGGACCAGGCCATCGACAAGTACGACGCCATCATCGACTTCCTCAAGCAGGACACCCACTCGAACTCGGCCTTCGAGGACACGGTGTCGCAGCTCATCGCCCTGTTCGACGAGTGAAGCGCGGGCCAGGGGTGCGCGGCGGGGATTCCGGGGTAGGATGGGGTCACCATGCCCCCGTACCGGTTGCAGGCCCTGCAGGACATTCGCGCACGGGCCAAGGAAGAGGCGGAGCAGGCCTTCTCCTCCGCCATCAAGGCCCTGGAGAAGGAGAAGGCGGAGCTCCAGCGTCTCATCGATGACCTGGAGCAGCGCAAGCGTGAGCGCAAGGCGAGGGTGGCCGCCTACCTGAAGGAGGTCATGTTCAAGGGCGCCGGCATCAACGGCATGAACATGATGAACCGCTTCGAGGAGCGCCTGAAGGACGAGGAGGCGCAGGTGGCGCTGGACGTGGAGCGCCAGCGGGAGGCCGTCAAGGTGGCCGAGCGGCTGGTGGAGCAGCGCCGGCGGGAGATGGCTGACGCGGCCAAGGAGCTGAAGGCCATCGAGAAGCACCGCGAGAACTGGCAGAAGCAGGTGAAATACGAGCGGCAACAGCGTGAGGAGCTGAACCAGGAGGAGATTGGCAACGCCTTGTTCCTGGCGCGCCAGCGCAAGTAACCTGCGACTTCCTCAACCCCCTGGAATGACGTCATGAGCCGAGTTGACGACGATCGCGAAGCAGCGCGCATGGCCGAGCGCCTCCTCCAGGAGAAGCGGCTCGCCGAGGGCCAGGCCAAGAAGCGCCAGGAGGGGGCCTCCGCCTTCCAACGCCTGATGCAGCAGTCCCAGCAGCCGCCTCCAGCCCCGGGCCAGGCGCCCGCGCAGCCCCAGCAGCAGGGGGGGCTGGCGCGAGCGGTGCTCGCCCGGGCCACACAGCAGGGCAAGACGTTCGGGGAGCGGGTGCAGCAGGAGCAGCAGCCCGCCACGAAGGAGCTGGCCCAGCCGCACTCCCAGTCCCTGGG
>Ga0182745_1005167_pt1 | contig 10712 bp, 7 predicted proteins | sample eDN3rd30CKraftBY_FD_128523 | JGI IMG/M metagenome (GOLD analysis project Ga0182745, IMG submission 128523) | Enriched backyard soil microbial communities from Emeryville, California, USA - eDNA 3rd pass 30_C Kraft BY (version 2) (version 2) | ecosystem: Environmental > Terrestrial > Soil >... | reverse complement strand
GCGAAATCGAAGCGCGCGCGCTTGTCGGCAGGGCGCAGCCACGTCATCAGCTTGCCGCCGGGGCCGGTATCCGCAACGAGCACGCCGATCACCGTCTCGCCGCCCGCCTGCAACTTTTTCATCGGGTGGGCGACATGGCCGCCGCCGCGTTCTTCGGTGCGCGCGAGGATGCGGTCGCCGATGCCGAGCGCGCTCTTGCGCCCCTTTTCCATCACGCGGAGGCGCGGCGCGGGGCCGCTGCCTTCCCAGCGATCGGGAACCGCCCACACCGCATCGCCCTCGACCGCCGCGACGCGCAGCACGGTGACGCGCGGCAGCCCGCCATGCTTGTGGAACGCCCGCCCCGGCGCCATGTCGACGAGCCCCTCGTCGGTCATGTCCTTGAGCAGCGCCTTCAGCGCGATCTTGTCGGCGCCGTGCAGCCCGAAATGCTTGGCGATCTCCCGCTTCCCGATCGCGCCGGGGCTGGTCTCGATGAAGCGCAGAATCTGCTCGCGAGAGGGCATACCGGGTTGCGGCCTGGGCTTTTTCATGACCGGCAGTCTAATGGATTCACGCAAAGACGCGAAGGCGCGAAGAGGTCGCGCTTGCCGCGAAGCGGCTTTCTCGTTCCAACGGTACGGCATGGCGCACCGATGGTTATGGAAAAGAGCCTATCGGCCCGAATCCCCTTCTTCGCGTCTTCGCGTCTTCGCGTGAAATAAATCAATAGGTCCGTCCTATCAGCACCCGCTCCACCGCGGGCTCGCTGGTGAAGAAGCAAGCGCCATCGGCCGGTGCGGCGTCGAGGGGCGTGTTGCGCATCGTCAGCTTGAGCGCCTTGAGCGTCTCGACGATCCCTTCGAGCACCGCGCCGGTCGGACGCGCCCATTGCACCTCGACCCAGCCCACGAACTTGTCGTCGCCGCCGAAATGCGCCGCGAGGTCGGTGACGTCGCGGCGGATGTTCGAATGCAGCCGCTCCTTCGCCTCGGCATGAAGGCTTACCTGAATCTCTTCGAGCATCGCCACCGCGCCCGCGGCGAACTCGCCTTTCGCGACGAAGGCCGTGTTCAGCTTGCCGCTCTCCTGATAGAGCCGGTCGCGGCGGATCACCGCGACATTGCCGCCGGCGACGTCGCGCGGGCCGATTTCGAGGATGATCGGCGCGCCCTTCTTGACCCAGCCCCAGCGCTTGGTCTGCGCCTTGTTGGCGGTCGCATCGAGCAGCACGCGCACCGGCTCACGGAAGGCGTCGAGCGCCTTCAGTTCGCTTTCGAGGCCGCGGCAATAGTCGAGGATAGCGGCATCCTCTTCATTGTCGCGCAGCATCGGCACGATGACGATCTGGTGCGGCGCGATGCGCGGCGGGCAGCGCAGGCCATCATCGTCGCCGTGGGTCATGATCACGCCGCCGATCATCCGCGTCGAGGTACCCCAGCTCGTCGTGTGGCAAAGGCTGTGGCCGCCTTCCTTGTCCTGATAGCGAATATTCGCCGCCTCGGCGAAGCCGGTGCCGAGATAGTGCGAGGTGCCGGCCTGCAGCGCCTTGCCGTCCTGCATCATCGCCTCGATCGAATAGGTCGCCACGGCACCGGGGAAGCGCTCATTCTCGGGCTTCTCGCCCGCGATCACCGGCATTGCGAGGACATCCTCGGCAAAGGCGCGATACATTTCGAGCGCACGCAGCGTTTCCGCCATCGCATCGTCCTTGTCGGCGTGCGCGGTATGGCCTTCCTGCCACAGGAATTCGCTCGTGCGCAGGAACATGCGCGTGCGCATTTCCCAGCGCACGACATTGGCCCACTGGTTGACCTTGAGCGGCAGGTCGCGCCAGCTCTGTACCCAGCGGCTCATCGCCGACCCGATCACCGTTTCGGACGTCGGGCGGACGATCAGCGGTTCCTCCAACTTCGCCTCGGGATCGGGCACCAGCTTGCCCTTTCCGTCGGCGATCAGCCGGTGATGGGTAACGACCGCCATTTCCTTTGCGAACCCATCGACATGGTCGGCTTCCTTCTCAAAGAAGCTCAAGGGAATGAAGAGCGGGAAATAGGCGTTCTGGACACCGGCATCCTTGATCGCGGCGTCCATCACCGTCTGGATGCGCTCCCAGATGCCATAGCCCCACGGCTTGATCACCATGCAGCCGCGCACCCCCGATTCCTCGGCGAGGTCGGCTTCGGCAATGACATCCTGATACCAGGCCGCGAAGTCGGCCTGACGGGTTACGCTGAGCGCATGCTTGATCATCTGTCCTGTTTTCTGTGCTGGGGGCGGGAGAAGGCCCCGGATTATTTCTGTTTGGCGAGTTCGGCCTTGAGCTCGGCGATTTCCGCCTTGAGCGCGGCGATCTCGGCATCCTTGCTCTTGCCGGCGGCCGCACCTGGCATGAACGCGCCCGCGGCCTGCTGGAACATCTCCAAATTGCGGCGCGTCAATTCGGCGAGCGGGTTCGACCCGAGCGCGCCCTCGAAGGCGGCACGGACGTCCTGCTGGTTCTTGCGGAACGCAGTCATCGACGCTTCGAGATATTGCGGCACCATCGACTGCATCTTGTCGCCGTACATGCCGATCAGGTGGCGCAGGAAATTGACCGGCAGCAACGTCTCGCCGCGCGTTTCGGTGTCCATGATGATCTGGGTCAGGACATTGTGCGTGATATCCTCGCCGCTCTTCGCATCGACGACGCGAAAATCGCGTCCGTCGCGGACCATCGCGCCCAGATCGTCGAGCGTGATATAGCAACTGCGTTCGGTGTCATAGAGGCGCCGGTTGGCATATTTCTTGATGGTGACGACATCGCCGTCCGCGGCCGTCTTCGACTTTGCCATGCTGTCCTCTGCTCCTCTCGATCGCATCCGATCGCCGCCGGGTGGTTCCCGGCCAGTGGACCTTAACACCAAAGATTGATGCGCCGCAACATGCGAGCCTCGCACACCCGATTCGCGGGTGGCCCGCATCGATTTTATGGCAGCGGCATGACAACGGCTCGTCCGATGGCCCACACGGCCCGACGCGGAGGCATGATCGAGCGAAAAGCAACTTAGTTACAACTGAAACTTCAAAATTGACATGATTTGGCGCAATTTCAATGCGAAGCCATCCGCTCATGTCGCATCGCAACAAGCTTATTGCGCCGACGGGAGGCGCCCTCTAGTCGCCTTGCGTTGCAGAAATGCAACAGCCACCGACCCGTAACCCCGTTGCGAAGGGAAATGTCTTTCCGGGGCTTGTGTAACCCCCGTTTTCCGTCTTTTAAGAACGCAATCCGTTCATTTCGTCACTTTTTGAACGGCCAACCGGGGAGTTACAAGATGAAGTTGCTTGCGAAGGCCGCGCTTGGCGCGTGCGTTTCCGTTATTGCATTGTCCGCGTCGGGCACCGCGCTTGCACAGGAGCAGGACAGCGTCGCGCCGCAAGAGAGCGCTGACTCGAAGGGTTCCGACGAAACGATCATCGTCACCGGTTCGCGCATCGCGCGGCCCAATTACGATACAGTCGAACCCGTTATTGTCGTTGGCTCGCAGAATATCGAGGACCGCGGTTTTACGACGCTGGGCCAGGCGCTCAGCGAGCAGCCGGCCTTTGGCGTTCCGGGTGCGTCGCCCGTCGGCGCCCAGTCGTCTTTTGGTCCGGGGCAGAACTTCGTTGACTTCTTCAGCCTTGGCTCGCAGCGTACGCTAACGCTCGTCAACGGCCGGCGCTTTGTCGGCTCTAACACTTCGTCGATTTTCGGCCCCACGGGATCGGGCGGTAGCCAGGTCGACCTCAACATCATCCCGACCAAACTGATCGATCGTGTCGAGACCATCGCGGTCGGCGGTGCGCCGATCTATGGCTCCGACGCGATCGCCGGAACTGTCAACGTCATCATGAAGCGCGATTACGAAGGTTTCGAGATCGACGGACAGTACGGTCTTTCGTCGCGCGGCGATGCCGAGGAATATCGCGTGCGGGGCCTCGCGGGCTTCAACTTCGGAGATGGCCGCGGCAACTTCGTGATCTCGGGCGAATATAACAAAGCGGCCGGTTTGCTCTACACTGATCGAGCGTTGACCGCATCCGGTGACTTTTATGCAGGACGCAATAGCACCGACGAGCCTTTCCTGCGCCGCATCTTCCCCGATCGCCGAATCCCCGGCATCGCCGAAACGGGCATCCCGCTTGTCGGCACCGCTGCGCTTGGGCTCGGTTTTCCGCTCGCGCCTTATTATGAGGACGCCTTCGGTGTTCCGGCTGGCGTTGATGGCGCCATCCGAATCGGCGGCGAAGACATGAAGTTCGATGCCAACGGCAATCTGGTCCCGATCGATTACGGCAATCCGGTCGGGCTTCCGACGGCGCTCGGGCTCGACGCCTCGGGCGGCAACGGCTTCAGCTTGATCCCGCTGTCTAATCTTCTGGCCAAGATCGAGCGCATTAATGCCCTGTCGCTGGCGGAATATCAGCTTACCGACAATGTTCGTATCTTTGCTGAGGGTTGGTACAGCCGTAGCAAGGGTACTAACCTGCGCGATCAGCCCGAATATAATTCAGGTGTATTCGACGTTGATGGAGGGCCGGCCGGCAACTTCATCATGAGCGTCGACAACCCGTACCTTACCGATGAAGCGCGGGCGGCGATCGTCAATGCCATCAACACCAACCCGTACAGCGATCAGAATCTCTTTGGCGAGCCTCAGGACTATTTCTACCTCGGTCGTGCCAATACCGATCTTGTCACGGGACAGAGCGTTGGCAAGTCGGAAGTGATCCGCGGTGTGCTGGGCCTCGACGGCGATTTCGACTTCAACGGCCGTTCGATCAACTGGGAAGTCGTCGGTGTCTATGGTCGGGCCAAGACCAAGGCACGCAACACTGCGCTTGCTACGCAGAATCTGCTCAACGCGCTCGATGCGGTCGACGAGGGGCTGTATAATGGCGGCCCCGCCAACGGCAACATCATTTGCCGTCCGGGGCATCCGGAAAGCAGCGCACCGACGATCAGTTCGACCTGTGCGCCGCTGAATCCCTTTGGTCTGAATCAGGCATCGCAGGCGGCGCGCGACTATGTAACCGGCATCGCTACCCCGGTGGCATTGAACCAGCAGTGGACGGTCACCGCATCGCTCGCTGGCCCCGTTGCAACGCTGCCGGGTGGCGAACTCGCCTTTGCTCTGGGTTACGAGCATCGCTATGAGAGTCAGAAGTTCGATCCTGGCGCCTTCCTCCTTGGCGGCCCGGACAATACGCCCGACGTCGACGAAAACGGCGATGGCGATCCGACGAACGATCCGAGTCCTTACGGTCAGACGGTTCCGATCGTTGGTAGCTATGGGAATTTCAACACCGACGAAGTCTTCGGTGAAGTTCGTGCAGATCTGGTTGGTCCCGACCAGAATATTCCGCTGATCCACGCACTCGAATTCAAGGGCGCGGCGCGTTACGTCGATCACAGCTTCTCGGGTGCTGATTTGACCTGGACGCTGGGTGGCCGTTGGAAGCCGATCAAGGACATCACGATTCGAGGTAACTTTACCCGCGCGATCCGTTCGCCGTCGATTACCGAAGCACTGAATCCTGGCCAGAGCTATTTCGGCTTCGCAACCGATCCCTGCGACATGGACGAAGTCGGCAATGGCCCCGATCCGGCGACGCGACGGGCGAACTGCATCGCGGCGGGCATTGATCCGGACACGTTCAGCGCTCTTTCCGATGATCGCTCTTTCCCGGGCGCGGTGGCGGGTGATCCGACACTTTCGGCTGAAAAATCGAATAGCTGGACGATCGGTGCATTGTTCCAGCCGACCTTCCTGCGCCGCTTTAATGCGTCGGTCGACTATATCGACATCAAGGTGAAGGACGTTATCACTGACTTCTCCGCCGAGCAGGTGCTTAGTGCGTGCTACGATGCGACGGACTATCCCGACAATCGTTTCTGCGGTCAGGTCCAGCGCGATGATGACGGGCAGCTGTCGTTCATCCAGACGGGTTATGCGAACCAGGCTGAACTTCGTTACAAGGGAATTCTGGCGAACGTCGACTACACATTTGACACGCCCTTCCTTGGTGCGGAAAGTCGTATGAACATGTCGGTAAATTACCAGTACCTCGATACTTTGTCGAACCGTGCTGGCGCCGGCGCCGCAACGAACACCGCAGGCAACATCGGTCTGTCGCAGCACAAGGCGTTGGCGACGCTGAACTATGTCAATAAGGATTTCGGCGCGCTGATCTCGGCGTCCTATTTCGGAAAAGCGAAATTTGACGTGAATGAAGCCGACAATTTCCGGACCCCGAATGGTGTCGGCGATGTTGTCTTCATCAATGCGTCGATGACTTTCAAGGTTCAGGATAATTTCCAGCTGCGCTTCGTGGTCGACAATCTGTTCGATGCGCGCCCGCCCTATCCGTCGCCGATCGGGGGCGGGACGATCACCTACTTCCGTGGGGTGCTTGGTCGTTATTTCCGCGTCGGTGCTACCGCCAGTTTCTGATTGAAGCACAAGCACTGGAAAGGCCCGCCCTCGTTGGCGGGCCTTTTCATTTGGGGGTGGTCGAGTGTTTCGCCGTAACCGACCGACTGGTACCGTGGATTGCGCGTAGAGTTTAGGCGGCGGATGATCGAGCGGCGTTCAATTCCAGGGGAGCAATTCGTCGTGCCCACGGCATGGTGTATGAACCGTCGATCCACGGCGGGATTGCTCATCCTAGCTCCTTCTCACAGATAGGAGCCTCCGGGAAAGCCGGGGCGGTTCAAATCGATAAAAAGGCGTTCGTTTGAGCGCTTTTTTTGACTAATCGCGGCTACCCCCAAAACCGCTCGAACCGTTCCCCTAGCCCCGTCAGCAATTCATATTGCGACAGTCCGCTGCGCACCGCGGTCGAGGGCAGGTCGTAATCGAGCGCCAGCCAGTCGCCTTCGGTCAGGTCGTCGGCCGCGTTCGCGTCGAACGCGATCAGGTCCATCGACACGCGGCCGACGAGCGGCAGATCGCGCGCGCGCCACGCCGCGCCGCCCTGTCCCGCATGGCAGCGCAGATAGCCGTCGGCATAGCCCATGTTGGCGATCGCGACGCGGCCGTCGGCCGGGGCGATCCAGGTCGCGCCATAGCCGACGGGCTCGCCCGCGCGGACGTCGCGCACTTGCAGCACGCGTGCTTCGGGAAAGGCGACCTGGCGGATATGCCCCGCAGCCTCGCGGCGCGGCACGCCGCCGTAGAGCGCCAGTCCGGGGCGCGTCAGGTCGAAGCCATAGTCGGGGCCGAGGCAGATGCCCGCGCTGTTCGCGAGGCTGTAGCGCCGCGCCGGAACAGCCTGACGCACGGCGCGAAACGCCGCGAGTTGCCGTGCATTCTGCTCGCTGTCCTCGTCGGCCGAGGCGAGGTGGCTGAGCAAAGTGTCGATCGCCAGCCCGTCCAACGCGCCGCCGAGCGCTTCCTCGACGCGCAGGCCGAGGCGGTTCATGCCGGTGTCGATCATGACGTCGCACGGTCGTCCCTCGCCCGCCGTGCGCCAGCGCTGGACCTGTTCGACGCTGTTCAAGACCGGACGCGCGGGCAGCGTCCGGGCGGCGACCATGTCGGCGTCGCCCACGCCATGAAAGACCGACAGCGATACGTCGCCGGCGAGCGGTATCAGCGCTGCAGCTTCGGCCCAGGTGGCGACGAAGAAGTCGCGGCACCCGGCGGCGGCGAGGTGGCGCATGACCTTCGCGGCGCCCAGCCCATAGCCATCGGCCTTGATCGCCGCCCCGCACGCGCCGGGGCTCCGCGCCGCCAGCCATTGCCAGTTCTGAACGAGCACGGCGGAATCGAGGCGAAGGCGGAGCGGAGAAGCGATGTCGATCATGCGCCCGACCTATACGCCTTTGCCGGCAGCGCCAATGGGTCAGCCGGGGCTGGGCTTGTTCCACTGCCCTTCCACCGGCTCCTCCAGCATGAAGGCGGTGAGCAGGAAGGCGACGAGCACGACGCCCCACGTATACCAAAGGCCGGAGTAAGCATTGCCCGTCTTGGCGATGATGAAGCTCGCGATCAGCGGCAGGAAGCCGCCGAAATAGCCGCAGCCGAGATGATAGGGGATCGACAGCGACGAATAGCGGACGTGCGGCGGGAACATTTCGGAGAGGAGCGCGGCGACGGGGCCGTAGGTGAAGCCCGACAAGGCGCTCAATCCGAGCAGCGCGACGAGGATGACGGCGATGCCGAGCGCGCCGGGGATTTGCGGCTCGAAGCTGTAGCCCATCGCCTCGAGCGCGGGCTTGAGCAGCGCCGGATCGTCGCTCGCGACCTCCTTGCCGCCGATATGGATCGCGACGCTATCTAAGCCGTCGCCGCTCGCTGCGACCTTGTAGGGCACCCCGAGCTTCGTCAGTTCGCCGAGCGTCCTGCCGCACGCGGTCGCCTGTTCCTTGGCGAAGGGGTCGAAGCTGCACTGCGACCCGGTGACGACGACCGGCGCGCGCGCCGCCGCCGCCTCGAGCGCGGGATTGGCGACGCTGCCCATCCACCAGAACAGCGGGAAGAGCAGCACGAGCGTGACGCCATAGCCCCAGACGATCGGCTTCTTGCGCCCGATCCGGTCCGACAAGCGCCCCGCCAGCAGGAAAAAGCCCATGCCGAGCGCCGCCGCCACGCCGACGATGATCTCTGCGGCGGTCTCCTCGACCTTCATCGGCCCCTTGAGGAAGGATAGGCCGGAAAACATTGCGGTGTACCAGATCACCGTCAGCCCCGCGGCGATGCCGATCATCGCGACGAGAATGCGCTTCGGATTGCCGGGATAAGTGAAGCTCTCCTTGAGCGGATTCCTCGCGAGTTCGCCTTCGGCCTTCATTGCGCGGAACACCGGGCTTTCCGACAGCTTGAGCCGCATCCACAGCGAAACGGCGAGCAGCACCAGCGACAGGAGGAAGGGCACGCGCCAGCCCCAGCTTTCCCAGAGTGCGTCGGACATTGCGGCCTTGCAGCCGAGCACGACGATCAGGCTCAGCACGAAACCGCCGACGACGCTCGCCTGGATGAAGCTGGTGTAGAAACCGCGCTTTTCGGGCGGCGAATGCTCGGCCACATAAATCGCGGCGCCACCATATTCGCCGCCGAGCGCGAGCCCCTGCAGGATCCGCAGCGCGATGACGATGATCGGCGCCGCGATGCCGATCGTCGCCGCCGAGGGGATCATGCCGACCCCCGCGGTCGCGATCCCCATCAGCGTGACGGTGATCAGGAAGGTATATTTGCGCCCCAGCCGATCGCCCAGAAAGCCGAACAGCACCGCGCCGAGCGGCCGAAAACCGAACCCGACCGCGAACCCCGCCCAGACGAGCAGCACCTCGAGCGTCGCATTGTCGCTGGGGAAAAACGCCTTGCCGATGATCGCCGCGAGCGTGCCGTAGATGAAGAAATCATACCATTCGAAGATCGTCCCTGCCGAAGAGGCGGCGATGACCAGGCGAATGTCCTGCGCGGTCGGCTGATAGCCCGCGCCGTGATCGGCGACGGCGGCTGCGTCGGTCATATACTCTCCCCTGCCCCGGTTCGGGCTTTGCGCCATCTCTAACCCGCGCATGGCATCGCGCAAGCCTTCTTGGCGCGGCGGCATAACGGTGGCAGACTGGGGCCATGCAGTTCATCGACCTCTCGATCCCAATCACCAACGACGTCGTGTCCGACCCGCCGGTGATGCGTCCGCAGATCACTTACATGACCCACGAAAACACGTGGGAGCAGATCGCGATGTTCTTCCCCGGCCTGACGAAGGACGACCTTCCCGACGGCGAGGGCTGGGCGGTCGAGAGCCTGACGCTCAGCACCCATAACGGCACGCACATGGACGCGCCGTGGCATTTCCATTCGACGACCGACAGCGGCGCCAGCGCAGCGCCGAGCATCGACGAGGCGCCGCTCGACCTTTTCTTCCGTCCCGGCGTGAAGCTCGATTTCTCGGATCGCCCCGCGGGGCATGTCGTGAGCGGTGCAGAGGTCGAGGCCGAACTCGCACGCATCGGGCACGCGCTCCAGCCACTCGACATCGTGCTCGTGCAGTCGGGGGCGGTCTATGGCACCGATGCTTTCACCGATCAGGGCTGCGGCATGGGCGCCGAGGCGACGCTTTACCTGACGGAGCGCGGGGTAAAGGTCGTCGGCACCGACGCGTGGAGCTGGGACGCGCCGTTCAGCCACACCGCAAAGCGCTGGGCCGAGACGCGCGATCCGTCGATCATCTGGGAAGGCCACAAAGCGGGACGGATCAGGCCCTATTACCAGATCGAGAAGCTGACCAATCTCGCGGCATTGCCGCCCACCGGCTGGACGCTCTCCTGCTTCCCGGTGAAGATCGAACGCGCGAGCGCGGGATGGATTCGGGCGGTGGCGCTGCTGGAATAGCAGCGGTCTCCATCCCGTCGCCCCCGCGAAGGCGGGGGCCGCTGTCGGTCTATGCGGCGCTGAAGAATAAGGTCGTTGGCGGCCCTCGCCTTCGCGGGGGCGACGGCCATTTTCGGCCGAGATCGCCAGCCCCGCCCCCGCCGTTCGTCGATTGCCGCTGGCAAGTTTCATCTGAAACCTTAGGGTCGCGGCAACAAGACCGATCACCGGGGGACAATCCATGACCATCGCCGAAGCGACGCCCGATTTCGAGGCGGACCGCAGCGACCGCGCCTTTCTGGGCCATCCGAAAGGGCTCGGCTATCTCGCCTTCGTCGAGGGGTGCGAGCGCTTTTCCTATTATTCGATGCAGACATTGCTCGT
>Ga0182745_1005166_pt1 | contig 10713 bp, 10 predicted proteins | sample eDN3rd30CKraftBY_FD_128523 | JGI IMG/M metagenome (GOLD analysis project Ga0182745, IMG submission 128523) | Enriched backyard soil microbial communities from Emeryville, California, USA - eDNA 3rd pass 30_C Kraft BY (version 2) (version 2) | ecosystem: Environmental > Terrestrial > Soil >... | reverse complement strand
CATTCGCCATCGCAATTGTTTCAAAGACTTTATTGGCAATGGCTTGATAGTCAATTTCGACTCCGTTTGGAAGGCCTTTTAAGAATTTTTCATAGAGTGCTAGGTTTCCTCCACCACCTGGAATCAAACCTACTCCAACTTCCACCAAGCCCATATACGTTTCACTAGAGGCTTGAATGTGGGCAGCCGGCAAACAAATTTCCGAGCCTCCGCCAAGCGTCATGCCAAACGGTGCAGCGACAACAGGCTTTTTACTGTATTTCACTCGACGCATCGCTTTTTGGAATGCACGAATGGTATAGTCTAGCTCGAAAATATTGTCATCCTGCGCTTCCATTAGAATCATGCCAAGGTTCGCACCAACGCAGAAGTTTTTCCCTTGGTTCCCAATAACAAGCCCTTTGTAATTGGCTTCCACTTCATCTATTGCGAAATTCAGCATTTGGATAATATCAAGACCGATTGCATTGGATTTCGAATGGAATTCAAGTAGTGCAACGCCATCCCCTAAATCTATTAAACTAGCTCCCGAGTTCGATTTAATAACCCCATGCTTTTTCTTATAGCGCTTTAGATCGATTACTTTTTCATTAACTGGCACTGTTGCATATTCGGAGCCATTGTAATAAGCCAATTCCCCATTTATTTCTGTATAGAAGGATTCGAAGCCTTGCGCTAAAAATTCCTTAACAAAGCCTGGCACTTCTCTGCCTTCGGACTCCATTTTCTCTACAGATCGTTTCACGCCAATTGCATCCCACATTTCAAATGGTCCTTGAGCCCAACCGAAGCCCCACTTCATGGCATTGTCGATTTCCACAATGTTGTCTGCAATCACACCGGTCATTTCAGCAGAGTAAATCAACGTTGGAGCAAAGATATTCCATAATAATTCGCCAACTCGATCATTAGCATAAACCAGTGTTTTCACTTTGTTTGGCAGCCCTTTTGTTTGCTTTGCCATTTCTATAGAAGGTGTTTGCAGTTTCTTGGCTGGCACATAGTCTAAAGTGGAAGGGTCAATTTCAAAAATTTCTTTGCCTTTTTTTAGGAAGAAGCCTTGCCCTGATTTCGCACCTAACCAGCCATTCTCCACCAGCTTTTTCATCAGCTCTGGCACTTTAAATACTTTTTGCTCCCCACCAGTTGTCTGATCATACACAGTCTTAGCTACATGCAGGAATGTATCCAGCCCTACAACATCCAAAGTTCTAAAAGTAGCAGATTTCGCTCGACCAATTAATGTCCCCGTAACCGAGTCAACTTCACCGACCGAATAGCCGCGCTCAAGCATTTCTCTCAATGTAATTAATAAACCATATGTGCCGATTCGGTTTGCAACAAAGTTTGGTGTGTCTTTCCCGATGACAACACCTTTTCCCAGCACATCTTCAGCGAAGGTTTTCATAAAGGAAATAACTTCAGGTAAAGTTTGTTCAGTTGGAATCACTTCTAATAGCTTCAAGTATCTTGGCGGGTTAAAGAAATGCGTTCCTAAAAAGTGCTTTTGGAAATCCTCTGAACGGTCCTGCACCATGGCATTCACACTAATTCCAGATGTGTTTGAGCTGATGATTGTGCCTGATTTCCGTACCGCTTCCACACGTTCAAATAGGTTCTTTTTTATCTCCAAGTTTTCCACGACAACCTCAATAATCCAGTCAACATCCTTTAGCTTTTCTAAATCGTCTTCTAAATTCCCTACGCTAATAAGAGCTAAATTTTTCTTTGAAGTCAATGGTGCCGGTTTATGTTTTAACAGCTTTTGGACTGCACCAGCCGCAAAGCGATTGCGTACAGCAGGGTGTTCTAATGTAAGTCCTTTAGCTTGTTCTTCCTTTGTTGCCTCTCTCGGTACAATATCCAATAATAACGTTGGAATCCCGATATTCGCTAAATGTGCTGCAATACCCGACCCCATTACCCCTGAACCGAGAACGGCGGCTTTTTGAATTTTGTAAGACATAGACATCCCCCTTAATCCTTTGAATGAATACTCATTCATTTTATGGCTAAAAAAAATAAATACACGAAAACTTAATCTTAAAATCCCTTTTTCTGTTCTTAGTGTAGTTGATTTCCTTTACTTTGGCAATATCTTTTAACTTAATTTTCTAAAAAATAAAAGAATCTTTTACATAGAATAGGAGAGTACTTTCTATTTATGAACAATCATTCAGTAAGTCAAAATACTTTTCTGAATAATTGTAAATGTGTACACTACATATAAGGAGAGTGATTTTAATGCAAGCCATTACAACTATTGAACAATTTAACGAAATTATCGCATCTGAACAACCTGTCATCGTAAAATTCTATGCAGGCTGGTGCCCAGATTGCACACGCATGAACATGTTTATCGATCCAATTATCGAAGAATACAACCAATATACATGGTATGAAATTAACCGCGATGATTTTCCTGAATTAGGTGAAAAATATCAAGTATTAGGAATTCCAAGTTTATTAATCTTCAAAAACAGTGAAAAACTAGCGCACTTACACAGTGCCAACGCGAAATCGCCAGAAGACGTTAAAACGTTTTTAAATGCACAAGCTTAATCCTTTGTGCCTTCAGCCATGAATAAGGTTTCAAAACTTTATTCATGGTTTTTTATTGTTCAAGAATGCGTTTGATTAAATTTAAGGGGATGACCAAAATGCCATTTGTAAATATCAAAATTACCAATGAAAATGTGACACCCGAGAAAAAAGCAGCCTTAATCAAAGGCGCCACTCAGTTATTAGTAGACGTGTTAGATAAAAACCCTGCCACAACAGTCGTTGTGATCGAAGAAGTGGAAACTGATAACTGGGGCATTGGCGGCGAAACGGTAACGAATCGCAGAAAAGAAGGTAAATAATTCAAAAAAGAGTGGAATCAGTTTTCCACTCTTTTTTCATGTTAAATTCCTAAAATCGAGTATAGCTCCTCTAATTTATGGATTTCATAGGTTGGCGAAATATCAGCATGCTGATATTCGCGGCCTCTAATATTTACCCAGCATGTGTCAATTCCCGCTTTCGAACCCCCAATTACATCTGCATTAAAGGAATCCCCGATGATCAACGTTTCCTTCAAATTTAAGTTTTCAATTTTAGCGAATACAAAATCGAAAAATTCCTTCATCGGTTTTTGGTAGCCTGTATCCTCTGAAACAAATACCTGTTTAAAGTACGGCTCTAATCCTGAATCTTTTAACCGTTGTTTTTGTGTAGTAGATGCGCCATTCGACACAACATATAAATCGAATTCCGCATGTAGACGTTCGATTAATTCTAAAGCGCCTTCTATTAAATGATGGCCCTCCGATAAATATTTGCGATAGTTTTGCTGCAATGCGACGCCATCCACCTCGATGCCGTACTGTTCGAACAACAGCGTAAAACGTGTGTTCACTAACTCATCACGATTGATTTTATCTTCTTCATAAGCTCTCCATAAGGAGTCGTTCAAACGTCTATAATTCGCCTTTATCTCTGGCGTTAATATAAATTGCTGATCTGTAAATAGTCGCTGCAAGGCCATATCCTCTGTTGCAACAAAATCTAGCAGTGTATCATCCAAATCAAATAACAAAGTCTTGTACTGTCCCATCTTGCTCCCCCTATATGCTTCACACAATTTTCTCTCTAATTATTTATATAAATTATAGCATTATTTTGTACATAATCCTCCACATCCCATATGATAATAGAAACAAGGTTTGAGGTGAAGGAAATGAAAGTTCAACTAAATGTAGAAGGAATATCGCAATATCATCCTATCGTTAACCCTCAATTTCAAAACTCTGCCTGTGGTCCAACTACTGTCTATGTCATCTTAAATTATTATGCAAATCCACAATCACCTGCTCAAGATATTAATGGACTTTATCAAATTCTTGGTGGTACCAAAATCGGTTTATTTCGATGGCGGCTTATTAAAAATCTGCGGAAACTTTTAGGCTCCACTTGGCATATAGAACGCTGCACTTTGACAGAAAGCTTAAAAGAGCTTGAGGCTGGCAGACCCGTTGCCATGAAGTTTGATAAGTACTTTACTTTTCATTGGTCTTCCAAACCGACGTTTAAATACCATTGGGTACCTCTGATTGGCTACGAAATCCATAATAACGAACTTTATCTGCTCGTGCATGATAATGGAGGACGAAATCGGGAAAGTCAAATTCGAAAAGTTCGCTATGCCGATAATTATAAAATCTTGAGTTTCGTAAAAATAGAGCCGATGTGACCCTATTGTGGTCACATCGGCTCTATTCGTTATACTAAAGCATATAAAGATCTAGCATGCTTGGCAATTAAGCTAAATCCTCTGCCCTCAAGTCTTTCAAATTTTGCTTGTTCATAATCCGTTAAAACGAGATGTTCAAGCTGCGCGTCAATTTGCATGTCTCTTTGAATCGTTGCTAATGTATGAGAAAGCTTGAGCATTTCCATATTCTCACTGACCTTGTTGCGTTGTGCTGGTTTTAGTGCCTCTAAATTCTCTAAAACTCCATCAATAGAACCGTAGTTTTGAATCAGCTGCAATGCCGTTTTTGGCCCAATCCCTTTGACACCAGGATAGCCATCGCTTGTATCCCCCATAAAGGCTTTCACATCAGCAAACTTATGCGGTTCGATTAAATATTCTTCCTTAAAACGTTGCTCTGTATAAACGTCGTACTCAGAATATCCTTTTTTCGTAAAAGCGATTTGAGTCGATGGATTTAATAATTGCAGTAAATCCTTATCTCCTGAGATGACCGTGATAGAAGCGTCGTCCTTCCATTTCTCAATCATGGAGCCAATCATGTCGTCTGCTTCCATCCCCACTACACCAAAGTTTTGCCAACCAATCATTTCGGATACTTCTTTAGCCATGTCAAATTGAGGCAGCATTTCTTCAGGTGGTGCTGGCCGATTCGCTTTATAGCCATCGAAGATTTCATTTCGGAAAGTTTGCGAACCCATATCCCAGCAAACCGCTAAATGCGTTGGTTGATAAATCGATTGCGCAGTTAAAACATGGCGGGCAAATCCTTGTACCCCATTAGACGGCGTACCGTCTGCCAAACGAATATAATGCCCCATTGCACTTGAAGCAAAAAAGGAACGGAATAAAAGCGCCATTCCATCTACTATTAAAAGATGTGGTTTGTTTGTCATCATTAAAATCCTCTCTGAACCTAATGTTTTAATTATAACAAATGTTAAGCAAGAAGAGATGACAATTGAATTGTTAATTAATTCACATTCGACAATACTTTAAGCATAAATAGAAATCATTAACTTTGGGAGTAGCTAAGCTTTTTCTTCAATCCTTTTAAGTTAAATTGCAACAGCATTTGACTTAAAAGGGAGTTGGAAATATAGCCTGAGAAAACTGTTACGAGCTTTCCGCCAAAATTTTCTTTTAGTTCTTGTAGGACCGTCGAATCCTTAATATCGCCGAAATCATATAATTGGTAGCTTTGCTTACTAAAATACTTCATGTTTTCCCAGCAAAGAAAATAATTTGGACTTAGTTTTATTGATTCATTCGGTAATGCACGTTCAGCTGAATATAAGGCCATCACCATTTCTTCACCTACAACATACACTCGATAACCAATGGCTTCCTGTTGTTCACTTTCAACTTTCGTCATAAGCAGTCCACCTTGATCGCGTAGAAGCTTTAAAGTTTGTGCATCAAATTTGTTTAGTTTTCCACTATCCTTCTGTTTTGCATATAAGTTATAAAATTGCTGAAAATCTTCAATTTGCTGATCAGTTGGATGATGAAACCTTGAAATTGTCCACTTTTCCGTTTGTTCATTCATTAGTAGAGTTAATAGTGTATCAGACACTCCATAGAATTGTTCACCCTTTTTCAAATCAATGTGAAGAGCTTGTTGCCCTTGTAGCTTGCGACTTGGTTTCAATACATGTGTATAGCAAATCACTTTTGGCTCATACCGAATACTCTCACGCTTTAACTCTTGAAAATAAACTTGGTTAAATGGCAATGCAAATAATTTCCTGCTGATTTGTAGCATGACTACACTCCTTTATAATTCTATTTTTAAATCTATTAAAGATTAAATTAATAAATTTCTATTCCGAAAATATAATAAATTCATTTACACGATGATTTCTTAATATAATGTTTTCCATCTATTTCCCAAAACAAATTATTTCCTAGGTAATATTTATATTTCTGCATAACGCTACTCAATTTAGCTTTTATTAAAAATACGCTTAGCTATTGGTTATCCTAAGACAAGTTTTAAAGATATAATTTCTAACTATCATTTCAAATCTAGTTTTTCAATTATCCCTTCCTTTCAAAACTATCTAATCTCTATCTAATTAATAGATTCAGTAATAGATATCTAATTGCTATTACTCCAATTATGGACAAATAACTTCATTTATAATCCTTTATAGGAAATATTTTCTTTTGAAGGTAAATAACTTAGTATGCGCGTCAAATACTATTCACAAGTATCTTCCACTAGTGGCTGGGCTTTATTGCTTAAGTACCACCTTAATTAGTAGGATACAGCTTCCAAAATAAACAACTTTCTCTGTATACCCTAAAAATTGTTGAATGAATCATCATTTTTGTATCAGGGAGATGTTTTAGACTGTAAGAGGCTTTTTAGAGAACAGAGGGATTTATTGCTACCGTTCTGACTTTCTTAAGCTCCTTATCGTCGCATACTGCTTGTTTTGCTACCTTTTTGCCTCTCTCCAGCCCCGCTTCGTCGCATAGCCACTTGCTTTCCTACCTTTCTACTTCTCTCCAGCTCCGCTTCGTCGCATAGCCACTTGTTTTGCTACCTTTCTACCTCTCTCCAGCCCCGCTTCGTCGCATAACTCCTTGTTTCACTATCTTCTCTTGTTTTTCTGCAAAAAAAGAACCCTTTTCAATGAAAAGGGTTCCGTTTATTCATTTCGCTTCATTTCTCGAAGGGCTTGGATCGATAGTCGAACGAGTAAGACTGCGCATAGGAATAAGCCGCAGTAGGCAGCTATATTTAGATAAATGGCGTAGGCCGTATGGACGTCTTGTGCGATTGCAAGTAGGGCTACTGAGATGAGCCCGAATGTGATACCTACAAAGAGTAAGATGAATTTTGAAAATAATTGGGTAACGAATTTTGAGTTATTTTTATCCGAGAAGATGTCATGATGGAGGATGACTTTCCCGTCCTCCACTTTTTTAAACAAATGCTCGACTCTGCGAGGTATTTTTCTTAAGCTGGGCAACAGTAAAGCTAGTTCTTCTTCTAGCCTTTCCTTTGTTTCAAATGGTTCTTTAAAAGGTTTTGTAAAGGATAATTTCATAAACTTGCGTGAATAGCTTTTGGCTTCTTCGAAGATATTAAAGCCTGGTTGGATCGTTCGCAATGTGCCATCCAAGGTAACAATTACGCGGAAAGCGAGACTGACGGACGGATACAATTGCAAACCAAAATCTCGCATAACCGAGAAAACCGAATAAACGATTTCATCTGTTCGAATTCGTTCCACAAAGGAAATCTTTAATACAATTTGACTAATGGCCTGTTCTAATTCAAGGCGATCTACGTCACTTCGCTTTTTAACCAATAGCGAAATTCCATCATAAAGAATGGAGGCATCGCTCTGTTGAATTCCAAGGAAGAAAAGTTTTAACCCTTCTTGCTGAGAGGATGATAATCGGCAAACTGCCCCGAAATCCAATAATGTGATTTCATTTGCTGCTGCGTCATAGTAGACATTCCCTGGATGAGGGTCTGCATGGAAAATTCCCGAAACTAGCGCTTGTTCTAAATAAGAATGTAGCAGGGTTTCCGCGATTTCTTGGCGATTCTCCACTTCTTCAGGAGCCAAATCTGCAACACTGACGCCTTGCGCTAGGCCCATTACCAATAGATTCTCATTGCTATATTCTGCGTAAACCTTCGGGATATTGATTTTCAAATGACTCTTCTTCAAAATATGACAGATTTGTACCATATTGCGTGCTTCGATATGAAAATCGATTTCTTCTCGCAGCGAGATCGCAAATCCTTCTGCTAAATCGCGAAAACCTAATTTTTCTGCCCATTGAGATTTACTTGTAATCCAATTGGCAAATTCCAGCAAAATGCTTAAATCTTCTCGCATGATTTCTTTTACATCTGGTCGCAATAATTTCACAACTACTTGTTCATTATTTTTTCGCAATACAGCTTTATGTACCTGTCCGATTGAAGCTGCCGCAAGTGGCGTTATTTCGAAATTTGAAAATAGTTCATCGATTTGCCCAGGTAAATTTTGTTGAAGTATTTCTAAAACCTGTTCTTCTGAAAGCGTCGTGACATTTTGCTGTAGTTTTGCTAGCTCTTCTATAAAAACCGGTGAGAATAATTCTTTTCGCGTAGACAGCACTTGCCCAAACTTGATAAAGATTCCACCGCATTGTTCAAGGGTTTCACGCAAGGCTACGGCTAATTCACGGTCTGTATCGCGATTTCTAGCGTATTTCATTGTTCTTGTAATACCGTTTGTGACAGCAATTTTCACCACTGTTCGTAACCGCTTTTGATGTCGCCAATAGCCAATCAGCTTTTTAAGCAAAGATTTTTTGCCCATATACCTTCCCGTTTTTTCATCGAAGGTAATTGGCTCAAATAACTCAAAGAATAGATAAATCAGCATCGAAATGAGCAGCATACTGCCAATCCACAGTAAGGTCGAGACATTTACAACATTTTTGACCATTTCAAAGGAATTATCATTGCCTTTAAAATACGTATACCAATAGATGAATGTGGTAAAAGAAACACTTATCAAAACTGACAATACCCGTTTAAATAGATTAACACTAGAACCAATTAAACGACCGCTTATAAAAAAGATAAATACCGTAACGAGTACTATTAGAATAATTGGTTTAACAAATGTCATTTCCCACACTCACTTTCACTACGTCAATTTTGTGCGCTTATTTTACAATCCACAGCAACTTCTACATTCCCTTTTAGAGCTCTAGTAATCATGCAGCTCTGTTCTGCTTTTAGGGCTAACCGTTTTGCTATCCGTTTATTCGTATCACTTACATTTTCTAAGAGAATTTCAATATGATGAATGATTTTTTTATATGTAAAAATATTATTTTCGACTTGAACAATGCCTTCTGATTGGAGAACCAGACGTGCTTTGACATTGGACCGTTCCAGCATTGCCGCTAACGAGATAATGTAACAGCCCGCTGCTGCACTTAATAATAATTCGTCTGGATTTGTACCGATTCCTGGACCATCCATTTCCTTTGGAATCGACATCGTTGTGTGTAAGTTTTCACAGTGGATTTCCCCAGTGTCATTCCTTCCACCATCCCAGCTTGTTTGAAGCTTAAAAATATGTTCAATACTATTAGCCATTTCCTTCCACCTCACTAACTTTACTATACCATCACTTCCATCAGGATGATAAATAATAACCATCAACTAGGCTCTACTTATGTACATTTTCACCCCAAAAAGAAAAGGATCCACTTCAAGTGAATCCTCAACAAAAAATAAGTATTTTATGCATGGGTGCCTAGATGTTTAACTGGATTGTTTTTGAACTTAACTCAGAAGCAACTCCAACGGAATGAATTGTGATTTCCTTTGAATCCTTTGTAAAAACAACTCCATGCAGCTGCCCTCGTTCAAAGATCGCCCCTCCCCCATCAATGCCGATTTTCTTTTGGCAAGGAGAAATCCAGATATTACTTGTTTTATCCTCATTTAGTAAAACAGTTGGTGTGTGTCCAAAAACAACAATTTCCTTTGCGATATGGGGAACATTATAGAATTCTTCACGAATCCAGTAAAAATCCTCCTCTTTTGTCTGTCGAAAGTTTTCCGCTACAGATGAAATGCCTGCATGGACAAAGAGAAAAGGCCCCCATAAATAAAAGCGCCGCAGCCCCTTCATGAATTCCACGATTTTGGGCTGTTCTTTTTGTATCTTCGTTGTTACCTCTTTTACAGAGAAGTTGTTTGAGGCAATATTCAAAGAAGGGTCATTATAAATGCTTTGAACGGTAGCTGCTCCCCCAACCTTTGGATTAAAATAATACTCGGATATCTCCTCTGGTTTGTCTAACCACCCTAAAAATAATTGTTCATGATTCCCGCTTAAAGTGACAACATCATAATCCTTGGATAACTGCATCACCCTTTGTACTACCTTTAAACTATCCGGTCCCCTGTCAATGTAATCCCCAAGAAAGACGAGCTGTTCTTCCTCTGGATTCCATTTTGTCAATAATGATTCCAATAAGCTATCGCAACCATGTATGTCGCCTATTACGAAAACTTTATCCACCTGCACACACCCCATTTAAAATAAACAAACTTCTTATATAATAGAAAACTTAAAAAAAGTTACTTATACTCTTATTATTCACTCTATTCTTACTATATCATATTCAATTGGAAATTTTTTTATATCTATATGAAACACACTTTTCTAAGTAAATTATACAGAAAATTCACCATTCTTCACCATCATAAAATAAATAAAAACCGCGAACTGCTTACTTTTTTAAATACTGCAAAAAACAAATTTGCTTTTTTCGAGTTATCTATAGACAATCCTGTAATTCCCTAGTATAATAAACACTATAATAATTATATTGCTTCATATCTAATGAATTCACATGTTACAAAAAGTAATCGTGAACGTTCGGTACTTTTTGTAATGTGTGAATTTTTTTATAGTATTTTG
>Ga0182745_1005164_pt1 | contig 10717 bp, 9 predicted proteins | sample eDN3rd30CKraftBY_FD_128523 | JGI IMG/M metagenome (GOLD analysis project Ga0182745, IMG submission 128523) | Enriched backyard soil microbial communities from Emeryville, California, USA - eDNA 3rd pass 30_C Kraft BY (version 2) (version 2) | ecosystem: Environmental > Terrestrial > Soil >... | reverse complement strand
GGGTGTTCGACGGTGAAGACGGGGCGATGGATGCCATCCTCGCCGGCGACATCGCGCCCGGCACCGTGATCGTCATCCGCTACGAGGGCCCCAAGGGCGGCCCCGGCATGCGCGAGATGCTCGCCATCACCGGTGCGCTGAAGGGTGCCGGCCGCGGCTCGGACTGCGCCCTCATCACCGACGGCCGCTTCTCCGGCGGCACCTGGGGCTTCTGCATCGGCCACGTCGCCCCCGAGGCCGTCGACGGCGGTCCCATCGCCTTCGTGCGCGACGGCGACCGCATCGTCATCGACGTCCACCAGTTCCGCCTGGACCTGATGGTCGACGAGGTCGAGCTCGAGGCCCGCAAGGTCGGCTGGACGCCGAACCCGCCGCGCTACACCCAAGGCGTCTTGGGCAAGTACGCCCGCCTGGTCCAAGGCGCCGAGACCGGCGCCATCACCAACACCAAGTAGCCGGTCCGAGCCAGCCTGAGGGGCGGGCTCAGGGATCATCAACCAGAGCATCCCGACCTCACCAGGGCGGTGAAGACCGCCAGCGGGGCGATCGTCACGTACCGCGTCACGCCCTTCGGCGTGTACGCGCGTCCTCCGGCGGTCCGCTCCAGCTGTTCCTCATCCGATCGAACTGGCCCTCCCGCATGCTCTTTCGCAACTTCCATGTGTTTTTGCCCATCGGGATAGCCATGGAGAGGTCTCGGTGATAGCTTGGTCGGCATGGCGAAGACAGCGATCAACATCGATCGGGATCTGGCGGACCGGGCAGGCGAGCTCCTCGGTACCGAAACCCTGACCGCGACGGTGGAAGAAGCGCTGCGCGAGGTGGTGGCCCGGGCGGAGCGCAAGGCGGCCTTCCAGTGGTTCCGGGACCATCCGTTCACCCCGGAGGAGCGGGAGCTGATGAACCGCGCCTCGAGATGACCCGGGTCCTGGTCGATACGAGCGTCGTCAACCGCTTTGCCAGCGATCTGGTCGCGATCGAGATCGAAGACGCGGTCGAAGCGGGCGACGTCGCCGTCTGCGCTCCCGTCATCTTCGAGGTGTGCTTCAGCGCACAGAACGGCGCAGCCTACGAGCGCCTTCGTCGCCAGTTCGATGCCCTCCCTCAGGTCCGTACCCATCAGGCAGTGTTCGACCGTGCGATCGAGGTGCAAGGTGCGCTTTGCGCGCAGGGCCGTCACCGGGGCGTATCGATGGCGGATCTCCTCATCGCCGCCGCGGCAGAGGCGGCCGATCTCCCGGTCGTGCACTACGACGCTGACTTCGACCTCATCGCCGAGGTCACCGGGCAGCCCAGCCGCTGGGTCGTGCCCCGTGGGTTGATCGACTGACCCGGGGGAACCGGGTTGCCAGATGCTGGGGGCTCCGTCATACTGCCCTCGTGCTGAAGACCGCCTACCGCCTCGTAGTACTCACGTAGCGCACGCCGTCTTCACCCGCCGCGTGCGCTTCCTCGACCTCCCAGACCGGGAGGTCGTCGCAGTTTTCGGGTCGGGTTCGGCACCGGGCAGACTGCAGGGAGCGTGCGCACCGCCCACCCGCTCACCCGCACGTCCGCTGCACGAATCCCAGAGGGAACACCATGAAGCTCAACGGAGGCCAGGCGCTCATCAAGAGCCTGGAGATGGAAGGGGTCGAGGTCATCTTCGGCCTGCCCGGCGGGGCCATCCTCCCGGTGTACGACCCGATCATCGACTCGCCGATCCGCCACATCCTCGTCCGCCACGAGCAGGGCGCCGGCCACATGGCCGAGGGCTACGCCCACGCCACCGGCAAGCCCGGCGTGGCCATGGTGACCAGCGGTCCGGGCGCCACCAACATCGTGACGCCCCTCGCCGACGCCTACATGGACTCCGTGCCCATGGTCTGCATCACCGGCCAGGTGGCCACCGCCGCCATCGGCACCGATGCGTTCCAGGAGGCCGACATCACGGGCATCACCCAGTCGGTCACCAAGCACAACTTCCTCGTGACCGAGGCGCAGGACGTGCCGATGGCGATCCGCCAGGCGTTCCACATCGCCACCACCGGCCGGCCCGGCCCGGTCCTCGTCGACATCCCCAAGGACATCGTCGACCCCACCAACCCGCGCAGCGCCATGGAGTGGGTGTGGCCGAGCGACGACGAGGTCACCGCCAGCCTCCCCGGCTACAAGCCGACCACCACCGGGCACCCGAAGAAGATCAAGGAGGCCGTCGAGCTGATGCTGGCCTCCGAGCGGCCGGTCATCTACGCGGGCGGCGGCATCCTCAAGGGCCGCGCCGCCGAGGCGCTCCTCGAGCTGGCCGAGCTGTTCGAGTTCCCCGTCGTCACCACGCTCATGGCCCGGGGTGCGTTCCCCGACGACCACGAGCTGTGCCTCGGCATGCCGGGCATGCACGGCAACTACACGGCGATCATGTCGATGCAAGAGAGCGACCTGCTCATCGCCTTGGGCTCGCGCTTCGACGACCGCGTCACCGGCAAGGTCCCGAACTTCGCCCCGCACGCCAAGATCATCCACGCCGACATCGACCCGGCCGAGCTGGGCAAGGTCCGCCGGCCCGACGTGCCGATCGTCGGCGACTCCCGTCTGGTGATCGAGGCGCTCGTCGCCGAGGCCAGGGCCCAGCTGGCGAAGGGTGCGGTCAAGCCCGACATCACCCCGTGGCGCTCCACCCTGTCGGGCTGGCAGGAGACGTACCCGCTGGCCTACGAGGACCCGGTGGAAGGCGAGCTGCTCAAGCCGCAGATGGTGCTCGAAGCGCTCCGGGACGCGGCCCCCGAGGACTGCATCGTCGCCAGCGGCGTCGGCCAGCACCAGATGTGGGCCAGCCAGTACTGGACGTTCCGCCACCCCTACACCTGGATCAACTCGGGCGGGCTCGGCACCATGGGCTTCTCCGTGCCGGCCGCCATCGGCGCCAAGGTCGGCCGGCCCGACCGCATGGTCTGGGCCATCGACGGCGACGGCTGCTTCCAGATGACCGCCCAGGAGCTGGTCACGGCGGCCGCCGAGCGCATCCCCGTCAAGATCGCCATCTTGAACAACGCCTACCTCGGCATGGTCCGCCAGTGGCAGGAGATGTTCTACGACGAGCGGTACTCCGAGGTGTACCTGTCGCCGGACCTGCCCGACTACGTGAAGTGGGCCGAGGCCATGGGCTGCGTCGCCTTCCGGGTCGAGCACCCCGACGACATCGGCCCCACCATCGACAAGGCCAACGCCATCGACGACCGCCCCGTGGTCATCGAGTTCCGCACCGATGCGTCGGAGAAGGTCTTCCCGATGGTGGCCGCCGGCCACTCCAACTCCGATGTCCAGGTCCCGCCGTTCCAGCGGGCCCGGGGCGCCGAGGAGGCCGCGGACTGATGGCGACCGACATCGAGCACCACACCCTCTCCGTCCTGGTCGAGAACAAGGCGGGCGTGCTCGCCCGCATCGTCAACCTGTTCTCCCGCCGGGCGTACAACATCTACTCGCTGGCCGTCGCGCCCACCGAGGACGAGCGCTTCAGCCGCCTGACCGTCGTGGTCGACGTGGACTCGGCGCCGCTCGAGCAGATCGTCAAGCAGCTCCACAAGCTCATCAACGTCGTGAAGATCGTGGAGCTCGACCCCTCGCACTCCGTCGAGCGCGAGCTCATGATCGCCACCGTCCGGTGCCCGGGCGACCAGCGCCACCAGGTGACCGAGCTGGTCCGCATCTTCGAGGGCAAGATCCTCGCCGTGAACCAGCAGGCGCTCACCGTCTCGCTCGAAGGCCACCCGTCGAAGGTGGACGACTTCGAGGAGATGCTGCGCACGTTCGGCATCAGCGACATCCAGCGCACCGGTCGCATCGCCCTGCCGAAGCTCGACCGCGACGCCGGCAAGCTCCGGGCGGTCAAGAACAAGTCCGCCTGACCCCCCCCACGCCGAACGAACTTCGTAGGCGAGCGCCCCCGAATGGGCGTCCTCACCTACGAAGTTCGGTGGGGTCGGGGCGCTCGGGCGCAGCCGGGCTGCCCTAGGTTCGCGGCGTGATGGACGAGGGGCACCCCGCTGCCGCGGATCGGGCGCCGTCGTGGTGGCCGTGGGCGTGCGGAGCGGTGGCGGTCGTCGCCGCGTTCAACGCGTGCTGGGCGCTCGGCACGGCCGACTGGAAGACCGACGAGGCCTGGGACGGCCGCCTCGCTTGGCTCGCCATCGACCGGGGCGACTGGACCCAGGACAACGGGCATCCGATCTTCGTGCGCTGGTTCCTCGGCCTGGGGCAGCTGCTGCTCGGCCAGACCCGGACGGGCATCCGCCTCCTTCCGGCGCTCGCCTCGCTCGCCGCAGTCGGGCTGCTCTACCTGGTCGGCGCCCGGCTGCACTCCCGGTGGGCGGGGCTCGTGGCCGCCGCGCTGTGGGCTGTGCTGCCTCGGGCGCTGGTGGTGGGCTCGACCGTCGTCGCGCCGCTCCGAGGCGACCGGTTCGGGTACCTCGAGCCGTTCATGGCGGTGGCCCTCCTCGGGGCGACGTGGACCGGGTGGAACTGGGTCCGGGAGAACCGCTGGATCGACGCGGCCGCCACCGGGCTGCTCATCGGGGCGGCCGGGGCGTTCAAGCCGACGGCGCTCGTCGTCGTGGTGCCCATCGTGGCGGTGGGATGGTGGCAGCAGCGGTCGTTCCGGACGGTGGCGGGGCCGGCGCTCGCCATCGGCGCCCTCGCCGCCGTCGTGCTCCCGCTCACGTACGTGCTCGTGCTCGGGGGCGACGGCATCGACCACCTGCGCACGCTGCTCGACTTCCAGCTCGACCACGCCCGCACCGGCCACCAGCTCGTGGTCGACGGCACCGTGACCGAGCACCAGCCCCGCTGGTCGCACCTGCTCTACCAGTGGCGGGGGATGGGGGCCGCGGCGTGCGTGGGCCTCGTCATCGGCGTGGTCGGCGCATGGACCGGCCGCCGCCGGGTCCCGATCGCCTACGTCACCGCCATCTGGGGGACCCTGGTCGCGCTCCACCTCCTCTCGATCGTGGCCCTGCCCCACTACTACCTGCTCTGGGCCCCGTTCTCGGTGCTCGTGGCCGCGATGGGCCTCGTCGAGCTGGCGGATCGCACGAAGGCGGTGACGGGTCCGGCGGGCAGGTCGACGGCCGGCGACCTGGCCGCTCGATGGCGGCGCGCCCCGGGTCCCGCCGCCGCGTTGGGCGTTGCGGCGGTGGCCCTCGCCGCCAGCGGTCTGGTCGCCACCTGGCGGACGGCGACGCTGGGACCCGGCGCCTACGGCCGCCTCGTCGCCGAGCTCGACGCTCAGGGTGTGGCGCCGACCTCCGTGCGGTTCCAGGGCGAGTCCGTCGAGCGGTACTTCCCCGACGTGGCGGCCGGCCAGGTCGGGTTCACCCCTGCTTCGGTGCCGTTCGACCTGCTGGTGCTCGACCCCCGAGACGTCCCGTTGCTGCCCGCTGGCGTCGCCGACGCCGCCCGGGCCCAGGCCCAGGCGGCCGGGCTCCGGCCGCACCAGATCGGCCGCCTCGAGGTCTGGTACACCGATCTGGATCCGTAGCGGCTGACCTGGGCCGCAATTCCCTACTTGATTGGTCGGAATTAGACGCTACGATGCGCTGCCATGAGCAACGACGCCTGGGGATTCGAGACCCGACAGATCCACGCCGGCCAGTCGCCTGACCCCGCCACGGGGGCACGCGCCACGCCGATCTACCAGACCACGAGCTACCAGTTCCGCGACTCGGAGCACGCGTCGAACCTGTTCGCCCTGGCCGAGATCGGCAACATCTACACCCGGATCATGAACCCGACCCAGGGCGTGGTCGAGGCCACGATCGCCGCGCTCGAGGGCGCGACCGAGACCGCCGTGGGCCTTCCCGGTGCCCTGGCCGTGGCATCGGGCCAGGCGGCCGAGACCCTCGCCATCCTCAACCTGGCCGAGGCCGGCAGCCACGTCGTCGCCAGCGCATCGCTCTACGGCGGCACCTACAACCTCTTCCACTACACCTTCCCGAAGATCGGCATCGAGGTCACGTTCATCGACGACCCCGATGACCTCGACGCCTGGCGTGCGGCGGTCAAGCCGAACACGAAGGCGTTCTACGGCGAGTCCATCGGCAACCCGAAGAACGACTTCCTCGACATCGCCGCCATCTCGGCGATCGCCCTCGAGGTCGGCGTGCCGCTCATCGTCGACAACACCGTCGCCTCGCCGTGGCTCATCCGCCCGTTCGAGCACGGCGCCGACATCGTCGTGCACTCCGCCACCAAGTTCATCGGTGGCCACGGCACGTCCATCGGCGGCGTGATCGTCGACGGCGGCTCCTTCGACTTCTCCGCCAACGACAAGTTCTCGGGCTTCACCGAGCCCGACCCCAGCTACCACGGCCTGTCGTACTGGCCCGCCCTCGGCGCCGGCTCGTACATCATCAAGGCGCGGGTGCAGCTCCTGCGGGACATCGGCGCGGCCATCAGCCCGTTCAACTCGTTCCTGCTCATCCAGGGCCTCGAGACGCTGAGCCTGCGCCTCGAGCGCCACAACCAGAACGCCCAGCAGGTGGCCGAGTTCCTGGCGCAGCACCCCCAGGTCGAGCGCGTCCAGTACGCCGGCCTGCCGGACTCGCCGTGGCACGAGCGGGCCAAGGCCATCACCGGCGGCCGGGGCTTCGGGTCGGTCCCGGCGTTCGTCATCGCGGGCGGCCGCGAGGCCGGCGCCGCGTTCGTCGAGGGACTCACGCTCCACAGCCACGTGGCCAACATCGGCGACGTCCGCAGCCTCGCGATCCACCCGGCGTCGACCACCCACAGCCAGCTCACCGCCGAGGAGCAGGTGACCGCCGGCGTCGACCCGGGCCTCGTGCGGCTGTCGGTCGGCCTGGAGTCGATCGAGGACATCATCGCGGACCTCGAGCGGGGCTTCGCCGCGGCCACGTGACGCTCGCGGCGCTCGGTCGAGGATGAACGGATCGCACCCGATCCGGTAGGGTTGGGGCCTGGTCCGGTCCGCCGGACTTCGGATCCGTCGCAGTATCGTCCACCCCTCCCCCCGGACGATGCATGCGGCGGATCCGTCGTTTGGCCCTGGCGCGGCGGCATCCCGCCCCTGGTCACCGGCTCGGAGCGCGCTGAACGTGGCCGCGCCACCGCTCAGCGAGCGGGAGGTGCGCTCAGGCGGAGGCCAGCAGCAAGACCCCGGCGGTGGCGGTGGCCACGCCGAGCCCGACCCGCACCAGCTGGCGGTCGCGGACCACCGTGCCGACGCCGACCCCGGCCACGTGCACGCAGGCCGTGGCCAGCAGGAACCCGGCGATGTAGAGCGCCGGGTGGGCGGCGCTGGGCGCTTCGGCGCCGTGGGCGTGGCCGTGGGCGACACCGGCGGTGGCGAGGATCGGCAGCACCCAGGCGGAGCCCTTGCCGTCGGTGACGGCGGCGGCGATGGCGACGCCGAGCAGGATCACCGACGCGACGATGAGCAGCTCGGCACCGGGGAAGGGCACGCCCACGATCCCGGCGATGCCGCCGCCGACCATGCCGAGCAGGAACGCTGCCGGCGCGAGCCAGAGGGTGCGGTCGCTGCGCCAGGTGGCGGCGACCACGCCGACCGCGACCATCGCCAGCAGGTGATCAGGGCCCGTCAGCGGATGGAGGAAGCCGGAGTCGAACCCGTTGGCGCCGTGGCCGACGTGCGCCGAAGCGGGTGCGGCGACGAGGACGGCGCCTCCGAGGGCACCGACGACGGCAGCGAGCAGACGGGGGATGCGGCGCGTTTGGAGCATGGCCGGACCCTACCGGAGCGGTTTGGCGCCGTCGCCGCTCGAACGTTGCGTCCGCGTGAACGATGGGGCCGGGCGGGCCGCCACCCGGATCAGGCGGAGCGGAGCTCGTTCACGACGTAGTCGATGCACGTCGTGAGGGCTGCGATGTCCTCGCTGTCGATCGCCGGGAACATGGCGACGCGCAGCTGGTTGCGGCCGAGCTTGCGGTAGCTGTCGGTGTCGACGATGCCGTTGGCCCGGAGCACGGCCGAGACGGTGGTGGCCTCGACGGAGTCGTCGAGGTCGATGGTGGCGACGACGTTCGAGCGGTAGGCGGGGTCGGCCACGAAGGGGGTCGCGTAGTCCGAGGCTTCGGCCCAGCCGTACATGATCTCGGCGCTCTTGGCCGAGCGGGCCGACGACATCCCGAGCCCGCCGTTGGTGTTGATCCACTCCATCTGGCTCACCGCGAGGTGGATGGTGGCCAGTGCCGGCGTGTTGTACGTCTGGTCCTTGAGCGAGTTGTCCTTGGCGATCTTCAGGTCGATCGACGCCGGGATCCAGCGGTCGCTGCTGGCGATGCGGTCGATGCGCTCCTGGGCGGCCGGCGAGACCGCCGCGATCCAGAGGCCGCCATCAGAGGCGAGGCACTTCTGCGGGGCGAAGTAGTAGACGTCGGTCTGCGCGGCATCGAACTTCAGGCCACCGGCCGCCGACGTGGCGTCGACGGCCACGAGGGCGCCCTCGTCGGCACCCGCGGGGCGGACGATGGGCATGGCGACGCCGGTCGAGGTCTCGTTGTGGGTGAGGGCGTACAGGTCGACGCCGGTCTCGGCCTCGGCGGCGGCGGCCTCGCCAGGCGGGGCGCTGATCACCGGGGGCTCGCCCAGGAACGGGGCCCGGCTCACGCACTCGGCGAACTTCGACGAGAACTCGCCGAAGGTGAGGTGCTGGCTCCGCTGCTCGACCAGGCCGAACACGGCGGCGTCCCAGAACACGGTGGTGCCGCCGTTGCCCAAGATGACCTCGTACCCGTCGGGCAGGGCGAACAGCTCGGCGACGGCGTTGCGCAGGCGGCTCACCATGAACTTCACCGGTGCCTGGCGGTGGGAGGTGCCGAGGTAGGCGGGGGCGTCGGCGACCAGCGCCTCGAGCGCCTCCGGGCGGACCTTGGACGGGCCACAGCCGAAGCGGCCGTCGGCGGGGAGGAGGTCGGCAGGGATGGTGATCGAGGGGGTCGCAGCCATGGGCCGAGTCTCGCAGCCCGCCCGGCCCCTGGTCGAAGCCGTTCGCCGGACCATCGGGGCGTGCGATCCCGCTCGCCCGGATCGCTGTCGTCGCGAGACGGCGGTCAGGCCGGTCGCGGTGCGCCGCGCCGGGTGCGCGCGGCCCCGGCCTCGATGGCGACCGGGGCGTAGCAGGCGATCGCCGGTCCCCACGCCAGGCCCCAGTACTCGCGGCCCACCGTGATCGAGACCAGCAGGCCGAGCGCCGCGTGCACGAGGGCGATGCGCCCCGAATCCGAGCCGCGCCGGGCGAGGATCGCTGCCCCCGCCAACCCCAGTGCCCCGCCGATGATCCCCACCGCCACGCCGGACGCGGAACCGGCGGGGGCGATCGAGTTCAGCTGCAGGCCATCCCACGCGAGGGCCGGCTGGACACCGTCGGGATCCAGGTAGCGGGAGGCGACGATCAGGTGGACCGCGGCACCGACCGCGAGGGCAGCGGCGACCGCCCACCAGGTGCGGGACCGGCGGTGCAGGACGAGGCCGACCGCGAACGCCGAGGCGAACAGCTCGCGCACCGCGGTGGCGGCGCCGAGCAGGACCGCGGCCAGGCGGGGACGACGGTCGACGACCGCGAGGCCGGCCATGAGCAGCGGCGCGCCCCACACCTCGTGGTGGAGGTAGAGCAGCGGCGAAGCGCCGATGATCCAGAACCCGACGAGCCCCACCGAGATCGGTCCGCCCCACGGCCCGTGCGGCCGGCCGATCCGCCACGCTGCCCACAGCATCACGGTGAACGGCGCGGCCACCGCCCAGCGGAGCGCGTCCACCGGCACGGTGGCCTGGATGTACCAGAGGGTGGGCGGTCGATAGGCACGGGGATTGCTCGGCGGCGCGCCCTCCTTCTCGATCAGCGCGTCGCGCAGGGCTTCGTAGGGGCCCTGGCCCGCGTGCATGGACTCGAGGGTGTCGTGGTACACCCGTTCGTCGACGTCCCAGGTGGTGCCGGACTCAGCTCGGAAGCCGACGAGCAGGGCCAGTGCCACGAAGGCGACGGCGAGCAGCAGGGCGGCCCCGTCGCGAGGCCGCGATCGGGTGCGGGCGAGCTCGTCGGGTCCCGGGGCCGCAGACGGGGCGAGCCCGGTGGCGGCGGGGCTGGTCGGCATCGGACTCCATCGGCGCCGGGGCGACGATGGTGAGGCGTCTCGGATCGTGCCGTGCGGTGGTCGGTCGGGGTGCCGCGGGCCGCGATCTGGGTTCTTGGCGGGGGAGGGGGCGTGGCACCATGGGCCACATGGGTTCACGAGTCTCTGACCGCATCGCCGCCATCGCTCCCTCGGCCACGCTGGCCGTCGATGCCAAGGCCAAGGCGCTGAAGGCGGCGGGGGAGCCGGTCATCGGCTTCGGTGCCGGCGAGCCGGACTTCCCGACGCCCGATCACATCGTCGAGGCCGCCGTCGCCGCCTGCCGGGACCCGAAGAACCACCGCTACACCCCGGCCGGCGGCTTGCCCGAGCTGAAGGAGGCCGTCGCCGCCAAGACCGCCCGCGACAGCGGGTACGACGTCGAGGCCGGCCAGGTCCTCATCACCAACGGCGGCAAGCACGCCGTGGCCAACGCCATCGCCACCATCATCGACCCGGGCGACGAGGTCCTCCTGCCGGCGCCGTACTGGACCACCTACCCCGAGCCCATCCGCCGGGCCGGCGGCGTCGTGGTGGAGATCGCCACCGACGAGGGCAGCGGCTTCCAGGTCACCGTCGACCAGCTCGAGGCCGCCCG
>Ga0182745_1005162_pt1 | contig 10719 bp, 9 predicted proteins | sample eDN3rd30CKraftBY_FD_128523 | JGI IMG/M metagenome (GOLD analysis project Ga0182745, IMG submission 128523) | Enriched backyard soil microbial communities from Emeryville, California, USA - eDNA 3rd pass 30_C Kraft BY (version 2) (version 2) | ecosystem: Environmental > Terrestrial > Soil >... | reverse complement strand
GCATGGCTGCCTATTGAAAAAGAAATATTATCAAACATGCCCAAAGCTAATTAATTACCAGTTAGAAAATATTTTATTAAATACCTCATCAGCCATATTTTTTACAATTTCTTCAGTGAGGGTATTTTCAGCTTCTGTTAGCGAAAGCTGAGACGAAAAATCAAATGTCCTAATAAGGTCGGCCTCAAAATTTTTAGTAAGGTCTTTATTGTTTTTAAAAATTAAATGAAAGCCAACGGTAAGCCTGTTTGTTGTTGAATTTGGTTGTGAACCTCCGCTTATGCCCACAGTTGTTGTATAATACTGGGTGAAGTATCCGCTTATATCGTAATCGGCATCATCACGGTTTGATTGATTAAGCCGGGTATTGCTGATGATTTTTGATTTTACACGTTCGGTAAGTTGCGGGCTTATTTGAGGATTTATGTATTGCGCCTTATTTTCAAAATAGTTTACTCTAAAACTTTGAATATCTGCAGGTATTGGGGCTGTATCTTTAAAGCCATATTTACATGTAGAAAAACAAAAACTAAAACCAATAAAAGTAAGTACCAATATTTTTAAAATTGTTTTCATTCTTCTATATCATATTCTTTTAGTTTCCTGTACAATGTTCTTTCACTTATACCTAATGCCATTGATGCATCTTTTCTTTTGCCTCTGTGTTTTTTCAGTGCTTTTATTATCAGTTCTTTTTCTTTATCCGCAATACTTAAAGATTCCTCAACGTCTTCATGATGATGAATTGTTTCACCGTTAGTTGCCGACGGAATAACATAAGCTGAGGAGTTGGAAGCTTGCTCCGTTAAGGTATTTACAACCGGCATTTTTTCAGGTGTTGCACCATTTTGCAAAAGATCAAAAATTATCCGTTTTAATTCATTTACATCTTTTTTCATGTCAAAAAAAAGTTTGTAAAGAATTTCCCTTTCATTTGCAAATTCTGATTGGCTTACATTTCCGCTGCCGGCGAGAACGGGAAGGCGGTTAAAGTTATTTTGCGGCAAAAACTTTTGCAATTGATCAGAAGTAATTTCTTTTTCTTCGCTTAGCAGCGAAATTTGTTCAGAAATATTTTTTAATTCGCGAATGTTTCCCGGAAAGGAATAATTTAAAAGTAAATTTTTAGCATTATCGCTCAGAACAACTGATGATGTTTTGTACCGGTCTGCATAGTCTGCTGAAAATTTTCTGAACAAAAGTAAAATATCTTCTTTTCGGTCCCGAAGCGCCGGAACTCTTATGGGAACTGTATTTAAGCGGTAATATAAATCCTCTCGAAATTTACCTTTGTGAGATAATTCCAGAAGGTCTTTATTAGAAGCTGCAATAACTCTAACATCAGTTTTTTGAACTTTGCTTGATCCAACTCTTATATATTCACCGGCTTCCAGCACACGTAACAGACGGGCTTGAGTACCAAGTGGCATTTCACCTATTTCATCTAAAAAAATTGTGCCTCCGTTTACTGTTTCAAAATATCCTTTTCTGCTTTCAACGGCTCCTGTAAATGATCCTTTTTCATGCCCAAATAATTCGGAATCTATGGTTCCTTCTGGAATTGCTCCGCAGTTTACCGCAATAAATGAATTGTGTTTCCTGTTAGAAAGAGAATGTATAATATGCGAAAAAACTTCTTTACCAACACCACTTTCACCCATAATTAAAACGCTCAAATCTGTTGCAGCAACCTGCACCGCAACATTTAAAGCGTAATTTAATCCGGGAGAATTTCCAATAATTCCAAACCTGTTTTTTATAGATTGTAATTCCATAATTATTTAATAACTGTTCCTAATAATGTTCCCGAAGTGCATGAATGGATCTTTACATTTACATAATCACCCGGTTTCAAATTTCCTTTTTCAAAAACAACAACTTTATTTTGATCGGTACGCCCAAATAATTCATCTTCACTCTTTTTCGATTTTCCTTCAACCAAAACTTTAAAAGTTTTTCCAACTTCTTTTTCCATCGAATGTTTTGAATGTATCCTATACAAGTCAACAAGTTCCTGTAATCTTCGCTTTTTTACTGAAAGTTCTACATCATCTTTCATTTTGCGCATTGCCAGTGTACCGGGACGCTCAGAATAATAATATAAATAAGCAAGGTCATATTTGCAATATTCCATCAGGCTTAATGATTGCAAATGGTCTTCTTCTGTTTCGGTGCAAAACCCGGCTATCATATCTGTTGAAATTCCGCATTCGGGGATTAGTTCCCTGATTCTGTCAACTTTAGATAAATACCATTCACGGCTATAATTCCTGTTCATAAGCTGAAGAATACGGCTGCTTCCGCTTTGCACCGGAAGGTGAATGTATTTGCAAATATTTTCATACTTCAACATTGTAAAAAGAACATCATCAGTTATGTCTTTAGGATGTGAAGTAGAAAATCTGATTCTTAGCAATGGTGAAATTTGGGCAACTTTTTCAAGCAACATTGCAAAGGTTACATTTTCAGTTCCGTTATTATAATGGTAACTGTCAACATTTTGTCCAAGCAATGTTATTTCCCTGTAACCGGAATTAAAAAGTTCTCTGCATTCATTTAAAATACTTTCAAATTCACGGCTTCTTTCACGCCCGCGAGTAAACGGAACCACGCAAAATGAGCACATATTATTACAGCCACGCATTATGCTTACAAATGCTGTAATGCCATTTGAGTTCAGCCTCACAGGCGAAATATCAGCGTAAGTTTCTTCCCGGCTTAATAAAACGTTCACACTTTTTTGTCCTGAATGTGCTTCTTCAATTAAAATGGGTAAACTACGGTAAGCATCTGGCCCAACAACAATATCAACCAATTTTTCCTGCTCCAGGAAGGCAGATTTTAACCTTTCTGCCATGCAGCCTAAAACACCAATCAGTAGATCTTTTTTATCTTTTTTTAGTTTTTTAAATTCTGACAGCCTTTTTCTAACCGTTAATTCTGCTTTTTCGCGTATGGAACAGGTGTTTATTAAAATAAGGTCTGCCTTTGCAAGATCTGAAGTTGCTGAAAAACCTTCATCTTTTAATATAGATGCAACAACTTCGCTATCGGCAAAATTCATTGCACAACCATAACTCTCTATATAAAAGTATTTGTTGCTGCCCGGCACATTATTAATAAAACTGAAAACTTCACCCTGACGTTTTTCGTCATGCTTCTTGTGAAGAAGTAATTCCTCCATGCTCTAAAAAATTAGGGAGCAAAGATAATATTTTGCGACAGAATGACAGAACTAAAATGGAGAAACAATACCAAGGTGAACATTATATCCTTCCGGCGAGAAAGCAATTGCTGCCGTTCCCGTTATTTTATTAAATGGCGATACCAAAATTCCGCCACCATAAGATGGGTGCCATTTGTTTGAATTTTCGCCCTTTATCCAAACTCTTCCAACATCGGCAAGGCCGAAAATTCCAATTTTGCCATTGTAAATTTTTGAGCGGATATTAGTGATAAACCGTAGCTCATTTTGATTATACACCGCCGTTTGCCCGTGAAATCTTTCCCTTTCATATCCACGAAGTGTTTGGCCGCCGCCAATATTATTATACTGATAAAATTCAGGATCACCGGTAAGGCTTGCCGCGCCAAATTTAGTTACTAATCCTATTTTTCCTGCCAAAGGCAGATATAAATTTAGCTGCCCTCCATAACGAAAGACATTTTTACTATTATTAACATTTTGAACATCATTTAGCATTCCCAAAATTGAAAATCCTTTTACCGGAAGAATAGAATCATTCACAACCTGGTAAACAATTTCGGAATGGAGGCCCAAGTATTTTTTGGTTTTTAAATATTGGGGATCTGTGGAACTAAAAAATTTTGCTCCTATATTTTGAGGGTCGTCAAGAATTGTATATGTTGAAAAATAAGGAGAGATTAAAAACCTAAAGCGGTTATGACTGTTAAATTCTATTCCCGGTGCAATTTTAAATTGTTCACTTCTGGTTAAATTATATTTTGAAGATGAATCTTTAAAATCAGGAGTTGTATTTCCCAAGCCATAAAAATTAAGCCATCTCACCTGGTCGTAATTTGCATAAATTTTTAAATCTGCTGCCCCAATTAATTTTTTAAATGTTCCCGAATAGGTTGAACTAAATCCCTTTTGAGTAAGAGAATATTTTACATCAATATATTCACTGCTTGCAAAAGGGCTGCGTTGCCAACCGCTAACAACACGATGATAAGAAAGACCAACATAAAACCGGTCATCGTTATTATAAAAAAACATAGGAAGAAAACCAGACTTTTTATATTGATACTGCTCCCATGAAAAACGGGGCATTTTATTCTCTGTGTAAATATTTACTTTGGTATCTCTGTCGTCAATAATCTCATTTCCTTTACTGTCGTAAATTTTAGTTTGCTTTCCGGAGCTTTTTACATTAGAAGAAATATTATAAATGTCTTTATCAGCACCGCCGATAAGCCTGATTTTAATTCCTTTGCGGGTGTTGCCTTCAACTACATATTTATCATTACCATCAATTCCGAAAATTCTTAATTCTTTTGTTTGCCGGTTATTAAACACTCGTGAATAAACGAGTTCATTGGTATCTTTTATTTTATAAACCTTCACTTCGGTTAAAGTATCATTAAGGCGGTTTATTTTAAAAAGCTCTTTCTTTTTACTTCCGGCAATTGAAACCATTTCATTTACCTGTTTAAAATATTTCCCGGCATATTTGGGAAGGTCATTTCTTCTTGCTTTGATTTTTTCAGCTATTTCTTTTCCTGAAATGTTATATACTTCAGGAGGCAGTTGTTTTACTGCATCATCAATAATTTCATCTGATAGGCGGTATTTAATATCATTTGCAATTTCGAGCCAGTCAGACAATGTAAGCTCATTTAGAAAAAAATGATCAAGATTTCTTGCTGTGAAATTATAATGATATAAATCTTTTATTTTGTAATTAAAAGTTTGAAGATGTTTGGCATGAACTGCAGGGATTAAAATTTTAAGTAAAATTCCATCAAACTTTGTATAAGCCTGGTCTCTGTCGCGAGGGATTGGTTTATATAAAGTGTTGCCATCTTTTTTAAATTCTGCCCAACGCCATTGGTCATCATGGCGTCCCCAATCTCCAATAAGCATATCAAATAATCTTGAACGCAGAAATAATTTCTGATCAATTCTGTTATCAGCGTCTTTTAAATATTTCTCATATAGTTTTTCTGTGCCTATAATATTTGATGCATTGGCGAAATTATCAGCGGTTGTCCAGTCTTCATCCGGCCGTTGTTCAAACAAATAAAGTTTATCTCCGAAACTGTCGTTGAATTCACCGAGATTTTTTTGCTTAGGTATGTAATAAATTTTCGGTTTTGTATGAAGTATTCCTGCCGCTTCGGCAAGAGGAGCAATTGTTACCGCAGCATACGGATTGGCAATTGTAACCTGGTCGTCAATCACATCTTCTATAAAAGTACCTTGTGCTATTTCCGGCAATGCCTTGCCGAAAGTTTTATCAATGCTTCTTAAAACATATTCTCTGTTGTTTTTATCGTGCAAGCGCAAAGATTTGCTTTGCCTTCCGCCACCGGCTTTATAAGGGATAAGCCCTCCGGCAAGAGTGTCTAAATATGCAATTTTAAATTTTACAGGTGTATGCCATTCTTTTCGGTAGTGTTCACCAAAAAAAAGTTTATAGAAAGAACTTTTATTATATCTTTCAGAAGCCTTGAGTGTAATAGAATCATTCTGCTGTGCCATAACTGCTGCAGGCAGAATTAAAATTATAAAGAATAAATAACCGAAAAATTTCATCTTGTAATAGAAAATTAAAACCGTGCCACACTTCAGGATGAAAAAATTACATTTCGGGTTATTTATGGATCAACTTATGAAAAGTTACCTTCTTTTTGCTAAACAAAGGTTGTAGATATGAGCGAAAATAAATTAAGAATATTTGGCCCTCTTTATCTGTTTATTTTTCTTTTGATATTTTTTTATGGCATGTTCATAAAAGATATACTAACAGCAGTTGTAGGCATTAGCATATCAGCATTTTATGCAATACTTGCCTGGGAAACAAATTTTTGGGTTATCTATTTTGCCCGTAACAGAAAGCCGGGCATAAACAATACCAAGCAAAGGCTTTTACTGAATTTAGCAACAGGTTTACCGGTGATTCTTTTGGTAAGTTTAGTTGATCATTGGTTCACCTATCAAATTGGATTGTATAAAAGTTTTAAATGGTACGATTATGTTTTTATTGCCGGGCTTAATATTATGTGTTCTTTGATTATAACAGGCATTTACGAAGGCTTTTATTATGTAAAAAATTGGAGAGCTGTAAAACAAGAGGCAGAAGAGATAAAAAGAATAAATCTTACAAATCAATTTCAATTATTAAAGGAACAGGTAAAACCTCATTTTTTATTCAACAGTTTAAATACTCTTATTTCATTAATAAGTTCTGAGCCTCAGTTAGCAATAAAATTTACACAGGAATTATCTTCTGTTTACAGATATTTATTGCGTAAGAATTTGAGTGAATTATCAACAGTTAAAGAAGAACTGGAATTTATTAATTTGTATGTATCCATGATGCAGACAAGGTTTGGAGATGCATTTACAGTTATAATGGAGATTAATGAAAATGATATGGATAGAATGCTTCCTCCATTTGTTCTGCAATTATTAGTGGAAAATGCAATCAAGCATAATGTAGTTACTCGGTCGAAACCTTTGGTAATATGCATTGAAAGCTTTGGCGAAAATATTATTGTATCAAACAACCTGCAAAAAAGAAAGCAGGAGGAATACTCAGAAAAGACAGGCCTGCTAAATTTGATTGAGAGATACAGGCTTTTAAAAAAGGATCATCTGCTTGAAATATCGGAAGGAGACAATAAATTTTCAGTTTCATTGCCATTACTGGGAATTACACAAAATATATTAACTGAATAAATTTTTATAATGAAAGTTGCAATAATTGAAGATGAGGTGCTTGCTGTTGAACGATTTAAAAAAGTTCTGAATGAAGTTGTTGATGTGGATATTGAAAACATTCTCGACTCAGTTGAGAGTTCAGTGGAATATTTAAAAACAAATCCTCAACTTGATTTGCTGTTTATGGATATTCAACTCGGAGATGGAAGAAGTTTTGAAATTTTGGATCAGGTGGAAGTTAAGTGCCCCATTATTTTTACAACAGCTTTTGATGAATATGCGGTAAAGGCATTTAAATATAATAGCATAGACTATTTATTGAAGCCTGTTAGAAAGGAGGAATTACATTCGGCAATTGAAAAATTTAAAAAAGGTAATAAGTTGGGAAATGTTAGAGACATCAAAGAATTGTTATTGGAAATGTTTCATTCTTCCGGAAACTATAAGGATAGATTTTTAGTAAAGCAGGGAACAAAATACCTCTCAATTAATGCCTCGGAAGTTGCACACATTTTTACGCGAGAAAGGTTATTGTTTTTAAAAACTTTTGATAATAAGGATTATATGATAGATGGTAATTTAGACGAACTGGAGAAGGATTTAAACCCCGAAAAATTTTTCAGGGCTAACAGGCAATTTATTGTGAGCCATCGTTCGGTACATCAGGCTTTTGCCTGGTTTGACGGCAAAATGAAATTATCATTAATTCCGGATTCGTATGAAGATATAGTAATATCAAGATTAAAAGCGGGTGAATTTAAAAAGTGGTTAGGAAAATAATTTTAAATTTTACTGTGTAATACTGAAATTAAAGGTTAATAATATGTATTAATGTAAATCAATTATAATTAAAATTTTATGAAGGCTTTAAAAATTTCGGCAATTGTTTTAGGGATAATAGTTATTGGAATTGCCGTTGCAGGGCTTTACATTTCAAAGGCTTTACCCAATACCGGCCCTGCAGAAAAATTAATAGTTGAGATAACACCCGCAAGAGTGGAAAGAGGGAAATATTTAGCTAACCATGTTACAGTGTGCATGGATTGCCATAGTAAACGAGATTGGACGAAGTATTCCGGTCCTATAGAAGGGAATTTTGGTGGAGGAGGAGAACTGTTCGGTAAAGATTTTGGGTTTCCTGGTAACATTTATGCTCCAAATATTTCACCATATAATTTAGGATCGTGGACGGACGGTGAAATTTTGAGAGCTATAACTACAGGTGTGAGAAATGATGGTTCTGCTTTATTTCCAATAATGGGTTATCATCGTTTTGGCAAAATGGACAGGGAGGACGTTTTAAGCATTATTGCATATATACGAACTATTCCATCGGTTGAAAATAAAGTACCTGCCACCTCTCTTGATTTTCCGGTAAATTTAATTGTAAACACTATGCCTGAAAAAGCAGAATTTTCTAAAATTCCTGAATCAAATAATTCAGTGGCTTATGGTGCATACCTTGTAAATGCTGCGGGATGTGCTGAATGTCATAGTAAGGCTGAAAAAGGGCAGGTTATAAAAGGGACAGAGTTAGGAGGCGGTATGAAATTCATTCAACCCTCAGGAGTTGTTGTTTCGCCTAATATTTCATTTGGCGAAGGATCAGCAATAGCAGCGTGGGATAAGGAAATGTTTATTAAATTTTTCCGGTCGTTTGCAGATTCCGTACCTGCATTAGGCAATAAAATTAATACGCCTATGCCATGGACAATGTATGGTGGAATGACCGGAGAAGATTTAGCAGCCATTTATGATTACCTGAAAACACAAAAGGTAAAATCACCGGGGTTGTGAGATCCGCAGATAAAAAATTTTAAAAAATTTGTGCGGCAACATTCTTTGAATGGATGAGCTCAAAAATTATTGTTGGGCATCACATCCCGATAGGGATAAACATTTATACTAATGAAACCGGTTGTTTTGTCCGTTGCCGGAGGTGTAGGACAATTGATATTATTTCTAAAATTATTTTGCCAATTTTCGTTCTTCAACAAAATATTTAGACAGCCAGCTTTGCGATGCAGGTATAATCCATTTTTCAACAAAATCAATTTTATTTAAAACTGTATTATTAAAATATAATGTATCCGGAGTTAAAGTGCCGTTTTCAATATGCTTGTCAATTTCGTGAAGCATAATTGAAATAATTTCTCCATCCACTATAAATGATAAACTTAATCTTTCAAATAAATCTACATTGTATTTATCACGAATTTGCTTAATCATCCTTTCTAAACTATCTGTGCTGCAACCGCTCACAATTGTTTCTCCTTCATCGGCCATGATTATTATAAACTTATTATAAAGAACTGTGGCAAAGCCTTTCACTGCTGCACCGTGTGCATTCCACTGAGATAAAAATGATGAAAGAATATTTTTAATTTCTTCAGTTTCGGCGTCATTAAACCTAATTGGATTCTGGAAAATCCACACTCTTGAATTATCATTAAAATGAGAAGGAATAAAATTTGCAATATTGGTATCCATAGTTTTTTCGCAAAATTAAGAAATAAAAAAAAGCTCCGGAAACCGGAGCCTTTAAAATGAATTTTTTATAAAATTATTCTACAATGAATTTTCCGTTCATTGCACCCCAATGTCCCGGGAATGAACAAAGAAAATCATAAACGCCTGCAGCAGGAGCCGTAAATTCAATAGTATCACTTTCACCTGCACCGATAAGTTTGGTATGTGCAATTACATTTGCTGATTCAGATTTTGAAATATAATTTTCATCACCATCTTTTGCAGCAGCTTTTGCGTAAAGTTCAGGTGTCATTCCCTGGGCTAATAAAACCCAGTTATGGCCCATTGTTTTTTTGTCCATTTTTCCTGAATGAGTTAAAGTTAATTTTACTTTTTGCCCTTCTTTTACGCGGAATTCTTTTTTATCGAATTGCATTTGGTCGTTACCGTCTATTGTAAGTTCAGCAACTGCATTTGCATCAGTTTGTGTTTCAGCCGGGGTTTCAGTTGCCGGCGTTTCCGTAGCAGCAGGAGTGGTTGTTGTTTCTTCAGTTTTTGTTTCACCTCCACCACATGCAGAGAATAATACCATTGCACCTAAAAGGATAGCGCCATTTAATTTTAACATGTTTATGTTTTTTGGTTAAAAATTATTTTTTGAGATGCAAATATCATTCTATTATTTGCATTTACCAATTTATGGTTTAATATTCAATGTTTCTGCCACAAGCTCAGCAATATCTATTACTGCAACATCATTCTCTTTTTCGTGGCTTTTTACACCATCAGAAAGCATTGTGTGGCAAAACGGGCAGTTAGAGGCAATAATTTTTGCACCTGTTTCAATAGCTTCACCTGTTCTTTCAATATTGATTCTTACATTACCTTTTTCTTCTTCTTTAAACATTTGTCCGCCGCCGGCGCCACAACATAAACCATTGCTTTTACACCTTTTCATTTCTACAAGTTCGGCATCCAGTGCTTCCAAAACTTTTCGCGGAGCTTCATAAATATTATTTCCACGGCCTAAATAGCACGAATCGTGGTAAGTGATTTTTTTACCCTTATATGTTCCTCCTTCAGGCATTACAATTTTTCCTTCATCTATTAATTGCTGAAGTAATGTAACATGATGTATCACTTCATAATTTCCGCCAAGGGCGGGATATTCATTTTTAATTATATTAAAGCAGTGCGGACAAGTTGTTACAATTTTTTTAATATTATAACCATTCAGAATTTGAATATTCTGATATGCCATCATCTGAAAAATAAATTCATTGCCTGATCGGCGTGCCGGGTCTCCGGTGCACATTTCTTCTTTGCCTAGTATAGCATAGTTT
>Ga0182745_1005161_pt1 | contig 10720 bp, 7 predicted proteins | sample eDN3rd30CKraftBY_FD_128523 | JGI IMG/M metagenome (GOLD analysis project Ga0182745, IMG submission 128523) | Enriched backyard soil microbial communities from Emeryville, California, USA - eDNA 3rd pass 30_C Kraft BY (version 2) (version 2) | ecosystem: Environmental > Terrestrial > Soil >... | reverse complement strand
TAGATTTTGCATTTAAGGCTGAAACCATTCGGATTCTCCCAGGTTTTTGCTCATCTTCGTTGCCTACTATTTTGAAATAGAAATCAAAGGTATCTTCCCCGACCAAGTCATCGGGATTCACATGGTAAGTAAATCGCTGCACCTCATTTGCATAAACCTCGCCGCATCCCACATCGCGAACACTTTCCAAGCGACCTACTTGTTGTTCTTGCTTATTTTTTCTCCCAATGGCATAAACGATACCTTGAATTTCCTTCGATGCCTTTGGAATAACTAGCTTTCCTTCCAGCTTCCAAGACGCGTCACCACTCAACGCTTCCACAATCATGGTAGGTTTCAGCTCTGCAGTAATATCAAAGTTCGTAGCACCAATCGGAATAACAAATTTCGTGCCGATTTGCTCTACAATTGGGCTCGTTTCCACATTCATGAACACTTGAGAAAATAAATCAAGCTCTACAAACATTTTACTCATAATCATGTTATAAAGGATTCTTTCCTTATGAGGTAAGCGTTCCGCGACCTGCGCAGGAACCTTTTCCAAGAAGGCATAAACACGCTTCTCCCACTCGCCTCGTTCTAGCTCATCTGTCAACGCATACTGAATGGCATGCAGGCGCACCACATCCAATAAGCTCTTCAAATGATTTTCTTCCACAATAGCGTCAGGAGCCTCAATCTCCTCTAGCCATAATCGGTTTTGCTCCAAAGCATCCAAACGATCCACCAAATTCCGAAGCTTCATTTGCTGCTGGGTAATCGAAGAGGCACTTCCCTCATCGCGCACACGCCAATAGTAAACGGGCTCCGTTGTAACCGCGATTTTATCAGCCAACACAGCTGCTTTTAGAGTGAAATTTAAATCCTCATAAAATTTCCCCTCAGTAAATCGCAATTCATTCGCTTCGATAAACGATTTTTTCCATAGCTTGTTGCAAGCGATACTATCTTGCAATAGTTCAGGCTTCTCGATTAAATTCGTAAGCGCAACCGTTTGATAGAGGTGATGCTCTAAATGACGAATCGGAATATATTTTCGTTCCTTATTAAAACGAAAAACTTTTCCTACCGCAATCTCGGCATCATGTTGGTTCATCTGCTCCATCAGCATTTGCAGGGCATCCTTTGGCAGCTCGTCATCGGAATCGACAAAATAGATATACTTGCCCTTGCTTAACGAAATCCCTCTGTTTCTCGTGTAGCCGAGCCCGTGATTCTCCTGGTTGAATAGTAGAAAACGAGAATCCTCCTTTGCGTATGCAGCTAACATGGATTCGCTTTCATCCGTTGAGCCATCGTTGATCATGATGACTTCAAATGATGGATAACTTTGTTTTTTTATTGATTGTAAACAGCAGTCTAAAAAAGGTGCTGCGTTATAGACAGGAACAACGATCGATATTAACTCCGCCATTTAATCACCCTATTATTAAATATAAATTCATAAGAAGAGGGTGTTCAATAAGCGAAACACCCTCTTTAAAGAATCCGTTTTATTTAAATACTTGTTTAATTACCCGTTTCGAAGCTTGTCCATCTTCTAGTCCGCAATACTTTTTCGAGAACTGCTCAAGCTTCTCTTTATAGGCCTCCAGTTGTTCTGGTCGGCGAATAAAATCAAGCACTTCCTCTAAATTACTGCAAATCGGACCTGGGGAATCTTCTTTCAAGTCAAAATACGTTCCTCTATAGTATAAATACTCTTCCAAATCGTAGCAATAGAAGATAATCGGACGTTTTAAAACCGCATAGTCGAACATCACAGAAGAGTAGTCTGTAATGAGCATGTCCGAGATCAAGTATAGCTCCTGAACGTCCGAATAAGAAGAAGCATTAATCATATGGCCAGGCAGCTGAATATCATCAATTTTGGACGCGAGTAAGTAATGTAGGCGAAGTAACACAATTGTGTCATCTCCAATTTCTTTACTCATGCGATTTATATCACGCAGCGTGTCAAAATATGAATTTTGGTTCCAGTCTCTGAACGTCGGTGCATATAAGATCACTTTCTTGCCATCTGGAATATTAAAGTAGCTTCTTGCCTTTTTCTTGATGGCTTCTGGCTGCTGCACTAATAGATCATTTCGTGGATAGCCCGTTTCTAATACTTTCCCAGTATACTTAAATGCACGCTTGAATATTTTCGTACTATAAGGATTTGGTGAGATAAAGTAATCCCACTTTTTCGTTTGAGATTTTAGCTTTTTCATTTCTTCCGGTGTGGCGTTATCTTTGTCGGCACCCATTTTCTTGAGTGGTGTGCCATGCCACGTTTGGAGATAGACCTGCCCTTTTTTCTTCGGTGCAAGATGGCCAATCCCCTGATTATCCACCCAGTATTTTGAACGCGTCATGTAATAATAATGCTTCAGACTGCCGCGTTTCACCTTCGTGATATTGCCGTCTAAAGGAAACTCATTCACATTTTCGCAAGACCAAATCATTTTATAATTTTGGTTTGAATTTTGTAATTCCTCAAAAATATATTTTGGATTATCACTAAACTGTTTCCCCATCTGACTTTCAAACAATACCCAGTTGTTCTTCACAGATAATTTATAGAAGAAACTTTTCAACAAGCGCGTTGAAAAACTATTTTTCGTATTTTTAACTCGGTTGTTTCTAAACTTTCGAACGCGTTTACGCATCTTCCAAACAAGATCGCCTACCTCGGAATGAAGCTGATTGTTCAGCCCGATCATATTCTTCTCGTTCACAAACGTGGAAATGTCATTTTTATGTCCTTCCACCTTGATGTACTCCATTTGATTGACCATATCAAATTTCACTAAAACGCGTTTTTCACTGCCTAGGAAATTGATTGTTAAGTAGAAATAATAATTCCCTGGAAGCATATCGCTTAGGTCAAATTCGATTCGACCGTTGTGATTTTTTCCGAAGATGGAATGCTGGATCGCTTTATTGCGAAGCTCCCATTTATATAACACGACCTCGTAATCTGCAAAGGATTTCAAATCGACCATCGAGTTAAAGACAAGCTTGTCCTCCGTTAGGTACAAATCCTCAATGCCAATTTCAAACTTCGGACTCGCAACCTTCAGAAACCTTTGATCAACCGCCGGGACCATGTCAGATTTGAAGTAATAAAACTCCCCATTATGCGTAATTCGCGCCTTTTTAGTAGGAAGGTCATGCAAGTAATACATATAATCCTGAAACGCTTCACGGTCGCCGATATATAACAAGTAGCAAATGATGCGTAAATCTTCCGCCAGCTTGATAAATTCGTATTTATTAATATTTTCATGTAAATAGTCCTGAATTAGCGGATGAAATTGCGCTTTGTACTCATCATCTACATCCAAATAATCATTTACGTACAATCGCAAATCATGTCTAAAGAATTTGTTATTCTTGTACGATAAATAAATAGAGTTGCCGCTTTCAATCATGAAATTATCCAAAAAGCGGTGCGAGTTAATGCGATTGATAAAGTTTTTAATATCCTGACGCTGGTTGGTGATCGACTTCACCTTTGCATTTTCAACCACGCGCCAATAATAAATCGGCACCGGAATGATGCTGATAGTGTTCGCTAAGAAGTACGCTTGTCCTGTAAATAAAACGTCTTCATAATGTAAGCCTTCCTGGAAACGTAAATTATTGCGCTCCAAAAATTCGCGTTTATAAATTTTATTCACGGATAAGCTATCAAAAATCATCTCTGGGAATTCTCTAATATTGAAATTCGTTCTTTCCACAGAGTAGATCTGTCTTTTATACCATGTTTCATATGTGTTAGTACGAATCACTTGGCCAGCAACGATGTCTGAACCAGTTCTTTTCGCAGCATTTAACATGACCTCACATGCATTTGCTGTGTACCAATCATCGCCATCTAAGAACATGACATATTGAGATTCCGAGTTAAAAATCCCGGTATTACGCGGCACACTGCAACCGCCGCTGTTTGTTTCTAAATGGACCACTCTGAAATTCGGTTTATCGGCAATATACGCTTCGATCAGTTCGCCCGTGCGATCCGTTGAGTTGTCGTTAACCACGACGACTTCAATATCCTTGAACGTCTGATAATACAGAGATTCCAAAGCTTCTTCTACATATAATTCATTATTGTAAGCAATGACAACAACGGTCAATTCGGGTGTTTTTTTCTGTTCTATATTACTCATGATGAGCACCTACTTCATCAAATAATGAATACCACTGTTGTTTAATATAGTTTCGTTCAAACTTCTGACTTTCCATGTAAGCATTCGTGGAATAGGCTTCAAACTTCGTGAAATCCTTTGCTAAACGAACCATATGGCGAGAGAACTGATCGGCATCGCCCACAGTAGCAAGTAATCCTGTTTCATATTCGCTAATAATTTCCTTAATGCCCGGTGCACAATCTGTTGAAATACAAGGCAAACTGCAAGATTGTGCTTCGATTAACGTCATCGGCAGCCCTTCTGCTTTAGACCCTAGCAGTAAAATGCTTGCCTGCTCGTAAACCTCCAGTGCATTTTCCGTGCGTCCTTTAAGGAAGACACGGTCATGTAAGTCATAGATATCGATTAAAAGCTTTAAATGCTTATAATCTTCCCCGTCGCCATAGATATCTAATTTCCAATCTGGCAGCTGATCTTTCACCTTGTTGAAGGCTTCGATTAACAGGTCATTGCCTTTATCCTCGATTAAGCGTCCAATCGAAACGAAGGTTTTATTTTCCCAAAGCTGTCGCGCATCCTGTTGTTTTCTGTAAGTTGTCGGGTTATGCATAACGCCCACATTGTTAAAGCCAAGTTGTTTAAATCGATCTGCATCCTTCTCCGTCAACAATAAGAATTTTGCCGTTTGTATGTAATATTTTTGAATTCGTTTAAAACGATGGGAATTAAAGGCCGCCTCAAAGCTTTCATGGCTTTGGCCAATAATTTTAATGTTCTTTTTATATAATAAGTTTTCGAGCCATTGCATGCCCCATACTTGAATGACGATGACATAGACCATTTCTTCGCCAAACTGGTCAAAAAACTTTTCCACTTTTGCTCGTGATTTTTTCAACTGAGCTCTACGTTTTAGTTCTTTTGAAACCACATTGAATTTTAAAGATTTCAAGTTCGGGAAAAGGGCTTTTTCCATTGGCGCACGGTAATTATCTTCATGCAAAACCGTCACTTCGACTTGGTCATTAAAATAGCTGGGCTGATTTAGCTGCTCATTGATCGACAAAATTTTGACATTATGTCCATCAGCTACAAAATCATCCACCAAAATCGAAGCAACGCGCTGTGCACCACCATGGCCATTAAATTCATTTAAAACAAAGACGATATTTTTCTTTTGCAAAATTATACACTCCTGAATCATGCTTTTGTTTCGTAAATTAGTTGGCTGTTACTACGAGATAAAGATACTTGGATTTGATCACCGCTTGGACGGTTTGACCGTTTACCTGATGCTCATTTACATCATATTGGTCAATTTTCGATGCCCAAATGTGACTTCTAATCTCGTGTAAAGGTTCCCGTTTCATCGAATATCGAAGCTTGCATTCGTATTCTCCAGCAGGCAATTCCGATAAATCAACCTTCGAAACAAAGCGAGAATAGGTATAATTTTTCCCCAATGGATTAAAGGCTTGATTTTCTGTAATTTCTTCCGTCGCCATGAAAGTAATCGGGAATGTGCGGTAGTCGAACGTCTCTTTATGAACCAGATACAGCTCGCCTTCCACCGCATCCGCACTTGGTGTTTCATAGCCTCTCACAAAGGCAACCCCATCAACGATTACCTGATGATCTTCCACAGAAATTCGGTTCACTTGCTCTTCCAGCTTGTCAATATTGAAAATTTTAAGCAATAAAGACTGGTTATAGGTTTGTAACGTATATTTGAACGTATTTTCAACTTCCTGTTCCGATAAAAACTCCACGTCCTCTGCCCAAATCGGGAAGCTCGCAAAATCCCCCTCGCCATTCACTGTACCCACTTCAAACGTGAACTGGCCAGGTGAATAAAAGAGGTCGTCGGAAGTAAACGGAATCGACATCGAGAACGCACCTTGCTCCGTTCGCTCTAAAGGAAACTTCCTCGTTTCCTTTGTCTGTGCGTTTTGAAGAACAAAAGTCCAATCCTGCGTTTGCGTCTCATCTGCACTCGTCACATAGCCACTCAAGTTCAGCGCAAATTGCCCTTCACTCGCTGTTAACTCGGCCGTTTGTAAGCCATGTCGATAATTCAATTCCATCTCGATTTCTTCCATCTTCTTGTGACCAGACATGAAAGCATTATAGTGAGCTGCAACCTGCTTAGATTCCCCGTACATAATCAACGTTCCTTGATGAATCCAAGCCGCTTTGGAACAGAACGATTCCACGGCATTATGGTCATGGCTGACGAAAATGATCGTTTTGCCCATTTCTTTGAAGGCATTCATCTTGTCCATACATTTCTGTCTGAACTGCGAATCCCCTACCGCCAGCGCCTCATCGACGATCAGAATATCTGGATCGACGTTTACCGATATCGCAAATCCGAGTTTTGAACGCATCCCGGCTGAGTAATTTTTCACCGGTTGATGAATAAAATCGCCAAGCTCCGAAAACTCGACAATTGCATCCACCTTCTCCAGCATTTCTTCCTTAGTGTATCCCAGGAGAGTTCCTTTCATGAAGATATTTTCATACCCGCTCAGCTCCTGATCTATACCAGAACTCACATCCAGGAATACTAAAGAACCATTCACTTCCACCGAACCAGAAGTCGGGTCGGTAATGCCTGTGATAATTTTCAGTAAAGTGGATTTTCCAGAACCGTTTTTCCCAAGAACCCCAATCGACTCGCCCTTTGGAAAGTCGAGAGAAACATTATTTAACGCCAAAAATTCCTTATGAAGCTGGTTTTTCGTGAGGATTTCCTTCACAGGACCCCATTTATCTTCATATAATTTATATTTTTTTACTATATCTTTTACACTTACTGCAATTTGCACAAAAATCCACCTCTCAAAAGGAGAAAGTTACATTAAATCCAAGAAGATCGGCTTCATTCGTTTGTATAGATAATTGCCTAAAACAAATGAAACAAACACGAAAATCCAAAAATACAAGGTATAGAGCGGGTACTCCCAAAAGCCAGTATGGAAGAAAATCGAGTCTCGATAGCCCTGCACAATATAGTGGAATGGATTTAACTGGACGAGAAATTTTAATGGCCCATCAATATTATCAATCGACCAAAGAATGGGCGTCATCCAAAACAAAAAGACTAAGACCGTATCAATGAGCTTCCCAAAATCTTTACTTACCGCAACTAATGGCGCTGTCACGGCCCCGATTCCGATTAACAGCAGAAATGCTGCCACATCAAAATACAGAATTTGCAGCCAGTAGATCGAAATGGTTTTTAGGTAAAACACCATCACGACCAAAATTGTTGCCAGTAAAATCAGGTGAATAAAATACGAGTACAGTACATTCACAGCCGGCAATACCGCAATCGGAAATGGTGTGTTTTTGATGAGACTGCGTTTCGAACGGAAGGAGTTCTTCGACATTCGGAAGGCATCATTGATGAAGAACCAAGCCACTAATCCACAGGCTAGCCATGCGATAAAAGGCGCCCCGTCCACATTTTGCCCAACCTTTGCTCCGATTGAAAAAACGAACCAGTACACGACAATGCGGAGGAGTGGATTTACCAGTCCCCACACACTGCCGAGCAGCGTTCCCGCGTATTCTTTCTTCATTTCTTGAAGTGCTAATGTGTGGACCATCTTGCGTTTTCCCCACATCAGTTTATATATATCAAACATAAAACTTCTCCTTTAAAGGCCTTCTCTTCGCTGATTATTTCTCTTCGTAGCCAACAGGATTATTGCTTTGCCATCTCCAAGAATCCTCACACATCTGCTGCAAGTTCTTCTCTGCTTTCCAGCCCAATAGTTGCTCCGCTTTCTCAGGGTTTGCATAACAAATGGCAACATCCCCCGGACGGCGATCCACCAATTCATAAGGAATATCCTTGCCAGTCGCTGTTTTGAAAGCTTCAACTAATTCAAGCACACTGTAGCCAGTGCCCGTACCTAAATTGAACGTATCAATGCCGTCGTTATGCTTCAAATATTCTAACGCTTTGATGTGACCTAGTACTAAATCGACCACATGGATGTAATCGCGCACGCCTGTCCCATCCGTCGTATTATAGTCATTCCCAAAAACACTTAACTTTTCTCTTCTGCCAATCGCAACTTGCGTAATATAAGGCATTAAATTGTTAGGAATGCCTGTTGGGCTTTCCCCAATTCGACCGCTGTGATGTGCACCGATTGGATTGAAGTAACGCAGCAATGCAATTTTCCATGTTGAATCAGATGCATGCAAATCACGTAAAATATCCTCAATCATTAACTTTGTACGGCCATATGGGTTCGTCACAGATAATGGGAAGGATTCGTCAATTGGCACCACTTCAGGATAGCCATAAACCGTTGCCGAAGAGCTAAATACAAGACTTTTCACATTATGTGCAGCCATTGTTTCCAATAAGTTAATCGTACCCGTAATATTATTGTGGTAATACTTTAGTGGAATAGCAACCGATTCCCCTACTGCTTTTAAGCCAGCAAAATGGATCACCGCTTCAAAGCTGTGCTTGTTGAACACTTCTTCTAATGCTCCCTTGTTCAGTAAATCCATTTCATAAAACGCAAACTCTTTCCCAGAAAGCTCTTTTATGCGATTAACCGCTTCTATATTACTATTTGATAAGTTATCCACTATAACAATTTCATATCCATGTCCTAAAAGTTCTACCGCTGCATGGCTTCCGATATAGCCTGCGCCGCCTGTAACTAAGATTGTCATTATAGATTCTCCTAACATTTTAATGTTTTATTATACCCATACTTTCTTGTAAGTAAAGGTGACTTTCAATCGATATTTTCAACAAAATTAACATTAATAAGGAATTACTCTAAAAATTCCTTGAACCTTACTATAATACCTTTTTTAATTGGGTGATTCAACCAATCCTCTTCTAATTATTTTAATAGAAATAATATTTCAATCTACTTTTCATAAAAGAGCTTATTTTTAATCTTTCGTTAACAAAAGATACATATTTAACCTGCAAAACATAATTTTGAGGACTATTTTCATAGAAATAACATGTTATAATGAATCCAACGCCACAAATTACTTTTCAGTATTTTAATTTTGTAAAATACGAGCTTCGAAACTTCTAACCTATATATATTTCATTCTTGTAAATATAGTTAAACTAATTTATGATATTATAAAGTTTATGTAAATTAAAAGAGTTGCAACTTGAAATCTATTGAACAAAATATAAAGCTTCATATAAATGGAGGAATGACTCTCATGAAAAGAGTAATCACATATGGTACATTCGACCTCTTACATTCAGGACATATAAATATTCTTCGTCGTGCAAAGGAACAAGGCGATTACTTAATCGTTGCGATCTCAACGGACGAATTCAATGCACTAAAAGGCAAAAAAGCTTACTATACATTTGAACAACGCAAAATGATTTTAGAAGCCATTCGCTATGTGGATTTAGTGATTCCTGAAGATACGTGGGAACAAAAAATCGAAGACGTCCAAAAATACAACGTCGACAAATTCGTTATGGGCGATGACTGGGAAGGCAAATTCGACTTCCTTAAAGAATACTGCGAGGTTGTCTACTTACCAAGAACTGTCGGCATCTCAACAACAAAAATTAAAACAGACTTAAAAACAGTCGTTACAGCACAAGGATAATGTGCAGTTGAATGCAGCCACGAAAGGGATTCCCTTTGTGGCTGTTTTTTTGTGCTTAAGTTATCACCTAGACCATTTCGGAAATATTAGCAAAATTCACAGTTTCTTCTATACAAAACGCCACACCAGCAATCAGATCACGCACATTCCAACCAGGAATTTTCCCATTCTGAATCGCTAGCTCAAATGACGCCGGAATGTGAATAAAACCAGCTAACACGTTCTCTTGCTGTTTAGCATACGCCAATCCCTCATACATAATGTTGTTACACAAATACGTCCCTGCTGTATTAGAGATTTCCGCTGGATAGCCCACTTTTTTTAATCGTTCCACCATCCGTCGAATTGGCAAGTTCGTAAAATATGCATCTGCACTGTCTTCATGAATCTTCTCATCAACCGGTGCAAACCCATTATTATCAGCCTCGCCATCCTTTATATTGATGGCAATGCGTTCTGGTGTAATCTTAAATCGCCCAGCCGCCAAACCTAAAGAAATAATGATATCAGGCTGCACCTCATCGATATACGCTTTAAATTGCTTCGAGGATTCATTAAAATCTACTTTCATAATCCGACCACAAATTGAGTAGCCATTGAACACTTTCCCATCCAGTGCCCCCACAACCTGCATCGTCGGATTTTCTTTAAACTTCAAAAACGGCTCAAACCCAGTCAACAAGATTCTCTTCATCACAACATCGCCCCATTTTTATTCGCTTTTCAAAAAATTAACATAAAAAAACTATTAACTTCAATGGTTTTCTGAAAATTAATAGTTTTTGAATAATTATTTTAGATTAGACTACACAGTAAACCGCTTAATCGCCGTAGTAAGTGTGCGAATATTTCTCGAGATTTTCTGTATTTCATCATGAATTTCTTTCGTTGCTTCTAGTTGGTCCGTTGTCGAAGCAGACACTTGCTCGATCATTTTCGCATTCTCTTTTGACACTTCACTT
>Ga0182745_1005160_pt1 | contig 10722 bp, 6 predicted proteins | sample eDN3rd30CKraftBY_FD_128523 | JGI IMG/M metagenome (GOLD analysis project Ga0182745, IMG submission 128523) | Enriched backyard soil microbial communities from Emeryville, California, USA - eDNA 3rd pass 30_C Kraft BY (version 2) (version 2) | ecosystem: Environmental > Terrestrial > Soil >... | reverse complement strand
GGCTGGGGCGGCCTGTACATCCGCGCCAACAAGCTGGCGTGGCAGCTCATCGACGCGCATCCGGGCGTGGGGATCACCAACCGCTTCGGCATTCCCGACGTGCCCGAACGCGTCCACTGGGAAGAAGACTTCGCGCTGGAAGTCGGCGCGCCCGGCGCCTACGACTACGGTCCCGAGCGCAACTCGTGGCTGACCCATCACCTCACCAACTGGATGGGTGATGCGGGGTTCCTGCGCAAGTCCACGTGCAAGATCCGCCGTCACAACCCCGAGGGCGACATGCTGTTCTTCAAGGGCAAGGTCGTGCGCAAGTACGTCGAAGACGGCCGGCACCTGGTCGAGATCGAACAGGAAGCGCGCAATCAGGACGACGAGCTGTCCGTGCTGGGCTCCGGTGTGGTCGAATTGCCTACCCGCGCCTGACCGGCGGCAACCCCAAGACGAGGTGGGCGATGTCTGATTCATCGGAACAAGCTGCACCCTGCCCCGCGCCTCGCGCGCGGGGCGCGCTCGACGGCCTGCGCGTCATCGACCTGTCGCGCGTCCTGGCCGGTCCGCTGTGCTCGCAAATGCTGGCGGACCAGGGCGCGGACGTCATCAAGATCGAGCCGCCCGGCGGCGACGAGACCCGCAGCCTGGGGCCGCCGGTCAACGAAGCGGGCGACGCGGCCTACTTCACCGCCGTCAATCGCGGCAAACGGGCCATCGGGCTGGACCTGTCCCGGCCCGCCGGCCGCGACGTGCTTTTCGCGCTGCTGGCCGATGCCGACGTCCTGATCGAAAACTTCATCCCCGGCACGATGGCCAAATGGGGGCTGGACTACGAGGCGGACCTCAAACCCCGCTTTCCCCATCTGATCTACTGCGCCATTACGGGCTTCGGTGACGACGGCCCGCTGGGCGGCCTGCCCGGCTACGACGCGGTGCTGCAGGCCATGTGCGGCCTGATGAGCATCAACGGCGAACCAGCCAGCGGCCCGACCCGCATCGGCGTACCCATCGTCGACCACCTGACCGGCTACACCGCGCAGTCCGGCATCCTGCTGGCGCTTTACCACCGGGCGCGCACCGGCCTGGGCCAGCGGGTCGAGGTCACGCTGTTCGACACCGCGCTCAGCCTGCTGGTGCCGCACGCCGCCAACTGGATGCACACGCAGCAAACGCCCGGCCTCTTGGGCAGCGCGCATCCCAACATCGCGCCGTATGACCGCTATGCGTGCCGCGACGGCGAGATCTTCCTGGGCGTGGTGAACGACCGCCAGTTCCGCCGCTTCTGCGACTACGCCGGCCTGACGGCATTGCCCGAAGACCCGCGCTTTGCCACCAACCGGTCGCGGCTGGCGCACCGCGACGCATTGCGCGACGCCATCGAACACGCCCTGGCGTCGCGTTCACGGGACGCGCTATGCGCCGAGCTGATGCAGCTGGGCGTGCCGGCGGGCCCGATCAACAGCGTGCCCGAAGCCTTTGCGCAGGCGCACACCGCGCATCGCGGGATGCGCGTGGATCGCGATGGCTATCACGGCATCGGTCCGGCAGTCCGGCTCTCGCAGGCGCCCGCGCGCGTCAAGCGCCCGCCGCCCGCCTATGCGCAACACACCGTCGAGGTCCTGCGGGAGGCTGGCTTTGACGACTCACAGATCGCGGCGTTGCAGGAACAGGGCATCCTGCCGCGATGGCCGCCTCCCAAGCCCTAGCCGCACCCGCATGCAGCACACCATAAAAAACGAGGAGACCACCATGAAGACCATACGCCTCATCGCCGCGCTCGCGGCGCCGCTGCTGTTCGCGCAACCTGCCTCGGCCGCCGACAGTTATCCCTCCAAACCCGTCAAGATCATCGTCCCCTACCAGGCCGGCCAAGGCACCGACGTCGCCGCCCGCTACCTGGCCGAATACCTGGCCCGTGACCTGGGCCAACCGTTCATCGTGGAAAACCGGCCGGGCGCCGGCGGCAACATCGGCGCCTCCGAGGTCGCGCGGGCCGCCCCCGACGGCTACACGCTGCTGATGGGCACCAACGGCACGCACGTGCTGAACCAGTACATGTACGCGTCCACCAACTTCGACCCGGAGAAAGACTTCACGCCGGTCATGCTGGTCAGCTCGTTTCCCATGGTGCTGCTGACCACGCCGTCCTCGCCCTACGCCAGCCTGGCCGACCTGCGCAACGCGTCCAAGGCCAAGCCCGACAGCGTCAACGTGGGCATGCCCAGCACCACCGCGCGCCTCGTCTACGAACTGCTCAAGCAGCAGGGCGTCAACAGCATCCGGGGCATTCCCTACAAGGGTTCGGCCACCGCCACCACCGACCTGATGGGCGGTCAGGTGCAGCTCGGCATCGACACCGTCAGCGCCGCGCGCTCGTTCATCACCAGCGGCAAGTTGCGTCCGCTGGCGGTGACCTCGTTGAAGGAGTCGGCCCTGCTGCCCGGCGTGCCTTCCGTGGCTGCGCAGGGGCTGGACGGCTTCCAGGTGATCGCCTGGAACGGCCTGTATGCGCCCAAGGGCACGCCGCCCGCGGCCGTGAAGCGGCTGAACGACGACCTGACCAAGATCCTCGCGCGTCCGGAGGTCCGGCAGAAACTGCTGGACCTGGGCCACGAACCGGGCGGCGGCACGCCCGACGAACTGGCGGCCTTCGCCCGCAGCGAACGGCTGAAGTGGCAGCCGCTGATCGTGCAGGCGGGCTTGAAGGCGGAATGATGCGCTGACGGCCGGCGGCGGGCGGCCCTGTCCGGACTGCGTTACGGCTGAACGGCGGCAAGCCGCTTGCCGCTTGCCGCGACGGCGGCCATCGCCAGCCCGCACAGCACGGCGGCCAAGACAAACGTCGCGCGCAGCCCGGCCGCCAGTGCGGCGGGCGGCGCATCGGCCAATGACGCGGCCCCGGCGCCCGCGGCAAACACCGCGCCCATTGCCGAGGCGCCCGTGATCAGGCCCAGGTTGCGCGACAGGTTCAGCATGCCCGACACGGCGCCGCGTTCGCTGCCGCCTGCGGCCGCCATCACCGCCGTGTTGTTGGCTGCCTGGAACAGTGCGTACCCCGCCGTCATCGTGGCAAGCGCCGCGACGTAACCCGTCACGCCGAACGCCTGCGCGGCAGCCGGCAGCGCGGCGCAGGCGCCGCCCACCGCGCCCAGCGAAAGCAACGTCATCGGCCGGCTGCCGAAACGATCCACGCAGCGGCCCGCCGGCACGCCGGCCAGCGCCGCCACGAGCGGGCCGCAGGACATCGCCAGCCCGACCTGCACGGCGCCCAACCCCAGCCCTCCCGACAGATAGAACGGCCCCACCACCAAGGTCGCCATCATCACCGTGGCGACCAGCGCATTGGCCGCAAACCCGCCCGCCAGCAACGGATTGCCGATCATGGCCGGCCGCACCAGCGGCTGCGCCGTCCGCGCCTGCACCCACATGAACAGGCCCGCGCCGCCTGCCGCCGCAGCCAGCAGAATGACATTGAGCACCCCAAAACTGCCGCGGCCCAGCGTCATGGACAGCGCATAGGCGGCCAGCGTCAGCGCCAGCAGCATGCTGCCCGGCCAGTCGAAGCGAACCGGTTGATGCGCGGCGCGCTGCGCATCGCGGGGCAGGCGCCGCCAGGCCAGCCAGAACGCCAGCAGCCCCAGCGGCAGATTCACGAGAAAGATCGCCCGCCAACCCGCCCCGGCGATCAAGGCCCCGCCAAGCGTCGGACCGAGGGCGGTGCCGGCCGCCGACATCGTGCCCAGCAGACCCATGGCGCTGCCGGCCCGCCCCTTCGGCGCCGCCTCGCCGGCAAAGGCCATGGCAAGCGTCATCAACACGGCCGCGCCCATGCCCTGCGCGGCGCGCGCGGCCACCAGCGTCCACAGGCCTGGCGCCACCCCGCACAGCACCGACGCGGCGGTAAACCACGCCAGCCCGAACAGCATCAGGCGCCGCCGGCCGATCAGGTCGCCCAGCCGCCCGGCGCTGACGACCGCAATCGTGATGGCCAGCAGATAAGCCAGCACGACCCACTGCACCGACTGGAAGGGCGCGCCGAATGCCTGCGTGAATGCCGGCAGGCCGACGTTGGCGATGCTGGTGCCCAGCGAAGACAGCAGTATCGCCAGCGACAGGCAGCACAGCAGCGCCAGACGGGGCTGGGATGGCGAGGGATCGGAAATCGGCATGATGGCGTCCTGATTGCAAGAGACAGGACACCAGCGTAGGCCGCAATATCACCTGGCGGAAGGCGCAGCATTTGCAGCTAATACCTGCACACGGCGCCATGCCAAATGTCAGCGCGCCGGCCGCCGGCGTGCTACGTTTGCCGCATGTCCACGCCCGATCTGAACCTTCTCATCACCCTGGACGCACTGCTCGCGGAAGGCAGCGTGGCCGGCGCCGCCCGCCGGTTGCGCCTGAGTCCCTCCGCCATGAGCCGCGCGCTGGCGCGGCTGCGCGACGTCACGGGCGATCCGCTGCTGGTGCGCGCCGGGCGCGGATTGGTGCCCACGCCCCGTGCGCTGGCGCTGCGCGAGCAGGTCGGCGGGCTCGTCCGGGACGCGCAGGCCGTGCTGCGCCCCACCGAAACGCTGGATCCCGCGGCCCTCGTGCGCACCTTCACCCTGCGCGTCACCGACGGCTTCGTGGAGAACTTCGGCGCGCGCCTCCTGGCCCGCATCGACGCGCAAGCGCCGGGCGTGCGGCTGCGCTTTCTGCAGAAACTGGACAAGGACAGCGCGCCGCTGCGCGACGGCGCCGTGGACCTGGAGACCGGGGTGGTGGGCCAGTCCGCCAGTCCCGAGCTGCGCACGCGCGCGCTGTTCCAGGATCGTTTTATCGGGGTCATGCGCGCGGGCCATCCGTTGGCCCGCGGCAATGTCACGCTGACGCGCTACGTGAACGCCCGCCACATTCTGGTGTCGCGCCGCGGGCGGGAATCCGGCCCTATCGACGAGGCGCTTGCGCGGGCTGGCCGCGCGCGGCATGTCGCCACGATTGCCAGCGGTTTTTCCACAGCGCTCGCGCTTGTGCGCGAAACCGACCTGATCGCCACGGTGCCGGACAGGCACACCGCCGCGCTTCGCACAGGCATGCGCAGCTTTGCGCTGCCCTTCTCGATGACGCCCTTCACGGTGTCGATGTTGTGGCACCCCAGGATGGACGGGGATGCCGCCCACCGCTGGCTGCGCGGCTGCGTGCTGCAGGTCTGCGGGGGAGACGGGGCCGCCTAGGTGGAGCCGCCCAGGTGCGGCCCCAGGCGCGTTTCACCCGCCGCTACAGCTTCGGTGCGCTGGCCACCAGCGCGTCGAACTGCTTGTCCAGTTCCGCCAGCGAATCGCGGATGTGCGCGCGGCGCGCCTTGATCCACTTGTCCTGCGAGGCCAGCTGCTCGCGCGCCTCCTGGATCATGCGGTCCATCTCCTTGGGCTGCGGTCCGCCGCTGGTGGCGCGGTTCTTCACGATGGCCACGGGATCCAGCGTCGCGCGGAACTCGGCTTCGCTCATCGGCAGGTCCGTGCCGTACTTGGAATCCTTCATGGCGTCGGCATAGATGCGACGCGCCTGTTCGTACGGAAAATCCAGCGGCTTGATGTTGTTGGCCTTGGCGTACGACACCACCTCGGACGCAAAATGATGGCCCGCGCGGAACGGCAGCTTGTATTTGTGCATCAGCACGTCCGCCAGTTCCTGCGAGGCCGTCCAGTCGCTGTTCAGCTCTTCCAGCGCGCGGTCCGGGCTGATGACCATCGCCTTGAGCACGCGGTCCCAGCGCTTGAGCGCAGAGATCGCGCTGTCGACCATCGCGGAATTCTGCTTCACGTCCTTGGGATCGCTCATGCCGGGCGTGATGTTGTGCGTCTGCAGCACGGGTCCCATCGCCAGCGTCACCGCGGTGGAGGCATCGCTGCGCGTGTCGTTGAGCAGGCCGGGATTGCGCTTTTGCGGCATGGCGCTGGACACGTAGGTATTGCCGCCGCCTTCCTGCAGCAGGATCCACGGACGCGACTGCGCATACTGCGTCATCACGTCTTCGACGAAATTACCGGTACGCAGCGCGATGCTGGTGACGATGGACGCGACCTCGACCGGCTGGTCCATGGACGAGATCTGCGAGGCGTCGTAGGCGTTGTCGACCAGCGCCTCGAAGCCCAGATATTGCGCCATGCGCTTGCGGTCCAGCGGCCAGCTCGTGCCGTTCAGCACGGTCGTGCCCATGGGCGAGCGGTCGATGCGCACGTAGGCCTCGCGAATGCGCTGCGCATCTCGCGCCAGGCCCGCCGCCTGGCCCAGCAGGTAGTGTCCGTAACTGTTGGGCTGCGCGGCCACGCCGTTGGTGTAGTTGGGAACGATGGTGCCCGCATGCTTGGCAGCCAGCTCCACCAGCGTGGTCGTCGTAGCGTTCAACTGGTCGGCCAGTTCCAGCAGCTTGTCGCGCAGGATCGCGCTGCGATAGGTGGCGTGCATGTCCTGGCTGGAACGGCCCGCGTGCAGCAGGGTCACATCCTCGCCAGCGGCCTTGATCAGCAGGGGCTCGAAGGTGATGACCGTAGCCGGCCGCTTGGCGCCGGGCTGATTGCCGTCGCTGATGACCTTGGCCACGCCGGCGGCGATCCGCGGCGCCATGGACTTGTCGAGCAGACCCTCGTCGGTGTTGATCACCGCCGTGGCCTTGTTGATTTCTCCCAACCAGAAGAAGGGATCGCGGGGCGGGGATTGCTGCGCGGCGGCGGCGTTCGCGGCCAGCGATAGCACCAGGGCGGCGCCCAGGGTCGGAAGCATCTGTCTCATGGCGTTCTCGTTATAGGGGTGGCCAGACAGTGTATCGAAGCGCCATGCCGCCGGACACCCGGTATTGCACCGAGGCGCGGGCGCCTGACACCATGCCGAGCGAAGACGGGCCCCGCACGAAAAAAGGCCGGCCTCCAAGAGGCCGGCCTTCGCATCCGATCAGAATCGAATCGCCTTAGAAGCGCCAGCTCACGTTGACCGTGCCGGTGTTCTGGCGGTTGCCGTCGCCGAACTGGCCCGAGTACGCCAGACCCAGCGTGGCGTTCTTGCTCATCGCCAGATCCACGCCCACTTCCATGACCGCCGCGTCACGCGCCAGCGGGTTGCCCGCGACGGTGAACGGCTGGCTGCCGTCGAACGACATCGTGGCTTCCGGATTGAGGTCGCCGTAAGCATGGCGCCAGCCCAGCATGCCGCGCAGGCGGCCCGCGTTGTCCTTCACATCGAACGTCGTCTGTGCGCGCAGGCCCAGCGTGGTGGTGCCCACGTTGTTCGTGCTGCTCTTGCCGCTCAGCGCGGCGTCACCGCCCGATTCCGAGAAGCCGCGGGTGCGCAGGTCGCTGAAGTCCGCGCCGAAGAACGGCTCAAGGGTGACGCGGTCGTTCAGCGGGATGGCGTAGCCCACGTCGGTGAAGACCTGGCCGGTGCTGGCGCTGTAGTCGGCCTTCAGCTCCTGGTACTGGCCCGCCGCGTTGATGTTGCGCTTGCTGTCGATGTCGTGCCACGTGTAGGCCACGCCGGCGGTGAAGTTGATCTTGCCCGAGCCGGCTTCGAACGACTTGCCGCCGTACAGGATCGCGCTGTAGCTGTTCACGTCGGACTTGGCCGAGCGGTCGTCCACCGTGATGCGGCTGTCGGTGTAACCGAACGCGCCGCCCAGACGCCAGCCGTTGCCCACGCCGTGATCGCCACCGACGAAGATGCCGACGTCGCGTTCACGGGACTTGGCGACGTCGCCGTTGCCGTCCATCGTGCGCCAGTTGCCGAAGGCCTGCGCCCACAGCGGCTGCGCGTTCGAGCGCGGCAGCATGGAGGCGTCTCCACGGCCGACCTGCGCCGTGGGGGGGCCGGCCACGAAACCGGCATTCATGTTGGCGCGCAGCTGTGCCGTGGGCAGGCTGGCCACGTTGTTGCTGACGTTCTGCATCGCCGACACGCTGCTGCCGAACGATTCGCCGGACAAGTCGGCAAACACACCGGCCGGCGCGCCGTTGGGCAGGTTCAGGACGCGCGTGTACAGCGCGCTGGTCTTGGGCAGGCTTTGCAGCGCGTTCGCGGCCGAGCGCTGGTTGCTGGTCACAGCCAGGTCGGCGAATTCGATCGGGCGGGTGCCGCCGTTGCCGATGGGCGTGGGGGCCGGTTCGGTCGGTGTGGGAGCCGGTTCGGTCGGCGTGGGAGTCGGCTCGGTCGGCGTGGGAGTCGGCTCGGTCGGCACTTGCTTCTTGTCGAGCGTCAGCACGACCTGGTTGCCTTGATGGCTGAGCGACGGTTGCAGGAAGGCCATATCGCTGGTCGCGCTGTCGAAGTGGCCGTTCAGGGTGTTGGCCGACAGGATGGTGTAGGCCGTCGATTCGGCGTACGTGCCGCCCGAACCCACGTGCACCACGGAGCCCGCCAGATTGGCCGTGCCGGTGACCTTGACGCGGTCGCTCTTGCCCTCGGCGGTGGCGTCGACGCGATAGGTCGAGCCCGGCTTGAAGGTCAGGTCGCCATTCACCGTGATGGTGCCGATCGGCGACGGCGGGGTGACGACAACCGGCGACACCGACATCATGAAGATGTGGTTCGACTGCGCCGCGGCGTTGGGCGACAGGGTCGAACCCGACTCCAAGGTGGTCGGGCCGACTTCGCCGGAACCCGCCAGCGTGCCCTTCACATTCACCAGGCCCTTCATGGTGTTGCCGTTCAGCGTCAGCGTCGCGGCCGGCGCGACGTTGATCTGGCCCACGCTGATCTTGGAGGTTGCCCCGAAGTCGCCATTGATGTTCATGATGGCGTCGGGGCCCACGACGCCGCCCGTAATGGTGCCGCCGGTGATGTCCAGGGTGGACGTGCCAAGCATCACGTCGCCGGCGATCGTGCCGCCGTTGACGATCGTCATCGGCGCACTGGCGCCGGCGACGTCAAGTGCAATGCCATCCATCTTGGCATTGATGACGCCGTTGTTGACGATGCCGCCGGTGACCGTGCCGTCCGAGACAACGATGCCCGCGTCAATGCTTCCGTTGTTGATGATCTTGCCCAGGACCGTGCTCGAGGTGATCACTTCGATACCGACGCCCGCGCTGTACTCGCCCGAAATCCGATATTCGTTGATGATGTCGCCCTTGACCATGCCGCCATTCGAAATGCTGATGCCGGCGCGATTGCTGGTCAGTTGCCGGGCGGCCTGGTTGATGATCGAGCCGTTGACGGTCGACCCCTGCACCTTGATGCCGCCGTTGGGGCTGAAGGACATCGGCCACATCAAGCCATCGTTCACGACGTCGCCGTCCACGATCGTGCCGCCGATCAGGGTAATCGAGGTGTAATCGCCAATGTTGACAACGGTGGGCACATTACCGGCGTGGAGGATGTAGTCGGTGGGCTGTGCAAGCGCCGACGGGGCAGAAAACGGCAGGCTCAGGCTAAGCAAAACGGCGAGGCGGGTAAGCGGAAAGCGGCGAGACATTTTGTAGTGACCATGTAAATTTCGTGTCTGAAATGTACCGATCATTGCAAAACGGAATCTGAGCGAATCTGAGCAACTTGTAATAGCTGCGGCCGCTTCTCGTCGAATAGGCACAAATAGGCCCAAAAGACCGCGCTTTTCCCCCGTTTGGACCGTCGGCGGCCCGCGAGGGCTGGCGTCGAATGGAGGCATTTACGCAACAATTGCCGCGCACTTCGCAATATTCGCGGCAGTACCGCCTTCAGTCGGCTCGCAGGTGAGGCAACGTAATGCAAAAGCGCACCGGCTCGACGCCCCCGGCCGCTTCCAGTGCCACCGAACCACCCAGCCGCGCTGCGATGGAACTGACCAGATACAGTCCCAGTCCCGCCCCCGGATGCCGGGTGGCATTTTGCCCCCGATAGTATTTCTGAAACAGCCGCTCTTGCTCTCCGGCGGGAATGGCGCTGCCGGGATTGGAAACCGCAATGCGCAACTGGTCCCCGTCTTCGCGCACCGACACGCTGACCGTCCCGCCCTCGGTGCAATGCCGGTCGGCATTGGCCAGCAGGTTGCGCAGCGCGATCCGCAGCAGGCCCGCGTCGCAGTCGAGCGTCCGGGTCTTCGATTCGTAGGCGCACTGCACCCTGCCCGGCGGATACTCGCTCGCCAGATCCTGCAACAGCGCAGGCAGGTCGCACCGGGTCAAGCGCAGTTCGGCGCGCGGCTCGCGCATGCGGTCATCGGTCAGGTATTCGTCCACCAGCGCCAACAGTCGCATGGCCGCATCGCGGATGTTGGCGCAGCGCGCCAGGCTCTTTTCCAGCGGCGCGGCAAGGTTGCGGCCCAATTGCTGGGCCGACGTCGTGATGATCGCCAGCGGCGTGCGGAACTCGTGCGACACCATCGCCACGAATTCACGCTGCTCGGTGAACATCTGCCGTTCCTTTTCCAGCGAGGTGCGCAATTCGCCTTCCAGCGCGACCCGGCGTTCGATCTCGCCCTGCATTTCTGCCGTGCGCAGGGCCACTTCGCGTTCCAGCCAATGGCTGTGCTGGCGCGCCAGATCGGCCGCCAGGTTGGCCTGCTGCAATTCCCGGACGCGGCGCCGGCGCTCGTAGCGTCCCACGATGAACAGGCTGAGCAGCAGCATGTGCAGCATCGTGCCCAACGTGGACACGTACTCGGTGAAGGCGTTGACCGGGAACACTCCCAGGTTGCGCAGGAAGGCGATCAGCACGCCCACGTAGAACACGCCAAACGCCAGCGCGAAAAAGCGCGCCGGCCGCCAGCCCCGCTTGAGCAGG
>Ga0182745_1005159_pt1 | contig 10722 bp, 12 predicted proteins | sample eDN3rd30CKraftBY_FD_128523 | JGI IMG/M metagenome (GOLD analysis project Ga0182745, IMG submission 128523) | Enriched backyard soil microbial communities from Emeryville, California, USA - eDNA 3rd pass 30_C Kraft BY (version 2) (version 2) | ecosystem: Environmental > Terrestrial > Soil >... | reverse complement strand
CATTATCAGGCGGCGACGCAGGGCGCGCAGTTATTGCGGGTGCACGACGTGGCGGAAAACCGGCAGGCGTTGCGCGTGTGGCGCGGGCTCAGAGATGCGGCGCTGACGGGGTGATTCCCGTTCCAAATCCAAAAACCCGCGTGTCCCCGCGAAGGCGGGGACCCATCTCCGATCCGTGCTACATGGCGCCGCCGGAAGATGGACCCCCGCCTTCGCGGGGGAACGGCATGATTTATCGGCAATGACGCGAGCTCAAGCCGCTGTATCGATCCCCAGATCGCTCAGCTTGCGATACAAGGTCGAGCGCCCGATCCCCAGCCGCCGCGCGACTTCGCTCATGCGGCCGCGGTAATGGCCGATCGCGAGGCGGATGACGTCGGCCTCGATTTCTTCCAGCGGCCGCAAATTGCCGTCGGGCAGGTAAAGCGTGATGCCGATCGCTTCGCCGTTGATCGCGACATCGCCTTCGCCCCCCGGCGTGCCGCCGCCGAGCGCGGCTTCGATCGCCTTGAAATCGGCGCTGGTGAGGACGTCGGTCTTGCTCGACGTCGCGGCGCGGAACAGCACGTCCTGCAATTGGCGGACGTTGCCCGGCCAGGCATAGGCGGCGAGCAGGCGTAGCGCGTCGTCGGTGACGCCAATCGGCCCCATGCCGGGCAATCCGCCGATACGCGCGAGCAGATGGCGCGCGAGCGGGCCGACGTCGCCGCGGCGCTCCGAAAGCGAGGGCAAAGTGAATTGCGCGGTCGACAGCGCGTAGAACAGATCCTCGCGGAAATGGCCCGCCTCGATCAGCTTGTCGAGCGGGCTCGCGCTCGTCGCGATGATGCGGACGTCGACGCTCTGGCGGATGCTGCCGCCGATCATCTGAACCTCGCCGCTGTTCAGAAATTCGACCAGCTTCGCTTGCGTTTCCAGCGGAATGCATTCGACATGGTCGATGATGATGCTGCCGCCGTCGGCCTGGACGAGCCGGCCGACCTGACGGTCGAAGGCGCCGGGGAAGGCGCCGCGCTCGTGGCCGAACAGCCCCGATCCGATCAGCCCCGGTGACACCGCCGAGCAGTCGACCATGACGAGCTGGCCGCGGGCGCGCGGGGATGCGCTGTGGATCGCGCGGGCGAAGACTTCCTTGCCGGTGCCGGGCTTGCCGTTGATCATCACCGGGACGCGCGCGCGCGCCGCCTTGGCGGCGATCGCGAGGGCGCTGCGAAAATTGGGGCTCGACCCGATGATCTCCTCGAACGCCAGCGGCGCGCGGAGCTTTTCGGTGAGCGGGCGAAGTTCGCCCTGCGGGCCGTTCGGGGCGACGATGCGGTCGAGCGCGCCGAGCAGCCGGTCGGGGGCGATCGGCTTCTGCACGAAATCGCTCGCGCCCGCGCGCATCGACGCGACCGCGATCTCGACCCCGTTGCGCATCGTGATGACGATCAGCGGCAGCGCGGGGCGCCAGCGGCGCAGTTCGGCGACGAATTCGGCGATCGGCATCCCCGGCGTGCCCTGGTCGACGAGCACCGCGTCGAGCGCCATGCCTTCCTGGGTGCCGAGCTTGGCGAGCGCGGTATCGGTATCGCCCGCGACGACGCTGCGCCAGCCGCCGCGCGAGACCAAGGCCGACAGGAAGCGCTGCTGGGCAGGCTCGCTATCGACGATCATCACCATTCGCGTGTCGCGCGCATTCGCCATCGTTCTGATTCTGCCCCCTTTTGGCGACATTTGCCATGCCGGATTCCGCGGTGGCGTCCAGATGTAGCCGCAAGGGGTAAAAGGGGCATTAAGGCCGTTAGGCTTTTGCCGCGCGCCGATTTGGACAAAGCGCCCTTGAGCATCGCGGGCGGCGTGGCTAAGACCGGCCCGATATTCCGATTCTGGGCGCGCGGGCGCGTGCCTTTCGGGCAGAAAGGCAAAGGGGACAGGTCATGGCAGAGCAGGAAATGAAGGCGGCGAACGAAACCTATGCGGGTTTCCTGAGCCTGTTCAAGGTCGGCGCGATCGCGAGCGCGATCGCGGCGATCATCGTCGTCCTTCTGATCTCCTGACCGGCCCTCCGGCATGCGCATCGCCGTATTGAAGGAGCTCGCCGCTGGCGAGACCCGCGTCGCCGCGACTCCGGAAACCGTGAAGAAATTCATCGGGCTGGGCGCCGAACTCGCCGTCGAGAAAGGGGCAGGGGAAACCGCCTCGATCGCCGACGCCGACTATGTCGCCGCGGGCGCATCGGTCGGCAGCCGCGCCGAAGTGCTGAAGGGCGCGGGCATCATCCTTGGCGTGCAGGGGCCCGATCCCGCGGGGCTGAAGGGCTTTGCCGACGGCGCCTGGCTCGCCGCCGGGCTCAACCCGTTCGGGGAGCGCGCGCGGGTCGATGAATATGCCAAGCTCGGGATCGAGGCGCTGGCGATGGAATTCATGCCGCGCATCACGCGCGCGCAGTCGATGGACATCCTCTCCAGCCAGTCGAACCTTGCGGGCTACAAGGCGGTGCTGATGGCGGCGAACGCCTATGGCCGCGCTTTTCCGATGATGATGACCGCCGCGGGCACGGTCAGCGCCGCCAAGGCGTTCGTGATGGGGGTCGGCGTCGCGGGTCTGCAGGCGATCGCGACCGCGCGCCGCCTCGGCGCGCAGGTCAGCGCGACCGACGTGCGCGCGGCGACCAAGGAACAGATATTGTCGCTCGGCGCCAAGCCGATCTTCGTCGAGACGGTCGCGGGGATCGAAGGCGAAGGCACAGGCGGCTATGCCACCGAAATGTCCGACGAATATAAGGCGGCGCAGGCCGAGCTCGTGTCGTCGCATATCGCCAAGCAGGATATCGTCATCACCACCGCGCTGATCCCGGGGCGTCCCGCGCCGCGGCTGATCTCCGACGCGCAGCTTGCGACGATGCGCAGCGGCAGCGTGATCGTCGACATGGCGGCCGAAAGCGGCGGCAATGTCGAAGGATCGGTGTCGGGCGAAGCGAAGAAGATTCACGGCGTCACCGTGATCGGCGCCAAGAATATCGCCGCGCTGATGCCCGCCGACACGAGCGCGCTGTTCAGCCGCAACCTGTTCAACTTCCTCTCGGCCTTCTGGGACAAGGAAGCGGGCAAGCCCGTGCTCGACGAGGAAATCGGCAATGCGGTGCGCCTGACGCAGGGCGGCAAGGTCGTCAACGAACGGCTTTCTCTGTGATGCTACTTAGGCTGGCGCTCATGCTCATGCCTGTCGTGCTGGCGAACGTGGCGGCTGCCAAGAATCAACAGAAAACTACTTCTGTTCCTTATGTATTTAGAACCTTGCTGGTCCCCGATCGTCCTGCTGAACGCTCGCGTATCGTAAAAAAGCATGACCCTTGGTTTACTGGAAAGGCAGTGCCGGCACAGGCTGTTGTTTTGAATACGTCAATATCGATTCCCGGAACCCCCATAGTTCTGGAGAAGGGGCTACCTCTTTCAGTTGCTACAAGTGCAGTCTTTATGGCGTGTCAAAAGGACCGATCGGTGCCGAACGGAATCGGCGGCATGGGAAGATCCCCAATATGCCTGATCGATCAAGACGAAGACGGTATCTTGGACTCTTGGTTCAAAAGCAGCATAAATATCGTTTGGAGCAGCTATAGCGGTCATCTTCAGCGCGATGACATTTATCCAATAGGGAAAATTCCTACCACCCAGCTTTCACCAGAAGAAATTTATAGCCTCGAGCCTTGGGATACATTTGCTATCCGCTACATGGGTGGGATGCTGACATATTGTGCGGGCGATAGCGATGTGTGCCTTTGGGAGGCGCCAAAGATAAAACCATCGGATACCGAGCAGACGGTGGAGTTTATGGATGGCGTGTTCTCATATAAAAAAATCGATGGCGGACACTTGGCCGTACGAATGATACGTGATCCGAAGGGAGTGGTGTACTAGTCATGGACTTTATCTCGATCTTTTCGATTTTTCTTCTGGCCTGTTTCGTCGGCTATTTCGTCGTCTGGTCGGTGACACCGGCGCTGCACACGCCGCTGATGAGCGTCACCAACGCGATCTCGTCGGTGATCATCGTCGGCGCGCTGATCGCCAGCGCGGCGGCGGGTTCGGCCTCGTCGAAATGGCTGGGCCTCGCCGCGGTGGTGATGGCGAGCATCAACATCTTCGGCGGCTTCGCGGTCACCGAACGGATGCTCGCGATGTACAAGAAGAAGGAGCGCTGAGGCGCTGGTTCATTCGTCACCCCGGCGCAGGCCGGGATCTCGCCGTCGAGATCGAACGCGGCGATGAGAACCCGGTCTTCGCCGGGATGACGGGCAGGGGGAAGAGTTTCACATGCACGAAGTAGCACCGATCAATCCCTGGGTGGCGCTGGCCTATCTGGCCTCGGGCATCCTCTTCATCCTCGCGCTGCGCGGGCTTTCGAGCCCCGCCTCGTCGCGGCGCGGCAACCGTTACGGCATGATCGGCATGACCATCGCGGTCGTGACGACGCTGATCACCCATGCGCCATGGAAGAGCGGCGACGCCGCAAACAGCTATGTCGGCATCGATGCCGTCGCGATGGCCGAGATATTGGGCGCGATCGCGATCGGCGCGATCATCGGCATCGTCATGGCGCGCAAGATCGCGATGACCGCGATGCCGCAACTCGTCGCGGCCTTCCACAGCCTCGTCGGCCTCGCCGCGGTCGCGGTGGCGGCGGCGGCCTATCTCAACCCAGGCGCGTTCCACATCGCCGATGCCGCCGGGCAGATATTCACGGTCAGCCGCGTCGAAATGGGGCTCGGCATCGCGATCGGTGCGATCACCTTCTCGGGCTCGGTGATCGCCTTCCTCAAGCTCAACGGCAATATGTCGGGCGCGCCGATCATGCTGCCGGGGCGTCATGTCATCAATCTCGCGATGCTCGCCGCGATTCTTGGGCTGATCGGCTATTTCCTGACCGATCAGTCGCCGGCCGTCTTCTGGACGATCACCGCCTTGAGCTTCCTGATCGGCTTCCTGCTGATCATTCCGATCGGCGGCGCCGACATGCCGGTCGTCGTGTCGATGCTCAACAGCTATTCGGGCTGGGCCGCCGCGGCGATGGGCTTCACGCTCGGCAACACCGCAATGATCATCACCGGCGCGCTGGTCGGCTCGTCGGGCGCGATCCTCTCCTACATCATGTGCCGCGCGATGAACCGCAGCTTCATCAGCGTGATCGCGGGCGGCTTCGGCGCCGATGCGGCGGCCTCGGGCGGCGGGGCGAAGGAACAGCGCCCGTGGAAACCGGGCAGCGCCGACGATGCCGCTTTCCTGATGAGCCAGGCCGAGAATGTCATCATCGTCCCCGGATACGGCATGGCGGTCGCGCAGGCACAGCACGCGCTCCGCGAAATGGCCGACGTGCTCAAGAAGGAAGGCGTCAACGTCAAATATGCGATCCACCCGGTCGCGGGGCGCATGCCGGGCCATATGAACGTCCTGCTCGCCGAGGCGAACGTCCCCTATGACGAGGTGTTCGAGCTGGAGGATATCAACGGCGAATTCGCGCAGGCCGACGTCGCTTTCGTCATCGGCGCGAACGACGTGACCAACCCGGCGGCGAAGACCGACAAGACGTCGCCGATCTATGGCATGCCCGTGCTCGACGTCGAAAAGGCGAAGACGGTCCTGTTCGTGAAGCGCTCGATGGGCGGGGTCGGCTATGCCGGCGTCGACAATGACGTTTTCTATATGGACAATACGATGATGCTGCTCGGCGACGCCAAGAAGATGGCCGACGATATCGTCAAGGCGCTGAACGGCGGCGGGCACTAAGGGCCGCGGCGGGGTGGTCAGAAAGCGCTGGGTCGTCGGCGGCGTCGCCGCGGCTTCGGCGACGGGCGCGGCAATATGGGCCGCGCCGCTGGCCGCCGACCCCGACGGCGTCAAGGACTGCGGGCCCGGGGTCGCGAAGCTCGCCTTCGACAAGGCACAGGCCGATGCCGCCGCCGAACCCGACTGGGCGCAGGCGGGCGGCACGATCAACGACGAAAGCTGCCTCAACCGCACCGCGATCCGCGGCATCGTCGCCCCGGCGACCGAAGCGCAACTTGCCGACGCACTCGCCTATGCACGCGCGAACAAGCTGCCGGTGACCGCGGCGGGCGCCAAGCACAGCATGGGCGGGCAGGCCTTCGCCAAAGGCGGCGTGGTGATCGACATGCGGCGGTTGAACGCGGTCCGGCTCGACCGCGAAGCGCGCACGATCACCGTCGGCGCGGGCGCGCGCTGGCACGACATCCAGAATGAAATCCATCCCGAATTTGCGATCAAGGCGATGCAATCGACCGACGTCTTCACCGTCGGCGGGTCGATCGCGGTCAACGCGCACGGCATGGACCACCGCGCCGGGGCGATGATGGGATCGATCCGCTCGCTGCGCGTGATGCTCGCCGACGGGCGCGTCGTCACCGCGTCGCGGGAGGAGAATCCCGACCTCTTTCGCCATGTCGTCGGCGGTTACGGCCTGTTCGGGATCGTCACCGAAGCGACGCTCGACGTCGTTCCGAACGACATCTACCAATCGAGCCGCGCGGTGATCGCGACGAAGGATTTCCCGAAGACCTTTGCGGCGCTCGAGGCCGATCCCGCTATCGGGCTTACCTACACCCATCTGTCGACCGCGCCGGGCAGCCTGCTCGAGGAGGCGCTCGTCTATCGCTACACCAAAGTGCCCGACGAAGCGGGGCTGGAGCGCGCGCCCTTGTCGGAGGTCGGCGCGGTCAAGCTGCGCCGCCTGACCGTCAACATGTCGAAGCGCGCCGACTGGCTCAAGTCGCTCAAATGGTGGACCGAGAAGAATATCGAGCATCGCATCGAAAGCTGCACCGTGACGCGGGCGCAGGCGATGCAGGACGGCGAAGCGTGCCTCGTGTCGCGCAACGACCCGATGCATGACTCGGTGCCCTATCTCTACAACAATCTGCGCGACGAGACCGACATTCTCCACGAATATTTCGTGCCGCGCGCGGCCTTGCTGCCGTTCGTCGCCGATCTGCGCGGGGTGTTCAAGCGGCACAAGACGAACCTGCTCAACGCCTCGATCCGCGCGGTCGAGAAGGAGGAGAATGCGCTGAGCTATGCCCCCGAACCGGCGTTTTCGGTCGTTCTCTACATCAACCAGCCGACCGACGCCGCGGGGAATGCGGAGATGGACCGACTGACCCGCGAGCTGATCGACCTGACGGCGAAGCATGGCGGGCGCTTCTTCCTGCCCTACCAGCTTCATTATTCGGGCGAGCAGCTCAGGCGGGCCTATCCCGAGTTCAATGCGTTCGTCGCCGAGAAGAGGAAATGGGACCCGGAGGGGCTGTTCCGGAACCGGTGGTATGATCGGTATGTAGTTTGAATCCGTCATCCCGGCGAAGGCCGGGATCTCGCCGGTGCGTCATGGCGATAGGGTGAGATCCCGGCCTTCGCCGGGATGACGGGCATGGTCAGGGCTTGGCGACCGGAAAACAGGCCGCCGCGATCCGACCCTCGATCACCAGCGGCGCCCCGTTCCGGTAGAGCCGCCACACGAACCCCCGATCGCCGCTCGCGACCGCTATCACCGCATTCTTGCGCACCGCGACGACGCGCCCGCCGGCATCGGCGATCGTGCGCAATGCCTTCCCCGTATTGCCCACCACCGCGACCTGTCGCCCCGACGGGCCGACGAAGGGCAGGGCGAGCATGATCGCCGCCCATGCGAGCAGGGCAAGGACGGCGCCGATCAGCGTGCGTTTCATCAGTAATCGTAGATATGTTCGAGGGTCGCGCCCTCGGCGGGCAGCGCGGCGAGCGTGGCCGACAGCGCGGGCACCTTGACCAGATAGCCGCGCCGTTCCCAGCCCGGCCGGTCGCCGAGCGCCATCGTCAGCAGCGGCTTGCCCGCCGGCTTCGACGCGGGCGCGAGCACGGTGAGGAAGATATCGTCATTGCCCGCGATCTCACGGAAGCCGATGCCCGCGACGGCGATCTTCCGCGCAATGTCGGTGAATTGCGCATAGCGCGGCGCGTCGACGACGGTGCTTTGCGCGCCGGACGAGATAACCTTCAGTCGCGGGTCGATCGCCGCGACCTCTTCGGGCGTCGCATCGAGCACCAGCCGCATCCGCACCGCGTCGGCGCCGAGCGCGGTGCCGCTCGCCCAGCCGATCAGCTTTGCATAGCCCGTCTTCACCCCATATTCGAGGCTGAGCGCGACGCGCCGCTCGACCCCGCGCACCCCGCCGAAATCGGTGCGCCAGAGGCCGGTGAACGCCTGCCCGAAGGGAAAGCGATACCAAGGCGTTTCGTGCATGAAGGCGCCATAGCGCTGCTGCACCCCCGCTGCGTACCGATCCTCGGCGCTGCGATAGCCGCCGATCCATTCGAAGAGGCGGCCGACCGTGTTTTCCCATGCCGCCTTCACCGCCATTTCGGCGCTGAAGCTGATCCCGATCGTATAGAGCATCAGCTTCGCATCGCCCGCATCGCCGGGGTCGGCGGCGCGATTGAGCGCGCAATAGCTCGACCAGAAGCTGCCGATATCGCGAAAATAGCGATAGCCGCTCGGCGGCTTGTCGGTGAGATGGCGGCCCAGGCTCTCGGCCGAATAGACGATATGCCATTCGGGATAGGTCAGAAGCGTGCGCGCCTCGGGCCGCCGGTCGGCCGCGTTCGCGAGCAGCGGCCGGTAAGGCGCGGCGGCCTGCGCCGATGGCCCGCAGCCGAGCTCAATATACAGGATCGGCCAGAGGATCAGCGCGAAGAACAGCAGCGCCAGCGCATAGCGCTTCCTGAATCGGCGCTTCTTCTGTCCGGTCACGCGGTCTTCCGCGCCATGACATAGCCGACATACGCCGCCCATCCGCCGAGGATCAGGTGCGGCAGGTTGGCGAAGAAGCGCGTGATCAGCGGCAGGTCGACGGGCCCGTAGAGAAAGATGCCGCCGTCGAGATAGCCCATGCCGGTGATGAGCCCGAGCACCCCGTCGAGGAAATAGAGCGGGCCGAAGACCCGGAAATATTGTTCCGCGGCGCGGCGCGAATGCCAGGCGGCGATCCCGCCCCACAGGCCCGAGGCGAGATGGAGCGCGTCGTCATAGAGATCGAGCTTGAACAGGCCGAAAAGATTGCCGTCGGCATCCTCGAACGCCGGGATATAGCCGACGATCACCACCGCGACGAGCGCGGCGAAATAGATCCAGCCCCATCTGCGTATCGGGTCCATCGCCTTGCTCCTCCTTCCGCGCGGCGCACGCCGTCCGCCCTTCGTCCAGATGAACGATATTCGGCGCGGCGGGTCAAGCTGCGCCTCGACCGGACGGCAACTTGCCGGTAAGGCAGGCAAAAATTCGAACCAGGGAAATGATCATATGCGCAAAATCGGCCTGATCGGCGGCATGAGCTGGGCCTCGACCGAGCTTTATTACCGCCATCTCAACAAGGGCGTGCAGAAGCGGATCGGGACGTCGTGCTCGGCGCCGATCCTGCTCGAAAGCCTCAACTATTGCGAACTTTCGCGCCTTTCGACCCCCGAGCAATGGGACCATGCGAAAGAGGTGCTGATCGCATCGGCGAAGCGGCTGGAGGATGCGGGCGCGACCGCGCTGATGATCGCGGCCAATTCGATGCACAAGGTTGCAGAGGATGTCGCGGCGGCGATCTCTATCCCGCTGCTCCACATCGTCGACGAGACGGGCGAGAAGATGAAGGCCGACGGGATCAGGTCGGCGGCGGTGATCGGCACCCGCAACGTGATGGCCGAACCCTGGTTCCGCCAGCGCCTCGTCCGCCACGGACTGACCCTCGCGCCCTATGACGCCTCGCGCGCCGAGGTGATCGACGATATCATCTATGACCAGCTCATGCAGGGCAAGGTGACCGAAGACGCGCGCCGCACGATGCGGACCTTCATCACCGACATCGCCAAGCAGGACGTGCAGGCGCTGGTGCTCGCCTGCACCGAACTGGTGATGATCGTCGATCCCGACGCCAATGTCCTGCCGATCTACGACACGACGCGCATCCACGTCGCGGCGGGGGTGGACTGGATACTGGGGGATGCACCCTGAGCCGGGTAAAGCACGACATCGCTGGAATGTCCCGATTCCCCGAGCGAAGCCGAGGGGCTTGTTCGAGCGCAGCGAGAACCGCACCGTAATAGCCTCGACTTCGCTCGGCGGAGCCCCTCGGCTTCGCTCGGGGAATCGGGTTTGATAAAGGGATGTTGGTTCCCTAGCTCACCCGCGTCCAGGTCACCGTGCGGCAAAACACCGCGACGCAACCCTTCATCGTCAGCTTGTTGCCCGCGACGCGCAGGTGCGCCTTGTAATAGCGGCCGTCCTCCGGACTATAGCCCTGACCGCGCCAGCCGTCGTCGCTCGGCACGAGGTCCCAATAGATTTGCAGCCCGGTCACCGCGCGGCCGCGCTTCGCCTTGTCGGGATTGCGCTCGTCGAGTTGGCCGCCTGCCGGCTGCTTGATCAGCAGGCGCTCGATCCGCCCGCACATCTTCGCGCCGCACGGTGCCATCGCGACGATGGCTTTGCCGTCGTCGGTTTTCCAGCGCCCACCGACCGACGCGGGCGCGGCGGCTACGGACGGAACGGCGACCAGAGCGCCAAGCACCCACATCATTCTTAGAACCACTGCGACCTCTCCCCGGCTTATTAGCTACAGCCATGTCAGCAACCTGCTTGGCATCCGTCAAGTCTTGCCGCATGATCCCCCCAAACAAGGGAGAGACCTATGCGATTCCACGGCTT
>Ga0182745_1005158_pt1 | contig 10728 bp, 11 predicted proteins | sample eDN3rd30CKraftBY_FD_128523 | JGI IMG/M metagenome (GOLD analysis project Ga0182745, IMG submission 128523) | Enriched backyard soil microbial communities from Emeryville, California, USA - eDNA 3rd pass 30_C Kraft BY (version 2) (version 2) | ecosystem: Environmental > Terrestrial > Soil >... | reverse complement strand
GGTGAGGATGGCGTAGCCGGACCAGAAGTGAAACTTCATCCAGTCGTCGCCGGCCCGGCCGGTGAAGTAGGATACGGCCATCAGGACCACGAGCGTCCAATGGAACAACCGCACCGGAAGATCCCAGACGCGAATCCTGCTTTCGTTCGTCTTCGCCATAGCGTTTTATCCGATGCGGGGCGCGAGCTGGCAATGCGGGACGGCCTGCAAATGATGCGCAGCGCACACGGAGTCGTGAAAGAATTTTGAGGGCAGCTCGGTTCGCTTTGCCGGTGACCTCTGCGACAACTATCGAGACTGCCGCAGAGGGCATCCCTCGCCTACTTGCATCAAACAGGGGATCGACATGAAAAAGCAGACTTTGATTGGGGCCGTGATCGGGGTGCTGACCGCCGGCATCGTGGCCGGTGGCGCAACGATCGCTCTCGCGCAGGCCGATGCCGTCAAGGAGCGCCAGGACAATCGCAAGGCGACTGCCGCCCAGATGCGCGCAATCAAGGGCGTGATCGATTCCAAGGGCGACATGAAGGCTGTCCTCGCCAGCGCCGCCAAGCTCAAGGAACTCGAGGCCGCATTCGTGAAGCTATTCCCGCCCGGCTCCGACAAGGATAGCAAGGCATTGCCGACCGTATGGAGCGACATGCCGGGCTTCCTTGCGGCCAGCAAGAATACCGATGCCGCCTACGACAAGCTCGCCGTCGCGGCAGGCTCGGGCGATCTCGCGGCCGTAACCGCCGCGTTCGGCGAGACGGGCAAGGCATGCGGTGCCTGCCACGACAAGTATCGCGCCAAGGCGAAATGACCGGCCCGGCCAGAAGCTGACAAAAGAAGGCGATGGTTTCCCATCGCCTTTTTCTTTGCCAGCAAGACGAAAGCCGGCCGCTTGGCCCAGCCGGACGTGGGGAAGGATCTCGGAGTGCTGACGAGCTGTGTCAGGCGGCCGCCCCGGGCTGCACATGAACGCTCAGCGCCTGCAGCACGATCGCCTCCGCCGTGAAGCGCCAGGTGCGTGAGGCGTGAGCCGGTGACAGCCGAAGCTGCTCGCGCATGTTCATCCAGCTGTCGAGCCCGAACGCGAGATCGAGCGAGTCGAGCACGAGATCGTGCGATGCCGGTTCGAGATTGCCGAGCTCGGTCGCGAACCAGGCGGCAAGTCGTTCGCGCAGCAGCTTGCGCAACTGGACGATCCCGAGGCCGACCGCCGGCGCGACGGAGCGCACACGCTCGGCGAAATGCCATACCGGGAGCCATTCCTCGAACAGTTCCGAGCGGTCCGAGACCAGCAGGTCGATACGATTCGACAGCGGCGCGCCACTGTCGACTGGACGCGTGCGTTCGAAGGCGCGACTCACCGCGAGATCGAAGGCGGCGGCATAGAGATCGGCGAGGCTGGTGAAATGCTGGAAGAGTGCGCGGCTGGAAACGCCGGCGATGGTAGCGATGGCCGCAGACGTGGGTTCGACATCGCCTGCCTGGATGAGGTCCAGGGTAGCCTGAATCAGCGACTGGCGGGTTCGAAGACCGCGCACCACGCGACCATCCTGCGACCGCGAGACATCAACCGGGAAGCCAATGATTTTCATATCAAAACCAATGCAATATGAGCGTCTTTAATGGCGGCACCTTAGTCAGGGGCAAACCAAGCCGTAAGTTGCAATAATGCATATCTCACAGCTGAAAAAAGCTGATTTTGCTGGATTGTCTTAACTCGAGATAGGCATTTTCGCGTACCTCGGAGTGAACTCGGCGGCCCCGCAGGCGCGGTTGCGGCGCACTGTCGGGAAGAGGCGATACCCGGAAAAAATGGCCCTGAAAATCGAAAGGCCGGTCGCTTGGGGAACGACCGGCCTTCCTTGTGAGCCCGCCTGGGTGTGGGGTATCGAAGCCTTGGGGTGTGTGGGAAGGGGGCTTCGACGAAGCGGCCTGGGGAGCCGCCGGCGGGCTATGTAAATTTCTGTGGCAACGCCGCTGAACCGGCGCAAATCTGCAAAAGAACCTCGTTACGAGAATGCGGTGGACGAAGAGCGTCTCGAATGCGAGGACCTTATCAAATCGTCCTTCGCTCTGTCACGTGCAAAATTGCATATCTCGTTTTTTCAAACCCTTAAAATTCCTCACGAATCTGGATCCGGCGCGATACATGACACGCATAAAAGGGCATTCAGATTTAGCGCAAGAAGAGCCTTCCGGACGATTTATGCAGCAATATCAGTCAGTTGGTATTTCAAGCGCATTTCAGGGGGTCTGTTTCGACTGCAAAATACTTCGTGCGCGACCCTGCCCGCCCCTCATGCCAAAGAGCCGCCGTGCCCTTGCCGGGCGTTCCGTGCTAGACGCCTTCTGCATCCCAATCCTCGACGGAGACTCCATTGTGAGCCCAGTTTTTCGCGCTCTTGCCGTGTTCGGTCTTGGCATGACAGCAGTGGCATCCGCGCAGCCTGCGTGGGCCGGCTTGGAGGAGGCCGTCAAGGCAATGCAGGCCGGCGACATGGCGGCGGCCGAAAAGGATCTGCAGGTCCTCGTCAAGGAACGTGATCCGCGCGCGCAGTTCCTCCTCGGCCTCTATGTCTACGGCAATCCCGATTCGAAGATGTTCGACCTCAACAAGGCCGCGCCCTTGCTGCTCGATGCGTCCGAGCGCGGCTACATCCCCGCCATGATCCCGCTCGCCGGTGCCTACGCCGAGGGCAAGGGAGTGCCGAAGAGCCTGTACGAATCCTTCAAATGGCTGGCCATTGCCGAGCGCTGGAACTCGCCGAACTCCGCCGGGCTGCTCGAGCAGGTCGGTCGCCAGCTCAAGCCGGAGGAGGTCGAGAAGGCCAAGGCTGCCGCCATCGCTTTCACCTTCAAGACCAAATGACGTCGGCCCGGGCGGCGCTGCTTGCGGCGCTGCTCGTCGCCGCGGCGACCGCTCGCGCGCAGCCGAACGTCGCCACGGACGTGGCACCGCCGCTCCAGGCAGCGGTCGCAGCGTATCGGGCCGGCGATCTCGCCACGGCGGAGTCCCGCCTCCGCACGCTCGCTCCCGCCAGCGCCGATGCCGAGGCCTGGCTCGGCGCCGTGCTTCTCGATCGCGGCAGGACTGCGGAGGCGCTGCAGGCCCTCCAGCATGCGACGGATGCAGGCTCCGCAGAGGGCGCCCATCGCCTGGCACTGGTTTTCGCGGAAGGAACCGGCGGCATGCCACGCGACGATGCAAAGGCGCTCGCGCTGTTCGAGAGGGCCGCGGCCGCCGGGCATCATCGTGCCCAGATCAATGCCGGCACGCTCTACTTCCGCGGCCAGGGCACGCCGCGCGATCTGGTGCGCGCCCGCGCCTGGCTGGAGAAGGCCGCCACGCAGGAAGACCCCTACGCCCTCTACGCGCTGGGGCGCGCCCTGGACGACAGCGCCGGGCAAGCCCTGGCCGATCCCGTGCGCGCCGCCGACCTCTACCGCCGCGCCGCGCAGCTCGGCCATCCGATCGCCGCGCTACGCTACGGCCTGGCGCTCAACGAAGGGATCGGCGTCCGCAAGAATCCCGCGCTGGCCCAGCAGTGGCTGATCTATGCCGACAAATGGGGCGTGCCGGAGGCGGCGCTGGCGATGGGCGACATTGCCGCCCGAACGCCCGCCTCGCGCGACAAGGCAGCCAACGAAAAGGCCGTGCGCACCGCGATCACCTGGTACGAAGCCGCAGCACGGGCCGGCGTGCCCTCGGCGCAATTCAAGCTGGCGAACGCGTATTTCGCGGGCGCGGGTGTCGCCCGCGATCCGCAGCAGGCGCTGCGATGGTACGAGCGCGCGGCCGCGCAGGGGCAACCCGAAGCCCAGCATGCGCTCGGCATCTTCCTCACCGGCGGCGTGGCCGGCCCGCCCGACGCCGTCGAAGGCTATAAATGGCTGCTGCTGGCCGACCGGGCCGGCGTGCCCGACAGCAAAGGCGTGCGCGAGAAGGCGGCGGAACAGATCAGCGCCGCCGACCGCAAGCGCGCCGAGGCGCTGGCGGCGAGCTTCGCCGCGCGGCCCGAACGGCCGGCCGACGAGACGCCGCCGCGGCTGGGCCCGCCAACCAGGCCCTAGCGCCGCGGAGACGTCGCGTGGGGTCCCCTCTTCTCCCGCGCCAGGCCCGGCCCGAGATCACGGCCGCCGTCTGCCGCGGCGCCTGCCGGCTGATGCGACAGGCGGGCCGGTCGGTGTTGCTGGAGATGCCGCTGCCGAATGGTCGGCGCGCCGACATCTTCGCGATAGGACGCGGCGGCGAGCTCACGATCGTCGAGGTGAAGTCGTCGATCGAGGATTGGCGGGTCGACATCAAATGGCCCGACTATCTGGGCTGGTGTGACCAGCTCTATTTTGCCGTGCCCGTCGATTTCCCGCAGCCGCTCATCTCCGACGAGATCGGATTGATCGTGGCCGATGCCTATGGGGGCGAAATCCTGCGCCACCCGGCGAGACGGCCGGTAGCGGCGGCGCGCCGCAAATCCCTGCTGGTCGATTGCGCGCGGCTCGCGTCCGAGCGGCTGGCGCGGCTCGACGATCCCGACTTCGTCGACTTCGCCTGAGCCGGCTCGTGCGGGCGCCCGGCCGCCCGAGAGGCCGGCCAGCCGCGGCAGCGTGCGAAGCGCTGCCGGCAAGCGATCTGGAACTGCCGCGGCCCGAGGGCGCGCGGACGATCGTCAGCGCGCGCCGAACGCCCGCTTGAGCTCCGGCACGAGGTCGAGCCGTTCCCAGGAGAACGCACCGTCCTTCTCGGGCCGGCGGCCGAAATGGCCATAGGCGGCCGTCCGCTGGTAGATCGGCTTGTTGAGCTGCAGGCCCCGCCGGATGTTCGTCGGGCGCAGGGGGAAGAGGTCGCTGAGCACCTTCTCGAGCTTGCGCTCGTCGACGGTCCCGGTGCCTTCGGTGTTCACATAGAGCGAAATCGGATCGGCAACCCCGATCGCGTAGGCGACCTGGATCAGGCAACGGTCGGCCAGACCCGCCGCCACGACGTTCTTCGCGAGATAGCGCGCGGCGTAGGCGGCCGAGCGATCGACCTTGGTCGGGTCCTTGCCGGAGAAGGCGCCGCCACCGTGCGGCGCATAGCCGCCATAGGTATCGACGATGATCTTGCGTCCGGTCAGGCCGCAGTCGCCGTCAGGACCGCCGACGACGAAATTGCCGGTCGGATTGACGAAGAAGTCGGAGGCCTTCTTGGGCATCCAGCCCTTGGGCAGCGACTTCGCGACGTGACCCGCGATCATCTCGCGGATCATGCCGGAATTGTATTTCTTGCCCTTCGCGGTGGTCTCGCGATGCTGGGTCGAGACCACGACCTTGGTGGCGCCGACGGCCTTGCCATCGACGTAGCGCACCGAAACCTGGCTCTTGGCGTCGGGTTGCAGATCCTTCAGCTCGCCCGAGCGGCGCGCCTTGCTCAGCACTTCCAGGATCTTGTGCGAGAAATAGATCGGCGCCGGCATGAAGGAGTTCTTCTCGTACTCCTCCGAATCGCGGCAGGCGAAGCCGAACATCAGGCCCTGGTCGCCAGCGCCTTCCTGCTCGCCCAAGTTGCCGCCCTTGTTCTTGGCGTTGACGCCCTGGGCGATGTCGGGCGACTGGCCGTGCAGCAGCACCTCGACATCGGCCCCGTGATAGGAGAATCCGTCCTGGTCGTAGCCGATGTCCTCGACCACCTCGCGGGCGATTTTCGTCAGCGCCTCGCGGTTGACCACCGTGTGGCCGCCATACTTCTTCATGTACGGGGACGAGGCGCGGCCTTCGCCGGCGATCACGATCTTGTTCGTCGTGACGAGGGTTTCGCAGCCCAGCCGGGTATTGGCGTGGCTGTCATCGGCAATGCCGAGCTTGATGTCATTGGCGATGAAGGCGTCGAGAATCGCGTCCGATATCTGGTCGCTCACCTTGTCCGGGTGGCCTTCGGAAACCGATTCACTCGTGAAGATATAGTCCTTGAGCGCCACACAGCCCTCCACAGATGTCACTGGACCTCCGGGCAGGGCGGATGTGCCGCCTAAGTCCGGCTTAGCCTTTGGTCACGCGGTGGCAAGTCGTCCAAATCCGTCCGCGTCGGCGCCGGCTATCGGGCCGCGCCGCAAAAAACTCCAAACAGCCGAAAAAATCAAGAGGGCGAGGCACTCTGCTTTCCGCGCGCCTTGCGCCCGCCCAGGACCTCGGCATGGCTTGCCGCGCCCACGGCCTTGACCATCTCGAAGATCCGCTTGCGCACCCGGCTCTCGCGAATCTTGTAGTAGGCCCGCACCAGCTCGAGCGTCTCGCGCTTGATCAGCGGATCCTTCTCCTGCTCGAACGGCGTGGCGGCCTCGCCGAAACCGCCCTTGCGGCCGCGGCCCGACATCGGCCGGCCGGCGAGCGCGTTGGACGGCATCTCGTCGAAGAAATAGGACACCGGCACGTCGAGCACCTTGGCGAACTCGAACAGACGGCTCGATCCGATGCGGTTGGAGCCGCGCTCGTACTTCTGGATCTGCTGAAAGGTCAGACCAACTGCGGTACCGAGCTTTTCCTGGCTCATTCCGAGAAGCGTGCGGCGCTGGCGCATCCGCGCGCCAACATGAACATCAACCGGATGCGATCTTGCCATTATCTCTCCATCCCTCCCGCGATTGATCCGCTGGCGAGGCCGTTGCGTGAAGCATCGGCCGAACACGTTAAGATTGCGCCTTCCGAGGTGCCTTTCTTATGCAAAAATGCATACCTGCACGTCTCAAGTGCATATGGCACATTCTTGGCGGATTGCAAGCTCCACCTCGACTCCTTGAATGCGCGATGAGATTACCCGTCGACGCGATGCCGTTTCCGCCCCACCAGAAACACACACGACGCGAGTATCGCCAGAAGCGCGAGCAAGGTCCAATCGTGCCACCTAGCGTACGGCGTTGCCGCGCGCGCCGGTGGAACGACATGATCGATTACACCCTGCTGCTCCATCTGGAGCGAGGCGAGGATGCGGCCATACGCATCGATCACCGCCGACACGCCGGTGTTGGCGGCCCGGATCATCGGCAAGCCTTCCTCGATCGATCGCAGGCGCGCGCTGACGAGATGCTGGTAGGGACCGCTCGAGACTCCGAACCAGGCATCGTTGGTGATGTTGAGGAGCCATGCAGGCCGTGCGCCGGGACCGGTCACCTCGCCGGGAAAGAGCGCCTCGTAGCAGATGAGGGGCGAGAAGCCCGGCAGACCGGGCAATGTCAGGGTCGTGAACGACTCGCCCTTCTCGAACGAGCCGCGACCAATCAGCCCGGTGAGCGGAGGCCACTCCTTGTGGAACGGAATGTATTCGCCGAACGGCACGAGATGGACCTTGTCGTAGGTCGCCACCACCGCACCGCCCGCATCGATCGCCAACAGCGAGTTCCAGACGCCTTCCTTCACATCGGCGCCGGCGCGTGCCGCGCCCGCCAGCAGGTACCCGCCCGGCGGCGCGGCCGTCGCCAGCATGGCCAGGCCGGATGAGCCGGGCTGGACGATGAAGGGCGTCGCGGTTTCCGGCCAGACGACGGCGGCGATGCGATCGAAGCCGTCCCGCCGGCTGAGGTCGATGAGCTTCTGCAGTTCGCGCGCGCGACCTTCGGGCCGCCACTTTTCCGCCTGCGGCACATTGGGCTGCACGATGCGCACGACCGGTCCCGCGATTGCATCGGCGTTCGCTCCCGCCACCTCCCGGCCCATCGTCTGCTGGCCGGCAAGACCGGCAAGGCCGACGGCCGCCAGCGACGCCAGCGACGCACGCCACCCGGCTGCCGGTGCGGCGAGGATCATGAAGGTCAAGGCGCCCAACCCATACACGCCGACCAGCGAGGCGCCCTGTAGCAAAGGCGTGGCGAACGCCCATACGTGGGCGAGGGGATTCCACGGAAAGCCGGTGAAGATGTGGCCACGCAGCCATTCGGCCGCGGTCCACGCGACGGCGAGCAGAATCAACCGACGATAGCGGCCGCCGAGATCCGGCCAGCGCCGCACGAGGCGCTTGGTCGTCCAGGCCGCGGCAGCCGGAAAGGCGCCCAACACCATGGCCAGGCCGAGCACTGCGGGCGGACCCAGCAGCGCAAAGTCGGCAGGCGGCACGAAGAAGGCCTCGACCATCCAGTAGGAGCCGACCGTGAAGTGCCCGATGCCCCAGAACCAGGCGCGCAGCGCGGCAGTCCGCGCCGTCGGCGCGTCGTCCCACAGCCAGACCAGGGCGACGATGCCGAGCACCGCCAGGGGCAGCCAGTACAGGGGCGGCATGGCGAGCGCGGCGAGAGCGCCCGCGATCAAGCCCGCGCCCAGCGCGCGCCATCCCTGAACCTTCGGCACGACGATGCGTCGATCAGGCGGCGGACTGGGCCGCCGCGGGCGGCCGGACACGCAGACGGCGAATCCGCCTCGGGTCGACGTCGAGGATCTCGAATTCGACGCCGGACGGATGGCTCACCACCTCGCCGCGTTCGGGAATGCGGCCCAGCAGCGAGAAGATCAGCCCGCCGACCGTGTCGATCTCGCGCCGTTCGTCCTCCGACAGCACGTTGCCGATCTCCTGCTCCAGCATCTCGACGGGCGTGCGGCCGTTCACGTCGATCGTGCCGTCGGCCCGGCGCAGCACCGTCGGCGCCTGGGCGACATCGTGCTCGTCCTCGATCTCGCCCACGATCTCCTCGACCAGATCCTCGATCGTGAGGACGCCGTCGGTGCCGCCAAACTCGTCGACCACCAGCGCCATGTGGGTGCGCGAGCGGCGCATGTCGAGCAGCATGTCGAGCACCGGCAGGGTCGGCGCCACGAACACCACCCGCCGCAATATGTCGCGCAGATTGAACTTCTTGGGCGTGCCCCAGTACGCCAGCACGTCCTTGATGTGGATCATGCCGATCACATCGTCGAGCGACTCGCGGTAGACCGGATAGCGCGAGTGCGCCTCGGCCTGGATCAGCCGCACCACCTCGTCGAGCGGCGTGTCGGCCGAAATGGCGACGATGTCGACCCTCGGCACCATGACATCGCTTACCGTCTTGTCGCGCAGCTTCAGGATATTGGCGAGCAGGACCCGCTGGTCGTCGCTGATCGGCGTATCGCTCTCGGGCGTCTCCTCGATCAGCTCTTCGATCGCCTCGCGCACCGCCTCGTTCTTCTCGCGCCGGCGCAGGCGGCGCATGATGGCCCGCAGCAGGCCGCCGTTGGAAACGACGTCCGCCGCCGGCACGGAGGCTGGAGGATAGGGCTCCCCGTCCGAAGCACGGCCGCCAGTATCTGGCTGCGGGGTGCGCGCTGTGGAGTCCGGCATGGTGGATAAGATAAGGTAAAGGGCCTGCGTTGCAATCGGCGGAAATAATTGATGCATTCCTGCAAAATGCCCTCCGGCGCCCGTATGCCGGCCTTCGGGATCGGAACCTGGCGCATGGGCGAGAGCGGCTCCCGCCGGGTCCGGGAGCTCGAGGCCGTGAAATACGCGCTCGAGCTCGGCTATCCCATGGTCGACACCGCCGAGATGTACGGCGACGGCGAGGCCGAGGAGATCGTCGGCGAAGCGCTGGTCGGGCGGCCGCGGCCATTCGTCGTCAGCAAGGTCTACCCTCACAATGCCACGCTGAGCGGCACGATCGCGGCCTGCGAGCGCAGCCTGAAGCGCCTGCGGCTGGAGCGAATCGACCTCTACCTCCTGCATTGGCGGGGCGGCGTGCGGCTCGAGCAGACCTTCGAGGCGTTCCATCGTTTGCGCGGTGCCGGCAAGATCGCCGATTTCGGTGTCAGCAACTTCGACACCGACGACATGGAAGACGCAGCCGGCCTCGACAAAGGTCTGATGGCATCCAACCAGGTGCTCTACTGCCTGTCGCGGCGCGGGCCCGAGTACGACCTGCTGCCGTGGATGCGCCAGCGCTCGATCCCGCTGATGGCCTACTCGCCGCTCGACCAGGGCAGGCTGCTGGGCACGGCGCCGCTGCGCAGGATCGCCGGCGAGGTCGGCTGCACGCCGGCACAGCTGGCGATCGCCTGGGTGCTGGCCCAGCCCGGCGTGGTGACGATCCCCAAGTCGTCGACTCGCGAGCGGGTGAAGGAGAATTTCGGCGCCCTGACCGTCACGCTGTCGCCCGACGTGCTCGCCGAGCTCGACCGCGCCTTCCCGCCGCCCCAACGCAAGCAGGCGCTGGACATGCTCTGACGCATTTTTTCATGTCATTGGACCGCGCATCCTGCGCGCCCAAGCCCATGAGCGCGCAGGATGCGCGCGGTCCAATGATCGCGCGGCGAAGGGTCCTTACCCGTCAATATACGGATCTCTGATCCCCAGACGCTTCAGGATGCGCCGCTCGAGCGCTTCCATCCGTTCGGCGTCGGCGTCGCTCGTCTCGTGGTCGTGGCCCAGGAGATGGAGCGTGCCGTGCACCACGAGATGGCTGAGATGGTCGGCAGGCGTCTTCTTCTGCTCGCGCGCCTCGCGCCACACGGTCTGCCGGGCGAGCACGATGTCGCCGAGGAAGGCCTTCTCGCCCGATGGGTAGGACAGCACGTTGGTCGGCTTGTCCTTCTTGCGATCCCGCCTGTTGAGGACACGGACGCGCCGGTCGTCCGCCAGCGCGACGGCCAGCGAGCGGACTCGCGCGCCCAGCGCCGCGCGCGCGGCCTTGCGCACCAGCCGCTCGACGCCGGGCAGGGCTTTCGCCCATGCCGCGTCGAGCAGGACGACGTCAACCTTTGATCTTCCTGTCGCGCGCGTCATAGGCCTCGACGATGCGGGTCACC
>Ga0182745_1005156_pt1 | contig 10730 bp, 8 predicted proteins | sample eDN3rd30CKraftBY_FD_128523 | JGI IMG/M metagenome (GOLD analysis project Ga0182745, IMG submission 128523) | Enriched backyard soil microbial communities from Emeryville, California, USA - eDNA 3rd pass 30_C Kraft BY (version 2) (version 2) | ecosystem: Environmental > Terrestrial > Soil >... | reverse complement strand
GAGACGGCGCAGCCGTCGGCGTTGGAGGCGTAGGTCCCGGCGCCGATGATCGGCACGTCGCCGACCCGGCCCCAGCGCTTGGCGGTCATGCCGCCGGTCGAGGTGGCCGCCGCCAGCCGTCCCTGGCTGTCCACGGCCACGGCGCCGACGGTGCCGAACTTGCGCTCGTCCAGCGGGGCTTCATTGAGGTTGAAGGCCAGGGGCGCGGCCGGCCCCAGGCGGGCCGGTTCGGCCGGGGCGCCCTCGGGGCGCGGCGGCACGGTCTCGCCCCGATCGGTCAGGGCCTTGACCAGGGCCTGCCAGCGGCTCTCGGTGAAGAAGAAGGCGGGCGCCACCTCCTCCAGGCCGACGGAACGGGCGAAGGTCTCGGCGCCCTCGCCGATCATCATGACGTGGGGCGACTTCTCCATCACGGCGCGGGCGGCGGCGATCGGATGGCGGGTGCGGGTCAGGCCGGCCACGGCCCCGGCGGTCAGGTCCGGGCCGTTCATCACGGCGGCGTCCAGCTCGTTCTTGCCCGCCGAGGTGAAGACGGCGCCGCGCCCGGCGTTGAACAGGGGGTTCTCCTCCATCACCTCGACCGCAGCCTGGACGGCGTCCAGCGACGACCCGCCGCGCGCCAGCACGGCCGAACCGGCGTCCAGCGCGGCCTGCAGTCCGGCGCGATAGGCGGCGTCGCGCTCGGGGCTCAGCTGGGCGCGTTCGATCACGCCGGCGCCGCCGTGAATGGCCAGCGACCACTGCGGCGCGTCTTGAGCACCCGGAATCTGAGCAAGGGCTGGCGCGGCCAGCAGGGCGGCGGCAGCAGCGGCGGCGAAGGCGATGGATTTCATTTCAAGCTCCCCATTATTCTTTGTCCTCCCCTCTGCCGGGAGGCGGATCGGCGGCGATAGCGGACGGAGGGCGGCGCCTGACGGCGCCCGCCTCGCCGCTGAAGTCTAGCGTCTATGATGCAGGCGTCGCCACAGGCGGTGGGCTAGGATGGGGGCGAAGCCGCACACGAGGGCGGCGGCCAGGACCATCCAGAACCCGCCTCCCAGCCAGTACTCGCCCGCGAGCGCTCCGGCCCCGGCCGCCAGAAGCGGGCCGAGCCAGGGCAGCCAGTGCGGCGGTCGGAACCGCATTCAGGCGTCGACCTTGATGACGCCGCGACGGATCTGGTCCAGCTCGATCGAATCGAACAGGGCCTGGAAGTTGCCGTTGCCGAAGCCTTCATTGCCCTTGCGCTGGATGATCTCGAAGAAGATCGGACCGAAGGTGTCCTGGGTGAAGATCTGCAGCAGCAGGCCTTCCTCGTCCGAACCGTCGATCAGGATGCGGTTCTTGCGCATCCGCTCCACGTCCTCGCCATGGCCCGGCAGGCGTTTGTCGATCAGTTCGAAATAGGTCTCGATGGTGTCCTGGAAGTCGACGCCGCGCTCGCGCATCGCCTCGACCGTCTCGAAGATGTTCTCGGTCGTCAGGGCGATGTGCTGGATGCCTTCGCCGTTGTAGCGACGGATGAATTCCTCGATCTGGGAATTCTCGTCCTGGCTCTCGTTCAGCGGGATGCGGATAGCGCGGTCGGGCGCGATCATGGCCTGGGAGAACAGGCCGGTCGCCTTGCCCTTGATGTCGAAATACTTCTGTTCCTCGAAGTTGAACACCGAGTTGTAGAAGCCCGACCAGGTGCGCATCTCGCCGCGACGGACGTTGTGGGTCAGGTGGTCCAGGATCTCCAGACCGACGCTGTTCCTGCGCTCGGCCTCTTCCCAGCCCTCGATCTCGTCCCAGGCGTCATATAGGGAGCCGGTCTCGCCGTACTGGTCGATGACATAGAGCAGGCTGCCGCCGATGCCCTGCAGCACATAGGGGTAGTCGTTCGCCAGCGCCCCGCCGTGCACGCCCTCGGCGGCGCGGGCGCCGCGCGCCAGCGCGCCTTCGTAAGCCGCCTTGGCGTCAGCGACGCGGAAGGCCATGCCGTTGGCCGAGGGGCCGTGATCCCCGGCGAAGTCCGCCGCCTGTCCGGCCGGTTTGCGGTGAACCAGCATGGTGATGTCGCCCTGCTTCAGGCGGACCACGTCGTTGGCGGGATTCACATGGGTCGGGGTGAAGCCCATCAGCTCCAGACGTGAAATCATCGCTTCGGGCTCGGGACCGGTGAATTCGACGAACTCGAAGCCGTCGACGCCGAGGGGGTTTTCCTGGTCGAGTTTGGCGGCGTCCTGCATGACGCGTCTCCTCTCTCTTATGGTTTGGCGCGGCCGGGGCCGTCATGGCGCGGCCGCTGATTGGGGCGGAACCTACTGGCGGGGCGGCATGGCGCGCAAGGCGGCTCTGGAGTGAAACGGCGCACGTTCCGGTGTCGCAGCCGCCCTTCGCCTCTCGCCCCCGCCGATGCGGCCTGCTATCGGGCGAGAGACGAGAGGCGGGGGCCTCGACCGGGACGCCTGAATGCTTCGCAAGCTCTATGACTGGGTCTTTTCCCTGGCCCGCCATCGTCACGCGACCCGATCGCTGGCCGTGGTGTCCTTCGCCGAAAGCTCCTTCTTTCCGATTCCGCCCGACGTCATGCTGGCGCCCATGGTGCTGGCCAAGCCGGAGCGCGCCTATTTCTACGCCATGGTCTGCACCGTCGCCTCGGTGCTGGGCGGGATAGCGGGCTACGCCATCGGCTATTTCCTGGAGCCGGTCGGCCTGCAGATGCTGGCCTGGCTGGGCAAGGCTGATGCGTTCGAGGCGTCCAAGGCTTTGTTCCAGCAGCACGGCGCCTGGGTCATCCTGATCAAGGGGCTGACCCCCATCCCCTTCAAGCTGATCACCATCGCCTCGGGCATCTTCCAGTTCAATCTGGCGCTGTTCATCGCCCTGTGCGTCGTGACGCGCGGCGCCCGCTTCTTCCTGGTGGCCTTCGTGCTCAAGCGCTGGGGGCCGCCCATGCTGGCGATCGTCGAGAAGCGGCTGGCCCTGTTCACCGTCCTGTTCCTGGTCCTGCTGGTCGGCGCCTTCTTTATGGTCAAGCTGGTAGGACATTGATCGACGCCGGTCTCGGCCCGGTTTATGAGAGGCGCCTGGTTCCTGTGAGGCGCATATGAGCGCGATCTACAAATTGCTGACCCGCTGGTGGACGGCCTTCGCCCTGGCCGCCGCCTTGGCCATGCTGGGCGCGGCCCATGCGTTCGAGCGGTTCGGCGGCATGGCGCCCTGCAACCTGTGCCTGAAGCAGCGCGAGGTCTACTGGGCCGCCGTCGCCATTGCCGGAGCGGCCACCTTCTGGGCCCTGTTCAGCCGGGCCAGCCGGGGCACGCCGCGCATCGCCTCCTTCCTGCTGGCGGCGGTCTTCCTGACAGGGGCGATCACGGCGGGCTATCACGCCGGGGGCGAGCTGAAGTGGTGGGCCCTGCCGGCCACCTGCATGGCCGCGCCGAGCACCACCATCGACCTGTCGGCGCTGACGGCCCTGGTCGACGGCACGGGGGGAAGCGCGGGCTTCGTCTCCTGCGGCGATATTCCGTGGAGCTTCGCCGGCCTGTCGATGGCGGGCTGGAACTTTGTGATCTCCCTGGCGCTGGCTATCTTCAGCCTGCTGGCGGCGAAACGTCCCAAGGACGCCCGCGCGCCGAGGAGCTAGGATCGAAGCGTCATGACCGAAGCCGCCGCAACCGTTTCCGCCGCCCGCCGCATTCCCCTGGCTCGCCCCGGCGTGGGGCAGGACAAGGCCCGCCTGGCCGAGATGCTGCGCGTCGACCACGCGGGTGAATTCGCGGCCGTCCACATCTACCGCGCCCAGCGCGCCGTGCTGGAAGGCCGCAAGGGCAAGGACGTCATCGCCGCCGACCTGACCGAGATGGAAGGGCATGAAGCCGTCCACCTGGCGCGGTTCGAGGCTCTGCTGAACGAGAACCGGGTGCGCCCCACGGCCATGATCCCGCTGTGGAAGCTGGCGGCCACGGCGCTAGGAGCCGGCACGGCCCTGATTTCGGAAAAGGCGGCCCACGCCTGCACCGAGGCGGTCGAGAGCGTCATCGAGAAACACTACGCCGACCAGATCGAGGAGATCCGCGACCGCGATCCCGAACTGGCCGCCGAACTGACGAAGTTCCGCGAAGAGGAACTGGCCCACCACGACCACGCCATCGAGCACGGCAGCCGCGAGGCCCCCGCCTACCGCCTGCTCAGCAGCGTCATCAAGGTCGGCTGCAAGGCCGCCATCAAGATCAGCGAACGGATCTAAGCCCTTCTCCCTCAAAGGGAGAAGGATCAGCAGACGTTGAAGGCCAGCATCAGCGTCTTCTGCGCCGGATTGACGTTGTCGTCAGACAGGATGTAGAGGCGCACCCCTTCGCCCTTGGCTTCGGCGGCGATCCCTTCGAAATTATCCGTCAGGCCCGGCAGCTTCAGCTCGACCAGCACCGGTCCCAACGTCCCGTCGGCGTCCATACGGCGCACCCGCGCGCGCACGTCGAACGGCGGACGCCATGACCGCTGCATGGCGAACCAGCCGTCGCCGCCGGGATCGCGCTCCAGCCCGGTCAGTCGCCAGCTGTCGGCGGGCGGTGTCGGCTCGACCACGGTGCGGCAGCCTCCCGGCGAACAGTCCCACACGCCGCCGCCTTCGCCGCCGACACGCCAGCCGCCGGGCGCCGTCGCCAGGCCCTCCATGCCTTCATTCGGGGGAAAGTCCGCCGCCGGATGCGCCCGCGCTGCGGGGCGGGCGTGCAGGCCGTCCAGCGGGCCGTAGCTCCAGATGCGGTGCTCGCGCTCGAAGCTGATCAGCACCTCGCCCTCTTCGGTCAGGGCCAGCCCCTCGGCGTCGCCCGCGACCTTGTCGACGATCGGCTCGCCCTCGGCCGTGGTCAGCCGGCGCACCCGCAGATCGTGCAGCCCCGACAGCTTGCCGTCCGCATCCAGCTCCAGCCGCCCGCGCACCAGATCGCCGGAATCCGACACGGCGACGAAGCCGTCGTCGCCGGTCAGCTTCAGGTCCGACAGGCCATGCAGGCTGGAGGCGGGCGCCGCGATCAACTGCACTCCGCCCGCATAGCGCACGCCCTCCGCCAGTTTGGCGCCGCCCGGCCAGCCCAGGCCGACCTGCCGCGTCGACCCGCCCGCCGGCGCCCAGCCGTCGGCCGTCGCTTCGGGCGTCCAGGGATGAGATGAGACCGCCGCCCCGGCGCAGGCGGCCAGGGCGAGGGAGATCAGGGCGGCGACATAGAGGCGACGATTCACGCCGCGCGCTTGTGCGGAACGCGCCCGCCCTGGCCGCCGAGTCTTTGGCCGCTGACGGTCTTGGGCTCGGCCTCGAACAGTTCGGCCAGCTTCTCGGTCATGGCGCCCGCCAGTTGTTCCACGTCGACGATGGTCAGGGCGCGGCGATACCAGCGGGTCACGTCGTGGCCGATGCCGATGGCCAGCAGCTCGACCGGGCTGCGCGTCTCGATCTTCTCGATCACCTGGCGCAGGTGCTTGTCCAGATAGAGGGCGGCGTTGGCCGACTGGGTCGAGTCGTCGACCGGCGATCCGTCCGAGATGACCATCATGATCTGCCGCGCTTCGGGCCGGGCCAGCAGACGGTCATGCGCCCACTCCAGCGCCTCGCCGTCGATGTTCTCCTTCAGCAGGCCCTCGCGCATCATCAGGCCCAGGTTCTTCTTGGACCGGCGCCAGGGCGCATCGGCGCTCTTGTAGATGATGTGGCGCAGGTCGTTCAGGCGGCCGGGATTGGCGGGCTTGCCCGCGCTGATCCACGCCTCGCGGCTCTGTCCGCCCTTCCAGGCGCGGGTGGTGAAGCCCAGGATCTCGACCTTGACCCCGCACCGCTCCAGCGTCCGCGCCAGGATGTCGGCGCAGACCGCCGCCACCATGATCGGCCGCCCGCGCATCGAGCCCGAGTTGTCCAGCAACAGGGTCACGACCGTGTCGCGGAAGGGGCTTTCGCTCTCCATCTTGAACGACAGGGGGCTGGTCGGGTCGGTGATGACGCGGGTCAGGCGCGCCGTGTCCAGCATCCCTTCCTCGAGATCGAACATCCAGCTGCGGTTCTGTTGCGCCAGCAGGCGCCGCTGCAGCTTGTTGGCCAGGCGTGAGACGACGCTGCCCAGGGTCGACAATTGGGCGTCCAGCAGGGCGCGCAGCCGGTCCAGCTCCATCGGATCGCACAGTTCGGCCGCGTCGATGATCTCGTCATAGACGGTGGTGAAGGCGTGATAGACCTCGACCGCCCGGCCGTCGTCCTGGGTCTGCTGGTGGTTGGGGCGCTCCCCCTCGCTCAATTCCGGGGCGTCTTCCTGGCCCTCTCCGTCCGGTTCGCCGGGCGTGCCGTCGGGGCGGGCCTGACGTTCGTCCTCGGTGGAGGAGTCGTCAGCCGCGCCGTCCAGGGACTCGCCGCCGTCGCCGCCGTCCTGTTCTTCCTGCTCGTCCTGATCGGCCTCGTCCTGATCGGGCTTGTCGGCGTCGTCTTCGCCGTCCTCCTCGGGCGAGTCGCCGCCGTCGGCGTCGCCGGGGTCCAGGTCCAGCGCGCGCAGCAGATCCTTCATGCGCGCGCCGAAGGCCGCCTGGTCGTCGCCCAAGGCGGCCAGGGCGTCCAGCTCGGCGCCGGCCTTGGCCTCCAGTTCGGCGCGGACCCGGTCCAGCATAGTCTTGGCGCCGTCGGGGGCCGGCTCGCCCGTCATCCTCTCGCGCAGCAACAGGGCGGCCGCCTCGGCCACCGGCACCTGAGCCGCCTCGGCGCGCAGGGCGCCCGACTTCTCCAGCCGGGTGACCAGGGCGGAGTCGAGGTTGCGCCGCACGCCCTTCAGCTCGCGCGCGCCGACGACCTCGACGCGGGCCTGTTCGACGGCGTCGAAGACCTCGGCCGCATTCATGTCGACGGGGCGCAGCTTGGCGTCCAGCGCCGGGTCATGGTTGGCCAGACGCAGCGCCAGCCGGTCCGCCTGGCCGCGAAGGGCGGCGCTCTCGGGCGCGGCCGGGTCGCGTGGCGGGTGGGGCAAGGTCAGCACGCCGTTCGACAGTCGCGGACCGTCGCTGCCGAAATGCACTTCCAGCTCGGCCTGTTCGGCCAGCGCCCTCGCCGCATGCGACAGGGCGCGTTTGAACGTCTCGACGGGGGTCTCTGCAGCGGCCATGGGCCACACATAGACCATGCTGCGCCGGGGGGAAGGGGACGAGGCGTCCCAGCACGGCGATTCCGGGGTGGAAAGCCTTATCGCTCGGCCGAGCGCTCCACCCGCGCCAGAAGGGGGCGTCTTTCGGTTGACGTGTCAGCCCACCGGTCGTCCGCCGGGAGAGCGGTCTGCGGGCAGTTCGCCCCAGCGGGAACCCTGCATTTCGCGCAACATATCCGTCGACATGCGCTCACGTTGGCTGCTGTTGACCGGGACCTTGCGGCACACGCGTTGCTGGATGGCGCTGCCCATGGCGCGCTCCCAGCCGCAGACCGTCCGGGTGGGGCCGTTCGTGACCGACGGCGGGCGAGCCGAAATGGCCCGCGAAGGCGAGCTGGAGGTGATGGGCCCATGGCGCTCGGAGGCCGCTGCGCCGTCGTCCTGCATGGGCGCGCCGCTCAGAAGCATGAAGGCGAGGGTCGAGATCAGCATGGCGAAAACTCCGTCAGCCTTCACCTTGCGGGCAATCGGACGAAGTTACAACGCTGTTCTTTCAAAGGCTCCGCTTGTGATCAGCGGGGCTTGAGCCGCACGCGCATGACGCCGCCGGGGCCGACCTCGACGTCGAAGCGGCCTGTGGCGCGGACCAGTTCGGACAGCTTGGCGTGGCCGTAGGTGCGCTGGTCGAAGTCGGGGTAGGTGTTGCGCAGGCGGTTGGCCACGCCGCCGATGTTGACCCAGCCGTCGCCGTCCTCGTCCATGTCGGTGATGGCGGCGGCGATCAGGGCGGCCGCTTCGGCGGGTTTGCGTTCGGCGGGTGGCGCGGCGTCGGCGTCAGCCTCGGCAGCGGCCCTGCCGGTCAGGTTCTCGGTGTAGATGAAGCGGGTGCAGGCCTGGCGGAAGCTCTCGGGCGTCTTGCGCTCGCCGAAGCCGTAGACGGGCACGCCCTGTTCGCGGATGCGCGCCGCCAGTCGGGTGAAGTCGCTGTCGGACGACACCAGGCAGAAGCCGTCGAACCGCCCCGAGTGCAGCAGGTCCATCGCGTCGATGACCAGGGCGATGTCGCCCGAGTTCTTGCCCTTGGTGTTCTGGAAATTTTGCTGCCACTGGATCGCCCAGCGGGGCAGGACGTCGATCCAGCCGCGCAGCGCCGGGCTGGCCGCGTCGCCGTAGATGCGCCGCGCCGACGCCTCGCCCAGGGTCGCGATCTCGGTGAACAGGGCTTCGGCGATGCGGGCCGAGGCGTTCTCGCCGTCGATCAGCACGGCCAGGCGCGGGGCGCGGGCGGCGGGGTTGAAGGCGTCGGTCGGCATGAAGGCTCCGGCGAGGGGAGGAGAGGGGCGAAGGCTCGCCCCGGCCGCGCTCGGGGTCAACCGCAAAGGAAAACGGCCGACGGGGCGCCCCGCCGGCCGTCTCCATGTCTGGCCTGGTACGAAGCGCTTACTGCGCCGTCTTCGGCGCCTCGGCGGCTCGCACCTCGACCGGCAGGCCCAGGGCGTCCAGCTGCGGCTTGACCACGGCGGCGTCGCCGACCACCACCCAGACGAAGCGCGACGGCTGAATGGCGGCGCGGGCGGCGGCGTCCATCTGCTCGGCCGTCAGGGCGTTGATGCGGCCGGCCAGGGTCTCCTGATAGTCGTCCGGTCGGCCGAACAGGGCGTTCGACCGCAGGGCGTTCAGCACCTGGAACGAGGTCTCATAGCTGCCCGACAGGGCGCGGGTGTCGCCCAGGACGGTGCGCTCGCGCTCGGCCGGGGTCACGCCCTCGGCGCCGAGGAAACGTTCGTACTGGCCGATCAGGGCGGCGATCGACTCGCCCGTGCGGTCGGCCTGGACCGGGGCGTTGACGATGTAGGGGGCGCGGTTCTGCAGTTGGCTGATCGTGCCGCGCACGCCGTAGGACCAGCCCTTGGTCTCGCGCAGGTCGGCGTTGATGCGCGACAGGAAGTCCGTGCCCAGCACCGTATTGGCCGTGGTCAGGGTCAGGATGTCGTCCGTCCCCGACACCGGCAGCACCTGGCCGCCGTAGATCAGCGACTGCGGCGACTGCGGCCGATCGATCAGCACCACCCGCGCCGAGGTCTGCGGCAGGGCGGCGTCGAAGCCCTTGGCGCCCTTGGCCGTCGTCGGGGCGCGCCAGTTTCCGAAGGCGGCCTCCAGTTGCGGCCTCAGTTCCGCCAGCGGCAGGTCGGAGACGACGAACAGCCTGGCGTTGTCCGGGCGGATCCAGCGGGCGTGTTCGGCCGCCAGATCGTCGCGCGTCAGGCCGCGGATCACCGCCTCGTCGCCCGAACCGCCGAACGGGCGGCCGTAGGGGTGGCCTTCGCCGTAGATCAGCGGGGGCAGGGCGCGGCCGGCGATGGCGGCGGGCTGGGTCTTCTCATTGGCCAGGGCGGCCAGGCGCGTGGCGCGCAGGCGCTCGATCTCGGTCGGGGCGAAGGCCGGGTTGCGCACCACGTCCGACAGCAGGGCCAGCGACGGCTGCAGATTGGTCGTCACCGCCGACAGATTGGCCACGGTGCGGTCCATCGATGAGCCGACGGAGACGCTGGCGCCCAGACGCTCCTGCGCCTCGGCCAGGGCCTTGGAATCGCGCGTCGTCGTGCCTTCCTGCATGACGTTGAGCATCAGGGTGTGGGCGCCCAGTCGGTCGGCGCGGTCGGCCGCGACCCCGGCGTCGAATTCCAGCGCCACACGGGTCACCGGCACGGTGGTCGAGCGGGCGTAGACGATCTCGATGCCGTTCGACAGGGCGGCGCGCTCCACCGCCGGGAAGTCGACGTTGGAGACCTGGCCGATGGTCGGGGCGGGGTCGCGGGCCACGCGCTGGATCGGCTCGGCCGGAACCGGGGTCGCGCCCGAAGGGGCGGCGGCGGCCTCGGCGTAGGCCTCGCGCTCGCCCGGCATGACGATCTGGCTGTAGACAGGGCGGCTCAGCCATTTCTGGAGGGCGGCCTGGACCTGGGCCGGGGTCACCGCCGCATAGGCCGCCAGCTCCTTCTTGTAGAAGTCCGGATCGTTCGAATACAGCTGCCCCTCGGCCAGGACCGAGGCCTTGCCGTTGGCGGTCTCCAGTCCCTGGATGCGCTGCGAGGCGTAACGGGTGACGACGCGGTTGATCTCGTCCTGCGTCGGGCCGTTGGCGATCAGGTCGGCCAGCACCTCATCCATGCGCCGGGCCACGGCGTCCGCATCGGCGCCCGGCTTGACCATGGCGGAATAGCTGAACATGCCGACCCGCTGGAACACCTGATTGCCGGCCGAGACGCTGGAGGCCGTCTGCTCGTCGCGCACCAGCACATTGTCCAGGCGCGAGCTGGCCAGGCCGCCCAGCACCGAGGCGCCGACGCTCAGCGGCACGGAGTCCGGATCGCCCAGGCCCGGCACCACCCAGGTGCGGCTGATGCGCGTCTGGGCCACGCGGTCGTGCAACACCTGTTCGACCGGCGCCGACAGGGTCGGCACCGGCGCCGCCGCCGGGGTGTTGACCGGGCCGCGCGCGATGGCGCCGAAATACTTCTCTGTCAGTTCGCGGGCCTTCGCCTCGTCGATGTCGCCCGACAGGACCAGGACGGCGTTGTTCGGGCCGTAGTTCTGGCGGAACCAGTCGCGCACCGTCTCCATGCTGGCCGCGTCCAGGTCGGCCAT
>Ga0182745_1005151_pt1 | contig 10734 bp, 8 predicted proteins | sample eDN3rd30CKraftBY_FD_128523 | JGI IMG/M metagenome (GOLD analysis project Ga0182745, IMG submission 128523) | Enriched backyard soil microbial communities from Emeryville, California, USA - eDNA 3rd pass 30_C Kraft BY (version 2) (version 2) | ecosystem: Environmental > Terrestrial > Soil >... | reverse complement strand
TGTCCCCCACGATATCGAGGTGAGCGCCAAGGGGACGCGCGCGTCTGCCCCAGGAATAATTGGCCCGAAACAAATGTAGGAGCGAGCTTGCTCGCGATGCGCCGCGCGGGCGGCGCTCGATCTCATGGGCGCCAAAAAACTATCGCCAGGCACCTGGAAGCCATCCTGCAATTTCCTGACGATCACCTCGCCGCCATTACGCGAACTCACAAAAACCATCACAAATCGCCTAATTATCAGCTGGGTCCTACTTCCCCGCGAACCATTTCCTACGTTCACGCCAATCCCAAGGAATTATCCTACACACCGTGTCGACGCCCGTCTGATTGTCCAGGGAAGGCCTGCTCTCTAGGCTAACCGGGTCGCTGTCGGTTCAGCGATCGGGTGTGGAAACCCGGATGTGATGAAGGGCTGCCGTTATGGCAGTTGTGCGCGTGAGGCCGTTTGGCCTACCGGCTTGCCTTCTCCCCGGTTTTCCACCCCGCGCACAACTGCCGCCTTCTGCGTGGAAACGGGTGGTTGCAGTTCAATCCTGGAGAAGGAATTGCCATGAAAAGAATCGTCCCCGATCCACCCCTCCCCAACACCACCCAACGCTCTTTCAGCCGCTGCGATGCCGGCCATCGCCCATTGTTCACCGTAAACCCAGGCGTTTCCGCCCACGATGCCCTGGTGCATGTCGCCCAATACCTGCGCGGTGCCTACGACTGTGGCTACAAAGCCTTGGAACATCTGGATGACACAGGCAAGAGCCTGTTCTGGAGCAACCTGAACGCACTCGAAATGGCAGAAGGTTTGGTTGAGGCGTTGCTGGATGGGATTGAGTCACAGCCCATGAATTGAGTCGTTGCTGATGGTTGATTACTTACCCGCAGTCAGCGCGTTATAGCTGGTCATCAGGTTGCGATAATCCGGAATGTGGTTGGAGCATAGTGCAGCCAGCCCTTCGACATCGTTGCGCCAGTCGCGGTGCAGCTCGCAGGCCACGCCGAACCAGGTCATCAGTTGGGCACCCGCCTGGCTCATGCGGTCATGCGCGGCATCACGGGTCATTTCATTGAAGGTGCCGGAAGCATCGGTCACCACGAACACGTCAAAGTCTTCCTCCAAGGCCGACAGCGCCGGGAACGCCACGCAAACCTCGGTCACAACACCTGCAATGATCAGCTGCTTCTTGCCGGTCGCCTTCACCGCCTTGACGAAATCCTCGTTGTCCCAGGCGTTGATCTGGCCAGGGCGGGCAATGTACGGCGCATCCGGGAACAGGGCTTTCAGTTCCGGCACCAATGGGCCGTTGGGGCCTTGCTCGAAGCTGGTGGTGAGGATGGTCGGCAGGTTGAAGAACTTGGCCAGGTCAGCCAGCGCCAGCACGTTGTTCTTGAACTTGTCCGGCTCGATATCGCGCACCAGGGACAGCAGGCCAGCCTGGTGGTCGACCAGCAGTACGGCAGCGTCGTCTTTGTTCAGGCGGTTGTAGGTGAATTTGCTCATGGTCTGTGCTCCTAAGGGTTATGAATTTTTCAGCAATCCGGGGTGTTTCGCGTTGATGGGCACAGATTAAAATCATCACCTTTGCGGCGGTAGTTAGCAGAATCTGGCTTTAGCGTTCTGATTTAGGAACGATGGATTTGTAAGGGCTGTGCTGGCCTCTTCGCGGCTAAAGCCGCTCCTACAGGGACCGCGCAGGCCTCGGGCCTGTGGTGTCCTGTAAGAGCGGCTTTAGCCGCGAAGAGGCCGGCAAAGGCAACCAAATACCCGGAGACCGATCATTGGAAGACCTCAACTCCCTCTACTACTTCACCCAGGTCGTCGAACATGGCGGCTTCGCCCCGGCCGGCCGGGCGCTGGACATGCCCAAGTCAAAGCTCAGCCGGCGAATCGCCGACCTTGAAGACCGTCTGGGCGTGCGGCTGCTGAACCGCACCAGCCGGCACTGCTCGCTGACCGAGATCGGCCAGGCCTACTACAACCGTTGCCTGGCCATGCGCGTGGAGGCCGAGGGCGCGGCGGAAATAATCGAGCGCAACCGCAGCGAACCGCGCGGCCTGGTGCGCATCAGCTGCCCGACCACCCTGCTCAACTCCTGGGTCGGGCCGATGCTGACCCGCTACATGCTCAAGTACCCGCAGGTGGAGCTGTTCATCGAAAGTACCAACCGCCGTGTCGACCTGCTGCATGAGGGCTTCGACATCGCCCTGCGGGTGCGCTTTCCGCCGCTGGAGAACACTGACATGGTGATGAAGGTGCTGAGTAACAGCACCCAGTGCCTGGTTGGCCAACCTCAATATCTGGCACAACTGCCCAACGGGTTTGACCCGCAGCTGCTGGGCACACTACCCAGCGTGCATTGGGGCAGTGCCCAACGCGAGTACCAGTGGGAACTGTTCCAGGGTGAGGACAACAGCCGCAGCATCGTCATCCCGCATACACCACGCATGGTGACTGACGACCTGTTTGCCCTGCGCCATTTCGTGGTGGCCGGAGTGGGGATCGCCCACTTGCCGCGGGTGGCGGTGCGTGAGGATCTGGCGGCGGGACGTCTGGTTGAGCTGATTCCGGACTGGCACCCGCGTTGCGGTATCGTGCATGCGATCTTCCCATCGCGACGTGGGTTGCTGCCTTCGGTGCGAGCGCTGATCGATCATCTGGCTGAGGAGTTCGCCATCAGCGACATGGCTTGAGTGCCTGACTGGCTGAGCCGGCCTCTTCGCGGGCATGCCCGCTCCCACAGGTATTGCACAAGGCTCGGGGCCGGTGGTGGCCCTGTAGGAGCGGCTTTAGCCGCGAAAGGGCCGGTACAGGCAATGCAAATCCCCACCCAGCACACCCTTACAAGACCTTGGGTCTACTCTTCTTCCACACTCCCGGATCATCCCCCGGAGCCCCTCATGATCCGCGCCACCCACGGACCAGGCCGCGCCCTGCTCGCCACCCTCGCCCTCTGGCCGGCGCTGAGCCACGCCGAAGCGCCCGGCTGGTCGCTGCTCAGCCGCAACTATTTCCTGCACAGTGACTTCCGCTCGCCCTCCGGCAGCGGCCAGAACTACCGCCAGGAATGGGCCCAAGGCTTCATCGGCGAGGTCCGTTCCGGCTTCACCGAGGGCACTGTCGGCGTCGGCATCGATGCCCATGGCTTTCTTGGCCTCAAGCTCGACGGCGGCCGCGGCCATAGCGGCACCGGCCTGCTGCCACGCGACAGCGATGGCCGCGCCGCGTCCGAGTACTCCAGCGCCGGTGCCGCGCTCAAACTGCACCTGGGCAACACCCGGCTGCGCTATGGCGAGATGATGGTGGAAACCCCGGTGTTCGACACCGGTGACAAACGCCTGCACCCGGAATACGCCACCGGCTGGCTGGTGGAAAACACCGACCTGCCCGACTGGCGCCTGCAGGCCGGGCGTTTCACTGCCTTCAACAACCAGGACAACAGTTCCACCCACGACGACTTCAGCGGCTACGGCGCCAGCACCCACAACCGGGCCATCAGCCTGGCCGGTGCCACCTTCGCGCCCAACGGGCCGTTCGGCGCCGCACTGTATGCCGGGAAGCTGGAAAACACCTGGCGCCAGGCCTACCTCAACCTGAACCTGGCCAAGGGCAACTGGCGCCTGGACGGCAACCTGTACAAAACCCGCGACACCGGTAACGCCAGCGCAGGGGCGATCGACACCCTCGCCTACAGCCTGCTGGCCAGGTACAGCTTCGGCGCCCAGGCGCTGAGCCTAGCCTACCAGAAGGTCGAGGGCGACACCCCGTTCGACTTCGTCGGCGGCGACTCCATCTACTTGGCCAACGCGATCAAGTACGCCGACTTCAACGGCCCGGGCGAGCACTCGTGGCAACTGCGCTACGACCTGGACTTCGCCACCCTTGGCGTACCTGGCCTGAGCCTGATGGGCCGCTATGTCAGCGGCCGCGGCATCGACGGCAGCCATGCGCCTGCGGGCGGCGCCTATGTGAACCAGTACGGTGACGGCGGCAAGCACTGGGAGCGCGACATCGACCTGAAATACGTGGTGCAGTCGGGGGCTGCCAAGGACCTGAGCCTGTCGTTCTCCCACGTCAGCCACCGCGCCAACCAGGCCCAGGCGGGCGGTGATATCGACCGCATCTACCTGATCATCGAATACCCACTCAAAGGCAGCTTCTGACATGAGTACATCCCCTTCAGGTGCCTGGAGCCCGTTGCGTAACACCACCTTCCGCATGCTGTGGATCGCCACCATCGCCTCCAACATCGGCACCTGGATGCACGAGGTGGGCGCCGGCTGGCTGATGACCACGCTGTCGGCCAGCCCGCTGCACGTGGCGTTGATCCAGGTAGCCGGCTCGTTGCCGATGTTCTTCCTGGCCCTGCCGGCGGGCGCAGCGGCGGACATCGTCGACAAACGCCGCTACCTGTTGCTGGTGCAACTGTGGATGTCTTGTGTAGCGGTTGTGCTGGCGGCCCTGACGTTGCTCGGGATGATGAACGTCACCTTGCTGCTGGTGCTGACCCTGGCACTGGGCATTGGTACAGCGCTGATGATGCCAGCGTGGAGCGCACTGACACCAGAACTGGTGGGCAAGGAGGACCTGGCCAACGCGGTGGCGCTTTCCAGTGTCGGCATCAACGTGTCACGGGCCATCGGCCCGGCACTGGCGGGGGTGGTGGTGAGCATGGTCGGCCCGTGGCTGACCTTCGCCCTGAATGCCATCTCGTTCGCGGGGGTGATCCTGGTGCTGTTCCTGTGGAAGCGCGAGGTGAAGGAACCACTGCTGCCGGCCGAACGCTTCGTTGGCGCCATGCGCACCGGGTTGCGCTTTGCCCGCAGCGCCAAGCCTTTGCAGGCCGTGATGCTACGCGCGTTGGCGTTCTTTTTCTGCGCCAGCGCCGGCACTTCGCTGCTGCCGCTGATCGTGCGTGGCGAGATGCGCGGCACCGCAGCGGACTTCGGCCTGCTGCTGGCGGCCATCGGTATTGGCGCAGTGGCGGGTGCCACCTTGCTGCCGCGCCTGCGTGAACGCATCAGCCGTGACCGCCTGGTGTTTCTGGCCAGCCTGCTGTATGCCCTGTTCCTGCTGGCCCTGGCGCTGGTGCGCAACTTCTATGTGCTGCTGCCAGCGATGCTGCTCAGCGGCGCGGCGTGGATCGCGGTGCTGTCCAACCTGCAGGTGGCTGCACAGACTTCGGTGCCCGCCTGGGTACGGGCGCGGGCTTTGTCGGTATACATTCTGATCTTCTTCGGCGCCATGGCCTGTGGCGGCCTGCTGTGGGGCACGCTGGCCAGCCATGCAACGATCACCTTCAGCCTGCTGCTGGCCGCAGGCGGCCTGGCGCTGGGTACCTTGCTGACCTGCAAGGTGGCGCTGCCGGAAACCGAGGCAGAAGAGCTGACGCCGTCGCTGCATTGGCCGGTGCCGGTATTGAGCGATGACATGGACAAGGAAGTCGGACCGGTGATGGTCACCGTCGAGTACCACATCGCCCCCACCAAGGCCGAGGCCTTCCAGCAGGCGGCGCGGGAGCTGGAAGCGATGCGCAAGCGCAATGGCGCATTGTCGTGGGGGTTGATGCGGGACAGTGCTGATCCGGCGTTGTGGCTGGAGTTCTTCTTCGAGGAATCGTGGCTGGAGCATCTGCGGCATCACCACCGGGTGACCCGTGGTGAGCTGAAGATCGAGGCGCGGGTCAGGATGCTGCAGACCGATGGGATTGAAGTGCGAATTCGGCATTTGTTGGCTGGCGGGGAGCATAAGGCTCACCATTGATGCTGGCCTTGGCGGCCCTTGAGGCACAAGAAAGGGGCCAGATATTGGCCCCGTTCTTCACATCAGCTCAGCTTAGAACGCGAAGCACGAACAGCCTAACGCTCCCCAGAAACCTTGGAAGTCATTTACCGGTACGCTCGAATGCCGCGCCTTTTCATGGCTGTGTGCATGCACACCGCAAGGCCCGCTGCACTGGTGCACAGCCGCTGCCAACGATGGCGTACCGACACGCCAGTGCCCAGGTACCTTGGTCACCGGCGACCACTCCGGCAGCACCGGCACCTGCGGCGGGCCTAGCTTGTCGAACTCGCCAGCACCATACACCACCTTGCCATCAACGATGGTCAGCACCGACTCGATGCCCTTGATCGCTTCTTCATCGACACTGAAGAAGTCCAGCGACAATGCTGCCAGGTCAGCCAGCTGGCCCACCTTGATCTGGCCTTTCTTGCCTTGCTCGCTGGAAAACCAGGCGCTGCCCTGGGTGAACAGTTGCAGCGCGGTGTCACGGCTCAAGCCTTCCGGGTACAGCTCCATGCCACCGACCGTCTTGCCGCTGACCAGCCAGTACAGTGAGGTCCATGGGTTGTAGCTAGACACCCGAGTGGCATCGGTACCCGCGCCCACCGGCACGCCCATTTCGAGCATGCGCTTGATCGGCGGGGTTTGCTCGGCGGCCTTGGCGCCGTAGCGGTCGACGAAGTATTCACCCTGGAAGGCCATGCGGTCCTGGATGGCGATACCACCGCCCAGCGCACGCACGCGCTCGATGTTCTGCGGGGTGATGGTTTCGGCGTGATCGAAGAACCACGGCAGGCCATTGAACGGGATGTCGCGGTTGACCTTCTCGAACACGTCGAGCATGCGCGTGATCGATTCGTTGTAGGTGGCGTGCAGGCGGAACGGCCAGCGCTGCTCGACCAGGTGGCGCACCACCGGCTCCAGCTCTTCTTCCATGGTCTGCGGCAGGTCCGGGCGCGGCTCGAGGAAGTCCTCGAAGTCGGCGGCGGAGAACACCAGCATCTCACCGGCGCCGTTGTGGCGCAGGAAGTCGGTGCCACTGTGCAGCTTGACGCTGGCCGTCCACTTCTTGAAGTCGTCCAGCTCTTCCTTGGGCTTCTGGGTGAACAGGTTGTAGGCGATGCGCACGGTCAGCTGGTTATTGTCGGCCAGTTCCTGGATAACCGAGTAGTCATCGGGGAAGTTCTGGTAGCCGCCACCGGCGTCGATGGCGCTGGTCAGGCCCAGGCGGTTGAGCTCACGCATGAACTGGCGAGTGGAGTTGACCTGATACTCCAGCGGCAGCTTAGGCCCCTTGGCCAGCGTGGCGTAGAGAATCATCGCGTTCGGGCGGGCGATCAGCATGCCGGTCGGGTTGCCGAACTTGTCGCGCTGGATCTCGCCACCCGGCGGGTTCGGCGTGTCCTTGGTGTATCCGACAGCCTTGAGCGCAGCGCGGTTGAGCAGCGCGCGGTCGTACAGGTGCAGCAGGAACACCGGAGTGTCAGGGGCGGCCTGGTTGATTTCCTCAAGGGTGGGCATGCGCTTTTCGGCGAACTGGAATTCATTCCAGCCGCCGACCACGCGCACCCATTGCGGGGTAGGCGTGCGCGCCGCCTGGTCCTTGAGCATACGCAGGGCATCGGCCACCGACGGCACCCCTTCCCAGCGCAGCTCGAGGTTGTAGTTCAGACCGCCCCGGATCAGGTGCAGGTGCGAGTCATTGAGGCCGGGGATCACCGTGCGCTGCTTGAGGTCGATGATCTGCGAGGCGGCACCCTTGTGGGCCATGGCCTCGGCGTCGCTGCCCACGGCGATGAAGCGGCCGTCCTTGATGGCGACAGCAGTCGCGGTGGGCTTTTCGCGGTCAACGGTGTGCAGTTTGCCGTTGAACAGAATCAGGTCGGCGGTCATGGAACCTCCTTGCGTGGATGCGTGAGCGAAACCGGCTTGGCCGGTAAAAGGCAATGCGGACCAGAGCGCGCCGGCAGCACCGAGCACAGTGCTGGTGGCGAGGAACTGGCGACGGGTCTTGTCGTTGCGATCCTGGGACATAGGCTTCTCCGACTAGGGCCGGCAGGGGGACTGCGAAGCATGCCGGTTGATGCAAGGCCTGTGCTTGGATGGATGTGCGGTGGGTTGAAGAAGGTTAGTCCTGGTCAAGCTTTTTGCTGCCTGGGCCGGCCTCTTCGCGGGTAAACCCGCTCCTACAACGTCTGTAGGAGCGGGTTTACCCGCGAATGTTTCCCACAATTACCGCTGAAGGAACGCCAGCAAGTCCTCATTCAGCTGCTGCGCATGGGTCACTGCAAAACCGTGCGGCGCCCCGGCATACACCTTCAGCTCGGCGCCGCGAATCAGCTCCGCCGCCTGCTTGCCAGTGGTCTCGAACGGCACGATCTGGTCGTCATCGCCATGGATCACCAACGTCGGCACATCGACCTTGGCCATGTCGGGACGGAAATCGGTCTCCGAGAATGCCGTCACACAGTCCAGGGTGCCTTTGATTGACGCCATCAGCGCAATGTTCAGGGTCTGCGTCTGCACACCCTGGGACACCTGCTGCCCATGGTTCAGGCCGTAGAACGGCGTAGCGAAATCGGCGATGAACTGCGCGCGGTCGGCACGCAGGCCGGCCTGGATGCCCTCGAACACCGACAGGTCGACACCGTCAGGGTTGTCCTCACGCTTGCCGAACACTGGCGTCACCGCGCCCAGCAACACCAGCCCGGCCACCCGCTCGCTGCCGTGGCGGGCGATGTAGCGGCTGACATCACCGCCCCCCATCGAGAAGCCCACCAGGGTGACGTCGCGCAGGTCGAGGTGCTCGATCAGCTGGGCAATGTCATCGGCGAAGGTGTCGTAGTCGTAACCGTTCCACGGCTGGCTCGAGCGGCCGAAACCCCGGCGGTCGAAGGCGATGGCGCGGTAACCGCGGCTGGCCAGGAACTCCATCTGGGAATCCCACATGTCGGCGTCCAGCGGCCAGCCGTGGCTGAACAGCACAGGCTTGCCGCTGCCCCAGTCCTTGAAATAGATCGAAGTGCCATCGCGGGTAACGAACGTACTCATAACGGTATCTCCTTGAAAGTTTCCAGGTGAAGGCGTCGGCTCAGCCGCGCAGCCAGTTGGCGCAGCGGCGGGTTACCCAAGGCATGATGTAGAACACCACGGGCAGGATGACGAACAGGTTGACGATCAGGTTGCCGGTGATGACGCCGCCCAGCTGCGGGAAGCGTGCAAACAGCGGCGCCAGCAGTTGCGGGATGACCATGGTCATCGGGCAGATCACCAGGTAGGTCAGCAGTGCCTGCTTCCAACGCGGCGGTTGCGCTGCCGGGGTGCCCGGCGAGCTATCAAGCACCTTGTGTTGCAGGCATACGGTCACCACTTCGCGGTTGTCATGGAGTGCGGTGTTCATCGGCGTTCCTTGGGATGAGCTTGCCCGCATTCACTGTGCAACGGCGAACGGGCGGAGGATTGGATGGGTGTGCTGCCCTGCGCGGGCACCGACTCACGGCGCCCGGGGCGGGTCGGCTTACTTGCCGGCGTTGAAAGCGTTGTAGCTGGTCATCAGGTTGCGGTAGTCCGGGATGTGGTTGGAGCACAGCGCGGCCAGGCCTTCGATGTCGTTGCGCCAGTCGCGGTGCAGCTCACAGGCCACGCCGAACCAAGTCATCAGCTGGGCACCCGCCTGGCTCATGCGGTCGTGGGCAGCGTCGCGGGTCATGGCGTTGAAGGTGCCGGAGGCATCAGTGACCACGAACACGTCGAACTCTTCTTCCAGGGCCGACAGGGCCGGGAAAGCTACACAGACCTCAGTCACCACACCGGCAATGATCAGCTGCTTCTTGCCAGTGGCTTTCACGGCCTTGACGAAGTCTTCGTTGTCCCAGGCGTTGATCTGGCCAGGGCGGGCAATGTACGGAGCGTCCGGGAACAGGGCTTTCAGCTCCGGTACCAGTGGGCCGTTGGGGCCTTGCTCGAAGCTGGTGGTAAGAATGGTCGGCAGGTTGAAGAACTTGGCCAGGTCGGCCAGGGCCAGCACGTTGTTCTTGAACGCATCCGGCTCGATGTCGCGCACCAGGGACAGCAGGCCAGCCTGGTGATCGACCAGCAGTACGGCGGCGTCGTCTTTGTTCAGGCGGTTGTATTTGAAGTGGGTCATGGGGGTAGCTCCTAAGGGTTTTGATGTTCAGTAAGTTGGTGTTTCGCGTTGATGGGAGAAGATTAAAACCATCACCTTTGGAGCGGTAGATAGCAGTTTTTGGCTTTAGCGTTCTGTTTTGGGAACGATAGATTGGCGTTGGTTTTGCTGGCCCCTTCGCGGGCTTGCCCGCGAAGGGGCCAGCACAGGCTTGCATTGCCTGCCCGGCAAACCTGCTCTATTACTACCCACAGCCCTCCCCTCACCCCCGAGACCACCATGCTGGCCTTCATCCAGTCGACCCCGTTGTTGCTCGGTTGCGCCCTGATCCTGCTCGACCTCGTGCTTTGGCAACTGATCCCTATTCAGCGTCATGCCTGGCGCATCAGCGCGCGCCTGGTGATCTTCCTGCTGTTCAGCGCGGTGCTGATGGCCGCCGGCATGAGCCCGCTGCAACCACCGCCGTGGCCCGACGATCTCTCGCGCAACCTGATGGCCACGGTATTGGCCATCGGCTGGTGGCTGTTCGGTGCGCGCACGGTGACCGTGGTGTTCGGCCTGTTGCTGGTGGCCCGTGGCAGCCATGGCGGGCGCTTGCTGCAGGATGTGCTGGGGGCGTTGATCTTCCTCGCCGCCGTGGTCGCGGCCGCAGGCTACGTGCTGCAACTGCCGGTGAAGGGCCTGCTGGCCACCTCCGGGGTAATGGCCATCGTCATCGGCCTGGCGCTGCAGAGCACACTGGCTGACGTCTTCAGCGGCATCGTGCTGAACACCACGCGGCCCTATCAGATTGGCGACTCAATCTCCATCGACGGCACCGAAGGCAAGGTCCTGGA
>Ga0182745_1005150_pt1 | contig 10735 bp, 6 predicted proteins | sample eDN3rd30CKraftBY_FD_128523 | JGI IMG/M metagenome (GOLD analysis project Ga0182745, IMG submission 128523) | Enriched backyard soil microbial communities from Emeryville, California, USA - eDNA 3rd pass 30_C Kraft BY (version 2) (version 2) | ecosystem: Environmental > Terrestrial > Soil >... | reverse complement strand
TCCATCCGCTTTCCATGCGGTGAAATAGTCATGCGTCGTGGAGCGTCTGGCCAGATCCCTGGGGAGCATGCCCCATTGGCATCCGGTCTTCACAAGATAGAAAATCGTGTTGAGAACCAATCGCAAATTCACCTCACGCGGCCGACCACCGGTCTTGGCCGCAGGGAGCAACGGTTCGATGATGGCCCATTGTTCGTCGGTCAGATCCGTCGGATACGTTTTGTTCATCGAAAGTCCACTCCATGGCGAAGAATGAACATAACTCTATAACATAAATACACCTCTGGAATAGACCACTTTCCGGACAGACTCTCAGAGAGACGACGAACCTTAAGGTTCCATCTCAACATTGTAAGGTCGTACCTGACGCAAATGTGAAATTAACCAACCCAGTTCGCCGAGGCCGCATAACCTTAACTCGGCGCCCACCATTCGTGGGGAACTCCAGGGAGCCCAGTTTCCGTCTCAAAACTTTTGCCGCAGACCGAGCCTAATAGTCTAGGAAGACATCTACCCGCACTAAAAGTCAGGTACTCAGGAAAACCGAGGTTCATCGTCACCCGCTATTCTCTACACACGACATCCCCAATGAAATTGCCGGGATGAATTCCAGATTATCTCATTGGTCCAGGACTATCTGAAGGGGGCGACAGCACCGATAATCAGCGAGTGACAGGTGGTTGCTAACGAGTGACCTAACACTCTGCCGGAGGGGTAATCAGGTTAGCCAGGTTGTGGAATGTCTCGAATTCTCGTCATTGAAGATCAAAAGAACCTGCTGCGGAGTATTACGAAAGCGCTGCACGAAGCGGGATATGACTGCGTCGGTTTCGAAACCCTTGACTCGGCCCGGAAATCGATGTCCCCCGCAGTCAATCTGGTCATTTTGGATCTGATGTTGCCGGATGACTTCGGGTTGCACTGGCTGACGAAGCTCAGAGAAACGGGAGACAAAACCCCCGTTCTCGTTCTTACTGCCCTGGATGCCGTTGAAGATCGTGTGGCAGGGCTCGACGCGGGAGCCGATGACTATCTGGTGAAGCCGTTCGCTCTGGATGAATTGCTGGCGCGCACCCGCGCGCTGCTCCGCCGGAACTCTCACACGAATCAGAGCGTGTTGACGCTGGACCAGTTGACGGTCGATCTGGTCTCTCGCACGGCTTGTTGGGGAGAGGCCCCGATCTCCCTGCAAAATCGACAACTGGAATTGCTGGCCTATCTGATGTCGCACGCCCATCAGGTGGTGACGCGCGAGATGATCGCCCGGGACGTGTGGAAGGAATCCACCGCCACTTGGACGAACGTCATCGAAGTGCAGATCAATCAGCTTCGGAGAAAGCTGGAACAGTCCGAATGTCCTGTCATTCTTCATACGGTCCGTGGTCAGGGTTATCTATTGGGAGAACTTCCATGACCCGCCTGTCGATCCGCTGGCGTCTGACTCTCTGGTACGGCATCGCGCTGGCCGTGATGCTCTGCGGCTTTTGCCTGTTGCTGCACCTGCTCCTGTGGCAGCAGGTCATGGCACGCACGGATGCGGGATTGCGTGAGGAGGTCAAGGAAATCAGCCAGGAGATTGCCCTGGCGGAAAATGCTTCCGCATTTCGGGCAGCAGCCGAAGCGAGGTTTACCCAGCATTCCTTCTATGAGTTTCTGGTGAGCGATCCCCAAGGCCAGGTGATTTTCGCGAGTTCCGATCTGAGAAGCCCTCACCAATGGTCTGTCGGAATCGATGAACGAACGCCAATCGAGTTCATCACACATAATCTCGATCCACGAGGACCGTACCGGATGGCTCGTTCTTGCGTCTCCAGTCGGTTTGGAACGCTGAATGTGCAGGTGATGAGATCACTGATGCCAATTTATGCGGATTTGAATGCACTGCAATGGGTGATGGCGGGCCTGATGCCGTTGAGTATTGTCCTGGCGCTGGCCATTGGCCATTTTCTGGCAGGAAAGGTACTCGCCCCTGTTCAACGGGTGGTGGATGCGGCGAACTCCATCGAGATCTCTTGTCTCGACCGCCGGATCGAAGTCGTCAATCCCCATGACGAGATCGGCAAGCTGGCAGCGGCCTTGAACTCGCTCATTGCCAGACTGGAACAGGCCGTTACGGAGATCCGGCGATTCACGGCGGATGCGTCTCACGAAATCCGGACGCCGATTGCCGCGCTCAGGACTGAAGCGGAAACGGCACTCCGTTTGCCACGATCAACAGAAGAATACGCCCATGCGCTCACGGTGATTGTGGAGGAAGCGACGCGACTGGGGCGCCTCACGGACCAACTGCTCCACTTGAGTCGGCATGATGCGGGGATTACCGGTTGCGTTTACGACCCCGTTCCACTGGACGCCCTGCTTCAGGATGTCGTGGACCAGTTGCAATCCTTTGCAATAGATCGAGGGGTGACTCTGTACTGTGAGAATCTCGCGCCCGGCGAAGTGCTGGGAGATGACATTCGTCTCAGCCAGGTGCTGTTCAATGTCATTGAAAACGCGATCAAATACACCCCGACTGGCGGCCGAGTGGACATGCGGCTTCGTTTCGCAGAACGATGGGCGGTGGTTGAAGTCGAAGACTCCGGTATTGGAATCCCCACGGAAGATCTGCCGCGTCTCTTTGAGCGGTTTTACCGCGTTGATCCTTCCCGCCAGAGCGACAGTGGAGGAGCAGGACTGGGTCTGGCGATTGCCAAAGCGGCCGTTCTGGCACATCAAGGAACGATCGACGTAAGCAGCCAACCGGGAGTGGGGACGACCGTCATCATCCGTCTTCCGGCAACGTCCGGCGGCAAGGTGCCGGACTCGACACGAGCAGAATATGTTCAAACTTGACGGCTTCTCCTCTCCATCAGGAAACATCTCCTTCAAAAAAACAAGGGGGGCGGACGAATGCAGGTCATCGTGAGGAAGTGCTGGTCATGAAATTTCTGAAACGAATTGTCGCTGTTGCGGTCAGCGGTCTGGTTATTGGGGGGCTGGCGATTGCGTGGAACGGAGTCCGAGAGGCACCGGGATCAGCAACGCCTGGAGAAGCGCCCCTTCCCATTCCTCCGGCGAAGGTCGCCCGGACGGTGAATGAGTCGGATTTGAATACGGTCGAACTCAGTCCGGATGCCGAACGCCGGTTAGGATTGGCGTTCGAGACTGTTCAGATTCGCTCCATGCCCCGTTCCCGTTCCTATGGGGCCGAAATGGTGTTACCGACAGGTGCGGCGGTAATCATTTCCTCTCCGCTCTCTGGAACATTGCATCATCCGCCTGGAGCCCGATTTCCCCAGGTGGGACAGCCGATCCAGGCCGGGGAGACCATGCTGGAACTGTTGCCGCTGCTCACTCCGGAACGGTCGGTGTTGACCCCCGCCGAACGGATTCGCTTCGCCGAGGCCAAAGTAACCGTGGCCCAGGCCCAGATCGATGCCGACGGACAATTTCAACAGGCAGCCGTTCAAGTGGAAGCGGCCCAGATCGCGCTGGCCCGGGCCGAGCGTCTGTTTCAGGAGAACGTCGGTCCCCGCAGGGCTGTTGACGACGCGAACGCCCAGTTAGAACTGGCGGAAAAGACGTTGGCCGCAGCGAAGGAACGCAAGCAACTCGTCGACAACATCAAGCTGGATGAAGAGGCTGGAACACTGAAACCGTTGCCGATCGCATCTCCGCTGGAAGGAATCGTCCGGGCAACCCATGTTCAAGTCGGGCAGCTCATTGCTGTGGGGCTGCCTCTGTTCGAAGTCATGAACGATCGCGTCATGTGGATCAAAGTCCCTGTCTATGTGGGGGAACTGGACCAGATTGACGGGAATCGACCGGCCCGATTGACCCTTCTGGATGGTCGTCAGATGGACGGCGACGTCATCGCGGAACCGGTCTCGCTCCCTCCGACCGCGTTGCCCCTGTCCGCCGCGGTCGACCTGTATTACGAGGTTCCCAACCTGAATCACACGTTTCGCCCCGGTCAACGAGTCGCCGCCTATCTGTCGTTGAAAGGGGAGACCGAGATGCTGGCTGTCCCATGGTCGGCCGTGCTGCATGACATCTACGGGGGGCAATGGGTCTACGAGCAAGTTGACGAACACAAGTATGCCCGGCGTCGCGTGCAGGTCGGCTGGATTGACGGGGGCTGGGCCGCACTGGTCCGTGGACCGGCCGTGGGAACCCGCGTCGTCACGGCGGGAGTTGCCGAACTGGCCGGGACCGAGTTCGGGTTTGCGAAATAGGCTCTCGCCAGCATTTTTGAACGCGACACGGTCAATTCACAGACATCGGGACGATTCATCGTCACGTGATCGGAAACCACACGTCAGGGGATTGGAATGAGGTGGCTCGTTGAAACAGCGCTGCGGCTGCGGATTGCCGTTGTGGCGGCGGCGATTCTGTTGACCGTGGGAGGGCTGCGAGCCATTCCCGACATGCCGCTGGACGTGTTTCCGGAGTTTGCCCCTCCCTATATTGAGATCCAGACGGAAGCGCCGGGGCTTTCAGCGGAAGAAGTCGAAAACCTCATTACGTTCCCGCTGGAGAACGCACTCGTGGGGACGCCGGGGCTGGAAACGCTCCGATCGAAATCCGTGTTGGGGTTGTCCTCGATTCGCATGCTGCTGCATGAGAACGCCAATCTTTATCAAGCCCGGCAACTGGTGCAGGAACGACTGGCGGTGGAGACGCCGCGGCTTCCCTCGGTGGCCCTGCCGCCGGTGATCCTGCAACCCCTCTCGTCGCTCAGCCGGATGCTGAAGATCGGTATGTGGTCCGAGACGCTCTCTCAGCAGGAGATGACGGAACTGGCGGTCTGGACCATCCGGCCGCGACTGATGGCCGTTCCGGGAATCGCCAACGTCGCCATCTGGGGACAGCGCGACAAGCAATTGCAGGTGCTCGTGGATGTGGATCGTCTGCGCGCCCATCAGGTCACCCTCGATGCCGTGCTCCGCTCCGCCGGTGATGCGGTCGTTCTGGATGCCGGCGGCTTCGTCGATACTCCCAATCAGCGCATGGCGGTGCGTCAGTTGCCTCCCGTCAAAGAACCAGACGACCTGGCACGTACCGTCGTCGCGTTCGACCAGGGAGCGCCACTGCGGTTGGGAGACGTCGCCGAAGTCCGAATCGGTTCCCCACCGGCCATTGGAGACGCAATCATCAACGACCAGCCCGGTCTGCTGCTGATTGTGGAAAAGCAGCCTGCGGCGAACATGCTGCAGGTGACTCGCAAGGTGGAAGCAGTCCTCGAACTGCTCAAGCCCGGCCTGAAGGATGTCGAGATCGACTCGACGATTTTTCGACCGGCGACCTTTATCGAACGCTCGATCGAAAACCTGACTCATGCTCTGCTGGTCGGTTGCGTGCTGGTGGTGATTGTGCTGATCGTCTTTCTCTTTGACTGGAGAACGGCCGTCATCAGCCTGACGGCAATTCCCCTCTCTCTGATCGGAGCCGTCTTGTTGATCTCCTGGTGGGGGATGACGATCAACACGATGATCATTGCCGGACTGGTGATTGCCTTGGGGGAAGTCGTCGATGACGCAGTCATCGATGTTGAGAACATCGTTCGACGTTTGCGCCTGAACCAATCTGCTGAACGGCCGAGATCGGCCTTTCGTGTGGTCCTGGAGGCTTCGATAGAAGTGCGCAGTGCCATTGTCTATGCAACGGCCATTATCGTGCTGGTCTTTCTGCCGGTCTTCTTCCTGGAAGGACTCCCCGGAGCCTTCTTCAGGCCATTGGCGATCGGCTACGTTCTGGCGATTCTGACCTCGCTGCTGATTGCGATCATCGTCACTCCCGCCATGTCGCTGCTTCTTTTGTCGCGACGCACCGGCGGGGAACAAGAGCCTCCGCTGACCCGCTGGCTGAAGGTTCCCTATCGAGCGGTGCTCCCCTGGTTCGCACAACGTCCGGGTTCGGCAACCGGCGTACTGGGGATCTCGTTCGCCGGGACGTTCCTCTTAATCCAGACGCTCGGGCAGGAGTTCCTTCCAAACTTCAAGGAAACCGATTTCCTGATGCACTTCGTGGAAAAGCCGGGGACCTCCATCGAAGCGATGGATCGCGTCACGATTCAGGCGAGCAAGGAACTCCGTTCGATTCCCGGCGTCCGCAACTTCGGGAGCCATATCGGACGCGCGGAAGTCGCCGATGAAGTGGTCGGTCCCAACTTTACGGAACTCTGGATCAGCATCGATGACTCGGTGGACTACGAAAGGACTCTCGCCCAGGTGGAAGAAGCGGTCAACGGTTATCCGGGGCTGTTCCGCGACGTGCTCACCTATCTGCGGGAACGGGTCAAGGAAGTGCTGACGGGGGCCAGTTCCAGCATCGTCGTCCGGATCTACGGTCCGGATCTGGATGGACTCCGCAAGCAGGCTCAGGAAGTGGCCGAGGTCATGAAGAAAATCGACGGCGTCAGTAACCTCAAGGTCGAGGCGCAGGTGCTCGTCCCACAGGTGGATGTCCGGCTCAAGCCGGAGGCCGCCGAGCGCTTTGGACTGACACCCGGGCAGGTTCGTCGGGCTGTCACGACGATGTTGCGGGGAACCAAGGTCGGGGAAATCTATGAGAATCAGATGAAGGTCGATGTCGTGGTCTGGGGGACGGACCAGTCCCGGAGCGACCTGGCAGCGCTCCACGAACTTCGGATCGACACCCCCACCGGCGGACAGGTTCCTCTCAAGGACGTCGCTGAAATCGGCATTGTCCCCGCCCCGAATGAGGTGAAGCGGGAGAACGGTTCCCGCCGGATCGACGTCACCTGCGATGCCAGGGGACGCGATCTCGGTTCCGTCGCCCGGGACATTGAGGCGGCCGTCACGGCGATCCCGTTTGAACGGGGCTATCATCCGGAATTTCTCGGCGAATTCGCCGCCTTGCAGGCGTCACAGAACCGCCTGTTCCTGCTGGGCGCGGCCGCGTTGCTTGGAATCCTGCTCATTTTGTATACCGATTTTCAGTCCCTGCGTTTGACGCTGCTGGTCTGTCTGACGATTCCCTTCGCACTCATCGGCGGCGTGGTTGCCGTCTGGCTGGCAGGGGGGATGCTTTCTCTGGGATCGCTGGTTGGTTTCGTCACCGTGCTCGGCATCGCCGCCCGGAACGGCATCATGCTGGTGAGCCACTACCGACACTTGCAGGTAGAGGAAGGGATGCCGTTCGGCCTGGATCTCGTCGTGCGAGGAGCCGAGGAACGCCTGGCTCCGATTCTGATGACCGTGCTGACGACCGCATTGGCGCTCTTGCCCTTGATCCTCTCCGGTAACAAACCGGGACATGAGATCGAGTACCCGCTGGCGGTGGTGATCGTTGGCGGTCTGGTGACATCCATGATCCTCAACCTGTTTCTGCTCCCCTCTCTCTACCTGCTCTGGGGAGGGAATGCGGTCTCTCTCCCGGAAGCAGAACTCGACGAGGCGCATCGCCTGCCCGTGCAATCCTCAGAATTCGTACCACCGTTACAACCGGTTCCGGTCGGGGCTGCTGACTGACCCCTCTCTCCGACAATCGTCCGGAGAAGATTAACTCTGACTTAGCGACGCCATTCGTGGTGGTGTGGTGAATTGAGTCTCGACGAAAGGAGCCTACGGAAGCCTGTAGAACGATTGAGGCACGGAGGGAGAAAGCCAGGATGGCTGGATATCGTCGATACTGTCAAGGTGTTTTGTTGCTGATGGTCCTGTGCTGCGGATGCAGGACGAGCAGTTATTCGCGATCCCAAGCGATCGTTACCCCTCCGAAACCATCCACCCAGGCAGGCTTCTCCGAAGTGGTCGCGTCACGAGCCGGTTCGGAACAAGGTTCGTCAGCAGAGGACGAAATCCAGCAGGTCGCCGCTGCACTGCCGATTCCGGACGCCCCGGAAGAACATCAGAGGGCGTCTCTGTCCCTGCATGGCACGGTCTCTCTGGCTCTAGCTCAAAACCCCGATCTGGTGGCGCTGCGTCCGACGGAACAAGTGGGCATGGCCGTCTATGGTGTTGCCCGTACCTATCCGTTCAATCCCTTCGTCCAGATTCAGGCGACTCCCTATCAGGATCTGCCGGGAGAAGGGCCGGGAACGACCGCTCACTACGTGCTGCTGATGCAGCGGATTCAATTGGCCCATCAACAGCAATTTCGAGAAGATGCCGGGGCAGCGGCGCTCAACGGTATCCGGTGGAACATCCATCAAGCCGAGCTTCAGGCCCTGTCCCTCACCGCGCAAATGTATTTCGCGCTGCTCTATCAACGCGGCCTGCTGGAAGTGGCCCAGGCCAGTCATGAGAACAACGAACAATTGCTCGATGTCCTGACGAAGCGCTACGAAGCGGGGGACGCCGCCGCATCCGACGTGGCCACCGTACGCGAAGACACGCGCGCGACGTTGCAGCAGTTGCGGCTGGCGGAAGCCAACTCTGAATCGGCGCGTCGAGACCTGCTGCGACAGCTCGGAATGCCCCCCGCATCACCCTTTGACTTTGCGGGAGACTTGACCACGGTCCGCTGGCACATCCCCAGAGGCAACTCCCAAGGCTCATCACCACACGAGCTGGCGATGGAATACAAAGAGTCCACACACCAGGACATGGCGTGGATTGCGAGTTGGGCAGCCTCCCGCCCCGACGTGCTCGCGGCCCAGGCGAACATCGACCAGGCGCGGGCCAACCTTCGCCTCGCCACGGCGAATCGAACTCCCGACCTCATCATCGGTCCCTACTACCAGCGAAATCCCGATGGCATGACGCATTGGGGGCTGCGCGCCGAAATGGATCTGCTCATCATCGATTCCCGGAAGCCGATGGAAGCCCAACGGGCCGCGGAATTCGGGCAGCAAAACGTCCTGTGGAGGCAGCTTCTCCTGCGCGCGGAACTGGAAGCCCAAACCGCGTTCGAACGCTACGAAGTCGCCTACCGCGCTCTCCTCTCGGCAGGGTCTGACAATCTGGCGGGGTTGTCCCGGGAGCTGGAAACTCTGGAACGGCTCTTTCGTGAAGGAGAAGTCGACGTAGTCCAGGTTCTCCAGGCGCGCACGAGTATTTTGCAGAATCAACGCGCACGACTCGACTTGTTGAACGAACTGGCGCAGTCTGCTGCCCTGCTGATCGGAGCGACAGGAATCCCATTAGAGTTGCTAATTAGTGAATGAACCATACCCGTCAAGCTGACGAGTGCATTTGTTTTGACTCTCATCAATTCCGCGAATCTGTCGCATGCCAAAGACCGTTTTCAGACGATATGGAGCGGTGCTCTTTATGCAGTCCAGAATATATCTGTCAACCGAAAGGAAGATTAACTTTAGTTAATGTCATGTCGGTTGAACGTCCTTATCACCTCTGTAGCATGGGACTCAATCTCAGTACCGATTGCCGCAGACTCGATCTCAGTCTTACTGGCTCAGGCAGTCTGGGAACCCCCAAAGCACTGTGCTTTCGGGGCACCCTCCTGTTTCTATCAAGCCAGAGTGCCTTATGCCTGCCTGCCCGAGTCGAAGCCGTCGTGGATTTACGTTGATTGAACTTTTGGTCGTGATCGCCATCATCGCGATTCTGGTTGCCCTGCTGCTTCCCGCCGTTCAGCAGGCTCGTGAAGCTGCCCGCCGTTCCCAGTGCAAAAACAACTTGAAACAACTCGGGCTGGCGATGCACAACTATTTGGACACCCACCGTGCGTTTCCCCCCAATGGAGTGAGAAACAGTTCCAATACTCAGGAATGGTCCGCACAGGCATTCATCCTTCCGTTTCTGGAAGGGGGGAACATCTACAACCTGATCAACTTTAACATCGGTTACAAGCAGGGTGTCAACGGAGCCGGCGCCGGCAACAATAACATTGCGGCCATGCGGATTCCCGTTCTCATGTGTCCCAGCGATCCCAATGACAGCCTTCGCTCCGACAACGACGGCTACTGGCCGCTCAGCTATGGCGTGGGCCGCGGGATTTATCAGATCGCGAGCATTAGCGGCGGCGCTTATCCGGCAGGGAGAATCAATGGAGATGGAGGGGGAGCATTCAAGTATAATGACGTGACCCGTGACCGCGACTTCACTGACGGAATGAGCAACACCATCGCCATGTCGGAAGTGAAGTGCAAGAGTCCCCGGGTCCATGACTGGCATGCGGCTCCTGATGTCACACCTGCGGCGCTGACAGCGCCTGCCAGCTTGGGAACGATTGGCGGTGATTTTGGGAGTGGCAACGGACATACGGAATGGGTTTCCGGTAATACGATCCACACCGGATTTACGACCGCCTTTACTCCTAATACAAAAGTGCCGTTCACGAATAGCAGCATCGAATATGACATCTCCGTCTCAGGGACGCGAGAGGCATCGTTGAACGCGACCAATACGGTGACGCGCGCGGCCATCCCTTCACGGAGTTATCACACCGGAAGCGTCAACAGCTTGTTGATGGATGGTGGCGTCCGGACGATCAGCGAAAACATCAATCTTCAGACATGGCGAAATCTTGGTCAGCGCGCCGATGGAAACGTCGTCGGAGAGTACTAGGGTGCGTGGACATTCCTCTTTCGAAGAAATGCAGTAAATGCCATGATATTGCGGCTTCAAACTGGTCATGGATAACCTCGCAGTGCAGCATCGTCATGCCCTCACGACTGAACAATGGAATCGAATCAAGGATTTGCTTCCTGGGAAGCCGGGAGATCCCGGTCGGTCCGGGGAGGACAATCGGCTGTTCGTAGACGCTGTTTTGTACATTGCCAAGACGGGAGCGCCTTGGCGCGATCTGCCGGAGCGTTTTGGCAACT
>Ga0182745_1005147_pt1 | contig 10737 bp, 11 predicted proteins | sample eDN3rd30CKraftBY_FD_128523 | JGI IMG/M metagenome (GOLD analysis project Ga0182745, IMG submission 128523) | Enriched backyard soil microbial communities from Emeryville, California, USA - eDNA 3rd pass 30_C Kraft BY (version 2) (version 2) | ecosystem: Environmental > Terrestrial > Soil >... | reverse complement strand
TCTCGCGCAGCGCATCGGCCAGCGTGGCGCCAGCCGGCAATGTCAACGCGCGTTCCCACGTCGCCGTCGGCGTCGGATAACACACGCAGACCCGCAGCATCGTCGCGTCATTCCCCATAAATCGCCTGCGCCCGCTTGGTAAAGGAATCGATGAAGCTCGTCGCAATCCGGTTAAAGACCGGCCCCACCACCATTTCCAGGGCGCGATTGGAAAACGCGTATTCCAGCGTGAACAGGACTTTGCAGGCGTCTTCGGCCAAAGCCTGAAACTCCCAATTGCCCACCAGCATGGAAAACGGACCATCGACCAGTTCCAATTGGATATGGTCTGGATAGTCATGGGTATTACGGGTGGTGAATCGTTGCTTCATTCCCGCAAAACTGATCATCACGGAGGCTTGCATCCCGCGTTCGTCACGCGACTGGACCTCCGTACCGCCGCACCACGGCATGAACTCGGGATACTTTTCCACGTCGGCAACGAGGTCGAACATCTGTGCGGCACTGTAGGGAACCAGAACCGATCGCTGTACTTTATGCATTGGCTATCGCAAATCGCTAGAATGGTTGGATTTTACCGGTAGCGCCGCTACCGCCGCATTTTTCGCCGGATTTTTGCCTGATCAGCCTTTATGAGCATTATCGACAACCGCAAGGCCACCCACGATTATTTCATCGAAGACCGTTACGAGGCCGGCCTGGTCCTACAAGGCTGGGAGGTCAAGGCGATTCGTGACGGCCGTGTCCAACTAAAAGAAAGCTATGTCATCGTGCGCGATGGCGAGCTGTTTTTGCTGGGCATGCACGTCAGTCCCTTGCCCACCGCCTCGACCCATGTCCACCCCGACGCCATGCGCACGCGCAAGCTATTGCTCAAGGCCGAGGAAATCAGCAAGCTGATCGGCAAGGTCGAACAACGCGGCTATACCCTCGTGCCGTTGAATCTGCACTACAAAAACGGTCGCATCAAGCTCGATTTCGCGCTGGGTCGCGGTAAAAAGCTCTATGACAAGCGCGACAGCTCACGCGAAAAAGACTGGCAGCGCGAGAAAGAACGCATCATGAAGCACGATACCCGGCATTCGAAACGCGACGATTGATTCACGGCGGCCATCGCGCTGCGCGACAGGCCGGATGCATCCGGCTCATCCGCCGGACGCCTCGCGTGTTGATCTCGATCACCCTGGGCGCGGACCTCGTCCGCGCCGGGTGACGCGCAATTACACGGGCTTCTGCGTTTTGACGATGGCCATCGCCGAGGCGATCAAGCCACCGACGTCCGACAGGTTGGACGGCAGGATCAACGTGTTGCCTTCCTTGGCGACGTTGCCAAAGGCATCCACATAACGCTCGGCGACCTTGAGGTTGACGGCCTCCATGCCGCCGGGCTGACGCACGGCGTCACCGACCTGCGCGATGGCCTTGGCAGTGGCTTCGGCAATGGCCAGTACGGCAGCGGCTTCGCCTTGCGCCTGGTTGATCTGCGCCTGCTTTTCACCTTCGGATCGCGCGATGGCGGCCTCGCGCTCTCCCGTCGCGATGTTGATCTGTTCCTGGCGGCGGCCTTCGGAGGCCGCGATCAGCGCGCGCTTTTCGCGTTCGGCGGTGATCTGCGCCTGCATCGCCCGCAGGATTTCGTTCGGCGGCGTCAAATCCTTGATTTCATAACGCAGCACCTTCACGCCCCAGTTCAGCGCCGCCTCGTCCAACGAGGTCACAATCGTGCTGTTGATGAACTCGCGTTCCTCGAAGGTGCGGTCCAACTCCAGTTTGCCGATGACGGAACGCAACGTGGTCTGCGCCAACTGGGTGATCGCCGAAATGTAGTTCGACGAACCATACGACGCACGCATCGGGTCGGTGACCTGGAAATAAATCACGCCGTCGACCTGCAACTGCGTGTTGTCACGCGTAATGCAAACCTGGCTGGGCACGTCGAGCGGGATTTCCTTGAGCGAGTGTTTATAGGAGATGCGCTCGATAAAGGGAATGACGAACCCTGCGCCCGGCGAGAGCACGCGGTCGAACTTGCCCAGGCGTTCGACGACCCAGGCGTGCTGCTGCGGCACAATGGCGATGGCCTTGATGATGATCAGCAACGCCAGCACGACCAATACGATCAGGGCGATAGTGGAAGTTTCGAGCATCATGAAAGTTATCCTGCGTGGGATGAGAAACAGCCGCACCACGAACGGGCGGCCAAGAAAACAGAAAGACCAGCCTAAACTGTAACGTACTCGGCTTGCTTGCGCTCACGCCTTGCGCGTCAATACAAGACGCGTACCGCGAATTTCGGTGATCACATGTAAGCCCGGCGAACGCGCTTGTCCGGCGGCCAGCTCGGCTTGCCAGTGCGCGCCGCGATACCAGACGCGTGCCGTGCCCGCGTCCGTCCAGGCCTCGACGTCGACCGTCTGGCCGATGTCCAGATGCACATCCGCGTTGCGCGTCGGGTCGATCTCGCGCTTTTTCAGAACGCCGGTGCGGCGCAAGACCAACAACCCGATCAGGGCCACGACCGCGCACGCCACCAACTGCCATTCCAGATCAGCATTCAGCCATGTCGCGATACCGCCGGCAGCCAGCCCCAAGGCGACCAACAACAGGTAAAACGTGCCACTGGCGACTTCGCCGATCAGGGCAACGGCGGCGAGTCCGAACCATATCCACATCATCAGGTGCCTTATTTTTGTGAGAGCCTCGAACGGCGCGACGCCGGCCTCGAGCCTCCTTGAGAACGACGGGCTACTTGCGCCCCTGAACACAGAACATGGCTCGATTGTACGGATTTCCACGCAATAGCGATTTATCATCAGGGTGTTGCCTGCCGCTCGGGCCGAGCGTCGACGTTTCCCGGACATTGCGATGACTACTGCTTTTCATTCTGACGACCTGCTGCCGGTTCTGATTCTGCATACCGGCGACCCTGACGAAACGCTGCGCCAATCGCATGGCGGTTATGCCGAGATGATGCGGCATGCCGCGGGCCTCACGCCCGAGACAGTGGAAATTATTCGGGTGTACGAAGACGAACAGCCCAGGCCGCCCTCGGCCTATCGCGCCGCGTTGATTACCGGTTCCCCGGCCATGGTCACGGACCGCGAGCCTTGGAGCGAACGCACCGCCGACTGGCTGCGACAAGCCGCCGCCGCAGGGCTGCCTATGTTCGGCGTCTGTTATGGCCATCAATTGCTGGCGCATGCCTTGGGCGGCGAGGTTGACTACAGCGCCAAAGGTCGCGAGCTCGGCACGCAGGTCATCGAATGTCTGACCGACGCGACCGGCGACGCCTTGATGACCGGTCTGCCGAGCCGCTTTCCCGCTCAACTCGTGCACGCGCAATCGGTCACTCGCTTGCCGCCGGGCGCGGTTGCGCTGGCCCGCTCGGCCTTGGATCCGCATCAATTGATACGTTTTGCGCCGAATATCTATTCCGCGCAATTCCACCCCGAATTCGGTCCCGAATTCATGCGCGACCACTTGCAGCGCTACCAGGCCGCTTACGACCGCGAGGGGCTCAATACCCAGGCGCTCGCGGCCGCGTTGGGGCCGACGCCCACGGCGGCCAGTCTGGTGCGTCGTTTTCTGAGCCTGTGCCAGACCCCGGCCATGCGGCCGTCTCACAATACGACGCACAGCCCGAGCAAATAACACAAAACAGCCCACATCGACACAAACGGCCTCTTGGCGGTTGAAGCATGTTTCAACCACCAAGAGGCCGTTTTGTTTACCACTAAAGCCAGAATCCTCGCGCCTGCGTCGGCAAGATCCCCGCGCAGGCGTGTTGTCTCGCACCGCTGCGGCGCGAGACAAATGGACGGATTACTTAGCCAGACGCTGCCACGTATCGACCACCGTGTCCGGGTTCAACGACATGGACAGAATGCCTTCGTCCTTGAGCCACTGCGCGAAATCGGGATGATCGCTGGGGCCTTGCCCGCAAATGCCGACGTACTTGTTGGCCGCCAGGCAGGCTTTGATCGCGCGGCTCAGCATGAATTTCACCGCATCGTCGCGCTCGTCGAAATCGGCGGCCAGCAGCTCCATGCCCGAGTCGCGGTCCAGGCCCAGCGTCAGCTGCGTCATGTCGTTCGAACCGATCGAGAAGCCGTCGAAATGCTCCAGGAACTGGTCCGCCAACAAGGCGTTGGACGGCACTTCGCACATCATGATGAGCTTCAGGCCGTTTTCGCCGCGCGCCAGACCATGCGCGCCCAGCAGGTCCACCACACGCTTGGCCTGGCTGACCGTACGCACGAACGGCACCATGATCTCGACGTTGGTCAGACCCATTTCGTCGCGGACCTTTTTCAACGCCTCGCATTCCATGCGGAAGCACTCGGCGAAATCATCGGCGATGTAGCGCGACGCGCCGCGGAAGCCCAGCATGGGGTTTTCTTCCTCGGGCTCGTAACGCGAACCGCCCACCAGCTTGCGGTATTCGTTGGACTTGAAGTCCGACATGCGCACGATGACCGACTTCGGCCAGAACGCGGCGGCAATGGTGGCGATGCCTTCGGCGAGTTTCTCGACGAAGAACGCGCGCGGGCTGGCATAGCCGCGAGCCGCCGATTCCACGGCTTTTTTCAGCTCGCCGTCGACATTCGGGTAATCCAACACGGCCTTCGGGTGAATGCCGATGTTGTTGTTGATGATGAATTCCAGGCGAGCCAGACCCACGCCAGAGTTCGGGATCTGTGCGAAATCGAACGCCAACTGCGGATTACCGACGTTCATCATGATCTTGACGTCGATCGGCGGCATTTCGCCGCGGCGGACTTCCTCGACCTCGGTTTCGATCAAGCCGTCGTAAATGCGGCCCTCATCGCCTTCGGCGCACGACACCGTCACGGCCTGGCCTTCTTTCAGGACATCGGTAGCATCGGCGCAGCCGACCACGGCCGGGATACCCAGTTCGCGCGCGATGATGGCCGCGTGGCAGGTACGGCCGCCGCGATTGGTCACGATGGCCGAGGCGCGCTTCATGACCGGTTCCCAGTTGGGGTCGGTCATGTCGGTCACCAGCACGTCGCCGGGCTGCACCCGATCCATTTCGGATACGTCGGCCACCACGCGCACGGGGCCCGCGCCGATTTTCTGACCAATGGCGCGGCCCGTGATCAGGACCTGGCCCGTGGCCTTCAGGCGATAGCGCAGTTGAACGTCATTGCCGTTTTGCTGCGATTTCACCGTTTCGGGGCGAGCCTGCAGGATATAGATCTTGCCGTCGACGCCATCGCGGCCCCACTCGATGTCCATGGGACGGTTGTAGTGCTTTTCGATGATGACGGCATAGCGCGCCAATTCGGCGACTTCGTCATCGGTCAACGAATAGCGATTGCGCTCGGACACCGGCACATCGACGGTGCGCACGGCACGGCCTTCGGGGCGCTCGGGGTCGAACTCCATCTTGATGAGCTTGGAACCGATGCGGCGGCTGACGATGGGATAGTGGCCTTGCTCCAGCGTGGGCTTGAACACGTAGAACTCGTCGGGGTTGACTGCGCCCTGCACCACGGTTTCACCCAGGCCATAGGACGATGTGATGAACACGACATCCTGAAAGCCCGACTCGGTGTCGATGGTGAACATCACGCCGGCGCTGCCCTTGTCCGAACGCACCATGCGCTGGATACCGGCCGACAAAGCGACATCGGCGTCCGCATAGCCTTTGTGCACGCGATAAGAGATCGCGCGATCGTTGTACAACGACGCGAACACGTGGCGAATCTTGTCCAGCACGTCATCGATACCAACGACGTTCAGGAAGGTTTCTTGCTGACCGGCAAAGGACGCATCAGGCAAATCCTCGGCGGTAGCCGACGAACGCACGGCAAAGGAACCCTTGCCATCGGCGTCCAGCGCGGCGAATGCCGTGCGGATCTGCTGTTCGAACTCAGGCGAAAACGGCGCGTCGGCGATCCATTGACGGATCTCGGCGCCAGCCGAGGCCAACTCGCGCACATCCTCGGGGTTCAGGGTGCTGAGGCGCGTAGCAATGCGCGCGTCCAGGCCCGATGCCTTGAGAAAGTCGCGGAAAGCCTCCGCCGTGGTGGCGAAACCGCCCGGTACGCGGACACCCGCGCCGGCCAGCTGGCTGATCATTTCACCTAGTGATGCGTTCTTACCTCCTACCGAGTCCACATCCGTCATGCGGAGCTGCTCGAACGAAACGACATACGACATTGAAGTCACCTTTTACAATAGAGAAAGCGAGTTTGGTCAATACATCACGACGCACTGACCAAACCAGCCTGAGACCGCTCTTGGGGTGACTGATTGGGGTCGAATTGTACCCGGTCGGGCACTCTAGCCCTCCACTTTGGTTGGAATATTTTACATATGGCTTCGTCCCCTATCGAACGCACTGTCTACATTGTTTCAGACAGCACCGGCATTACCGCGGAAACATTCAGCCATTCCGTGCTCTCCCAATTTGAACAGGTCCACTTCAAGCCCGTCCGCCTGCCGTTCATCAATACCCTCGAAAAAGCCCAGGAAGTCGCCGAGCGCATTGATCGCAACGCCAGCGAAACCGGCTTTCCCCCCATCGTATTCAGCACGCTGGTCGATCCGCAGAGCATGGCCTGCGTGCGTCGCGCCAACGGGATTTTCCTGGATCTGTTCGGCACATTTGTCGGACACATCGAACAAGCCCTGGGCATGAAGTCCAACCATTCCGTCGGCCGCTCGCATATGGCGGCCAACTCCGAGCAATACCGCAATCGTATCGACGCCATCAACTTCAGCCTGGCTCATGACGACGGACAGTTCATCAACCAACTGGATCAGGCCGATGTGATCCTGGTGGGTGTATCGCGCTGCGGAAAAACGCCCACCAGCCTGTATCTGGCCATGCAATACGCTATTAAAGCCGCGAATTTCCCGCTGACGCCTGATGATTTCGAGCGCGGCACGCTGCCGTCGACGGTCGCGCCCTATCGCGCCAAATTGTTCGGCTTGTCCATTCAACCCGAACGCTTGTCCGAAGTACGCAACGAACGCCGGCCCAACAGCCAATACGCAAAACTGGAACAATGCCGCTACGAGGTCGCCGAGGCCGAACGCATGATGCGCCGCGAGGGCATTTCCTGGCTGTCGTCGACCACCAAATCGATCGAGGAAATCGCGACCACCGTGATGCAAGAGGTCGGCCTGGATCGCTCGAATTAATGCATGGCCTGGCGGCGCTGTTCGAACAGGCACAACGCCGCCGCCACCCCGACATTCAGCGACTCCACCGTGGGTGCGTGATCGATACGCACCCGCAGGGTGGCGCGGGCTTGCAGCGTCGGCGCAACGCCCTGCCCCTCATGGCCGAACACCCAGGCGCAGGCCGATGGCAGCGCCGTGGCGTATAGATCCTGAGCATTTTCCAGCGTGGTGACCACCAGCGGCGCATCCAGGCGTTCCGCGGCGGCCAGCAGATCCACTTGTTCGTGCACTGTCAGGGCAAAATGGGCGCCCTGACCGCCGCGCAGGACCTTGGGCGACCAGGCAGCCGCGCAACCGGGCGACAGCAGCACACGCGCCACGCCCGCCGCCGCGCAGATGCGCAAGATCGTGCCGACATTACCGGGGTCTTGTACCCGGTCCAGCCACACCATCCGTTCATTCAATCGCGCGGGCAACGCGGGCGTAGGCGGCTCCACGATGAACAATACGCCCTGGCCCGTCTCGACGGTTTCCAGGTGCTTCAGTAATTGCGGTGCGAGCGCCAGAATCTGGCGTTCGGGCAAGACGGCCTGCACGGCCGCCAATAACGACGCCAGCTCTGGGCGATCCAGCCTGTCGGCATCGAACACCGCCAACACCGGCGGCGCTGACGACGCCAGCCAGGCCTGGCACAAATGCACGCCTTCCAGGATTGCGTTGTCGCCGCGACGTCCGGCATGCTGCGCCAAGCGCTGCAACTGTTTGAATTGCGGGTTATCGCGAGACGCGATGTGCTTCATGGCGCGACCGGAGCCAACAGTTTGCGCACGGGCGCGAAACTGCGTCGGTGTTCGTCGCACGGCCCGTGTTCGCGCAGTCGGCTCAAATGCAGCGCTGTGCCGTAGCCCTTGTGCTGATCAAAGCCGTATTGCGGATAGGTCTCGTGCAAACGCAACAGATCGGCGTCACGCGCCGTTTTCGCCAGAATCGAGGCCGCCGAAATCGCCGGCACCAGCGCATCGCCCTTGATCACCGTTTGTACCGTGCAACGCAGTTTCGGCGCCTGATTGCCGTCGACCATGGCGACTTGGGGGATGTGGCTCAGCCCCTCGACCGCGCGCTGCATGGCCAATAACGTCGCCCGCAGAATATTCAGGCTGTCTATTTCGGCGACGCTGGCGCTGGCGATGCACCAGCTCAGCGCACGCTCCTGAATCTGCGTGGCGAGCAACTCGCGACGCACGGCCGTCAGTGCCTTGGAATCAGCCAACCCGTCGATGGGTTGATTCGGGTCCAGAATCACGGCGGCGGCATAGACGGCGCCCGCCAACGGCCCTCGGCCGGCCTCGTCGACGCCGGCCATCAGCACGTCGGTAAAGTCCGGCGCAACACTGGCAAAGAGATTATGTTGATCCATGGGCGACTTCGAGAATCGCGCGGGCGGCGAGGTTCGCCGTATCGCGAGTCAAATCGTGGTGCATGGTCGTGAAACGCGAGTGAATCCGCGCGGCGTGCGCCTCGTCGGTCAGCGCGGTCCAGGTCGCCTCGGCCAGCTTGTCCGGCGTCGCGTCGTCCTGCAACAGCTCCGGCACCGCGAAATCACGCAGCAACACGTTGGGCAATCCCACCCAAGGCAGATACGGCCGCTGTTGGCCGGATTTCCACGCCATGATGCGACGCATCCACGGCGACAAGTAATACGAAATGACCATGGGGCGCTTGAACAACGCGGCCTCCAGCGTGGCCGTGCCGCTCGCCACCAATACCGCATCGCTGGCCTCGAGCGCGGCCCAGGCCACCGGCGCGCTGCCGGCCGTCGTCAGATCATCAGCGGTCACGCACCGCAGTCCGGGCACTGGGTACTGCGCCAGAATGGCGTCGAATTCCTTACGTCGTTGGGCATTGACCATAGGCACAACGCACACTAAACCTGGATCCCGCTGACGCAGCTGCTGCGCAGCCTGCAAAAAACGCGGCGCGAGAATGCGGATTTCCGATGCCCGACTGCCCGGCAAGATCGCCAGCACCCGCGCATTTTCGTCGAGACCGAGGCGACGGCGTGCGGCCTGACGATCGGGTTGCATCGGAATCGCATCGGCCAATGGGTGTCCGACATACGTGACCGGAATGCCTTCCTTGCGGTACAGGTCTTCTTCGAACGGAAACAGCACCAGCATGTGCGAGACGGCCTCGCGTATTTTGTGAATACGCTCGTAGCGCCACGCCCAAATCGACGGCCCGACAAAATGCACCGTGGGCGTACCCGCCTGGCGCAACTGCAGCTCCAGCTTCAGATTGAAATCCGGCGCGTCGACACCGACGAACACCGAGGGCGGCGTGGCGAGCCAGCGACGTTTCGTATCGCCATAGGTGCGCAGCAGGCTGGGCAGACGCTTGATCGCGTCCACGTAGCCGAACACCGTCAACGCGTGCATGGGATGCCAGGCCTCAAAGCCTGCGGCATCCATGGCGGGGCCGCCGATGCCCTGGCAATGCAAATCGGCTTCGGCCTGATGCAGGCCGGTGATGACACGGCTGGCCAGCAGGTCGCCCGAGGGCTCGCCCGCCACCATGCCGACGGTAGTCGTCATGGCCGGATGATGCCCCGAGTCGAGGCGTCGAAGAAGTCCAGCAAGGTTTGCAGGGCCTCGGCGGCATCAGGATGCGATTGCTGGCGTGCGCGTAACGCGGCGCGTGCTTCGTCGAGCGACAAGCCGCGGCGGAATACGATCTTGTAGGCCTCGCGTACGCTGGAGATCACCGACGCGCTGAAACCGCGCCGGCGCAAGCCTTCGACGTTGACACCGACCGGGCGGCACGGATTACCCGCGCCCAACACGAACGGCGGCATGTCCTGCATCAACGAACTGTTGCCGCCCGTCATGCTGTGCGCGCCGATCTTGCTGAACTGGTGCACGCCGGTCAGCCCGCCCACGATGGCCCAATCGCCCACGTGAACGTGCCCGCCCAGCTGAACCGAGTTGGCCAAAATGGTGTTATTGCCCAGATGGCAATCATGCGCGACGTGCACGTACGCCATGATCCAGTTGTCGTTGCCCATGGTGGTCACACCACCATCCTGAACCGTACCCGTGTTGAACGTGGTGAATTCCCGGACCGTATTACGATCGCCGATCACCAGGCGGGTAGGCTCATCGGCATATTTCTTGTCCTGCGGCATGCCGCCGATCGAACAGAACCGGTAGAACCGATTGTCGCGGCCGATCGTCGTGACGCCATCGATCACGCAGTGCGGGCCGATCTCCGTCCCCGCACCTATGGTGACGCCCGGGCCTACGACGCTATAGGGGCCGATCCGCGCACTGCTGTCGATCTGCGCGCCTGGGTCGACCAAAGCGGTGGGGTGGATATTTCCTGACATTTACGCTTCCAGGCTGCGGATGGCGCACATGAGTTTGGCCTCGGCCACGATCTGGCCGTCCACCAATGCACGTCCCTGATATTTACAGATGGCGCGGCTGAGTCGTTCGGCTTGGACTTCCAGGCGTAATTGATCGCCCGGCACGACGGGGCGGCGAAAACGCGCGTCATCGATGCCGACGAGGTAATAGGCAGTTTTGG
>Ga0182745_1005146_pt1 | contig 10740 bp, 18 predicted proteins | sample eDN3rd30CKraftBY_FD_128523 | JGI IMG/M metagenome (GOLD analysis project Ga0182745, IMG submission 128523) | Enriched backyard soil microbial communities from Emeryville, California, USA - eDNA 3rd pass 30_C Kraft BY (version 2) (version 2) | ecosystem: Environmental > Terrestrial > Soil >... | reverse complement strand
CCTTCCAGGCGTGTCGGCCGTCGCCGGCGTACTGCTCATGGCTCCCGCGCTCCAGATGGTCCTGGCGCGCCCCGGTCCAGTGTTCCCCCTCCGTGTTGCTTCCCGCCGCTTCGAGACGTGGCGTTTAGTCCGGGTGATCCGCCACGTATTGCCGGCGCTGCGCTGGCTGGAGCAATTCATCCGCCCGCGCTGGATTACACCGTTCGAGGCAACGAAGCGGGTGGTCGGTGGTATCGTCCTGTTACTGGCGGGAGGCCTGCTCGTCCCGGTGCCGCTGAGCAATGTCCCGTTGGCTCTGACGATCGCGCTGATCGCCTTTGCTTACCTGGAGGAGGACGGCATCCTGCTCTGCGCCGCGCTCGCGGGCGCCATCGTCCTGCTCGCGGTCGCCGCGGCAGTCGCATGGGAGACTCTGAGTTCAACTGGCTGGATACCGGGCTTCCTGTAGGCGCTCGGTGCCCCCCGGCGAGCCGGAGCAAAGTCCCATGGCGGACCGACTGCGATCACCGGACAGCGGAAAAGGATTCGCGCGATGACCATCGTCATTTCCGTGAGGGCCATCCAACGGCATCGCCCTAATAATCGACAGCGCGGGCGACATCTGAAGGGGGACCTGGAGTTGCCCCATGAAGCCGGATACTGAGCTGGTTGGGACTGTCGCGGATGCACTCACGGAGTGAGCGCATCCGCACGCCTTCCCGAGGGTGGAGCTCGTTGTAGTGTTCGGTCCAAGCCGGGAGTTGCTGGAGGACGGTGGCAGCATCGGGCCTGCGATGAATGCGGGCGTAGTGGAGCTTGAGCGTCTTCACGAACGCCTCATTAACACCATTGCTCGCGGGGCTGCGGACTGGCGTGAGACAGGCGACCAGGTCCAACGCGACGGCAAAGCCGTGCGTGTCGTGGGCGGCGTAGGCCGATCCGTTTTCAGCCAACCCCTGCACAGGATAGGGCGCCCGCAGCCGGCCCACCGCTCGCTTCGGTTCTGCAGCTGCTCTGCTGGCCATGCCGCCCGCCGAGCGGGAAGATAAGCATGACCAGCCGAGGCTGCCTACTACCGCGCAGCATCATGGAGAAGATCGCGTTCGGCGGGATGTGCAACGGACAGCATAAGGTGCGCGTTCGGCTGATCCTGGACTTCGACATCCGAAGCGCCCTGATCAGGCACGGAGTGCTGTCATAGGAGACCGCCCCTCCTACAAGAGGAGCTGGTTCGCAGCTTTCAGCGGGGAAATATTCAGGGGAAACATGCCTGTCAGGCTGCCCACGCCCCCCCCGCAGCAAGGGAGCTTGGCACGCGAAAAACAGATGTCTTCCAGAAGCACACCTCTGCAGGCACCAAGTCGACCCGCAATGGCTACTTGGTATCTGCACCCTTTGTGATCACCCGGAGGTTCAGTGCTCCGAGGTCAGCGCGCGAAGCTGCCGTTTGCCGTGCGTCCGGCCGGTCTGCTCGATCTCGACCTCGTCGCGGCGGACCATCTCGCTCACTGTCGCAACGCGCTGCGTGCGTTCGGTGCGGATGACGACCTCCTCACGGAGTCGCCTGCGCTTCTCGACTGTCGGAACCTCTTCGGTCTCGACCACTTCGACCGTCACTTCCGTCAGGATCTCTCCCGTCGTCTCACCGCCTGCAGGACGCCGGCGCTCCACGACAACCCTCTCGCTCTGCAAGGTGACCTGCCGCTCGACCAAGGTCTCAACGACGAAGCGATGGATACGCGCCGTGCCGCGGCTCTCGGTACGCTTGCCGACCTCAAGAACCTCCTCGCCGAGCGGGATCACCTCCTCCATCCCGGAGGGGCCCCGTGCCGGCGTGGAGCTCTCCGGCTGCCGCATGTTCTGCATGGCGCCGATCCAGGGCCACATGAACATGTTCGTCAGCGCAGTGGCCTGCGCCTGAGCGCGTCGGCGCGCATCGCTGGACGCGGCAGCAAAGGGCGGGGTTACGCCCGTCGCCTTCACCGCAGTAGCGGCCGGCGTGTCGGCAGCAATCCGCCGCGCTTCGGCTCGGGCGCTTTGCTCGGCGGCAGCGCGCTCATGCTCCGCCGTTTGCGTCTGCTTGGCCCGAAGTTCAGCCTGATGGATCATGAATTCAGTTTGTTCACGCTCCTGCCGCTGCTTGGAACGACGCTCTTCAGCTTCGTCCTGCTTGGCCTTTTCGGCTTCAGCTAGGCCTGCTTCCATCTTCTCGGCCACGTCCTGCACCTGCTCATCGCTGAGCGCACGCTGTACTGCGGGCAGCAGCTCCTTTTTCTCGTCGCGGGCGTGCTGCCGGAAAGTCTTCTGCAGCTCGGAAATCTTCTCAGAGAACACTTGGTCGTTCTTCGGCATGGCTTCGAGCTCGGCCAGCTTCGCCCGCAGTTCCTTGTTATCGCGGATCGCCTCGGCGACCAGATCCTTGGTCTCAGGATTCTTTCGGAGAATCGGAAACAGGTGCTGTTCCTCAAGGCTGATGTGAAGCATGAGCTCGGTCTTGAGCTCGGCGAACAGTCGTTCCCTGGTTTTCACTGCACCGTCCGAAGTATCCGTTAGGCGAGAAAATAGCTCAGCGACTTTGGCCGGACCGTTCTGCATCATCACTCTAAAATTCATCTCGACATTCTCCATGGAGAAATGCAATATAGTGAGCCCGGAATATTTCCCATACCCACGTTCGCGACATATCAAAATAAGGATCTCTTGATTTCGTTCGATAACATTCGGGAGCGGAATCAATTTGAGAAATCCAAAGGCCGAATTAGGCAATGTTCTTTGGAGATCCCAAAGCTGCCGTCCGGACACTTCGAAATACCCCGCTGCTGAGACGCTGAGTTCATTCACTGCCTTGTCTCAGCCGAGGCAGTGAGTCGGCAGGTCAGCCGGGCTTCGTTGATGCCGACGAGCGGCACGCGGCACTCTCCGCGGCTGGCGATCCGCGGGAGCGTCTTGCGGCCGTGGCCGACTTCGAAATCCTCCGCCCGGTGCTGGATGCGACCTTGGGTCGGTCAGGCCTTGGCCGCGGTGGTTGCCCGCCCTACGACGCCGCGCTGATGTTCCGCATTTAGTGCTGCAGGCGCTCTACAGCCTCTCGGGCGTGCAGGGGGAACTCCAGCTGCATGACCGTCCGAACTTCATGCGCTTTGTTGGGCTCGCCTGCTGTACGAGGCGGCGCCAATGCCAAGGCAATCTGGTTCTACCGCGACCAGATCAAGCAAACGGGCGCCATCGAAGCCTGTTCCGCTGCTTGGACGAGGCTCTGCCCGACAAGAGCTGCCTCGCCATGGGCGGGCAGATGATCGATGCCGCCTTGATGGCCGCATCGCGCCAAAAGCTCACCATCAAGGAAGGCCATCATCCGGGAAGGCGGCGCACCGGAGGGCTGGTCCCGCACCAGGCGGGCGCAGAAGGACGGGGATGCCCGCCGCTCAAGCGTAGCAGAGCCAGGCTCAAGCCCGAAGGCTCGCAGCACCAGGCCATTCAAATCGCGGTGCCCGCCTTCGGCTACAAGAGCTATATCGGCGTCGACCGGCATCATGGGCAGAGCCGCCGCTGGACGGTCACGGATACCGCTGAACACGACAGCCGCAGCTTTCGCGCCCTGCTCGATCCTGAGAACACCACCAGCCGCATCTGGGCCGACACAGCTTACCGAACGAAGCACAATCTGGAGGTCCTCGAACGCCTGGGCTGAGAGCGCCTCCAGTTCCGCAAGTCGCCGCGGCGCGGCCTCTCCGAGCTTCAAGTCGAGGTCAATGCGTCACGTGCCCGGATCCGCTCCAGCATCGGGCATGTCGTTGCCGCGCAGAAGCACCGCATGGCGCTGTTCGTGCGCGCCATCGGCCTTGCCTGGGCACGAGTGAGGATCGTCATTGCCAATCTCGCCTACCTTCTCACTTGCCTGGCCTGGCTTGGCATCCGAGTTGCGCTCGGATAGCTCGGCAATCGTTCCAAACACTGCTACTGGCTGCCCCAGGCTCAGCACTCAGCCCCGCCAGCAGAGCAAACCCGCGCTCTCCGCGCCTCGCTTACCCCTCGGCATACCAAAAACGCAGGTTGTTAGAGGTCTCCATCCGTATCAAGCGTGTTGTCGCACGACAACGATGCCACTCATCCTGTGGCAGCAGGGCCTAGGCTGAATAGCGCACCTCTCCGCACCGGCAGAGGATGCAGGAAGAACAGCATCACCTTCATGCCCCGGCAACGCAAGGAGCTCGGCCACTCGCAATTCACCACCATCCCGACACTTGGCAGTACCACATAGTGTAGCGGCACAAGGAACCTGTCAGCGGCGCAATCCTTGTGAACTGCAGGCTGTGCGGAACTAAAGATCTGCCGCGATCATCGTGGTTAAAGCCATGCCGCCGCAGAGATCACGCGAGTGCTACCCGTCGGTCAGGTCGCCGCGTCCTCATCGAGACTGATGCGGCACCTCGCGGAGGCCATGACCTCGTTCGGCATCCGCGGCCCGGTTGTGCCCGTGCGCTACTTCCCCCGCCCAGCTCTGAACGGCCAAGCCGCCACCGTCAATCGTCGAGGCGGCGTAAGCAGCAAACCATCGGCCGGGTGCACAGACCAAGTTCACCGAGGGCTCGGCACCTGCTTCGCTCTCATGCGCGCGGTACGAGCCCCAGGCGATCAGCGCGCCAGAGGACGTGACCTCGACGCGGTCAGCCATGACGTGGATCTCACCATCCGGCGCCAGATCGGTTTTGATGCACCAGTAAAGCCGCCCGTGCTGCCCAGTGCCCTGGATCGCCTCGGCCATATGCCGCTCCAATTCTTGCTGGCGTGCCGTCCGGGCCGCAGAGCGGCCAAGCGCACAGTGCTGTCTGTGAGGCATGCTCGAGAACCGAACCATAGCATGTACTATAGCTTCAGCAGACGAGTAGAAATCTTCGATGACGCCGAGTTGCACGAAGCCAAAGTTGAAGAGTTAGGAGGCCGCACCAGTTCTTGTAAGGAGCGAAAACCTCGGAAGAGGCACGCCTGAGGTGCGGAGGAACAACTCTCGGACGGCGGCAGGAAATTTGGCTGTGCCCTGGACCAGAAGGAGGCAGGCGTGGCCGGCTATGTAGGCCCCACGCGTGTTGCAAAGGCGGCCAGGTGGGTGGCGGCTGAGCTGACCTTCATTGGTCAGGCTGCTGGCCTGATCGCCGGTCCTGCGACCTCCAGCATTGCAGATTTCCAGATCTGGGCCACCACTGCATAAGCCGCCACCGTTGTTCTGCGCCGAGGAGGCCCGCGCTGTAACGCCTGGTGCGGGCGTGCTCGGCTAACAGGAACGCGGTGAGTTGGCGCGCCGAGGGCGCGGCCACCCCAGGGGCGGCTGCCGTCAATCCCGACGTCGTCTATGCCGGCACAGGGAAGCTCTCGCCCTCGCCTAGCGGCGCTGGCGGATCATGGCCATGAAGCGAGGAGAGGTGTCATGCTTGTTCGTGAGCTCATGACGACTGGTGTTCTCTCGGTATCACCGACTGTGCCGGTGAAGGCTCTCGTCGCGCTGCTGGCTGAGCGTGCGCTTCCTGGGGTGCCCGTTATCGACGCCGCTAACCGCTTGGTGGGAATGGTGACGGAGTCCGACCTGTTACGCCGGCTGGCGTTATCGGATGAGCCACAGCTCACCTGGTTCCAGAGCTTGTTCGACAATCATGATCGGGCCGCTGACCGCTACGCACGCGCGCATGGAGTGACCGCAGGGGATGTGATGACGCGTGCGCTCTGGACGGTCGATGAGAACACCACGGCTGAGCGCGCCGCGAGAATGCTTGAAGAGCACAAGATACGGCGGCTGCCCGTGCTTCGTGATGGACAGCTCGTCGGCATGGTATCACGGACCGATCTGTTGCGGGCTCTATTTCCGTCGCCCGCGAACGGGATAACTTTCGCCACGTCGGACGATTCCATTCGTTCTGCCATCTTGGCCAGTATGCGGCAGCAGCCATGGGCGACTGCGCCGCTGTTATCCTTTGAGGTAGGCGGTGGGGTGGTCGAGCTTCGTGGATATCATAGGTCCGAGGCAACTCGCCGAGCGCTTTCCGTGCTGATCTGGGAAGTTCCAGGAGTTACGCGCGTGCTTGATAACGCGACTGAGATGCCGCCCAACAGCATGTCGGCTTAGCGTCCTGCATCTATCGCATCCCCAACAAGCGCACCAAGCCGCTGGGAGCATGAACAGGGGCGGACTTCGCAGCAAATGGCGCTCTTCCTCGCCGGCAGCGCTCCCGCGGCAACAAGGGCAGAAGCTTCGTCGAGAGTGCGCGGGCGAGGGCGTCAGCGGCAGCATGGCCTGCTTCACGCACCCTGCTGGTGCTGCCAGTGCCGGCCCGGAAGGTAAGCTGCACCAGAGGATCGAAGCAATGCAATTCCATCAGCAACAGGAGAGCAAGATGAGATGGATTACCTTCCAAACCGAGGCCGGCGGATTGCTCAAGGTACAAGCGCAGCACGTCGTAGCGATCTACGACGAACTTGGACACGTCAAGCTGTCGACTGCCGCGGGCGGCGTTCACACGCTTGCTCCCGGCACCAGCGTGCAGAAGGCTGCTAGCCAGTTCGGTGAGGCGAGTGGAGTTGAGAACAGCCAGGCCCTGCTAGCTCCGGATGATTAACCTATCTGCTGCGGAGGCCCCGGAGAGGTGACTGGATGGTGCTGACGGATGCGCGGTGGGCGGTGCTGAGCCCCTGATCAGAGCCTGTCGCCCGCACCGAAAGACGCAGCACCATGATCTCCGACGCACGATCGAGGCCATCATCTGGCGCTGCCAGAACGGCGCCAAGTGACGTGTGGTGCCTCCTGAGTACTGAGCTTGGCGGGATGGCGGCACCAGACCCTTATCCGCTGGGGCAGGCATAGTGTATGGGAACGCCTACTCCATTTGGCGCAGCAGAAGGGCGTGCGGCTGGGCATGGCCTTCCTAGACAGCAGCAACATCCGCGCCCGTCAGAAGGCTGCAGATGCGGCAAAAGAAGGAATCCAGAGCTGGATGCCGCGCGCGTGAGGCTCTTGGCCGATCACGTGGTGGCTTGGGCACCAGGGCTGCGTGATTGCCGATGGTGCTGGAGGTGCCGTCGCGTTCCATCTGGCGCCTGGACAGGACCACGAACTGCCAGTGGCTTGCACCTCTACCCAGCCACCTGCCCGAGGTGCCCGCCTGGGTCGCGGCCGACCGCGGCTACGCCAGCCAGGCACTTCGTCAGCGCATCTGGAACATCAACGCCCGTCCCGCAATCCCGTCATGGCGGTACGGTCGTAGGCACTGCTTTCCACACGGTTACCTGCCCGGCATGGGTCTACAACAACCACATCCGTGTCGAACGGCTCTGGACGTGCCTCAAGGAGTGGCGTGTTTTCGCTATCCGCCATGAGAAGCCTGTCCCATTCTTCCTCGACGTCCTCCGCCTCGCGGCATCGCTCGACTGGCTCAAGAGCTAACGGGCCTTAATTGCAAACTGGAGGAGACCACACGGCCGTTGCGCCCCTTCCCCCATCGGCGCCAGGCAGCCAGCGCGGCGCGGATGCCCTCTACCTGCAGCGCCCCGAAGGGAGACCTGCCATGACTATCATCGTTTCGGTGAAGATCAACGACGGCATCATCATGGCGGCCGACAGCGCCGGCACTATGGGCAGCGGACAGGTCTACGCTCACGCAAACAAGATCACGAATCTCTGTGAGGGCCTGCCCGTTGGGGCGATGTCCACAGGGGCAGGCGGCATTGGCAATGAGTCCATCGAGACTCTTCTAAAGGACCTGCGGCGACGCTTTGCAGGGCGTGAGCCGAGCCATCCCGAGTGGCGCCTAGCTCCCTCGGATTACACCATGGAGCAGATAGCCGGACAGCTCCGCACCTTTCTGTTTGAAGAAAAGGCCATGCTTTGTCCCGAGCCGACCGACTTGCAGCTCCGCCTTTGCGGCTACTCTGCCGGCCGGCCACTCGCCGAGGTGTGGGAAGTGAGCATGGCGGGGCGGAACTGCCCGCCACCGCAGCGGATCATGGACGAGACCAGCTTCGGAGTAATGTGGGACGGGCAGTATGAAGCGCTCAACCGCCTGATCCTGGGCCTTGGATTCGACATTGCTGATGCGATGAAGAGGCACGGCGTGGCACCGCAAGACGCCGCCAGGCTGCAGGAGGAGTTGGTTCGTGACCTTTACGCGACACTCTCCGTGCCTGCCATGCCGATTCAGGACGCGATCGACTTGGCACGCTTCCTGATCGAGACCACGATCGGCTTCGTCCGGTTCGCTGTCTTCCTCCCGAAGTCCGTCGGCGGTGCGGTCGAGATTGCCGCTATCACCAAGCATGAAGGATTCCGTTGGGTGCAGCGGAAGAGCTTCTATCCTGCGGAAATCTATAAGGGGGGCTGATGTGCAGGATGGAGAAAAAGGTGCCATCGGCAGAGCCGACGGGGTGACCCTCACCCGGGCTGCATCAGCTAGGTCGTCCAATCCGGCTGCGCTGCCGGCAGGAGCTGGGGAAAGGCGCTCATCGATCAGCTGGGTACGGGCCTGCGCCAGTCTCTTGAAGGGCGGGCGAGTCATCAGGGTCGGCATCGGTGCGACCTCGGTGGCAGCCTGCATGTTCACGGATCGCGCCAGCCCTTGGCGCGGTCGGATCTGCCGTCGGGGAAAGCCAAGATGAGGAGAAGAGTGCTTGGTCTAATGATCTTCGGTCGAACGCCAGAGCGTCGTCGGCGTAGGAGCGCAGAAGCGGCCTATAGGCGCCGGACCAACCATCGTTCCTGCCGATAGGGATGATCATTCTTTCCGCAATCCCGGAGAGGAATTGGGGATCCCATAGCAACAGCGCCAATGGGCCGCAGGATGCGGCCCATTCCCTTTAGGAGGGAGAGGCGATCATGAACGCTCCCCGCATTCTGTTGGGTGCCGTCGCCCTGCTCGGGTTTGCCGGCGCCGTCCCCGCCCAGATCCGCCCGGAATCGGTGACCTAGGGCGAGAGCTTTGCCAACCAGTATGCCCCGGAATTCTGGGGCAACATCGTCGGCGGCGGCTTCGCCCGGGAGACCATGCGCGGGGATGACAGCACGATCCTCTATCCCGACCCGACCCTCGGCCAGCGGGCATCCGGCATTCCCGCCTTCGTCGGCGGGCACAATGGCGACGTGGTCTACCGGCCCAGCCCGAACGTAATGCCGGCGAGCGCCGCCAGCCGTCAGTGCTGAACCGGTGAATGGCTGCCGCGCCCCTGAAGGCACGGCGCCGCCTGCGGCCGGAAGACCGGCGCTGCGCCTGCCCCCACCCTCTCCCTCTTCGTCCATCCTGCGCTGACCGCCGAGTTGCGCGGGTTGGTGGTGGGCGTGCACGACGGCGATACCCTTACCCTGCTGACGCCTGAGAAGCGTCAGGTGAAGGTCCGCCTAGCCGAGATCGACACCCCGGAGAGCCAGCAACCCTATGGCATCTGCGCCCGGCAGGCGCTGGCCGACCTGACCTTCCGCCAGGAGGCGCGCGTGGTGGTGAGCTCGCGTCCTTAGTGGGCGTAGAGGATCTGATGTTCCATGCGCAGTTCTTCTCGGGCTAGTTCCAGGCTTCGTTCGATGGTGACGAGGATCACTCGCGCTTCCTGCGCCTCCCGGACGCGTCCAGCGCGCTCCAGGCGCACGACCAGCGCCTGCTGCTCGCCGAGCAGTTCCTGAGCTTCTTGGAGATGCTGCTCTACGCGGCCAAAGGAGCTCTGAGCCGTGCCAGCATTGGACACAATCTGCATTGGCTTCTGTCTCCATGTTTGCCAACTAACAGTTGCAAACATGGGGATCATCACACGCGTTCGCTTCCACGCTTCCTCGCTTCCTCGCGAGGCGCTGTGAGTTCCCGAAGCCGCTCATAATCCGCTTGGGTTCGGGGGATCGAGCTCGGCGCAGGCATCCGGCAAGCATCCATCCATTCTCTGAACAGAGCCGCATCGCAGACGCTGTGGACTGCCTTCCTCAACTCCACAGGCTCTTCGTCAGACGCCACAAGGAATCTCCTGACCTCCCGGCCAGCCCGGGGCAACTCGGCCAGGAGGACTGAGTGCGCCAATTGCCCCCGATTCGTACTTTGTTCTAAGCGCTAGCGGCTGGGCGGTCGAGTCTCAGCGCGAACCTTTGCTTCAGCCCCAAGCGGAGAGGCAGCCGTCCAGCCAAGCCAACCTCCACCTCCCGCCACACCTGCGCGAGATCTGCGCCCTGCTCACCACCGGCCTGCTGCGGCTCCGCAGCCGCACCGCTGAGGACCTCGCCCGTGACGCCGCGATAGCCCGGGCCTCAGGAGAAGTTTCGCTACACTTCTGCGCCCCGCAGAGCGGTCCTGTGGCTTCCCCGACTCGGAGCCCCGCATGACTCGACGCGCCACCGCCCACAGGCCGGAGATCCCGCCGCTAGAGCCCGGCAGCCGGCCCCCGCCGCCCCTCCCCACCATCCCGCCCGCCGACGTGCTGGGCCGCCTTGCGGCCCTGCCAGGGGCCAACATCCAGGACCTCAAGCAGCAATGGCGCGCGCTCTTTGGCACCGCGCCGCCGCCCTACAACCGCAAGTTCCTGAAGCGCCGCCTCGCCTATCGCATCCAGGAGCTGGCCTATGGCGGCCTGAAGCCGGAGACGGTGGCCTGGCTGGAGGCGCTCGGCGAGCAGCTCGACGGCGGCAACCGCGTCCTGCGCCGGACCCGTTCCAGCGGGCGCCGGGGCTGGGCCGGGCGGTGGCCGCCAGCGGGACGTGCGGCCAGCCCGCAGACTCGCGGCCGCCCGGCGGCCCGGGCAACGCGG
>Ga0182745_1005145_pt1 | contig 10741 bp, 7 predicted proteins | sample eDN3rd30CKraftBY_FD_128523 | JGI IMG/M metagenome (GOLD analysis project Ga0182745, IMG submission 128523) | Enriched backyard soil microbial communities from Emeryville, California, USA - eDNA 3rd pass 30_C Kraft BY (version 2) (version 2) | ecosystem: Environmental > Terrestrial > Soil >... | reverse complement strand
GGCTCGAATAATTCGCCAGGCTGGGATGCGTTTGCCCCGCCGCCACCAGCTTGGCGAGCGCACTGGCGCTGGCGACATTGAAATTGGACAGGCCGGTGGGCTCGACGAAATGGGCGTCGTTCATGCCCAGTCTTCTGGCCTTGGCGTTCATGGCCGCGACAAAGGCGCGCTGTCCGCCCGGGTAATGGCGGCCCAGGGCCGAAGCGGCGCGGTTTTCCGAACTCATCAGGGCAATGTGCAGCATGTCGGCGCGGCTCAATCGCGCACCGATCGGCAGGCGTGAGGAAGTGCCTTTGATGCGGTCGATGTCGTCGTTGGTGACTTGCAGGATTTCATTCATGTCCTGGCCCGCCTCGACCACCACCAGCGCCGTCATCAATTTGGTCAGCGAAGCGATCGGTAGAGGGGTGTGGGTGTTCTTGGCGAACAGGACTTCCCCGGTGAGCGGGTCCATGACCATGGCGGCGGAAGAACTCAGACGCAAAGGGTCGGCAGCGGCGCCGAGGCCGGCCAGCTGGGCTGCGCTCGACGGCGCGATTACGACGGAACGCTGCGGCTGGTAGGCGACCTTGCGCGCGCTGGCGCTGTTGTTGTTACTGCGCTTTTGCGGGGCGCGGGTCTTGGTGGTCGTTTTACTGGAGGTTTTTCTGGCCGGGGCGGCCTTGGCGATGGCCTTGGCGGGTTTCTTGGTGGCGCTCTTGGCGACGGCCTTTTTGGGCGCAGCCAGGCTGGCTTGCGGAAGCAGCAACAACGCAAATATCAACAGGATGACTATCCCCATTCCTTGCGTGCGCATGGACTTCCCCCTTTGTTCGGTGCTGAAAATAAATTGCATTGTATCAATGCGGCAGATAGATACAAGTAATTAAAGACTTATGTTGTGAAAGTAAAGTGTTTTCTAGCTGATCGCAATAGAAAATAGCATTCAAATAATATTTCCTGACTGCAATGAGCCTAAATTACAACATTTGCATGATGAAACTGGGAGGCGGTGGCGAGCGTCAAAATGGCCAAATCCCGACCACACCCCGGTCATTCTTGATGGCGTCGGTCAGGGCCAGGAAGATTTCCTCGGCGATATTGTCGTTGTTGAGGTTGGATTGGGAAGGGGAGGCATTGACCAGCACGACGATGGCGGCGCCCGAATCGCGATCGAAAAACAGCGCCGACTGGAACCCATAGGTCGCGCCCAGATGCCCCACCCATTCTTCGCGCATGCCTATTCCCAGGCCGTAGCGGTCATAGCGTGGGCCAGCGCTGGCGGAGCGGGAGTGGGACAGCCGCAGCGCCTGTGCATCGGACGTGAGCAAGTCCCCTTTGCCCAGCGCCAGGGCCCAGGCGTGCAAATCGTCCAGGGTCGAGACCATGGCCCCGGCCGCGCCCAGCCCGCTGGGATGGAACAATGCCAGCGGGATCAGGCTGCCGCTTTGAGGATCGACTTCATAGGGTTGCGGATGCGGGTCGGGCAGGGTGGCCGTGTCGGGATAGGAAGTCTGTTCCAGATCCAGGGGAATCAGAATGCGCTCGCGCAGCACGCTGGCGAACGCCGCCCCGGTGACGCGTTCGATCACCATGCCCAGCAGGATGGTGTTGGTGCTGCTGTAGTGGTATCTCGCTCCGGGAGAGAACAAGGGCGATTCGGGAATGGCGAAATCGAGCAATTGCTGGGTGGTCCAGATGGTGTCCGGGTGGTCCCAGGACTGCGCCAGGAAACCGCCGACCCCGCGGTAATCCTGGATGCCGCTTTCCATGGCCGCCAATTGCAGCAGGCTGATCGATTGGCCGTTGGGAATGCCGGTCACGTATTTCCCGATCTTGTCGTGCAAGGATAATTTCTGTTCGCTGTCCAGTTGCAGCAGGATGGTGACGGTGAACGACTTGGTGATGTCGGCGATCGCGAAGTGATGCCTGGTATTCAGGCGCGCGCCACTGGCGGTATTGGCCACGCCGGTGGCGAAGCGCCAGGGCGTGTCCCCGGGAATCCAGACCCCGACCACCGCGCCGGGCGCCTGATAGCGGTTGAGCACGCGCCGCACCGCGCTTTCGTATTGCTCGGTTTTTTCGAAGTTCACGTAGTAGAACCCGCAACCCGCCAGCAGGATGCACAGGGCGCCCAGGCCGCCAAGCAATAGCAGCCATAAGCGGGCGCGGCCCTGTTGCGGGGACAGGCTGGGGGGCGGGTGGCGGGCGTTCATCATCCTGTAGGTCAAGCATGAAAGTACATGGTATACCGCATAAGCGCCGCTGCCGGATCGAAGTTTGCGCCGGCTCAAACTTCGTCGGCCGCCGCGCTGTGCCAGCGCTGGTCCCGGGAGCTTTTTGGCGGCCATTGGATCGATATCAGACTGTTAATTCTTATGCTTTGCCGGGCAGGTTTTTATGCTAGGATGCGCCCACTGGAAACTCCTGGGGAACTCGCGGCATCTTGGCCAGAGTCAATGCGGCGGTCCGCCCAGCGCCGGCATATGCAAGGCCTTGCGGCCGTGCCGCCTGACTCCAGAGCGCCGGCCGGCATTCGCGCCGGGATTGGCTTCCTTCCGGGCTGCGCCCGAAATATAACGGCGGCGGGGCCGCCGCCAGCATGACGGTCTGGTTGAAAAAACCGGTATCGCCGCGGGGAGCGCTTGAGCCAGCATCTTGCGTCAGGCTCGCCGTACACGGCGATCGCACCCCCATCAACGGATAAGGATAAAGCATGCAGGAATTTGCGCTATTGGCATCGGATCTGGCCTGGCCATTCGCCATCGCTGTCGCCTGGCTGGCGGGCGAGTTCGGCCACCGTGTGACGGGCTTGCCCCGCATCAGCATTTACGGCCTGATCGGTTTTCTGTTCGCCAATCTGCAGGGTGGAATTCTGCCCGTGGTCGACAACAACATCATGCTGCTCGCCAACGTCGCGTTTGGCTTGATCCTGTTCGAGTTTGGCTACCGCATCAATTTGCACTGGTTGCGTACCAACCCCTGGATCGCCGTCACCGGCTTGCTGGAGTCGGTGGTCACCTTCATCGTGGTGTATTTCGTCGCCCAGGCCTTCGGCGCCAGCATGATCACTTGCCTGTTGCTGTCGTCGCTGTCGATGGCGACTTCGCCTGCGGGGGTGCTGCGCGTGATCAACGAGCAGCGCAGCTCGGGCCAGGTGACCGAGCGCATCCTGCATCTGTGCGCGCTGAATTGCGTGCTGTCGGTGTTCGCCTTCAAGGTCGTGGTCGGCCTGTGGCTGTTCCAGAGTTCGGGCAGCCTGTGGCAGGCCGCCTCCAGCAGCCTGATCCAGTTATTCGCTTCGGCGGCGGTCGGCGCCCTGTTCGGCATGATGGTGCCGGGCATCCTGCGCTGGCTGGGCAGCCTGGCGCGCGACGCCACGGTGGCGTTCGCGCTGGCGGTGATCCTGCTGGTGACCCTGACCCACATCCTCAACCTGTCACCGGTGCTGGCGGCCTTGACGTTCGGCTTGATGGCACGCCACCGGCGCGTGTCGCTCTCCCAGGCCCAGCGCAATTTCGGCGCGCTCGGGGATTTGCTCACGGTGTTGCTGTTCGTGGTCGCCACCTCCACCCTGGAGTGGGATAGCGTGGTCAAGGGCGCCGGTCTGGGCCTGGCGCTGGTCGGCGCGCGCCTGTTGACCAAGACCCTGTGCGTCACCGCCACCTCGCAGTTGAGCGGCATCACCTGGCGCAAGGGCGCATTGGCCGGCCTGGGCCTGGCGCCGGTGTCGGTATTCGTGATCCTGATGGTCGAACAGACGCGCTATCTGGGCTTGATCCTGGTGGACGAATTGACCGCTCTGGCCGCCATGATACTGGTGCTGGAGGTGCTCGGGCCGATCCTGACCCAGTATGCGCTGGTGTGGGCCAAGGAATCACAACACACGATCGAGGGTTGATATGTCGCTGGATCCATTCAAACAATCCGAACCCCTGACCCTGGGGGTGGAACTGGAACTGCAATTGGTCAGCTTGTCGGACTTCGACTTGACCGCCTCCAGCCCGGACCTGCTGTACCTGCTCGGCCTGAAGGAATTTCCGGGCGAGGTGACGCCCGAGATCACCGAAAGCATGATCGAGATTTGTACCGGGGTGCATACCGAGCACAGCGGCTTGCTGTTGCAACTGCAGCAAATCCGCGATGCCCTGGTGCAGGCTGGGGATACGCTCAATGTCGGGGTCTGCGGCGGCGGCACCCATCCATTCCAGAGCTGGTCGGAACAGAAGATATTTTCCAAGCAGCGCTTCAAGCAGGTGTCGGCGCTGTACGGTTACCTGGCCAAGCAGTTCACCATCTTCGGCCAGCACGTGCACGTGGGCTGCACCTCGGGCGACGACGCCTTGTTCCTGCTGCATTCGCTGTCGCGCTATGTGCCGCAATTCATCGCCTTGGCGGCGTCATCGCCGTTCGTGCAGGGCCGGGATACGCTGTTCAATTCGGCGCGCCTGAACTCGGTGTTTGCCTTCCCCTTGAGCGGTCGCGCGCCTTTCATCCTGAGCTGGGATGAATTCGAGAACGACTACTTCGCCAAGATGGAGCACACCGGCATCGTCAAGAGCATGAAGGATTTCTATTGGGACATCCGGCCCAAGCCGGAATTCGGCACCATCGAATTGCGCGTTTGCGATACGCCCTTGACGGTGGAACGGGCCGCTGCGCTGGCCTGCTATCTGCAGGCCTTGTGCAGCTACCTGCTGGAACGGCGCGAGTCGTCGCCTACCGAGGACGACTACCTGGTGTACAACTACAACCGCTTCCAGGCCTGTCGTTTCGGCCTGGACGGCACCCTGGTGCATCCCAAGACCTACGAGACCCTGTCGCTGCGCGAGGATATCCTGACGACGCTGCGCAAGGTCGATACGCATGCGGAGAAGCTGGGCGGGCTGGCGGCGCTGGAGTATCTATACCGCAGCGTCCACCTGGGCAGCGACGCGCATTACCTGCGCTCGCAATATGCCGATACCGGCAGTTCCGAAGGCGTGGTGGATGCGGCGATCCGGCGCTTCCGCACCGGATCGGAGGATGGACCTTGAGTCCGGTCCCTGGATCGAACGCTTAGGGTTTGCGGTCAGGGCGGGTTAGAAACCCGCCCCTACGAAAAGCCACACCCTTCCTACTGTCGCCCTGCGGATGGCCGCCCCGCGCGCAGTCGCAGGGTCCATGGTCGTTCACCATGGATTCCGCGACTTCGCGCGGAATGACAGCGCCGTAGGGGGCGCCAAATTTCTACGCGCCGAAACTCGCGCCGGCGGCGACCTTGCGCTGAATCAGCGGTGAAGTGCGGTAGCGGTCTTCGCCATAGGTGCCGGCCAGGTTGGCCAGCACCGCAGCCACGTTTTCCAGGCCGATGCGATCGGCCCAGGCCAGTGGCCCGATCGGGTAGTTGACCCCTTTTTGCATGGCGATGTCGGCGCCTTGCGCGCTGCACACTCCCTGGTTGACCGCGTCGGCGGCTTCGTTGGCGAGCATGACGACGGTACGCATGACAGCCATGCCGGGCACGTCGTCGATCCGCGATACCGCAAACCCCGCCGCCTGGAACAGACCGGCTGCCGTATCCCAGGCCGCTTGAGCGCATTGATCGGCGCGGCACAGCGCTACACGCTTGGCGCTTTGATAGTCCAGGGCCAGATCTAGCAGGATGGTGTCGGCGACGCCGGTTTGCGCCGCGCGCTGGGTGGCGCTGCGGCCATCGGTCAGGAAGATGCGGGCCGGGCCGCACACCAGTTCCAGGGCTTGTCCAGCGGCGCTGTCGCTGCGCTCGACCTGAACCCCGCTGGCGGCGATGCGCGCGGCCAGGGCATCGGCGGGGGCGCCGTGCCCCTTGACCTGGACCCGCGCCGGCGCCGGATGGCTGGGCTCGGTGCGCGGCTCGGGCGCGCTGGCATCCTGGCCGTAGGCAAAGAAGCCGCGTCCGCTCTTGCGTCCCAGGAAACCGGCGGTGACCAGTTCCTGCTGGATCAGCGACGGAGTGAAGCGCGGGTCGTTGTAATAGGCCTGGAACACCGATTGGGTGACGGCGAAGTTGACGTCATGGCCGATCAAGTCCATCAATTCGAAAGGCCCCATCCGAAACCCGCCCGATTCGCGCAGGATGGCGTCGATGGTGGCCGGGTCGGCGCCGCCTTCGTTCATCAGGCGCAAGCCTTCGGCGTAATAGGGACGGGCGACGCGGTTGACGATGAAGCCAGGGGTGGAAGTGGCGTGGACCGGGCTTTTGCCCCAGTGCTGCGCGGTGGCGAAAACCGCATCCGCCACGCCCTTGTCGCTGGCCAGTCCGCTGATCACTTCCACCAGGGCCATCAAGGGCACGGGATTGAAGAAATGCATGCCGACAAAGCGGCCGGGCAGGCGCAGCTTGGCCGCCAGCGCCGTGATCGAAATCGACGAGGTGTTGCTGGCCAGGATGCACTGCTCGGATACCACGGCTTCCAGGTCGGCGAACAATTGGCGCTTGATGTCGAGGTTCTCGACGATGGCTTCCACTACCAGGCCGGCGTCGGCCAAGTCCTGCAGGCTGGCGGCGGGCGCCAGGCGCTGGCTTGCCGCCGCGGCCGCCTCGGCCGTCATGCGGCCCTTGTCGGCCAGCATCTGGAAAGTCTTGCGGATGTTCGCCAGGGCATTCTGTACCGCTTCGGCGCGGGTATCGTACAGCTTGACCGGATGGCCCGCGGCGGCGGCGACTTGCGCGATTCCCGCTCCCATTGCTCCGCTGCCGACGACGGCAACAACAGTGTCTGACGCTAAACGATTTGCCATTTCTTGACTTTCCAGAGGTGTAAGTGAATCGTGAATTATATTAATTTCTGTTGACTAGGGTCGGATTTGTGCATCTGCAATACAGAAAAAACGTGCACAAAAAAGCCGCATTCGGCGATAATGCACCCCTTTCGGAAAAAATTATCCCTATGTTGGGGGCGGTGGGCGCGAGGGCGGTGAGTCCACGCTGCATTCGAAACCGCATTAAAAATTTAGGAACATCCTGTATGAGATACCAGAACCTCGAGGAATTCCTCGACCATGTTCAGGAGACCAATCCTGGGCAGCCCGAATTTCATCAAGCAGTTGCGGAAGTCATGGAAAGCCTCTGGGGTTTCATAGGAGAGCATCCGCGCTATGCCGAGCATGGATTGCTGGATCGCCTGGTCGAACCCGAGCGCATCATCCAGTTCCGCGTTTCCTGGATCGACGACCGCAGCGAAGTCCGGGTCAATCGCGGCTACCGCATCCAGCACAGCGGCGCCATCGGCCCCTACAAGGGCGGCCTGCGCTTTCACCCTTCGGTGAATCTGTCGATTCTGAAATTCCTGGCCTTCGAACAGACCTTCAAGAACGCCCTGACCACCTTGCCCATGGGCGGCGCCAAGGGCGGCTCGGACTTCGATCCCAAGGGCAAGAGCCCGGGCGAGGTGATGCGCTTTTGCCAGGCGTTCGTGTCCGAACTGTACCGCCATGTCGGCGCCGACACCGATGTGCCGGCGGGCGACATCGGCGTCGGCGGTCGCGAGATCGGCTACATGGCGGGCATGATGCGTAAGCTCTCCAACCGCTCAGACTGCGTATTCACCGGCAAGGGCCTGAGCTTCGGCGGTTCCCTGATCCGTCCCGAAGCCACCGGCTACGGCACGGTGTATTTCGTCGAGGAAATGCTGAAACGCAGCGGCCGCGCCCTGGAAGGCATGCGGGTTTCGGTGTCCGGTTCGGGCAATGTCGCCCAATACGCGATCGAGAAAGCCATGGCGTATGGCGCCAAGGTGGTGACGGTATCGGATTCCAGCGGCACCGTGATCGACGAGGAAGGCTTCACCGCGGAAAAACTCGCGGTCCTGATGGAAATCAAGAACCACCTGTATGGCCGCGTCGACGACTACGCCAAGAAAGTCGGCGCCCGTTTCGAAGCCGGCAAACGGCCCTGGCATGTGCCGGTCGACGTCGCCTTGCCGTGCGCGACCCAGAACGAACTGAACCAGGACGATGCCCAGACCCTGATCAATAACGGCGTGATCTGCGTGGCCGAAGGCGCCAACATGCCCAGCACCGCGCAAGCCGCCAAGCTGTTCGAGGACAAGGGCGTGCTGTACGCTCCCGGCAAGGCCAGCAACGCCGGCGGCGTGGCGACTTCCGGTCTGGAAATGACCCAGAACGCGATCCGTCTGCAATGGAATCGCGACGAGGTCGACCAGCGTCTGCACGCCATCATGCGCGACATCCACGAAGCCTGCATCCAGCACGGCAGCCGTCCCGACGGCAGCGTCAGCTACATGGATGGCGCCAACGTCGCCGGTTTCGTCAAGATCGCCGACGCCATGATCGCCCAAGGGGTCATCTAAGTTTGTGAGCGGGGTTGGTCGTGACCTGAAAACGGTTGCCCTGTTTTGCCGGGTCATCGACAACTTTGGCGATATCGGCGTGTGCTGGCGTCTGGCGCGCCAGCTCGCGCAGCAGCACCGCTTGGACGTCACGCTCTGGGTCGATGCGCTGGACAGCTTCCAGCGTATCTGCCCGGCCATCGATCCGCACAGCCCGGCACAGCGCCAGCAGGGCGTGTGCATCCGCCACTGGAGCGCCGATTTTTCCTGGGATGCCGACGCCGCAGCGGCCGACCTCGTCATCGAGGGTTTTGGCTGCCGCCTGCCGCAGCCTTATCTCGCCGCCATGGCGCGCCGGACCCAGGCGCCGGTCTGGATCAATCTCGAATACCTGAGCGCCGAATCCTGGATCGAGGATTTCCACGGCCAGCCGTCCTACCATCCTGATTTGCCCCTGGTGAAGCACTTTCTGTTTCCCGGTTTCAGCGCCGCCAGCGGCGGCTTGTTGCGCGAGCCCGACCTGCTGCAGCGGCGCCAGCGCTTCCAGGGCGATCCGGCACATGCGCGCCAATTCCTGCAAGGCATCGGCGCCATGACGCCGCCGGACGCCTTGCCCGTGTCGGTGTTTTGCTATCCGCATGCGCCGCTGGAGTCCTTGCTCGCGGCCTGGTCGCAACAGCCGCAGCCGCTGATCCTGTACGTGCCGCAAGGAGTCGCGCCTGCAGCGGTCGGCGCATTTCTCGGGTGCCCGGCGAGCGCCGGCGCCTACGCCACGCGCGGCCAGCTGAGCGTGCAGGTGATTCCCTTCCTGGAACAGCCCGACTACGATCTTTTGCTCTGGTCCTGCGCGCTCAATCTGGTGCGCGGCGAAGACAGCCTGGCGCGCGCCCAGTGGTCCGGGCGGCCGTTTCTCTGGCACATTTATCCGCAGAACGAGGACGCGCACCTGGACAAGCTGGACGCTTTCCTGGGCCGGTATACCGAGGACATGCCGGAGGCGGCCGCGCACGCGGTCAGGCAAATGCATGGCGCCTGGAACCGTGGCGGGGAACAGGGGCAGCCGGCCCTGCAACTGCTGCGGGAACTGCCCAGACTGACCGCGCATATGGCCGCGTGGGAACGCAAATTGCTCGCCAATGATGAGCTCAGCGCCCATTTGCTGCGTTTTGCCCGGAATATCGGGTAAAATGTCGGGCTTTGCACAAGGCTGGCCTTTCGGGCCGCTTTGCCATGCGGCTGCCGCCTGGGCGAACGCCTGTTTCACTATCCTAACCCCGAAATCCTTATGAAAATCGCACAAGAAATTCGTATTGGCAATGTCGTCATGATCAATGGCGAACCCATGGTCGTCCTGAAATCCGAATTCTCCAAATCGGGCCGCAACTCCTCGGTTTGCAAGATGAAGATGAAGAACCTCCTGACCGGCTCCGGCATGGAAGCGGTTTACCGCGCCGACGACAAGTTTGAAACCGTCACCCTGGAGCGCAAGGAAGTCACCTATTCCTATTTCGCCGACCCGTTGTATGTCTTCATGGACGCCGACTACAACCAGTACGAAGTGGAAAAGGAAAACATGGGCGAAGCCATCAACTATCTGGAAGATGGCATGACTTGCGAAGTCGTGTTCTACAACGAGAAAGCGATCTCGGTCGAACTGCCCACCACGGTGGTGCGTGAAGTCGTGTACACCGAACCCGCGGTCAAGGGCGACACCTCCGGCAAGGTACTCAAGCCGGCGCAAATCGCCACCGGTTTCAACGTCTCCGTGCCCTTGTTCGTCGACCAGGGCGACAAGATCGAAATCGACACCCGCACCGGCGAATACAAAAGCCGCAGCAAGTAATTCGCAGTCGCTTGCTTGCATCATCCTGTACCGGCCCCCGGGAAATTCGGGCGCCGGTACACGGCTTTGCAGGAGCTCTTGCGGTAACTATCCCAACAGGCGCGGCAACGCCGCAGCCAATAGCGCCACCCCGGCCGCGGTCAGTATCGTCAGCACGATATTGCGGAAAGCCATGGGGCTGATGCCGATGTACATGCGCGCCCCCAGCATCGCGGTGACGATGACCGCCGGAGCAACGACGGCGATCATCGGCAGCATCTCGACCGTGATCAGACCCTTGGAAAGATAGATCCCCAGCGCTACCGTCAGCATGCCGAGATTGAAGTTCTGGATCACGGCGCGCTGGGTATCCTTGGGCAGTTGCTTGAGCGTGCACCACAGGGTGGGAACCGGTCCGGTGAAGCCGCCGATTCCGCCCATGACCCCGCCGATCATCCCGATCAATCCATCGGCCAGCCGGCTTTGCACGTTCAGCGGCGGCAGGTGGCGCGCAAACAGCATGAATGGGCACCAGATCACCAGCAAGCTGCCAAGCAAGGCCTTGAACAGATCGGCATCGAGGTGCGGCAGCAAGGCCACGCCGAGCGGAACCCCGAGCAAGCCGCCG
>Ga0182745_1005142_pt1 | contig 10743 bp, 11 predicted proteins | sample eDN3rd30CKraftBY_FD_128523 | JGI IMG/M metagenome (GOLD analysis project Ga0182745, IMG submission 128523) | Enriched backyard soil microbial communities from Emeryville, California, USA - eDNA 3rd pass 30_C Kraft BY (version 2) (version 2) | ecosystem: Environmental > Terrestrial > Soil >... | reverse complement strand
GTGCTTATAAATCCCGGCTACATCTACGCACCCAATGATGCCCGCCATATCCGCCTTTCCTTTGCTTACAGCTCTGGGGAGGACGTAAAAAAAGGGCTGGAGATTCTGTATCAGGAAGTCAAACGTATTTTAAAAGATCGTTAATATAATGCAATGAGGGCTGTCCCAAAAGATTGACTTCTTTGGAACAGCCCTCATTCTATAAATCTACGGCTTTATAATAAAACAACATCTCTACCCAAGATTTCGTCTAATTGCAATAAAGTAAATACCATTTTTACATCTTCGCTTATATTTGTAATAGTAGGTCTTCTATTGGTTTCTTTTAAGCTTGTCGTTAAGGAAATAAGCAAACCAATTCCCGAAGAATCTACAAAGTCTATGTTTTGAAAGTTAAGCTCTACTTCCCCTGTACTATTCTGAATTTCAACCATTAACTCTTCTTCAATAATTTCTGTAGCCTCAATATCTAAATCGCCTTGTAAATTGATCACTAGATTACCAGCTTCATTTTGCAATGTGAAATTGAACATTCTATTCCTCCTTCGATACAACTAAGATACCGTTCTCGTCTAATCTAGCATAGATATTTTTAGCTTTATTAAATAATACCCGGGATTGTCCGCCAACTTGAATGGTTGTGTTTTCAGATGCATTTTTTATCTTTATAAATCCTGAATTTGAAACAGCAATTTTCACATAGGATCCTGTTCGATAACCTACTTCATTAATGGTTACACTCTCTTCACCATAAATATCTCCTCCACGAACAAATCCTTTAATGATAATGTTCTTCCGAGCAAACAGACTAGAACTATACACCCCTTGTCCCAATATTAAAATATCACCGTTAGAATAGATTTCACTATTCTGAACAAAATCCGCCTTAATAAATGGAGCATCATCTTTGTTTTCGCTTTGAACTGATAAATATAGAGATTCTGCCTGATCTGCTATGTTAGTAATATCCTCTTCATTTTTCATCGTTGAAATATGAAGATTCGAAAATTCATTATTAAGGGACTCTGCTAAATCTATCCATTCTATTTCCAGCTCTGCAGAGTGCTCTCTTACCTTTTTTACATATTCATTCACTAGAAGCGGAGTATCTTTAAACTTACTATCACAAAGAATTTTCATAAGTGGTCCAAGGCCCGTCACTTTAAGTGAATTTACTTTGAATGCAGATACATGTGTTAATTGGGTAATTGCTGCTTTCATGTTATTTAGTTCATTAGAAAGTCTCATTAATATATTTGAAAGTTCCAGTTTTATCAGACTTCCATTGCCAGCTGTAAATTTACTTGCAATAATGTTTTTATTCGCAATAATTGATTTACCGGACAATACTTTAGCTCTAAATACATTTCCTTCTATTTGGATGTTTCCTTTTGCTTCTACTTTCATACCATCTTGGACAGATGCTTTTATTTCCACTGCGCCTAAGTAACTAACATTGCCCGTTTCTATTGTTACATCATGATGGATAATTAATTTAGGAATGACAGATACAATTGCTAATTGACCACTAATCTTGACTTCTGGATACCCCGATTCTATCGAGACTACTTTTAACCCATCTACAAGAAGTACACCTGTTCCAGCCTTTATTTTGAGGGAGGCAGCTTTCATAGGTTCAATTATTTCACCCATAACATTCATTCCAGCTTTTCCCTCTTCGGGAGGCATGACCTCTCCGATAATTTGTCCAAAATTCACAGAAGGAAACTCTTTAAAATCTCTGAAATCTACAGAACCATCTACACGTTCTTTAAATTGTTTTTTTACATCAATATTATTATAAAGTTGAAAGTATCCTTTTTTCCCTTTTGTCGGAGAAGTCCCTTTGGCTATAAGGAAAGTTCCATCTGTGCTTGAGGCACAAGCTGCATTTATGGCTGCATAGTCTACTCCATGAATAATCCCAAGTTCTTTAAGTTTATGGAGAACATCAGTTGAATCAATATAGAGAGGTGCGCGAACTTCATAGGTTTTAATTTCGATTAGCGGCTCGGGTTCAAGATTTTTAAGTGTACGCCTTATTGATAGACCTGATTTTATTTCTAAAAATACTTCCAATTTATCTTCACTAATATTTATTTCCCATATAGGCAATACATCTTCATTTATAAGCTCAACTTCAATTACATCGGCTTCGCAAATAACTTCTGTCGAGGAGATTAACGTGCCATTTTTAAAAATGCGGACCCCTTTTGATGGTTTGATTAATGGAAATTTATCTTCGGCATCTTTGCAATAAATTTTCCCATCAAGCACCCAGACTTTTCCGCTTAAATCATCCTGATTGCTATCCTGTCTCTTTGTTATAGCAACATCATCATGTTGATCATTTATTATTGTTGAAATTAAATCTTCGATGGTTTGCGGTGCAGTTTCCGTTATTGAAAGTGAATCTTTCACCTTCACTTTTACTACAGCCGGCTTCGATTTAATACCTAGAAAACCTTTTTCTCCATTTTCTATGATTTCTACCTCAACATCAGTTAATGGTTTCCCTAACAGCGATAGAGCTATGTCCAATGCTTCTTTTGTGTTTCTGCCTTTTGAAGTAATCGTTTCCCCCATATTTTGTATTCCTCCTCTCTATTAGACTAGTGGACAATTGTAACTAGATATATCGGTACTTTCTTTGCCAATTTTCAATAAAACCATTGTTATATCATCTTTTTGAGGCAATCCTTCGGTAAAATGATTTATATCCTCAATCACTGATTGTTCGATTTCCTGAACATTTTTGGTTACTAGAGACTTTAGCAGGTTTTCCAATCGATTTACTTTATACATTTCACCATCAGTATTAACAGCCTCGATAATTCCATCTGTATAAATGAAAACCAAGTCTCCTTCAACTAGCGTGGCTTTTTCCTCTTTATATGTTTGATTGGGTAATCCACCCAGCATGATTCCTTTTACAGGAGGAATTTCAACTTTTTGTTTAACTCCTCTGATGATTTCCGGTAAAGAATGACCAGCACTCGAATAAGAAAGCGTTCCTAATATCGGATCCCAGTCTGCACAAAAAACTGTGACAAACGAGTTAAGTTTTCTTAAATCCGCATACAGTGCATTATTCATAGCCGTTAATGTTTCTCCTGGCCCTTTAGTAGATTCTGCTGCTGTACGGAATGCCCCTCTTGTCAGAATCATCAGCATTGCCGCCGGGATTCCCTTCCCCATCACGTCACCTATTACAATACGCAGCTTACCATTTGGCAGCGGATAAAAGTCAAAATAATCTCCACCGATTAATCTTGCGGGAATTGATATCCCCGACACCTCATCATTTTCCAAAGTTGGCTTTTCACCATTTAATAATGCGGTTTGAATATTTTTCGCTAAATTAATCTCTCGCTCTAATGTTTTATTTCTAGTATCGACTAAATTATGTGACTGGATCATTTCACGTTTATACACGCTCATCACCCCTCACCTAATAGAGACTTTTTAATTTCAAATACACCGATTGTTTCAAATAGATTTTTTGTATCTTCAGACATTCCTACAAAGCTTACTTTTGCATTTAAACTGCTCGCTGAATGCAGTATGGACAGTATAGCCCCGATACCTGTAGAATCTATAAAATCCAATTCTGAAAAGTCTACTTCCAATTCCGTTGCAAACTCTTTGGTTTTATTAAAAAAATCAAATGTGTCTACTGTGGAGTAGTCAAGAATACCATTCAATTTAAATACCTGCTTTGTACCATCTACAAAGCTATTCACCTTTAAAAGCATGGAATCCACTCCTATTTCAATTTAAACTGGTACATATTTTCGAATAACTTTCCTGAAATTTCCGACAACTCTACAGATTGCGCTTGCATGGATTTCATAAGATCGGATAGGGTGATCGTAATATCTGTAGCCGACACCGCACGATTGCTGGAAATAATTCTAACTTCTTCCACTCTATTTAAGATTGTTTCTATTTCTTCGGTTTTCGGTAAAGTCTTTAATTTCTCTTCCAACATCTCTAAGAAGTCATTGATTTCATAAGCATCTTCACGAGCTTTTGAGGTTAAGTCGATAGAGATTGCATAGACTTTCTCTACTGATTCATCTGCTTCTGCTTTTAAATCTAAAGAAAGGGTTTGAACTTTCTCTGCTTGTTTCGTTGTATCTTTTAAAACATGACTTAAAGTAGAAGTCATTTTATTTGCACTAGCCGATAAGTTCGCTAACTCACCTTTATCTTTTACTTCACTTTGAGTAGTGAAATCTCCAGATTCAAGCTTCTTAATTTGAGAGATAATTACTTGAATATTTTTATAGATTTTGCTAAAGAAACTTGTGGATAAGATAAACAATGCCACTAATGAAATCAAACTGAATGCAAGTAAGATTAGAGACATATTTTGCAGCGGTGCACTTAAGTGATTATAATCCAGCCCCACATAGATGACTCTTCCATCTTTAGTTGGGATAAACATTTTGTAGTACGCATGTTCACCTTGTTTATCAATATAAGCTGTCCTTTTGGGGTTCTCTGATAAACCAGCTAATATTTCTTTGTCTTTTTCTGATTCTGATTTAAATTCACCATATTCTATTTTTTTGTAAGGCTGAGTGGGGTCCTCCATTAAAGAAGGATCTGCATAGACTTGTGGACTTACTACAGCTATCTCGGCTACATCGTCATTTGACTCCAGCACCGTTTTAATCCATGTGTTCGGCCCAACTTCCTGAGTAAAATTGTATACTTCATTCGCCTCAAAATAAGGGTTAATCATGTAATCTTTATCATCATCAACATAATATCCATATTTATAGAATGTTGGCTTTTCGCTATGAGACCCAGAAGGCCCAATAGGTAGAATTACAGTGTTTTTATCTACATATGTCTGATGTGTTACTTTCAATTCATTACCATGCAGCAAATCATACATGATTTTATAGCCATCCGACTCTTCACCAAGAAATTCTTTAAAACTAAAACCAATATCACTAGGTTCGGTTGACTTTACCCCTACTATGTCGCCTTGACCTATTTCTTCAAAAAGTGTTAAACCTGCAATATCAAACTCATCTCTAAGTGCCAATAAATCTTGATTTGTTATTTCTTCTAAAGGTTTATCCCCTAAATTATCACTAATATGTTGAGCAATCAATTTGAGCTTTAAATCCAATTGGAGTTCAATTGCCTTGGAGGCTGCACGCGTTTCCTCTATGCCTTGTTCTATTGTTTGACTTACCTTGGTTGCCTCGATTGCTACACCAGAGCTAATCATTTTGCTTAAATACATATATTGAATTGCACCTGAGCAACTTAATATAATGATTAAAACTATTAGCATCCTAGTTATAAATTGCTTTTTTAGCGTACTATTTTGTTGTTTTGTTATCTTTTTCATGCTTGGTTACCCTCTGCCCAATCGGGATTTCAATTTAATCTTGTCTACTTTGCCATTTGTTAATGGAAATTCATCAGTGAATATAATCTGATCCGGAATCTTATAAGAAGCATATTTCCCTGTACAATAAGTACGGATATCCTTGGAAGTTAGCCCTTCCGCAATTATGTATGCAACTATTTGCTCGCCGTATACATCATGTGGTGCACCAACAACTGCAACACTTTTTACGCCTACAATATTGCTGAGAATTTGTTCAACTTCACCAGAAATAACCTGTTGACCGCCCTTTTTAATAACATCTTTCTTTCTGCCAACAATTTTAAAGTTTTTCTCATCTAAGAATTCTACTAAGTCCCCCATCATAAACCATCCCTTTTCAAAAGCTCCCTGTGTCAAAATAGGGTTCTTATAGTATTCCGTAAATAAACCGGCTGTTTTTACGAATAATTCGCCTTCTACTGTCTTGAACTCTACAGGATCAGCCATTCTAAAAATCAATTCTTCCGTATCCTCATTAATATAAGCATTAGCTAAAGAACCTGATTCGGAACTTCCATAATGCGATACAAACGTACAGTTCTTCAATAACGGAAAGTGACTTCTAAAATTAGTTGGAATTTTCTCTCCAATCACACAAACCAGCTCTAATCTATTTAAAACTTCCGGATTCAACCTGCTTGCAAAGTTATATAGCGATTTAAATATTGAAGGTGTTGTAGTTACTTTATTGCATTTAGCTTTTTGCATTGTGTTTATCATATTCAACAAATCGAATTCATCAGCAACAACTAATGTTGCTCCTGCCTTCAAGATAGAATTCATAGAAGCAACTCCATATTGTGTGCTTGGTGATGCATAAACAAAAACATTATCGGTAGACTCTAGGTTCATGGCTTCTAAAACTCGATTATATACGTAGTCCATTACATCATCTTTAAATACCATACCTTTGGGAGCCCCTGTGCTGCCTGAAGTAAAACATATAAAACCGCCCGAATCAGATTGTAAGTTCTTTGAACACCCGGGAAAGGTCTCAACTTCCCATTTTGTACAATTATCGGATGTAAAAACCAAAGTCTCTGTTTCTCTTCCCAGTGCCCATTTAGTAATCACTTCTGGAAAAGTGAATCCACTAAACTCATTTACAGTGAAAACAATATGGGGATCAAGAAATTCCAAAATATCTGACAAATCTTCTCGTCTTAATTGGTAACTCAAGGGTGCTACTGTGGCCTTAAGTTTATTTGCTGCTAAGAAAAGAGGTATATACTCCTTTAGGACAGGAACTATTAGAGCTATTCTTTTCCCTTCCAGGTTAAGAGGTCCTAACATGGACTCGTATCTTAAAACAGAATTCCTCAATTCACCTGCTGTATAGGTACCTTCTAGATTGCATAATGACAAAACATCTTTATCTAGCATCGCTAAGTTTCTATCATACAAATTCATTAGAAACACCCTTTTTCACGATTTCGTATAATCCACCGACTGTACCCATTTTGTCTGCTTTTTCAATAAATAAGCTAAAAGGAATATGATAATGGTCTGCTAAACTTGTTGCCAGGTTCACCATTTGCAGCGAATCTACATCCAGCTCATCTCTAAGAATTGTAGTGTCAATAACTTGTACAGGCTCCATTCCAATCAAGAAAAACATTGTCTCGCAAAATACTTTAAACTCCATTTATATCTTCCCCCCTAAACCATTCAGATGCTCGAAGCCGTATCTCTCTTAGCTTAAAATTACAGCAATGCCCCTCTTCTTCATAAGTAATGAATCGTTTTTCTGGGGCGAACCTTTTATATAATTCGATTAACTCAGCTTCATTCACAAATAGGTCTTTACCACCGTGAAACATTAAAATATTGCCGATTTCCTCTACATTATCAAACACAGGCAAGCAACCTTTATCAAAGTCGACCAACATATTACTCATTCGTTCTCTAAAATAATCCGGCAGCCTAATATTAGAGATAAATTTTGGCGGTGGACTAACAACTGCAGTTTTTGATACTAGCGAACTCCTACTAGCTTCAATTGCCCAACAGCCTCCTGAACTTGTACCAAAGAGATTTATAGGCAAGCCTGGAAAATTAGCCGATGCAAAATCTATTATCCCCTTTGTGAACTGGTCCCAAGACTCTATATCAGCTTTATGTCCATGGATAAGCAATGTTTCACCTTGTCCCGCTCCATCGAAACTAATTACTGCAAATCCCTCTCTTGCAAAGTCCTTTTCGTAAAGGTAGAATTCCTCTTTTGTAGAGTCCGTTGGAATTACAAGGATTACTACCCCCGAAAGCTTTCCTTTTGGAACACGTACACGTCCACCATAATTTTTATCCCTAATAGTTATTGTATAGTGTGAAATCTTATCTTCTGAAATACTGTCAGCAAGCCTAAACTGTTCCATGCATAATTTATACCATTTAGTTCTGCTGCCACTCGGTTCAGGAAATACCCATTGAACAAGATTATAATAGATCCCTGCTTTGCGATAATGAAATTCTGCGGTACGCAGGTCGGACGATTCTCTAAGTCGCGTTGCTAGATTCAAGTGCTCTAATGCCCGATTAGATAAAGCTTCGATCCACCCATTCAAGGTAATCATCTTGGACTTACTGTTAAGTATAAAGTCATCATCTATCCCATGAACCATCCACCGATGCCAAAAGCCATTATCCATAACGCTGGCAAAAATTGTTTTTTCTATAATTACATCTGTAGTCATTTTACGATGTTGATTTTTTGTATTTTCCATTTTCTTCACCTTCAATATCATCAAAAACTAGAACTACTGTAGTACCAGTCGATGCAGTTTTTAGTAGTACACGAGTCGTTAGCTTCAATATTAATGTAAATCCTTTTCCTAATGACTTCTTAGTTGAATAGCCTTCCAATAATACCGTATAGGGTAATATCTTTATAGGAATTCCTGATCCTGCATCTTCAATCAAAATGTTTAGAGAATTATCATTCTTCGAAATTAAAATTTTTCCATCTTTAGCATGTTTCAATACATTAGTAATAGCCTCTGAGATTAACAAGGTACAACTAGCTACCATACTAGAAGGAATACCTTCTTCAACCAGCTTTTCTTTAGCTCTATTCCTTACTACTGGAATATCAGCTTTTACTGAAAACGTTGCATTGAAAATAATTCCATCACTCTTATAAGCTAATAAATCTTCATCCTTTACCAACAAGAACTTTCTATTGCTCGCTGCATGGATTACATCTCTATAGATTTCCCACTCTTTGTCTTCAAAAACTGTTTCCTTTTTTTCAATAGCTTTTTTATTAAAATATATATTTTCATAAGACTTAACCTGTTCAAATATTTCTAATAGATGCTTGTGGTAGTTGGACTCCAAATTCATGCTTCTTATTTTGAAGTAAACATCTTCACCTTTTTCAATCCAAGAAACGAGGCAATCCGCGAGAAATAATAGATAGTCCTCCTGTTTTTTAAAATCTAATTTCGTTAGATCTTTATTCAAAGTATTTGTAATTAGTTTACCGTTATCACAGCCCTCTACATCCAATAGCTGACCTAACCGATTAGCAATCCAACCAACCACAGATATTCTTTGATGTTGATCCAGGGAGTCTATAGTTAGAGGAATTGAGGGTACACTATTATTTTCTTGTTTTTCTTTACCCCCTATTAATCTACTAAATAGTGGATTCATTTAACCGTCCACTCCTTAATTCAAAGTACCCCCAAAGGTGGTGTAATAGTTACTTCTTCAACTACAGCTCCGTCAGGCTGACATAAGATTGCGGCAATGTGGAGTGCAATAGTTTCTTGTGGAATCATTTTCGTTCTATCCGGGTGATTGTCAATATGATCCCAAAATGGCGTATTTGTAGAGCCAGGAAGTATGGATGTTACATATACTCCTTGCTTTCTCAACTCTAATTGCATTACTTTCGTTAATCCAAGAAGACCAAATTTTGATGCAGAATAGCCAGAATTTCCTTCAAGAGCTGTATTTCCTGCAATTGAATTAATATTAATAATTTGTCCGCGCTTATTTTCAACCATATGCTTAGCGAAATGTCTTGAAGTTAAAAAGGTTCCTCTTAAATTAACAGAAATCATTCGATCAAACTCTTCTGTTCCCGTATCTAAAAAGGAATCAAATGAACCATATCCAGCAGAGTTGATCAGTGCATCAATTTTTCCTAGTTTTGTTATTCCTAGATTAAGAAACTCAATAATAGAATTCTCTTTTTCGACATCTAGATGTAGATATACAATCTTGCCGGAATCGTTAGTCAGTAAAGCTGTTAGCTCTCGTAATTCAGTTTCGCTTCTTGCACCTATCAGTAAATTCGCACCAAGAGAAGCTAGCAACTCTGCTGCCGCTCTGCCAATGCCCTTCGTAGCACCAGTAATTGCAATGTTTTTTCCCTTCAGACTTTTCGAATTAAATACCATATTCATCCTCACCCAAGTATTCAAAATAGTTTTTTTCCGTTTCCCATATACCGACTTTATGCAAGTTTGGGATATGCGCTTTTAATAAGTTATAAAACACCATTGCCACAACTTCAGAAGTAGGATTTAATTCTTTAAATTCCTCGGTATCTAAATTAAGATTCATATGGTCGAACTTCTCCATAATTTCAAGCTCTACAATTTCATCAAGCTCTGCTAGATTCATAATCATGCCAGTTTCTTTAGAAGGTGTTCCTTTTACTTGAACATCTACGTAATAGTTGTGACCATGGCCATTTGGATTATTGCACTTTCCAAATATTTTAAGATTTTCTTCATCCGTTAAATGGATACTATGAAGTCTATGAGCAGCACACAAATGGTACTGTCTAGTCAAATAAGTCATATTATTAATCTTCCTTTCAGCACTTAAATAATGATTTTCATGCAGACGCAATTGGTACAGCTCACATCCCTCGAATTTATTCTCAAGAGATTCCCAGATATAGTTCACTATATTCTCTGTTGTCGGTATATTTTGAATAAAGTTGGGATGTTCTCTATCTAAGAACTTTCCATCAAGTTCGATTGTCAAAAAGTCATTCACAATTCGTTTAATATCCGTTGTGTTTACAACAATTCCCGATTTAATGTCTAATTTTCCTCTCACCATAACTTCAAGCTTGTAGTCATGACCATGGCCATTTGGTTTATTGCATTTTCCAAATACAGCTTGGTTACGTTCTTTACTCCAAGTTGGATTGTTATATGTATGAGTGGCTGAAAAGTCTACTCTCCTTGACAAATAAAGCATTTGAACTCCCTCCTTTTTCTAGTTTCTTGAAATTGATCTTTCGAATTCTTCACATAAAGATACCTGTTCTGCAAATAATCCCTTTTTGATTGTTGTTACAGTTTTTGTTC
>Ga0182745_1005141_pt1 | contig 10745 bp, 8 predicted proteins | sample eDN3rd30CKraftBY_FD_128523 | JGI IMG/M metagenome (GOLD analysis project Ga0182745, IMG submission 128523) | Enriched backyard soil microbial communities from Emeryville, California, USA - eDNA 3rd pass 30_C Kraft BY (version 2) (version 2) | ecosystem: Environmental > Terrestrial > Soil >... | reverse complement strand
GTAGGTGACCGCGTGGCTGTCAGCGCCCAGGACCAGCGCGCCGGGCAGCACATGTCCGCGTTCGACCATCAACTGGTGGCCGATGCCATCGCCGACATCGTAGAGGCGAATGCCGTGTTCCCGGGAAAATGCGCGAAGCTCCTTGTGCAGTTCGGCGGTCTTGACCGATGGCGCGGGCGCGTAGTGGTCCAATGCAAACACCACCTTGTCGGGGTTGTGCACCTTTGCCGCGCCGATCTGGCGAAAGTAATCCAGCGCCATCGGCGCCGAGCCGTCGGTGCCGAGAACGCCATCCACCCGGCATACCGCGATCTCGCCGGCGCTTTTCCGGGAGCCGGATTTCATGGAGAGGATTTTTTCAGCCACTGTTTGAGCCACTGTCTGAGACACGATGTGCTTCCTTTGCCGGTATATGCAAACAATTACTCGATTACTCAATTACTCGAGGGAAGCGCAAAACCTTTGGATCCGCGCGCACGCCTGTTCCAGCCTTGCCTCGGACGCCGCATAGGAAACCCGGAAATGCCCGCCCAATCCGAACGCGGCGCCGAAGACAGTTCCGACGCCTTCCTGTTCAAGCAAGGCGGTGACGACGTCTTCGTCGGTGTCGAGCACGGCGCCGGCCGGGGTACGCTTGCCGATCAGTTGCGCGCATGACGCAAATATATAGAAGGCACCGGAAGGCGTATGGCATTGAATGCCTGGCGCCTGGTTCAGCATCTTGACGACCAGATCGCGGCGCGCCTGGAAAACCCGCCTGGACCGCGCAATGAAGTCTTGCGGCCCTTCCAGCGCGGCGGTCGCCGCCCACTGCGAAATCGAGCATGCGCCGGAAGTGAAATGCCCCTGGATCTTGGTCATTGCCTGGATCAGCGGCAGCGGTCCGGCCGCGTAGCCGATCCGCCATCCCGTCATCGCATACGCCTTGGATACGCCGTTCATCGTCAGCGTCCGCTCATACAGCGCGGGCTCGACCTGGGCGGTCGAGGTGAATTCGAAATCGTCGTAGACCAGATGCTCATAGATATCGTCCGCCAGAATCCATACCTGAGGATGGCGCACCAGTACCTCGGTCAGCGCCTTGATCTCGGCGCGCGAATACGCGGCGCCGGACGGATTGCTGGGCGAGTTGAAAATGAACCATTTGGTGCGCGGGGTAATCGCCGCCTCCAGCGCCTCGGGCGTGATCTTGAATGCGTTCTCCGAGCTGGCCGAGACAAATACCGGCTGCGCGCCGAACAGCGTGACCAATTCCGGATACGAGACCCAGTAAGGCGCCGGAATGATGACTTCGTCTCCCGGGTTCAGCGTCGCCAGCAGCGCGTTGGCGATGACTTGCTTTCCGCCGGAACACACGATGGTTTGCGCCACCCGGTAATCCAGCTGGTTTTCCCGCTTGAATTTGCCCACGACCGCTTCGCGCAGGGGCATGATGCCGGCGGTCGGGGGATATCTGGTCTCGCCGCGCGCGATCGCTGCGCAAGCCGCGGCCTTGATATGCTCGGGCGTGTCGAAATCCGGCTGTCCCTGGGTCAAGGCGATGATGTCCCTGCCCTGGGCTTTCAGTTCTGCGCCTTTCTGCGTCAGGCCACCAGTGGCGGAAGGCTTGATCCGTGAGAGGCTGTCTGCGATAAATGCCATGATCGTCCCTATGGGTGTGGTCTCAATTCGTAGGGGCGGGTTTCATACCCGCCCTGGATGCGCAGGAAAGTCCATTGAAAATCCTCTAGAGACCTGCGCATCCCCGTTCTTTCAACGCCACGTCGACCCAGCCGCGATCGACGCTCCCACTCCTGATTTCCGCCAGCACCCGCTCTTCGCGCCTGCGGGTGGCGAGCACGCCTTCGTAAACGGCGGCGGCTGCTTCAAAGGGAATGCACAGCACGCCATCCTCGTCGCCGAGCATGAGGTCGCCAGGCTCGATCACCATGCCCTGGATCGCGATCGCGCCATTGATTTCCCCCGGCCCATCCTTGTATGGCCCGCGATGGGTCACGCCCGCCGCATATACCGGCAAGGCGTCCGCCCTGATGGCGGCGATGTCGCGTACCGCGCCATGGATGACGATGCCCGCCACGCCGCGCAGTTTTGCGTATGCGAGCATCAGCTCGCCGATGATCGCATTCGTCATATCGCCGCCGGCATCGACGACGATGACGTCGCCCGGTTCGGCCATATTCAGCGCCTTGTGGACCAGCAGGTTGTCGCCCGGCCTGACCTTCACCGTCAGCGCCGGACCCACGAGCCCACCGCCGGCATGGAGCGGGCGCAGCGACACGCCGGCATGAAACATGCGCGCCATGTTGTCGCTCGCATGGGCGACGGCGACATCGCGATACTGTTCGATGACTGCTGCATCCACCTTGCGTTGGCGCCGATGGATCTGGAATCCGCACTGCATGCTCTGCTCCTCTTGTTTTTGCATGTACCGCTAAAACCATCGAGCGCCGGGGCGATCGATGACTGGATCAGTTGGAGTATGGCGAAGCGCGCAATAGAAAAAAAGCGATTTTATTCGATAAAAATACATGAATTTTTTTCTTGCGGCTCTATGCTTTCCTCCCATGCTTTCCTCATGCCTTGGTTCTATTCGAGGAGCGTGCTTTCCCCGGCTTGGGCTTGGTCAGGACAGGCTTGGAGAAGTCGCAATGCTGCTGCGCCATCAAGGCCACCTTGCGCGCGAACGCGGTGGGACCATCGTTCCTGAAGACGGCGTGGTACCTGACCCTGGGCAGCGGGTCGGTGCTGTGCAGCAGGCGCAGCTGCCCCTGCTCGACCAGATCGGAGAAGTATTCCGAAGGCAGAAAACTGATGCCAAAACCCGCCATCGTCAGCGTGCTCAGGGAAATCAGGCTGTTACCCGCATACATGCGCTGGATCGCGACCCCGCATTCCCGGAACCAGCGCTCGTATCCGACGTCCACACCGGAACGCTCGATTTGCATCAGAATGGGGAAAGCGGCGATTTCGGCCAGGGCCATTCTCTTCTTCGGAACGCCAAGATTGGGGCTGCACATCCAGGATAGGGAAAGCTCCTTCAGGGGGAGCGCGCTGAAGTTCGAATCGTTGAACACCGGCGGCACCATGATCAGGTCCAGCTTGCCTTGGGCCAGCCGGTCGCACAAATCGATGCTCAAGTCGATTTCCGGCTGCAGATCGACCGCCGGGTAAGCGCTTCTGAATGCTTGCACGAACTTCGGCAGCCAGGACAGCGCGGTGAGTTCGGTAACGCCGATCCGGAACCGCTTCACGGTGATCGATTCGCACGCCGCGGACGCAAGCAGGCGCTCGCGCAATTGCAGGATTTCCTCGCCGAGAACCAGGATTTCCATTCCCTTTTCGGTCAGCCGCGCCGTGCGCAGGTTGCGATCGAACAAAGGGACTTTCAACAGCTGTTCCAGCTCGCCGACTCTTTTGGAGATGGCGGATTGGGTGGTATGCAGTTTGTTGGCGGCCGCCGCGAAAGAGCCCAGACGGGCGATCCAATACACCGCTTCGAGTTGCTTGAACGTCAGCATTGTCTTCCTCCAAGATGCCTCGATCGCCTCGCCCCCTCGAACCGGAGACGGACGCAAAAATTTTTCAGGCAAGCCGCATCATAGTCCGCCTGCGCCGCCACTGGGGATTGCAGCAACGCGTACGGTATTTCAACGAGGAGGAAAGGCATTCCGCCGGGCGTCTCCGGCAAGGAGCCGCCCGGCGAAGTCACTGCTGTGGCAATCAGCCCGTCGGCAGATTCTGGAACAAGCCATCCGCCAGATTTTCGACGTAGCTGATGGCATTGTCCATCTTCACCACGTCGGCATATTTCGCGTTCATATCGCAAAGATTGATCGCATGGCTAGCTTCACAGCGATCGAAGCAGCCTTCCTCAACCACCGCGCAGCGCAGGTTATAGCTAAAGGCGTCGAGCACCGCTGCGCGCACGCAGCCGCTGGTCGTGCCTCCGCATACCAGCAGCGAGTCGACTTTCAGTTCCAGCATGTGCGCAATCGCCGTGGTACCGAAGAACATGCTCGGGCGCTGCTTCCAGATCACGAACTCATTCGCAAGCGGTGCGATCTCGGTGGGGATTTCCAATCCCTTGCGGTTGGGGCTGCGCTGGGTCACCTGTTCCGAGTTGCGGCTGTTTTTCCATTTCCATCCGCCCGAATCCCAGTTGTCCGGCCGTCTCTGGATATTGGAATAGAACACCGGAATCTGCTTTTTGCGGGCCACGGCCAGCAGACGGGCGATCTGATGCACGGCCGCCCACCCCTCCTCGCCGGACGAATTGCGCCACTTCTTGATCGACTCCAGAATCGGCGCCGGCTCCTCCCCGACAAAGTCGTAATTGACGTCGATGATCACCAGCGCCGGGCGCTCGCCGTAGCCGCCGTGCTTGCCATAACCGGAGGCGGCGAATACCGCCTTGTCCCGCTCCGTCAGGAATTTATCCCATATTTCAGCCATGTTTCTTACCCTCACCTTCAATAAACGTCGAAAAAATTAGTCCACCGTGATGCCGACTTCCTTGACGATCTTTCCCCAGCGGGCATAATCGGCGTCGATCACAGCCCCGAACTCCTTGCTCGTCAACGGCGTCACATCAAAGTCGAGCTTTGCCAGCCTGCTCTTCAGATCGCTATCCTCGAGCGCCTCTCCGAGCGCCTTTTCCAGTTTCTGGACAATCTCGGGCGGGGTGCCGGCACGCGCAAGAATTCCATACCAGTTGGATATTTCAAAGCCAGGCACAACCGTGCTCATCGGCGGGATGTTCGGAAGCGGGTATTCCGTGGAAGTTTTGCCAAACGCAATCCCTTTCAGCTTCCCGGATTCCACCAGGCCGCGCACTTCCGAGAAGTTTGCAAACATCATATCCACGCGTCCAGCCAGCAGATCCTGCAGGGCCGGACTGCCCCCCTTGTAGGGAACGTGCATGAGGTTGGTATCGGTCGCGCGCGAAAAAAGCACGCCGGCCAAATGCTGGGAACTGCCAATGCCCGCCGAAACATACGTCAGCTTGCCTGGCTGAGCCTTGGCGAGACCGATCAAGCCATTGATGTCGTTGGCTGGCAGGTCGGCGCGTACCACCAGGAGGTTGGCGAGAGACGCGGCCATGCGCACCGGCTGCAGATCGGTACGCGGGTTGAAACCCATGTTGGCGTATAGGTGAGGATTGATCGTGAGTATCCCCATGTTGGCCAGCAGCAGGGAATAGCCGGCAGGCTCGGAGCGGGCGACGGCGCGGGCCCCGAGCGAGCCATTCGCGCCCGCGACGTTCTCGACGATGACCGTTTGACCCAGGCGCGCCGACAATTTTTGCGCCACGATACGCCCCAAGGTGTCGGTGGAACCGCCTGGCGTGTAAGGAACGACCAGCTGGATCGCCTTGCTCGGCCATTTATCCGCTTGCGCTTGCGCCGGCGCTGCCGCCAGCATGATACCCAGTGATAGCCCTGCACAAAGAAATGCTTTCATGATGTCTCCTGCTCTTAAAGGATTGATACATATCGCTGGACGGGATCTGCGTCCCTTTGCTATTGGTCCTGCTGCGAGCGCGAAACAATTCGCACTGAAAGGTCCGCCACCGATGCAATCGTCGCCTCCAGCTGATCGCCCGGCTCCACCGGCCCCACGCCTTCCGGTGTGCCGTGGAAAATCAGGTCGCCCGGAAGCAGCGTGATGAACTTCGAGAGGTAGGCGATGGTTTCGTCGATCTGCCAGATTTGATTCGCCAGATCGCTTTGCTGCACGATTTCGCCGTTCTTTTTCAACGCGATCCGGCCCTCTCTCGGATGGCCCATCTCCGAGGCGCGGCGCACAGCCGAGCAAGGCGCGGAATTGTCGAACCCCTTGCCCATGTCCCAGGGTTGTACGTTCTTCTTTGCGATCGACTGCAGGTCGCGGCGTGTCATATCGAGCCCGGTCGCGTAGCCGAACACATGGTCCAGCGCGTTTGCCACGGAAACGTCTTCCGCGCGGCGGCCGATGACGGAAACCAGTTCGACTTCGTATTGAAAATCCGTGGTGCCGCGTGCGTAGGGAACCGCGGCGCCATCCTGCACGAGCGCGTCAGCCGGCTTGGTAAAAAAGAAAGGCTCGCTCTTGTCGGGGTCGATCCCCATCTCCCTGGCGTGGTCGGCATAGTTCCGCCCCAGGCAGAAAATTCTTCTTACGGGGATTAGTTGGTCCGACCCGAATATCGGCAAGGCTGGTTGAGCAATTGGAGGAAATACATAATTCATGGCGCTTTTCACCCGAGGTGGTTTTTGTAGATGACTGCAATCGCTTACTCTCGCTTACTCTCGCCTACTGGAACCGCTATGCAAGAGTCGAGAATGACGGCCCACGCACTCATCGCCTCACTTTCACGGAAAGCCGGACACCGCACTGCGTGTTCCGATGCTGGCCTCTCCCATGAAGTGTGGCGTTAGTATGGGTCGGCTCTAATCGGAAAAAAAGCGACTTAAATCGATAGAAATACATGAATTATTTTCTGCATCTTTTCCTGTTGCGGGCCGCTCGCCGCGTTGCCGCAAGCGCGGTGCGGAGCGCATTGTTTTCTTCGCCAGCTGCACTCATGCCCCTGGCAAATTGCTTTATGATGGCCCAATGCTCCACTACTCAAAAAAGGGAAAACAACAATGGCGGAAACAGGCAAGAGCGGCGACCGGGTCGCGGTGCTGGTGGATTGCGACAATACCTCTCCGGAGATTCTCGAATATGCGTTGCGCGTGATTGCGCAATACGGGCGCGTGGTGGTGCGGCGCGGGTATGGCAACCATTCGACGCTGGCGAACAAATGGCAGGAAGCCCTGGTGCGGCTGGCATTCACGCCGTGCCTGCAGTACCAGTACGCATCCGGAAAAAATACTTCCGACATCGCCCTGGCCCTGGATGCGCTGGAAAACCTGTTCGACAATAGCGCCGATACGTATTGCCTGGTGACCAGCGATTCCGATTTTGCCTATCTGTGCCGCAAGCTGCGCGAACGCGGCGCCACGGTATGCATCGTCGGCGAAGAGAAAACCCCGGATGCCTTGCGCAACGCCAGCGACCAGTTCTTTGAATACGTTCCGCCGGAATCCGATAGCGTCAAAGCCGATGCGGGCAAGACCCAGAAGCTGCGCCGTTCCAAGGCCCTGCGCGCCGCCGTGACCCTGCTCGCCGCCGATACCTCGGAAGGCTGGGTGGGCCTGGGCGAGCTCGGGCAATACATGCGCCGCACCGACCCGGGCTTTACGCCGCAGAAGTATGGCCATTCGGGCTTGCTGGAGATGATCAGCACCTATTCCGATCTGGAGATACGCAGGGATGGCGGCGGCCACTGGGTCCAGCCTCGGAGCTCGTCCGCTGCAATCAAGGAGCCGGCTCGGGAAGAGACCACCGAAGTCGTGAAGGAAATCACCAAGGAAACCATCAAGGAAATCAAAGAGCCAAGCAAGGACGCAGGCAAGGCCACAACCAGGGGCGGCCGCCGCGGCGGCGCCAAGACCGCCGTCAAGGACAGTCCGAAGTAAGTGCGCTCGCGGTAGTTCTACCCCCGCACCCATTCCCCAGGGCAATCATGCGGACAGGAAACTCCACGGATTTCCTGTCCCGGCATGAAACAGGGGTATAGTCGGCGTAGACCGTCGCCGCATGATGTACATCAATTCTTGTTCGCCTAAGTCTGCCAATCATCATGCAAGAGCCCTCTCATCAAGAGACAGTCTCCGTAGACCAAGGCCAGGCATGATATGAGTTCGCGCACCGACAATCCCGACAAAGCCCTGATCCCCGATCTGGAACCGCAGTCCGAGCTTGGGCATGCGCGCGCTTCCTTGAATATCCGCGCCGAACACCTGGCTGCTGGCCTGCGCCTGCAGGAGTTCGAGATTCTCGATTGCATCGCCAGCGACGCCGCCTGTTTCGTGTATCTCGCCTACGATCATGCGATCAAGCGGCATGTCAGCTTGAAGGAATATTTCCCAGCCAGGATCGCCAAGCGCAGCGGGGTATTCGAGATGGTGCCGGCCTCGCTCGAGTTCGCCCCGGCGCTGGCCAATGGCCTGCAAGGCTTCGTCCATGCCACGCGCAAGCTGGCGCAGTGCGATTCCCCCTATCTGGTGAAAGTGCATCGCTATTGGGAAGCCAATGGCAGCGCTTATCTGGTCATGCCCTACCATGCCGCGCCGACCTTGGAAGAAGCCTACCAGCAGCACAAGATTCCCGCCGACCAGGCCTGGCTACAGGAGTTCCTGGGCAAGATGATGGATGCGCTGCAGGCGGTGCACGACGCGCACAGCCTGCACCGGCACGTGGCCCCCGACAACATCCTGCTGCGCGCCGATGGCCAGCCCTTGCTGGGCGGCTTTGGCAATGCCCATCATGCGGGCGGCGGGCCCATGCACGCCACGCCGCATTCCGGCAGCAATGCCTACACCCCGATCGAGCAGCACGAGGAGATCCAGGGTTTGCCGCAAGGCCCCTGGAGCGATATCTACTCCCTCGGCGGCGTCGTGTATTTCCTGATCACGGGTACAGCGCCGCCTGCCGCGATCAACCGCATCGTCCAGGACCAGATGCCCTCGGCGCGCAGCCTGGGGAAAGGGCTGTACTCGGAGGATTTCCTGGCGGTGGTCGACCGCATGCTGGTGGTCAGGCCGGGGCAAAGAATCCCTTCGGTCGCCGAATTGCGCCAGATATTGCAGGCGGGCGAGCGGCGCCAGCCACCCTTGCACCTGCATCCCGAGCAGCCAGTGCCGTTGATGGCGCACGAAAGACCCAGCCTGCCGCTGCAGCGTGCCAGAAATTTCGAGTGGACGTTCTTCGTTGTGCTGTTGACCGTGATCGTCGGGATAGCGCTGTACTGGCAAGCCACCAACCAGAATAGCGAGTGGTCGGGCGCCAGCCAGGTTGCTGGCCCCGCGCCGCCGACCGCACCCGGGACGCAACCGGGTGACGCCGGCCCAGCACCGCTTGAAATGCCCGGGCCTGAGCCTGTCCCACCCTCCGAGTCCGCATCGGGAAGCAGCAAGCGGAGCGCTCCGGTCGCAGCGGAAAGCGCGCCCACCTCCAGCGCAGGCGACAGGCTGGCCGAACTGCCGGCGCCACCGGATGGAGGATCGGGATCGGGACCGGGAGCGGGATCGAATCAGCCTGCCTTACCCTCTTCGGTGCAGGCGGCCGCCCAAACGCCGACAGCGCCGTCCAGTCCCGCGCCCGAAGAGCTGGGCGCCAACCCGGGCGAGATCGGCACAAGCGCGGCGGCGTCCGCCAGCCCCGCTACCGTGGCGCCGGCCCTCCCCCCGCCGGATGCAAGCCCGCCGGCCACGGCGTCCAGCGCCACACCTCCTGCCGCGGACGCGGCACCCGTTCCAGGCCCGCAGGCGCCGGCCGCGCCTGCGGCCAGTGCGCAAGCCACGACCGTTCGGCCCGCCAGGCCAGTGACGCCAGCAAGAACAGCCGCGGCCCCGGCGGTACCGGCCGGAGCCAGCGCGCAAAACGGTCCGGCCATCGCCGCCGACGACAAGCAGCTGATCCAGTTGCCGGGCCAGAGGATGCGCGGCAATTTTACGATCGACCCCAAGACCGGACTGGTGTCAGGGCAAGGCGTGATCGAATGGGACAATGGCGACCGCTTCGAAGGCAGCCTGGTGAATGGCGTGCGCGAGGGCACGGGCACCTTCGTATGGGCCAATGGCAACCGCTATCACGGTCAATTCGCCAACGGTCTGCCGCATGGGCAAGGCTTTACCCGTTATCGCAGCGGCGACCACCACGAGGGCAGTTACAACGCCGGCCGCCTGGAAGGCCAGGGACGCTATACCTGGGCCGACGGCAGCTATTGGGAAGGGAGTTTTGCCGACAATCAGCGCAGCGGACAAGGCCGGCTGAACGCACCGGCGGGAATACCGAGCGCAGCCGCCGGCGCGCTGGAAAATGGCGTCGGCGCGGGGGCGGCGCCACCGTAAGCGCAGCCGCCCCGCCCCGCTCAACCCAATATTTCTTCGATGAAGGGCAAGGCTTGCTGGGCGGCGCGTTCGCCAGCGATGATCGCGGCTTCGGCGCGATGGAAATCCAGGGCGGCGATATCCGACAGGCGCGGGCGGATGATGATGTCGGCAGGCTCTCCCGCCAGCCGGCTATTGGTGATGCGCACCTGCATGATGTTCAGGCTGATCGAGAGCACGTCGAGCATCGAAGGAATTTCCACCACCCCGGCCACCACATCCTCGCGCTTGAGCAAGGCTGGCGTGAAGCGCGAAAACAAGGTGTGCAGGAAACCCTTGGTGCCCGGCGGCGGCAAGGACTGCGGCACCTTGGGAGTCTTGGAAAAGCGGGTATGGCGGCCCACCAGGCCCCAGTTCAAGTCCACCGCGATGACGATATCCGCGCCCATGGCGCGGCACAGCGAGATCGGCACCGGATTGACCAGGCCGCCATCGATCAGGATACGGCCATCGTGCACCGTCGGCGTAAACAGACCCGGCAAAGCGATCGATGCGCGCACCGTATCGATCACCGAGCCTTCGCGCAGCCAGATCTCGCGTCCGCTGCCCAACTCGGTCGCGACGCAGCCGAATTCCTTGGGCAAGGCGGCAATGCCCTGGTCGTCGTAATGCTTGCGGAAAAAATCGACCAGCTTGCCGCCCTCGATCAAGCCGCCGCCCATGTGCAGGTCCAGCAAACCCAGGACCGCCTGCCAGGTCAATTGTTTCACCCACGGTTCGAGACGCTCGAGCTGGCCGGCGGCATAGGCCGCGCCGACCACGGCGCCG
>Ga0182745_1005140_pt1 | contig 10748 bp, 9 predicted proteins | sample eDN3rd30CKraftBY_FD_128523 | JGI IMG/M metagenome (GOLD analysis project Ga0182745, IMG submission 128523) | Enriched backyard soil microbial communities from Emeryville, California, USA - eDNA 3rd pass 30_C Kraft BY (version 2) (version 2) | ecosystem: Environmental > Terrestrial > Soil >... | reverse complement strand
GCGGCATCTCGGCGCGGCGTGTGCCAGTAACACTGGGCAGCAAGATCTGGCCTATCGCCTGCGATTGCGCCACCGTGCGAGTAAACCAGCCAATCGTATCCAGCGAATCGCACAGCACCTGCATTCCGCCGCGATGCACTCGGCCAAATGTCGGTTTAAAACCGACGACCCCGCAGAACGCTGCGGGTCGGATCATCGAGCCGCCGGTCTGCGTCCCCAGCGCCAGTTCGACAATGCCCGCGGCAACCGCCGCCGCAGAGCCGCTGGAAGATCCGCCCGGCGTGTGATCGAGACGATGTGGATTGCGTGTCGGTCCCGGTGTGGCGAATGCGAACTCGGCGGTAACGGTTTTTCCTATCGGCACGGCGCCGGCCGCACGCAACTGCGCCACGCAGACAGCGTCGAATCGTCTCTTGTCGTCGGGCAACACCTGACTGCCGGCGCGCGTCGGCATACCCGCCACATCTATGACGTCTTTGACGCCGAACGCCAAACCCGCCAACGGCCCATCTCGCTGCACGCTGGCGCCCAAGTCGGCGTCATGTGGCGTGCGCCATGCAAACGCCTGCAGATCCGCGTCCACGCGATGCATTGTGCGCAACGCGTTCTCAAGGCGCTGTGTGGGTTCGACATGAGGCTCGAGAAACGGGTAGGTCATGTGGCGTATCGGGTATGAATCTGCGGGTTGGGACGATTGTGCTGCGACGGTCTGAGCGACCACCGCAGTCGCACGGTTATTGGATCGTGATGCCCTTATCGCGGATCAGCGCGCCCCAGCGTTCCGATTCGCTGGCAATGAATGTTTTGAACGCCTGCGGCGAGCCGCCGGCGACTTCCGCGCCCTGTGCCTCGACGATTTTGCGATAGGCAGGATCGTTCAAGACCTCGTTGATATTGGCGTTCAGCTTGTCGATGATCGCCTGTGCTGTGCCAGCCGGCGCGATCACACCGAACCAGTTCGACGCGACCATGTTGTCGATCCCCAGTTCCTTGAATGTCGGCACATCCGGCAACGCCTGCAGACGCGTGTCCGCGGAGATGGCCAACAAGCGCAAACGCGGATTGTCGCCCTGCGTATACGGCAAAAACAGGCTCGCAAGTTCCAGATAAAAATCGACGTTGCCGGCCATCAGATCATTGGCGGCGGGCGCGCCGCCGCGATACGGAATGTGCGTCGCCGCAAAACCCGCATTGTCCTGAAACAGCTCTGTGATCAGCTGCGATGCGCCGCCCGCACCGGTGGACGCAAAGTTGAGTTTTTTCGGATCGCTCTTGCCCGCAGCGACCAACGCATCGACATCCCGATACGGAGATTGCTGATTGACACCCAGGACCATGGCGCCGCGCTCGATGAGCACAATCGGCGCCAGTCCGTTTTCCGGATCGAAGCCCAGGTTGCTGCCATACAGGGTTTTATTCACCGACAACGGTGCGAAGTTGCCCAGGCCGATCGTATAGCCGTCAGGGTTCGCACGCGCGATCTGCGCGGTGCCGATGTTGCCGCTTGCGCCGGGTTTGTTTTCGACGACGACCGTGGTGTTCAGACGCTCGCCCAGCGCCTGCGCCAACTGCCGCGAACGCGTATCGGAGCTGCCGCCGGCCGCGTAAGGCACGATAAAGGTGATGGGCTTGGACGGGTAGACGTCTTCGGCGTGAGCCGGTGCGGCGACCAAAAATGCCATCGCACTGGCGAGAACGAGTTTGCTGAAAAGCGGCGATTTCTGCACGGACTTCCCCTTGATCAGTGGTTATTGAGCGCTGGATCAGCGGCGACGGCTATTCTAAAAACGCCTGTTTTTTAAGTCTAATGTTATAAATCTTCGTTATTAATTCCTTGAAAGAAACAATCGTGCTGGACCATCGCTTGCTGGAAGCGTTCGTCGTCGTTGCCGAAGAACTGCACTTTGGCCGCGCCGCCAAGCGTCTTCACCTGAGCCAGCCGCCGCTCAGCAAATCCATACAAAAGCTGGAAACACAGTTGGGGGTCAAGCTGTTCACGCGCTCCACGCGATCCGTGGCGCTGACATCGGCGGGCACCGAACTCCTGTGGCGCATCCGACGCCTGCAAGAAGACTCCGTCGCGATGGAGCTCGCGGTACGCCAGGCCGCGCGCGGTGAAATCGGCAGGCTCACGATCGGGCTGACGCCGAGCGCGTCGTACTCGAACATCCCCGATATCCTGTACGAATTTCGTCGTCGCTATCCCACGGTGTTTCTGGAATTGCGAGAAATGAACTCCAGCGAAATGCCCGACGCGCTATACCAGCGCAAGCTCGATCTGGCGTTGATCCGTCCGCCCTTTGCCGATCCGGATCTGTCGCCCTGTCTGCTATACGATGAACCGATGATGGTCGCCATGCGCAGCGATCATCCGCTGGCGACCCGGCGTACGCTCACTATCAAGCAAGTGCTCGATCACGATCTGATCGGCTATTCGCGCCACCACTCACGCTATTTCAGCCAGATCCTGCAATTGATGATCGGCGCGCAGGCCAAGCCCGCGCGCATCGTCATGGAAAGCATGATTCCGACGATCCTGACACTGGTCGCGGCCGGCTTTGGAATCGCGGTCGTGCCGGCATCGCTCGCTCAGGCGCGCGGCGATACCTTGGCCTATATCAGCCTCAGGGGGACGGGCGTTCTGCGGGCGGAACTATTCGTGGCGAAACAGCCGCTTAACGACAATCCCGCGGTCAACCGATTCATGGAGGTCGTCGAAGAAATGCGACGGACGCGAAAAAAGGCCTGAGGCCCATCGCCTGACTGACTGACTGACTGACTGACTGACTGACTGACTGACTGACTGACTGACGCACAACAGGAAGCCCAGTTTCGGCTCCCAGGATTGCCGCTACCGCGCTAACGGCAACAGCAACGGCAACGGCAACGGCAATGATTCCAATGCGCCCGCAGACACGTCCGTGGCGTCACTCCACCTGCGCGCCCGAGCGTTTGACCACTGCGGCCCAACGTTCCAGCGCCGTATCGACCTGCCGGCCGAAATCCTCTGGCGTCGTGACATAGGGAACCGCGCCCAGCCCTGCGAATTTTTGCTGGACTTCGGGCGCGTTCAACAACGCGCCGATATCGCGGTTCATGCGTTGTATCTTGTCGGCGCTGACGCCCGAGGCGACGAACAGGCCGAACCAGGGATTCACGTCGAACGACGGATAGCCCTGCTCCGCGATGGTGGGAATGTCGGGCGCACTGTCCGACCGCTTGGCGCTGGTCACGGCCAATGGCACGAGTGTTTTCGCATCGATATAGCCTTTGACCGACGGCAGGCTGGTAAACACCACGTCGATCTGTCCGCCCAATAAATCCTGGATCGCCGGCGCGGCGCCACGATACGGCACATGCACCATTTTGAGGTCAGCCGCCGAATTGAACATTTCGCCCAGCAGGTGATTGACCGATCCGTTGCCCGCCGAGCCATACGTCACGCGCCGCTGTTTCGCGGCCTGCACCAGATCAGGTAGATCCTTGATGCCGGACTTGGGATTGGTGACGGCGACAAACGGCAGCGTCGCCAAGGTGGCAACGGGCGTGAAATCGCTTTTCACGTTGAATGACAAGTTTTTATACAGCGCCGGATTGATCGCGTGCGAACCCTCGTAGCTCATCAACAAGGTGTAGCCGTCGTTGCCGGCATTGACCACATATTCCATGCCGATGTTGCCGCCCGCGCCCGCTCGATTTTCCACCACTACGGGTTGCTGCCATTTTTGCCCCAGCCCATGTGCGATGATCCGCGCCAGGCTATCCGATGCGCCGCCGGGCGCCTGCGGCACGACCACTCGCACGGTCTTGTCGGGAAACGTCTCGGCCGCACTGGCCGACCCGAGTGCACAAACCGCCGCCAGGATCGAGCCCGCTGCGCTGAAATGGGTTCGCATCTTTTCTCCTTATGTTTTATCGTTCTATCTATTGAATTTGTTTTTCGTTCTACGCATTGATCATACACACTGATATTGTGCTTGGTCATTCAAAACCGGCACACCGGACACAGAGACATCATGAAAATTAGAAAAATCGCAGGCGCATTGGGCGCGGAGATCAGCGAAATCGATTTGCGCAGCAAACTGGACACTTCGCAAGCGGCCGCAGTACGACAGGCGCTACTGGACCATCAGGTGATTTTCCTGCGAGACCAGGACCTGACACAGCAACAGTTTCTGGATTTCGCGAGCGCCATGGGGACGCCGATCGAGTATCCCTTTGTCAAAGGGCTGGAGGGCTTTCCTCAGATCATCGAAGTCAAAAAACTGGAAAACGAGCGTTCGAATTTCGGCGGTATCTGGCATTCCGACACCACGTACCTCGAGGAACCCCCAATGGGGTCCATGTTGTTGGCACGCGAGCTCCCGCCGTATGGCGGCGACACCATGTTCGCCAATCAATACCTGGCGTATGAGGCCCTATCCGACACCATGAAGCGACTGTTGGACGGGTTGCAAGGCATCAGCACGTCTGCCAAAGCCGATGTATCGCGTACCCGCGAAGACCGTATCAAGTCCGACGGCAAACAAGGCGCGTCCCAGGACTACGTCGCCGAACATCCCATTGTGCGCACGCACCCGGAAACCGGCCGCAAAGCGTTATATGTGAACGTGGCGCACACCGCCGGCATCAAAGGCATGAGCGACAAGGAAAGCGCGTCGTTGCTGTCGTTCCTGTTCGAACACCAGGTCAAACCGGAGTTCACCTGCCGATTTGCCTGGTCGCCCAACGCCATTGCGTTCTGGGACAATCGCTGCGCGATGCACAATCCCGTCAATGACTATCACGGATTCCGTCGCGTCATGCACCGCATCACCCTGAAGGGTGACCGACCCGTCTGACAGCATGATCAGGCGGCATGCCGAGCGCTTGCCGCCTCTCGTTGACGCTTTGCCTCTTCCAACAGATAGGCCTGGTAATCCTCCAGGTCGCCGTCGAAATCTGTCACGCCGCCGCGCGATACCAGCCAAAACTCGTCGCAGACCGAACGCAACAAGGCACGGTCATGGCTGACCAACATCACAGAGCCCTCGAACTCGTTCAAGGCAACACCCAGCGCCTCGCGAGTCGCCAGGTCCAGGTGGTTGGTGGGCTCATCGAGCAAGAGCAGATTAGGCCGCTGCCAAACAATCATGCATAACACCAGGCGTGCCTTTTCGCCGCCGCTCATGCTGCCGACCGACTGCTTGACCATGTCGCCGCTGAAATTGAAGGTGCCCAGAAAATTACGCAGCCCTTGTTCACGACAATCCATGGCGCTAGGGCGCAGACTGGCGGGCGTGTCCCGCACCAGACGTATCATGTGCTCCAACGGATTGTCCGCGGGCCGCAGAACGTCCAGCTCTTGTTGTGAAAAATAGCCGATGTTCAGGCCTTTTCCGGTGACGATCTCGCCGGCAATCGGTTGCAATGCGCCGGCAATGGTTTTCACCAACGTCGACTTGCCCTGGCCGTTGGCGCCCAGAATGCCGATGCGTTGGCCGGCCAACACCGATCGATTGATGTTCTGCACGATGACGATAGGCGCGGCATCGTCCGTGTCCTGCGCGGACGGCGAATAGCCGCAGGCAGTCGCGGACATCGACAGCATCGGGTTCGGTCGGCTGGACGGCTCCTTGAACTCGAACTGGAACTCAGCGTCGGCCAGCACAGGCGCGATTTTCTCCATGCGCTCCAATGCCTTGACGCGGCTTTGCGCCTGCTTGGCTTTGCTGGCTTTCGCCTTGAAGCGATCGATGAATTTTTGCAGGTGTGCGGCCTTTTCCTGTTGTTTGGCATGCGCGGCCTGTTGCAGCAACATTTGTTCGGCCCGCATGTCTTCGAACTTGCTGTAGTTGCCGCCGTAGCGCACCAGTTTGCCATGATCGATATGCAGCGTGACGCCGGTGACCGCGTCGAGGAACTCGCGGTCGTGGCTGATCACGACCATGGTGCCCGCATAGTTCTTGAGCCAAGCCTCCAGCCACACCAGGGCATCCAAGTCCAGGTGGTTGGTCGGCTCGTCGAGCAGCAACAGATCCGATGGGCACATCAATGCGCGTGCCAGTTGCAGGCGCATACGCCACCCACCCGAGAAACTGTTGACCGGCCTGTCGAGCTCGGCCACGCTGAAACCCAGCCCAAGAATCAGGGCCTGCGCTCGCGCAGGGGCATCATGCGCGCCCGCGTCGTGCAAGGCCAGGTAGGCGTGCGCCATCCGCATGCCGTCTTCGCCGGCCTCGGCGGCGGTGACCTCGGCTTGCGCCGCCATCAACAGCGTGTCGCCCTCCACGACGAAATCGGTTGCGCTTTGCTCGGTTTCCGGCATGTCCTGGGCGACCTGCGACATGCGCCACTGCGCGGGTATCGAAAACTCACCGCTGTCTTCGTGCAGCGTGCCGTTCAACACGGCGAATAACGAGGACTTGCCCGCGCCGTTGCGGCCGACCAGGCCGACCTTTTCCCCCGGGTTAAGCGTCACGGAGGTCTTGTCGAGCAATACTTTGCTGCCGCGACGCAAGGTCACGTTTTTGAGGGTAATCATCGGGAATGGGGCTTCTTGTTGCTACGCGTCGCACGCGAATTTGGTGATTTTAACTGGTGCGCTGTGACGCGACCTCATGGCGGGAAAGGCATTTCACCATGGCATAGTTGTGAATCGGCACCCCGAGACGCATGAAATCCTGCCGTCCTATCAGCGTGAACCCTCTGTGCTGGAAAAACGCCAGCGCCGCCTCGCTGGCCTCGACACGCAGATGTGTCAATCCCATTGCGACAGCCTCGGCCTCGAGGTATGTATACAGCAGCGAGCCGACTCCGATGCCAGTCATGGAAGGATGACAATAGAAGCAATCGATGTGGCCATCATGCTCCAGCTCAATGAATCCCCATGGCGCGTCGCGCTGATCGACAGCCACGAAAATATGGCGCCCATCGGACACTCGCGTCAGAAATTGCTCGTCCGGAACGGGAGCCGGGCTCCATGCTGCCACCTGTTGGGGACGATAAAAGCGTGGCGCCGTCGAGCGGGCCGCCTCATGGAAAATTTGTGCCAGGACCTGCGCGTCGACGGGGCGAAATAGACGAATCTGCAGCTTATGCTTCACGGCGTGTTCCTCACAGGCTCAACGCGTCCCGCCGGACGCGGGTGTTTTACGCTTTCTGACGGGTTTGCCCGTGCCCAACACCGTACGGGCGACTTCGAGCCAGGCGCGCGCGGCATACGACAAGTATCGTTCGCGCACCCAGATATGCCCGATATCCCATTGCACGCCCGAGCGCGCCAGACGGGCGGTGCTCAGGCCTCGGGTATTCAATCGCCGCATCAGCGGCTCGGGCAATAACGCCACGCCCAGATCAGCCGAAGCCATGGATGTCAGGAAATCCCAATGCGCGCTTTGCGCCGCGATCGAGGGTGTGAATCCCTGCTGCTGGCAGGCGTCGCGCAACCGTCGCGTCAATGCGAAATCATCGGTAGGCAACAGCAGGGGCACGTCGCGCAAAGCCGTCAGCGCGATGGCGGTCTTGCCGAGCCAATCGGCGTTACGCGAACCCACCGCCCACAGGGCATAGCTGCCAAAACGCTCGCTTTCCAAGGGGCCATCGCCGGGCACGGGCAACACCGTGGCGCCCACCTCGAGTTCGCCCGCTGCCACCAGGCGCTCCACCTCTTGTCCTGTGCCTTCGCGCAGCGTTAGCCGGATATCGGGATACTGCTCACGAAAACGCTTGACCACGGGAGTAAACAACAGATTGATCATCGGCGGAATGCCCACCATCAACTCGCCGCGCTGCAGCCCCACGGTCTCGCGGACCTCGGCATTCAACTGCTGCATCGCGCCGAGAATATGCAGGGCGCGTTCGTAGACGATGCGACCGGTATCCGTCGGCCGCGCCGTATGCCCCTGACGTATCAGCAACGGCGTGCCGACCTCGTCCTCTAGCTGGCGGATCATTTTGCTGACGGTTGATTGCGTCACGAATAAAGCGTGGGCGGCCTGCGTGAAACTCGCAGTGCGCACCGTTTCCGCGAAGTAGCGCAAGGCGCGTATGTCCATGACGAAATTTCTCCGGCCGATCAAATAATGAAAAAAGCGACTTAATTCTATGATTTTAAGTCATTACCCATTTGTAGCGAGGCTTCCTATACTGGCGAAAATTTCGTGCGTCCGACATAACCTGGCGCATAGTTCAAGGCTGAACGCCGCGATAGACGGTGCCGTGTATTTGAGGCCAAACGCCTGCTCCCGTACACCCACCGCAGTCAGTTACTGGAGACACCATGCCCCACGGCCGAATCCGCCATCCCGCCCTGCAACAACGCATCGTCACCGCCAGCGAAGCCGCACTTCTCGTGCACGACGGCATGACAGTAGGCATGAGCGGATTTACCCGCGCCGGGGACTGTAAATCCGTACCCGCGGCTATCGCCGAGCGCGCTTCCCGTGAATCGCTGCAGATCACGCTGATCACCGGCGCATCGCTGGGTCACGACACCGACAAGCAACTGGCGCAAGCCGGCGCACTGGCGCGCCGCATGCCGTTCCAGGTCGACACCACGCTACGCCGCAAGATCAACAACGGCGAAATCGCATTCATTGATCAACACCTGTCAGAAACCGCCGAGCAATTGCGCGCAGGCCATCTGGCGCCCGTCGATGTCGCCATCATCGAGGCCGCCGCGATCACGGAAGACGGCGGCATCGTGCCCACCATGTCGGTCGGCAACTCGGCGTCGTTCGTGCAGCAAGCCAAGCAGATCATCGTGGAACTGAACCTGGCGGTGCCCGCGGCCATCGAAGGATTGCACGACATTTACGTGCCCGGCGCACGTCCCGGCCGCTTGCCCATGCCGTTAACGGAGGTTCAGCAGCGCATTGGCCAGACCTGCATCCAGGCCGATCCGGCGCGCATCGCGGCCATCGTCATCACGCACGAACCGGACAGCCCTTCGAACGCGCTGCCCCCCGACGAGGAAACTGCCTCGATCTCGGCGCACGTCGTGAATTTTCTGCGCGGCGAAGTCGAAGCAGGCCGTCTAGGCAAATCGCTGCTCCCCTTGCAGGCAGGCATCGGCACCATTGCCAACGCCGTGCTGCATGGTTTTGGCGAATCCGATTTCGAACAACTGACGATGTATTCCGAGGTGCTGCAAGACAGCGCGATCGAATTGCTCGACGCCGGCAAACTGGCCTTTGCGTCGGCATCGTCGATCACCGTGTCGACACCGTTGTATGACCGCATTCTGAACAACCTGGAGCACTATCGCGAACGCCTGGTGCTACGACCGCAGGAAATCAGCAACGCACCTGAACTGCTGCGTCGCCTGGGTGTGATCGCCATCAATACCGCATTGGAATGCGACATCTATGGCAACGTGAACTCCACGCATGTCGGCGGCACGCACATGATGAACGGTGTTGGCGGCTCCGGCGATTTTGCCCGCAATGCCAGCCTGGCGATTTTTGTGACGAAGTCCACCGCCAAGCAAGGCACGATCTCCAGCATCGTACCCATGGTCGCGCACGTGGACCACAACGAACACGATGTCGATGTCATCGTGACCGAATGTGGTCTGGCCGACTTGCGCGGCCTGTCGCCGCGCGAACGTGCGCGGGCCATCATCGCCAACTGCGTGCATCCTTCTTATCGCGACGAGATTCAGCAGTATTTCGACAACGCCTGCGCACGCGGCGGCCAGACACCGCACTTGTTGTCCGAAGCCTTTGCCTGGCATACGCGCCTCGAACGCACGGGCTCGATGCTGCCCGCGACGGCATATACGCCGTTGACGGAAACCGAGACCGTCTGATCGACGCGCCCTAGACCGCCGCCCCATCGAATTTCTGCAACGTCAAAGCGTCCAGATCGATCGACGGCACACAACGCAGATTGACCGCGCGAACGGCGGACCCATCCGGGTTCGCCCCCTCGGCAAACGCTTGCGTGCCGCACTGCTGGCAGAAACGATGGTTGATCTTGTGTGTGTTGAATCGGTACGAACCGAGTGCAGACTCACCTTGCAATAAGGTGAATTTTTCTGCAGGAAAGAAAGACAGCAGAAACCCTTTCCGCCGGCAGTGCGAACAGTTGCAACTGATCGCCTGCGTCGGAATAGGCGCCTGGACTTCAAACCTGACTGCGCCGCAGTGGCAGCTTCCTTCGAATGACATGATCGTTCCCGGTCATTGAATGAACGTTCTGCCACTGTAGCAAAGAATCATTGCCGCAACGCGCGCTGTAACACTTGGGCGACGTGCTCCGCGTGCAAACCGCCCTGCGCCTGTGTGCCGTCCGCGATCTGATGACGGCAGCTGGTGCCGTCCGCCACCAGCAAGGTATCGGCGCCGGCCTGACGCACGGCCGGCAACAAGGACAGCTCGGCCATTTTCATGGAGGTTTCATAATGCGCCGCCTCATAGCCGAAACTACCGGCCATACCGCAGCAGCTCGACTCGATGAGCTCCACCTGCAGCTCGGGAATCAACGCCAGTATCTGTTGAACAGGCTTGACGGCGTCAAAGGCCTTTTGATGACAATGGCCATGCAGCAGTGCGCGCTTTTCGGGCAAAGGCTTCAGCTTCAGATCGAGGCGTCCGGCTTTGAGTTCGTTCGCCAGAAACTCCTCGAACAGATAGGCGCATCGGGATAGCGACTGCGCATCGTCGCCCAACCCCATGACCAGAAACTCGTCGCGCAACGACAAGAGACAGGACGGTTCCAGGCCGACCACCGGAACGCCGCGCGCGACGAACGGCCGCATGGCCTCG
>Ga0182745_1005138_pt1 | contig 10751 bp, 7 predicted proteins | sample eDN3rd30CKraftBY_FD_128523 | JGI IMG/M metagenome (GOLD analysis project Ga0182745, IMG submission 128523) | Enriched backyard soil microbial communities from Emeryville, California, USA - eDNA 3rd pass 30_C Kraft BY (version 2) (version 2) | ecosystem: Environmental > Terrestrial > Soil >... | reverse complement strand
TCTGGCGTCGGGCTTGCATGCTGGCGTTGGCCCTCTGGCTCCGCCGTCAGCATGGCGGCGAGACGGCGGGCGATGTGATCGGACGTCGCGGCGCCATTCCAGGCCGGATGCGGGCGCGAACGGTTGGCCAGCCTCCGCTCGCGGGCGACCAGCATGCCGCGCCGTGACGGCGTTGACGCCCCGCCTGGCGAACAACCGCAAGGCGACGGCCCTCCGGTGCTCCGCAGCATCGGAGCCGTTGTCTGTGAGCTTTCCGGACATGTTTGCGCATGCGCTTGACAGCGGCGGGCGTGAAAAGCATTCTCCAAATGGATAAAATACATCGGAGGAAACAGTTGTGCGGGTTGGCGGCCGCCTTGCGCGGGCCCTTGACCTGTTGAGCGCCGTCTTTGCACGCCGCGCCAGCCACGTTTTTTCCATGAAAATCACCATCCCTGAGTCTGCGCCGCCCCACCGGGCGCCGGCTCGCGCCCTGTCCGCCTGCCGTCGGCGGGCGCCTTGCGATCAACCGGAAGGATTCCGTCTGTGACGCCGCCCTACAAGAAACTCGACCGCTCGTTGCGGAACCGCATTGTTTTCGTCACCGGCGCCGCCAGCGGCATGGGCGCCGCGACGGCCCGCGCCTTTGCTGACGAAGGCGCGCGGGTGGCGGTGGTCGATATTCGCGCCGACGGCGCCGAAGCTGTGGCGGCCGCTATCCGGGCAGATGGGGGCGACGCACGCGCTTTCGCCCTCGACGTGGCTGACGCGGAGGCCGTGAAGCGGGTGGTGGATGAGGCGGCGACCCATTTCGGCGGGCTGGATTGCCTGGTCGCCAACGCCGGCATCTCGGTGTACGCGCCGATCGATACGCCGGACTATGACGAACGCTGGGCCCAGGGGCTCGCGGTGTTGCTCACCGCCCAGCAGCGGCTGGTGCGGGCCGCCTTGCCCTGGCTGCGCAAATCCGACGCGGCGCGCATCGTCACCATCGCCTCCACCGAGGCGCTGGGCGCCACTGCTGGCCACAGCGCCTATTCCGCCGCCAAGGCCGGCGTCACTGGCCTGACCCGTGCGCTGGCGGTGGAGCTTGGGCGCGAGGGCATCACCGTCAACTGCATTTGCCCTGGGCCAATCGAAACCGGCATGACCGCCGACATTCCGGATGAGAGCAAGCAGAAGTACGCCCGCATCCGCACCGCCATGCGCCGTTATGGACGTCCGGAAGAAGTGGCGCATGTGACGCTGAGCCTTTGCCTGCCAGCCGCTTCCTATCTGACCGGCGTGGTGATCCCGGTGGATGGCGGCCTGATGGCGCGTAACGCCTGAACGCGATCGCGTCAGGTTTTTCCAGATTCGCCGGAGCGCGCCGGCATGTTGCATGCCGGCCATGCCTGCGCCCGGTCGATGGCCATGAAACAACGAACGCTAACAACGAACACTCCGGAGTAACTCTTACATCATGTCGATCTGTTCCCTGTCCCGCCGCGCCCTGATGGCCGCGGTGGCCGTGTCCGTGTTTGCATCCGTTCCTGTGCTCGCGGCCGAGAAAAAATATGACGCTGGAGCCAGCGACACCGAAATCAGGATTGGCAACACCTACCCGTACAGCGGCCCTGCTTCGTCCTATGGCATCATGGGCGCAACAGAGGCCGCCTACTTCAAGATGGTGAACGAGCAGGGCGGCATTAACGGCCGCAAGGTGAAGTTCATCAGCTACGATGACGCCTACAGCCCGCCCAAGGCCGTGGAGCAGACCCGCAAACTGGTCGAAAACGACGAGGTGCTGGCGATCTTCAACACCTTCGGCAGCCCGGCCAACAGCGCCATCCAGCGCTATCTGAACGCCAAAAAGGTTCCGCAGCTGTTCCTGGCCACGGGCGCCTCGAAGTTCAACGATCCGAAAAACTTCCCGTGGACCATGGGCTTCCAGCCCAATACCCGCGACGAAGCGCACGTCTATGTGGATTATATCCGCAAGGAACGCCCCAACGCCAAGGTGGCGATCCTCTACCAGAACGACGACTTCGGCAAAGACTATCTGGAAGGCGTGAAGGAAACGCTGGGTCCCGATTACAAGAAATACGTTGTCGCCGAAGTGGCGTACGATATTTCCGAGCCGACGGTGGATTCGCAGATTCTGCGGCTCCAGGCGTCTGGCGCTGACGTGTTGCTCAGCTTCTCCACGCCGAAGTTCGCGGCCCAGAGCATCCGCAAGATGGCGGCGCTGAACTGGAAGCCCATGCACATCGTCGCCACCGCCAGCGCCTCCGCCGCCATGGTGATGCGTCCGGCCGGTCTGGAAAATTCCCAGGGCGTGATCACGTCGTCCTACATGATGTCGCCGGACGATCCGAGCTGGAATGACAACCCGGACATGAAGGCGTGGCGGGCGTTCATGGAGAAGTACATGCCGGGCGCCGACATGGGCAACAGCGGCCACATGTACGGGTATGTCGTCTCCCAGGCCATGCACAAGGTGCTGGAAGCCGCCGGAGACAACCTGACCCGCGAGAACATCATGAAGCAGGCCAGCAACATGAAGGACGTCCACATCAAGGGCTTCCTGCCGGGCATCACCGTCAATACGGCGCCGGGCGATCACGCGCCGGTCAAGCAGATGCAGATGGTTCGCTTCAAGGGCGAGGGCTGGGAGCGCTTTGGCGGGGTCCTGGGCGCCGCCAGCAAGCCGGCTCACTGAGACAGCGTCTGGCAGGGTTGCCCCGCTGACAGCGTCCTGGACAGAATCCCGCCGACACATCGGGATTTTGTCCTGGCGATAAAGGTTGCCCCGGAAAAGCCTGGCCGGCTTTTCCGGGGAGCGCGCCAGAGTGACAGGGCCAGGCGGCCAGTTGGTCGCCTGGCCCTGTGCGTTATGTCGGGGGCTGCGCCAAGGGCGCGTCCCGTATTCTCCCGCATGAGCGTCGCCGCGCCATCACGTGGAATTTGGTTGCTGGCGGCTTCCATGGAGCCGGCGATCATTCCACTGTGTTGCGACGGAAGCGCGGTCATTTCCGGCCAGCGCGCCTGATCGGGACGCCTGTGTGACCACGCCGCAAATCCTGTCTGTCGTAACCCTGATCGCGATGATGGCGATGTTCGTCTGGGGGCGGTTCCGTTACGACGTCACCGCCTGCATCGCGTTGGTCGCCGCCGTCGCCCTCGGCGTTGTCGCCCCGGCGGATGCGTTCAAGGGGTTTTCCGACGACATCGTCATCATTGTCGCCTCGGCCCTGGTGATTTCCGCGGGCGTGCAACGCTCCGGGATTATTGAACTGGCCCTGTCGCTGACCGCGTCGCGGCTGACGCGGGTTCGCACGCAACTGCTGGCGCTGACGGTGACCGTCGGGGTTGCTTCCGGCCTGGTGAAGAATGTCGGCGCCCTTGCCATGATGATGCCGGCGGCTTTCCAGATGGCCCGCAAGAGCAAGGTCAGCCCGTCGGTGTTCCTGATGCCGATGGCCTTCGCTTCGCTGCTGGGCGGCCTGACGACGCTTGTCGGCACCTCGCCCAATATCATCGTCAGCCGCGTGCGCGAGGAGATGACCGGCAAGCCGTTCGGCATGTTCGATTATTTTCCGACCGGCTTTGGCCTGCTCGTCGGTGGGCTGGCGTTTCTGGCGTTCGGCTACCGGCTGATTCCCCGCGACCGGCGGGCGCCACCGGATTTGAGCGACGCGCTCGACATCAGGGGGTATTGCACCGAGGCGTCGATCGGCGAGGGGTCGCCGGCAATTGACGAGATGGCGCAGGATTTCGCCGCCCGCCATCAGGGCGAGGTTACCATCGTGTCGGTGTTGCGCGGCCGGCTGCGCAGCTCCGCCTCGCCATTCACGGTTCTGCGCAAGGGCGACACCCTGATCCTGACTGGCGAGCCCGACGCCCTGGAGCGCGCCATCGCCCATGACCGGCTCAGCCTCGCCGGCCAGGACCGTGAGGCGCCGAAGGGCGCGGAGGGCGATGAGGTGGCGGTCGTCGAGGTGGTGGTCAACGCCAGTTCGTCACTGATCGGCCAGACGGCGGAACGGCTGCGGCTGCAACAGCGGCACGGGGTCAATATCATCGCCATTTCCCGCTCGGGGGAGCGGCTGCCGCGCCAGCTTGGAGCCACGGCGCTGCGGGCGGGCGACGTGATCGTATTGCAGGGCCCGCGCAGCATTTTGCCGGAAAAGATGCGGCATCTCGGGCTTCTGCCCCTGGCTGATCGCGCCCTGCGCCTCGGCAGCGCCCGCGCCGGCTGGCTGCCCCTGATCATCCTGGCCGTGGCGATGATCGCCACCGCGACGGGCGCCGTTCCGGTCGCGATCTCCTTCTTCGCCGCCGCTGGCCTGATTGTCATCAGCGGCGCCCTGACCCTGCGCGATGCCTACGATTCCGTTGAATGGCCAATACTGGTCATGCTGGCGGCGCTGATCCCCGTCAGTGATTCCCTTCGCTCCACTGGCGCCTCGCAGATCATCGCCACGCACCTGGCCACGGTGGCCACTGCGTTGCCGGGATGGGGGGCGGTGATGCTGATCATGGTGGTGGCCATGGCGGTGACGCCGTTTCTCAACAACGCCGCGACGGTGATGGTGATGGCGCCGATCGCGGCTGTGTTCGCGAAAGATCTCGGCTACCGGCCCGAAGCGTTCCTGATCGCCACCGCCATTGGCGCAGGCTGCGATTTTCTTACGCCGATCGGCCACCAGTGCAACACGCTGGTGTTTGGGCCAGGCGGCTACAAATTCACCGACTACGCCCGGCTTGGGGCGCCGCTGTCTTTGCTGGTGGTGCTGGCGGGCACGCCGCTGGTGCTCTGGGCGTGGCCGTTGCACTAGCGGATTTAACATTTGCATCCAGCTTCACATCATGCGGCATGCAAATGTCAAACTCATAAATTCAATTATAAAATCAACAGGTTGACAGTTATTCTGTTCTCGGCGTTCGCGCCACCGTTCTGGATCGCGGGGCGCGAACGCCGGAAGCAGCCGCCAGAGCATTTTCCTCTTGAGGCGCCGTCAGGGCGGCGCGTCAATTCATGGGGTTGGGCGTGGGTCTGGCAGGCTGGCGCCCTGCCGTGGCGTCGGCGGCGTCCGCCGGCGGGCCTCACGGGAATGTGTGCGGCGGCGGGTCGCGCATGTTCTCCGGCAAATGGCGCCCCGGCGAACCTGCTCTTTCGCAAAATTGGCTGTGTGCATGGCTTCTGGCCCATGGCCGCCGTTGCCACGACGGCGGCGTCGCCCTGCGGACCAGAACGGTAGGGCGGGAGAGACGAGGCTCGCGACGCCATGGTATCTCCAGATTTCAGGTGCTGAATCAGACAAAGCCCACAGAGGGGCGCCGGGGTTAAGGAGTTTCCGGATGGTGGAGAAGCAACACAAGGGCCGGTCGACGCCGGCAAGGCTGGCGAGGGGCCCCAGGGCTGCTCTCCTGGCGGCTGTGGCGATGCTCGGCGCGGGCGGCGCTTTGATGGCGACGACTTCCGGGGCGTCGGCCTGGTGTCGCGGCCCAGGTTGCTATGGCCCGCCAGCGGCTGGCGTGGTTGGCGGACTGGCCATTGGGACGTTGGCCGGCGCGGCCGCCGCCGGGGCGCTTGCGCCGCCTCCGCCCCCGCCGCCGGTCGTTTATGACGAGGGGCCGGAATGTTACATGACCTCACGCCGCGTCTGGGTGGAAGGTCTGGGCTGGCGCCGTCGCCAGGTTGAGGTTTGCGACTGATCGTCTGCAACCAGGGAAGGCTCCTGCCAGGGAAGGCTCCTGCGGATTGCGTGGGAGCCGGTCCTGAAAGCCTGCCTGGACGTGTCGGGCAGGTCGGTCCGCCGGTCGTTGTTCTGACCTGCGGCGGCGACGGTCTTGCCAGCGTCAATGGATAGTGTCCGTGACAGTATTCATTTGCTCAGGCGCAATCTCGCGGGACGCAAAAATCCCCCGCCGGATCTCAGTTGCCGGATCTTCGCCGCCAGATTTCCAACAAGCTCCTGGCAGGCGTGTGGCGGCTGTGTTTTCAGGCGGGTTGCGAGATATATATTGAAATCCCGACGCCATTACGTCGGGATTTTTTATTGGCTATCTTTTGCCATAGTTATTTGAAAGTATTCGTCAGGGATCAGGTTGGGTTGGTCGCTCTCTCCGCTACGGGAGGTTTGACGATGTCTATGCCTGCTTTGACGTCGATGCGTCCATGGTTCTTGCCAGCGGCGGTGTTGGCTGGCCTTCTGACATGCATGCCAGCCCAGGTCGAAGCCCAGGGGTTTCGCCACGGCGGCGGCGCTCATTTTGGAGGCCCCCATTTTGGAGGCCCCCGTTTCGGCGGACCACGCTTTGGTCCCGGCCCGGCAGGGCTGAGGCCGGGATGGGGCGGCCCGAGGCCATATTTTCATCCAGGACCCGCCTATCGTCCTGGTTGGGGTTACCGTCCAGGGTGGGGTTATCGACCCGCATACTGGCGCCCCTACTATCGCCCGTATTACTACAGGCCCGCGTATTGGGGCGGCGGCCCGTATTGGGGCTACGGCGGTTATGGCTATCCTCTCGCCGCCGGCCTGGCTCTGGGGGCCGCTGCGGCGACTGCCTACCCGGCCTACACAACATATGTGGATGGACCCTGCTATCGGGCGCCGCGACGCGTTATCGAACATGGTCGCTGGGTAAGGCGCGTCGTCACGGTCTGTTACGATCAGTAGCGCCTGCGGGAACGGGGCCCTGACAGCGGCCGTTGCGGGAATCAGACACCGGAAACAGACAAAGGCGGGGATTGCTCCCCGCCTTCTGTTTTCGGAACTCGATGGGCCTCGCGGCTTCCGCCCAGAGGCTGGGGCCGGAGACGCGGGCCTTGCGCCTATTTGGTGTCGAAGGTCTCGATATCCCGGTCCTTGGTTTCCGGCACACAGAGCAGGCCGATGACGAAGGTGGCCACCGCAATGACGATTGGATACCAGAGGCCGTAGTAGATGTCGCCGGTCTGCGCCACCATGGCGAAAGCCGTTGCCGGCAGCAGGCCGCCGAACCAGCCGTTGCCGATATGATAGGGCAGCGACATTGAGGTGTAGCGGATGCGGGTGGGGAACAGCTCCACCAGCGCGGCGGCGATTGGTCCGTAAACCATCGTCACCAGCAGAACCAGGATGAACAGCAAGCCGATGACGCCAGCCACCTGCGGGCGGAAGATGTCGAACGGATGCGCCATCTTGACCACGCCGGCCTGGGCGGCGGCCAGCGGATAGCCCGCGTTCTGGAGCGCCGTCGATATGGCGGCCTTGAAGTTCTGGTCCCATGGCACGGTCACGTCATTCACCCGCACCGAAACCGGCGTTCCGGCCGCTGCCGGCTGGGTGGTGTAACGCACCGACGATTTGGCGAGGAAGTCGCGGGCCAGGTCGCATGGCGCCGTGAATATGCGGGTGCCGACGGGGTTGAACAGGTTTCCGCACTGGGCCGGATCGGCCACCACGGTCACCTTGACGTTCTCGATGGCCCGCTCCAGCGCCGGATTGGCAAGGGTGGTGATCTGCTTGAACACGGGGAAGTAGACAATGGCGGCGATCAGGCAGCCGGCAAGGATGACGGGCTTGCGGCCGATCTTGTCGGACAGCCAGCCGAAGAATACGAAGAAGCCGGTTCCCAAGACCAGCGACCATGCGATCAGCAGGTTGGAGGTGTAGCCGTCCACCTTGACGATCGATTGCAGGAAGAACAGCGCGTAAAACTGGCCCGTGTACCAGACGACGCCCTGGCCGGCCACAAGTCCGAAGAGCGCGATCAGCACGAACTTCAGGTTCCGCCACTCGCCGAAGGCTTCCGAAAGCGGAGCCTTGGAGCGGGTGCCTTCTTCCTTCATGCGCTTGAAGGCCGGCGACTCGTCCAGCTGGGTGCGAATCCAGACCGAAACGCCGAGCAGCAGGATCGACACCAGGAAGGGAACGCGCCAGCCCCAGTCGGCAAAGGCTTGCTCGCCCACGATGGTGCGGGTGAACAGAATGACCAGCAGCGACAGGAACAGCCCAAGCGTCGCCGTCGTCTGGATCCAGGAGGTGTAGAAACCGCGCCGGCCATGGGGGGCGTGCTCGGCCACATAGGTGGCGGCGCCGCCATACTCGCCGCCGAGGGCGAGGCCCTGGAGCAGGCGCAGGGTGATCAGGATGATGGGCGCCAGGATGCCGATGGTGGCGGCGTTGGGCAGGATGCCGACGATGAAGGTCGACAGGCCCATGATCAGGATCGTGATCAGAAAGGTGTATTTGCGGCCGACAAGATCGCCGATACGGCCAAACACAAGGGCGCCGAAAGGTCTCACAAGAAAGCCCGCCGCAAAGGCGAGCAGGGCGAAAATATCCCGGGTGGCGGGCGGATAGGCGCTAAAGAACTGCGCGCCAATGATCGCCGCGAGCGATCCATACAGGTAGAAATCGTACCACTCGAAAACAGTGCCGAGCGAGGAAGCGAAGACAACCTTCTTCTCTTCCCGGGTCATGGGGCGTGGCGGGGCCACGCCCCGGGATACTCCTGCCTGTGATGTCATTCCAACCTCCCTGAACGTCGTCGCTGATGCTGACGCGCCTGCCCTTGGGGCAGGTCTCCGGGCTGGCGTCGCCAGGTTCAGGTCATGTGTGAAAACACGATTCCCCGGCAGCCAGTCGTGGTCGCTGGTGAAAGGCTAGATTCCGTGTGACGTGGTGTCGCTCAGTAATAAGTATATAAATAATAAGTCTAATAATGGTTGTCCGCGACTGGGATGTTGTTTGCGTCAGCCCGAAGCAGGCGTCGTCACATTGTTCCCGAATATCGGGCGTCATGACAAACCCAGGCATCCGACGCATTGGGGTTTTTGGCGACGCTCCAGGGCTGTAAAGCATTTCCAGCAAGGAAATGCGTCACGCTGATTTGAACTTTGCAGATTGTGGATGCGGCGGATCGTGGATGCATCGGCGTCCCAGCGGCCTGGCGTCGGACAGGCGGGACCGCAGGCGCGACATGTGGCGCAGCCAGTCCGCGTCGTAGCGAGGAACCAGGGCTTGCTCCGTCAAGCCGATTGAAGGTCGCTCTATTCCGCGACGGGAGGGCAGGCCCGCGCCACCGCGTAAAGCGAGATAGCCGCGGCGTTCGAGACGTTCAGGCTCTTGATGCGTCCCGGCATGTCGAGACGCGCCAGCGCCTGACACCGCTGGCGCGTCAGTTGCCTCAGGCCTTTGCCTTCCGCGCCCAGCACAAGGGCGAGCGGGCGGCGCATGGGCACGTCCTCAAGAACCGAATCGCCCTCCGAATCGAGCCCGATGCACATGACGCCGCGCTCGCTCATGGTTTGCAGGGCGCCGGCCAGATTGCGCACGGTGACGATCGGCACGTACTCCAGTCCCCCCGAGGCCGATTTGGCCAGCACGCCGGTCGCGGCGGGGCTGTGCCGCGCCGTGGTGATGATGGCGCTGACGCCGAACGCAGCGGCTGTCCGGACGATGGCGCCGACATTGTGTGGATCGGTGATCTGGTCGAGCACGAGGAACACGCCATCCTGCGGCATGGATTCGAGCGTCGGCGCGTCGAGCGGCTCGACTTCCGCATACAGGCCCTGGTGCACCGCGTCCGGTCCCACCAGCCGGTCGATCTGTTCGGGACGGACGATCTCGGCGGTTATGGCCGGCGTCAGGCCCGCTTCCTGCAGGCGCCGCTGCGCGTTCTCCGTAACCAGCAGGCGCAGGAAGGTGCGGCCGCTGTTGGCGATCGCTTCGGCTACCGGCCGCCAGCCATACAGCACCACCGTGTCTTCCGCATGCTCGGGCCGGTTCGCCTTCCACTCTGCCCGCGCCGCCTCGCGCCGGGCGTGATCCGGGCGGCGCCTGGGCCCCCTGGAGGCCTGGTTGCGATGATGGGGAGGCGGCCGGTTGGCGGACATGGGCATTTTCCAGACGACGTCCTTCACGGCGCGATGGCGCCGGCCGCCGTATGACGGGTGAGAGACTGGTTTGCGCGGCTGTTCTGCACGCTTCAGAACCGGTTGTCGACCGGAGGGCGCGGGAATGCGGCGCGGCGACCGCCAGATAATCCACATGTCATGACAATTTGCGGGGCGAGGGGCGTTGACAGCGTCGGCTGCTCTCCGCATAAGAGCGCCACGTTGCCACGGCGGTTCGCCGGCCGGCGACGCACCCGGGGCGCTGGCAAGCGTCCTGCGGACATTCCGGACGATGAGGAGGGATGCCCGAGTGGTTAAAGGGGACGGACTGTAAATCCGTTGGCTATGCCTACGTTGGTTCAAATCCAACTCCCTCCACCATCGGCTCCGGAATAGTTTCTTGCGTCAGCAGATATTCAGGGCATAATCCCGGCAGACCGGGGCTGGCGCGAGTATATTCGCCACCGGCGCGGGTGTAGCTCAATGGTAGAGCAGCAGCCTTCCAAGCTGAATACGAGGGTTCGATTCCCTTCACCCGCTCCACCTCCCTGACATCTTTCCCCTATACCTGACCTTTGTGGCTCCGGCGCAATCTGGCGCGGAGGCGTTTCCTTTATGAACGTCGCTTTGCCCTGGAAGATTTTCCCGGAAACGTCATGGCGGTCGGGTCTTGAAAAGAACGCGCATCGACTGCATGTCCGCGCAAGTTTGATTTTGCAAACCACACCCGGAATTTGCTAGGGAAGCGCGCGTCACAGCCTCCGGCCGGAAAAACCTTGTCGGGACGGGCGCGGCGATGCTCCCGGGGCACAGTTGTCGGGAATGTTTCCCGTAACAGGAAAGCAAGATGGCCAAAGAGAAATTTTCGCGGACGAAGCCGCACTGCAACATTGGCACGATCGGC
>Ga0182745_1005137_pt1 | contig 10752 bp, 4 predicted proteins | sample eDN3rd30CKraftBY_FD_128523 | JGI IMG/M metagenome (GOLD analysis project Ga0182745, IMG submission 128523) | Enriched backyard soil microbial communities from Emeryville, California, USA - eDNA 3rd pass 30_C Kraft BY (version 2) (version 2) | ecosystem: Environmental > Terrestrial > Soil >... | reverse complement strand
TTAGACGGATAGTTTTAGCTTTTCAGGAGGCAAGGCTAATTGTGTAATGGTACGCCCTTGCTCATCACAAAACTCCACCTCATATCCTTCAGTGGGTTCGCAATAGACTTCAATCACGGCGCCCACCATTCCTGCATACAGTCCCTCATCAGGAATGTCCTCTTTTAACTCAACAACATCAAACAATGAAAACATAATCCCGACCTCCTACTTGACATAAAGCGTTGTCATTCTAGGCGTAGAAGAGCCAGGATCATATATCCATCCAGTACGGACCGTTGCAGTCTTTCCATTCGGACCTGTAATTGGAATATCAATAGTTACACGCTGTCCAAACTTATCAGCAGTACCGAGCTTGGCAGGACTTAACTTTACTCCTTCCTGAACCTTAGAGATCAACTCGCCGGAGTTTGACTGATTATAACCAAGGGCCGACTCAAGGAAAACGTAGTCTGACACCTTATTTTCTAGAAGCCGGGAAAAGCAAGATGTCCGCGCTCGGCGCTGCAATGAGGAAGCTCGCTCACCTGTGCTTCGGCGTGCTCAAAACGCGTTCGTCCTATCGCCCGGATTACGCCTAATCTCTTGACGGGCAAGACGGTATCTTATTTTTATTTCCCTTTTTCTAAATTATTTCCTCATCTCACCTATAAACTCAATATCCCCTGCAAATTTTGTCACATCCACACATCCCGGACGAAACACGACACAAGTGATAGGAAGATTAAATAACAAGCAATCTTCCAAATTTATCCCGCTATAAAACGGCCTTTGAAACTCCTCTATACCAGCCTTACTGACTTCAAATCTATATGCACTTACCTTTTTTTTCCTTGTAAGAAGGTCGCTCACGCGAGCCACCCAGAATGAACTTGCGCCCTGAGTTTTAAATGCATTTTCTAATCGAAATGCATCGTCTTCAAATATCGCCTTATCATCTATGCAAAAAACACTCCACGACCGCCTGCCCACTTCGATTTCGTCAAGATCCCCACTTTCAAGTAAGAGTTTTTTTATATCGACAAGACAATTCCCTTCCAAATCGAGACTTCTATCACTTTGATCCATAACGAATTTCCCTCGTCGTACGCCCATTTGGATTTTGAAACTCGATCGTTGTACGGCCATCCCGACTAGGACGCAATATAACTGTACTACCATCCCCAAACGTACCGATGCTAATATCGCCCCGGCTGGTTGAGACCGTCTTTACGTTAGCCGGTTTCATAGAAGAGAAGTCATTAGCAGCTGTACCGGCGTCGCTATTGGGAACGTTCTCAATGATTGTCCCACGAGAGGTGACATTTTCCACCGAAGTTCGATTCCCATACACACGATCGTACGCCGTAGCGGCACTGTTCAGTACGATCTGGGGCCCTTGTTGTTCGGGCATAGGACTGACCGTCGTTGTGCCGCTTATAGGCCCATTATTCTCCTGCCCCGGCACAGCAATCGGCTTTACCGGCTCGCCCGGCCACACCGGAATCTCCGAGCCGAAGACATCTTTCTCCGAAGGCAAGGGTGGCGGTGTGGTGACATGCACCACCTCTCCCGGTTTACCCGGGAGTGTAGTGTCCTTCCCCGACACTATCCCGATGAAGTTCGAAGCCCAAGTTCCTACCGTGTCAGACGCGGCCGATATTCCCACCAATGCCGCGGTGCCGACATATATGGCGCCGTCCTTCATTTGCACCGCGATGTAGACAGTTTTATCCGCTACGTACGCAGTCGCTCGCTGACAACTCGTATTTGTCGCGCACTTCGCCGAAAAAAGGTGTCAGACTACATTTTCTCGCCGGTCATAGAGCACGGCCTAAAGGAAAATGTAGTCTGACACCTTATTTTCAGGTCGAGGCCTCCGTGCCTTAACCAAACTGTCCGAGAAATCCGGGTCAGCTCAGTCTGACACCTTTTTCATGATGGATCAGCGCCCTGCATGCCACCCTGCCGCTGCGTCCGCAACTGAATGGCTTCACCCCAAGTGCTCGGGACAGGTTCACCCTTAACGCTAAATCTTTCGTCCTCACCGAAAATAAGGTGTCGGACTACATTTTCTCGCGAGGTACAGAACGCGGCCTGAGTGAAAGTGAAGTCTGGCACCTTATTTTTGTTCAGACCATCCCTAGCAATTTCTTATCTCAAAAACATCTTTCTTCGTCCATGCAATAACACGATATTTCTCACGCACGATTCCTTGCTCACGATAGTAAGCAATCAATTCAGCTGGACTCCAATCCCTGCCAGCAGAGAAAACCGCCCGCGATTTGACAAGCTCATTAGCTATATATTGCCGCTCAGATTCTTCAGCTATATTCTTAACGAATAGCCCCTCCTCCCAGTGAAACCCAAGCGCCGCCAAACGCTCTATGCTCTTGGCATCATCACAATAAATTCTGGCGCAATTACCAGCCAGATCCATGACAACGATTTCAGACCTTGGAAGTTTCATCCTCACTTCACACTCACTTTTAGCAAAGTACTTACCACATCATTATCAACGGTTGGAATTGAATGAATAACCATTTCTGGCGCCCCACCCGGAAGATGATTTCCTGGCCCAAGGAAATACTGATTTCCCTCTAATGGGCTACGAGGACTCATGTCCCTGATACCGTTAACTTGACGGACTTTAAAACCGTCTTTTAGTGAACCTGAAAAAAGGTGTCAGACTACATTTTCTCGCCGGTCATAGAGCAAGGCCTAAAGGAAAATGTAGTCTGACACCTTATTTCTGGTATCGTTCGGCCTGACCTCGGGTTTGGATTTATCCATGGGACACCTCCTTCAAGTATTGTCTACTTCTTTAGGTGTCCGGAAAACCCGGGCTAGCTCAGTCTGACACCTTATTGCATGGATTTATTTTTCTTGACGGACAAGACGGTATCTTATTTTTCGCTTTGTTTTTCTCATCGGTCTGGATTGAACAGCAACCATAGACTCTTGCGAATCTGATCCAGCTTTGAGTTCGCCGACAGACTGGTATCCTCATCACTGTCCCAGATAAAATACTCCGAGAATCCCCGTCCGCCACTGGTCATACTTAGATAGATCGAGCGTGCGTTCTCAAAACCAGCCGCATTTGCGGAACTATCTGGCTGTCTAAACTCGGCGATGGCAGCGCGAACCCCCCGCAGCCAGTTTCGCTCGTTTTGAGCATTGAGTAAGCGTTCGAGTTGTTCAAGCAGTGCTAGTCCAGTTGCTGCGCGCGCTTCTATAGAATCATTCATTTTATCGGTGTCGAACCAAGAACCTCAACGCCCTTCACACTCCAAGGAGTTTCGACGAAGACCTGACTTGTATTGGGTCCGCCTAGGTATACCCCGCCCTGATTGCTAACTGGGCCCTCATAAATCAAAAAATAAGGTGTCAGACTACATTTTCTCGCCGGTCATAGAGCACGGCCAGCAGGAAAACGTAGTCTGACACCTTATTTTGCAAATATCCATTATTTAGGCCTTATTGGCTGAATGTGACCGACCTGTCCTGTTGACGGATTATTAAAAAAGGTGTCAGACTACATTTTCTCAAAAAAATAAGGTGCCAGACTACGTTCTCTCTCGCGCCATAGAACGCGGCCTGGGGGAAAATGCAGTCTGACACCTTATTTCACACCGGCCTTCGCTATCTCATCCCACACAAGCTGCTTGGTTTCATCACCTCCCATCACAATCAAGTTCTTGATTGCAGCGTTGCGATCCGCTTCAAGCAGCACCGGCGCGTGGATCTTTAGAATGGCCAACTCCTCCTGCTCGGAGGCACTGAGACTACCCTCGGTCCGCAGCTTTTCTTCCAAATCCCCAACGCGGCTCGCATACTGCGCGAGAAATAAGGTGTCAGACTACATTTTCTCGCAGGTCATAGAGCACGACCTGCGAGAAAATGTAGTCTGACACCTTATTTTTCTTTATTTTTATTTACTTCTTCGCAATCCCGCCAAGTGCTTGAAAGGCCCTTCCTCCAAACTCAATCCCATATCAGAGACCAATTTAACAGCCTCCACATATTCCTCATCCGTTATCAAAATATCGTACTCACACAGATGATCACACAGAATTTCGAAGGCCAAAATTTCTTCATTATATGAGATATAGTCCAAAGCTCCCTGAAGCAAGGATGGATTAATTCTTCCTTTAAATTTATTGCCAAATTCTATAATTCGATCAGAGTACATAGAAATCTAATTTATACGTTTATAAGGTGGAATTTGTGCATTTCAGGGAAAGCTGTAATTACCTCCCCTGTAGCTGGCTGATACACGACGCGCATGCGTACTCCATCACGAACCTCATATGCTACCCATTTTGCGGGATCTCCCTTCGCAGTGTAGATACCGCCGGTTCCAGTTTGCGCGTACCATTTAGTTCCAGGCGACGTTGTAATATCGCCAACTTCATGAATAATTTTGTCCGCTGACCAGTTCTCAGGGAAGACCGTTTTCCCTGGTTGGCCCGGCCACATGTGTCCGCCGCTACCCGACCGGTCACCATACAAGATGTGCTGCTTGGCTTCTGGTGAAAGAATATCAACATAGTCCTTTCCGGTACCTTTTGCGACTACTCCGGCCGATGTTTCAACCTTAGCCGCCTTACTCGCAACTTGCGCCGTCACATTCTTAGTCAGATTCGCGCCCGCCTTGGCCAAACCCGCTCCCCCCCCCACCAGCGAAGCCACGTCAAATATCAGCTTCCCTCCTTCAACACCCGCATTGAAGGAGCCTCCCGCACCCGCGCGCTGGTACTCCTGCTCCATCCTTGTAATGCGTTCGATGTATGACTGCTTGATCGCCTCAGGCACCGTGTCCAACACATCGCCACTCTCGAACAGCGATTTCAGCGCCGCGTAGGTTTCCAGTGGACTGGCGGCTGCCTTAGCAATGCCGAGCACCGCGTCATACAACCCCGCGGGAACCCCCGCCACCACTCCCGAGTAGAAGCTGGCATCCTGTCCCGCATCAATCGCCGCCCACTTGACTTCGACCGTTGCGGCGCAGACCCAAGACTGGCACTCCTGAATTTCCTGGTTCCTCTGCGCCTTTTGCTGCTCGCTGAGATAGTTGTTCTCCGCCTCGATTGTCGCCCCCGTCAGCGCTGTCCCCGCCGCGGACGGATCGACAGCCGCGGCAATGCCCGCCACGATGCTGCCCACCAAGTCAAGACGCGCCTGGCGTTCCTCGGCCGAGAGTTGCTTGGTCGCATCCTCTCTCGTGCTATCGAGCAACTTGTTCAACACGACGCTGGACAAGGCGCCCACGCCGCCCGCAGCGCATGAGGCGCTTTGTGCGGCAGCTCCCGCGCACCCCAGAATGATATGAAGAGCCGCATTGGCCGCCGAGCCATCTCCTCCAAGCTCCTTGCTCAGTTCTTTTATCTGTGCGGCGCCCAGACCTTGGAGATAGTTGACGGCGGCAGCCTGTATGAATTCACCGCTCGCACCCATGACGTTGCCGGTAGCCGCGGCAAGAATCGCCGTGCTCAATCGACGATAGTCGCCGTCCATTCCCCATTTACTCTTGAGGTCGTAATACTCCTTGAGCGCTTGAAGTCGTTCGGATTCAGGCAGCGTGGAATCTTCGGAGCGCACCTTGGCAAGATCGACCTCCTCCGCCCGATTCGCCAAGAACTGCCCCGCCTGCCGCTGGGCTTCCGACGCAATCTCAAACCCCGCCTCAATCTTCTCCTTGTCAAAGATCGGCTTCAGGGCATTCAAGGTGTCCGACGTGTCCCGGTTCAGCGACGCGATCGTCTCGGCGGCCGTCTTGCCGGTCAGCGCCAGTTGCCCCGCCTCATCCCGGATGACGATGGTCCCGCCGCTGATCGCGCTTTGCGTGGTGGAGCTGCCGCTGCCGCTTGCCGCGACGACTGCCGGCACCCCCATCCCGAATCCGCTGCTGCCGGTCGATATCGATGAGCCGTGGTCCTTGCTCGCGCCCCCGGCGACTCCGTCCTTGTTCATGCCCAGGCCCGAATCGCCCGCCTTGCCGCCGCCGAAGCCGAACCCGCCACCTATCGACACCTGGCCGCCGCTGTATTTGGCGCTGTTCTTGATGTCCTCGGTTACCAGGGTGCCGGTAATCAGCTTGTTCAGGCCGTCGGCCACCGCCTTGTCGCTGCTGGCGATGACGCTGCCGATCAGGGTGGTGTTGTTCTTGACGTCGATCAGGAAGCCGCCGTCGCCCGCCCACAGGCCCGTCTGCTCGGTGACGGACTTGAAGTCGCTGTTCATCTTGCCGGCGCCGACGTTGGCCCATGCGCTGCTCGACCCCACGCAGTACGGCGGGACGCAAAGGCTCACCCCGAAACCCGCGCTCTTGTTCTTGGAGTCGTACTTGCTGGTGTCCTGCAAGCTTTCCAATAGCAGGTTGCCGCCCACCGACGCGATGATCTGTTCGGCGCGACCGGTTGCGCCCTTGAGCGTGGTGTCGCCGCCCGACTGGATCGCGAGCACGTTGCCGGCCGTAATGTGGCTGTTGGTCCAGCTTTCGTCGCGGCCATTGGCATTGCCGCGCCCGACCGAGGCGCCCAGCTCCAGCGTGAACCCGTTCTGCTTGCCACCGGTGGAGTAGCCGATGCCGATGCTGGCGCTGCTGCTCTTGCTGTCCGTCTTCTGTTCGAAGGCGTTGCGCGCCGCCTGCAGCAGGATATCGCCTTCGGCCTTGAGCACGACATTGTTGCCGGCCGACAGGTTCGAGCCGGTGACGGTGATGTCCGAGTCCTTCCCGGCTCCCTGGGCCACGATGGTCAGGTCGCGGCCGGCGGCAACCGTCGAGCCGAAGGCGTTCGACGCGTTGCGGTCGGTCGTGCTGCTGCTCTTGCTGGTGCCCAGGCTGAGCTTGATGCTCACCCCGCCGAGCTTGTCGATCTCGTTGGACGATCCGGGCTCGATGACTTCCTTGGCGGCCGCCGCCTTGGCGGACGCCTGGACCGCGTCGTAGGCGTTGACGGCCGCCAGGCCGGTGGTTACGCCCGCCAGCCCCTTCATGACGGCGTTGTCGGTCTTGCCCGCCGCGTCGGCCATGCGCGCGCCGGTCTGCACGGCGCTGACAATGGGGTTGCTGGCCGTGAGGGTCAGCCCGGTCTGCTTGATCTCGTGGAATTCCTTTTCTTGCGTGGTATCCAGCGCCGCGCCGATATTGACTTCCTTGCCGATCAACGTGATGTCGCCCTGGCGCGCGATGACGTTGCTGCCCATGATGGTCAGGGCGCGGCCGGCATTGATGAGGACATCGCCTTCCACGCTGCCGACCGTGCTGGCGTTGTGGAAGACCTTCTTGCCTTCGAGCGAGTCCGTCTGCTTGCTGGTGCCGTAGCTCATCCCGCCCATCGCGCCGAAGCCGGACTTCTTGACCATTTTGTAGTCATAGCTGTCTTCGGCGTTCTGGCCGGGGAGGATATTGACATCGCGGTCGGCGGACATCACCAGGTCGCGCTGGGCGCCGACGTTGGAGCCCGCGACGGTCAGGTCGCGTCCGGCCATCAGCACGGCCGTGTCGCCGGTGAAGGTCGTGGCGAGGGACTGTTCCCAGTCGCGGGAGGTAATGGTGTGCGTCGTTTTCGACGACAGGAACCCCTTGGTCTTGTAGCGGGTTTCGTCGTAGGCGGAGCCGGTCTCCACGCCGGCGGTCAGGTTGATGTCGCGCCCCGCGCCCACCGCCAGCTGCTTGCCTGCCGTGACGTCGGCGGCGCGCGCGTTGACGTCCTGGCCGGCGATCAGCGTGAGGTGTCCGTCGGCGGCGATGGACGAGCCGATTTCCGTGCTGGTGCTCAGGTCGTGCCGGTTGTTCTTGTTGCGGACGATGGATTCGCCGTGGCTTTCCTCAAGGGTGGCCAGGGTGAGGTCCCGGCCGGCCTGCAGGCGCGCATTGTCCTTGACGGTGACTTGCGCCGCGGTCAGGGTCAGGTCGCGGCCGGCCTGCATGTTGAGGTTGCCGGCATCCACGCGGGATACGCCGGAGACGTACGAACCCCAGGTCGCGCCGTGGTTCTCGGAAGCCGAGGTGGAGGTCAGCGCGATGTCGCGGCCGGCCGACAGGGAGACGTTGTCTCCCTTGATCAGCGACACGAGATTGGTGAGGTCCTCGCGCGCGGCGAGGTCGACGGTGGCGCCCTGGATCAGGCCGCCTGCCTGGTTGACGATGTTGGCGGCGGTCATGACGACGGCGTCGCGCGCGCCGACGGTGCCGCTGTTGGCGATGTCGCCGTCGGCGGCGAGCTTGACGCTGCGGCCCGCCATCAGCGTGCCGTCGCCCTTCAGGTCGTCTTCGCGCACCAGCAGGTACACCTGGGGCACCAGCACCGTCTCGGTGGTGCCGTCGGGCAACGTGACGGTCTGCTCGACCAGCCAGACCAGGTCGGTGTCCAGCAGGCGCTGCTGGGCCTCGGTGAGCGCGACGCCGAGCTGGATGCCATTGTTGCGCGCGAACTGCGCGCCTGCCGCGAGCAGGGCTTTGTATTGGCCGTCGTTGTCGGCGTAGCCTTCCAGGAAGCGCTGGCCGGTGGTGGCCAGGATCTGGTCGGCGACGAGCTTCTGTTCGTAGAAGCCGTCACCCAGCCGCCTGGGCTGGCCGGACGGCGTGAGGAATTTCGCGCCGGCGGGGATCAGGGCGTTCAGGCCGCCCGGGCGGCCGCCCAGGCCCGCGTTGACGGAGCCGGAAGCGCCGGCATTGCCGACGGGCGCGCCCGGCTGTTGCAGCAGGTCGAACAGGTAGTCGCTGGAGACGGTGGGGCGATTGCCGACGAAGCGCGGGTCGGTGGCGACGATGTAAGGCGCATCGGGCCGGCCGTTGACGGCGAAGAGCTGGCTGTCCGGGATGGCGGCCGGGTTGGAGACGGTGCGGACCACGTCGCCGCCGGGCAGGCCAAGGCTGGCGACCAGCACGGGGCCGGGCGCGCTGCCGCCGCTGGCGCCGGGCGCGCCGCCGCTGAGGGACACGGACGTGTAGCCGCCGGACGTGCCCACCGGCAGTTCGATGGGCTGCGCGGCGAGCGTGGCGGTGTATGGGGTGGAGGTTTCCTTGCGGTCGCCGGAGCGCGCCTGGGTGTAGGTGGCCGTTCCCACGCGCGTCACGACGCGCTCGCCGCCCGCGCCGATGTTGTGGATGGCGGGGCCGGATACGTTCAGGGCGCCGCCCGCGGCGATCTGGCTCTTGTCGTTGGTGACGGCGCCGGTCAAGGTCATGGCGCCGCCGGACAGGATCTTGGCGGGGTCGGACGAGACGGTGCGGGTTTCAGAGACGGTTTCTTCGACCTGGTAGTAGGTGAAGGTGCCGACCAGCCGGCTGTCGAAGTCGGCGTTGAAGGCGCGGATGCGGCTGTCCAGCTCCAGGTGCGACGCCTTGTACGCCGCATAGGCGTCTTCGTAGGCCTGGCGGCGGGCGGCTTCGGCGGCGCAGGCCTCTTTGCCGAAGCATTCCCGCTGCGGCGGCACCCAGACCGGCATGGGACCGGGCGGCGCCGTCACGCCAAAGACCGCCCAAATGCGGGAATCGGAGGGGTAAAAGAACGTCTCCGGGTCCGTCCGGCAATCGGCGCCGCCCTCGCCGCCCGTACACACGAATATTTCGGGGGTGTACGTGACGGGAATTGGCGCAGTTTCGCCCGCCCGGCCTTTCTTGCTGGGCACGTAATCGAACGGGGGGCCGTAACGCGACGCGGGATACGTGGTGGACGGCAGCAGGAACCGGCGCTCCGGGTCGTCGTCCAGCCAGGCGGGCACCTTGCCGCACAACGCCGTGACCTGGTCGCAGAACCAGTTGGTTTCCATGTCGTACATGTCGGTCGTGCCCGCCGGGGTCACGTACAACTTGGGGACGGTCCGCACGGGCACCGTCTGGCTGACGAAGTTGGTGTTGACGTTCTGCAGCGTGGCGGCCGAGATGGCGGCGTTGCCCGCGGCCTCGATGGTGGCGGAGGCGTTCAGCAGCGACACGGCCTGGCCGATGGCCTTGCGGTTGGCGTCCAGGGCGCCGCCGATGCGCAGGTCGGCGCCGGCGTAGATCAGCGCGTGCTCGCGGTTGACGAGCGAGCCCGCGCCCAGGTCCAGATCGCCGCGGGACGCGATGACGGCGCCGCCGCCGGCGCCCGCGCCGTTCACGATTTCGCCGGCGCGAATCGAGATGGCGTTGCCGTAGATGCGGCCGAAGTTGTCGAGGCGGCCGGCGTTGATGTTGGTCGAGGCGCCGTCGATCAGGCCGGCGTTGGTCAGCCCGTGGGCGACGTTGAGGGTGTTGTTGCGGCCGGCCAGCAGTTCGCCGGTGGCGCGGTTGTTCAGCGAGTCGGCCGTGACGCTCAGGTCGCGCCCGGCGCTCACGCTGGCGCTGTTGTCCATGGCGCCGCCCACGGACAGGGTCAGGTCGCGGCCGGCGGCGATGTTGCCGGTCTGGTTGAGCGAGCCCGCGTAGGTGAAGGACAGGTCTTGCGCGGAATGCAGCGTGCCCAGGCCTTGCAGGGCATCGACGTTGACGGCGAGGCGTTCGCCGGCGAGCAGCTGGCCCTGGGCGTTCTTCAGCAGAGCGGCCCGCACCGTGGCGTTGCGCTGGGCGGCGACTTCTCCGCCGGTGTTGTCCAGTTCCCCGGTGGTGAGCGTCAGGTCCTGGCCGGCGCCGACGGAGCCGCCCTGGTTGTTCACCCGGTCGGCCATGATGGCGACGAGCTTGCCCAGCACGCCCTTCGCGGGCGCGCCGGGGGCCGCCAGCGTGGCGCTGTTGTCCAGGGCGGCGGCGTTGAGGGTGAGGGATTCGTCGGCCTGGATCAGGCC
>Ga0182745_1005134_pt1 | contig 10762 bp, 10 predicted proteins | sample eDN3rd30CKraftBY_FD_128523 | JGI IMG/M metagenome (GOLD analysis project Ga0182745, IMG submission 128523) | Enriched backyard soil microbial communities from Emeryville, California, USA - eDNA 3rd pass 30_C Kraft BY (version 2) (version 2) | ecosystem: Environmental > Terrestrial > Soil >... | reverse complement strand
CGCCGGCCTGCAATGCGACCAACTCGTCATTGCGGCCAAAGCGTTGCTCGTAGGCATCGATGTACGCCAATGAAGCAAAGTCCCGGCCCTGCCGTTGAGCTTCGCGGATGATCGACAAGGCGACCTGCGGCTCGGTGGACGGGTGCCTGCCCGCGCTATCGTCCTCGGACTGTCGCATCAAGGTCTGCTGCTCTTGCTGTTCCTTGATCAACATCCATGCGGACTCCATCTTGTTGCTTTGACATCCGGCCAATAACGTCAGGCTCAACGCAATCACTGCACCACCCCCAAGCGTCGATAGACGATTCATCACATTCCTCCCGCGATACGCGACAAGCCCCTCAGAATGGACAGTATTCCCATGCCTCCTGTCACAATCAGCAGCGCGGGCAACAACGTCAAGATCATGACGCCAGTCATCTTGACGGTCAGCCGGCCAATTCTTTCTTTCAACTCGAATCGACGCTTGTCCCGAATGCGTTGGGAAAAGCGATTCAACGGCTCCTGCACCGCACCGCCATGTCGATCAACTTGTTCGATCAATCGGCAGATCGCCGACAAATCGTCATCGCCAAAATCCTGCGACAGACGAGCAAAAGACTGCTCACGCGTACGGCCACGGTTATAAATCGCAGTGGCTGCACCCAGTTCATGCGCCAGAACCGGCAATACCGTCCCGAACTCTTTGACAATGACATGCAGGCTCTGATCGACTGACAGCCCGACTCCTTGGAGCAAGCGCAACAAGTCAATCAACAAAGACAACTCATTGGTCGCCTGTTTTTTGCGTGCCGCGACTTTACGCGCCAGCAACCGTTTGGGCAGTATGTAGCCCACAGCGAACCCCAGAAACGTGGTGAAGCTCAACGTCATCCAGGACTTCGGCCCCAGCCCCATCATCCACAACACCAGAACGGCGCCAGGCAATGCGACTGCCAACGCAAAACGCAAAGCGACATAACGCGCCCGAGCGGTACCGAGATTCGAATACCCGGCGATTTCAAGTAGCTTATTGTCCTCGTCCGGCAACAACGACTCGGCCAGACTGCCCGACTCCAGACGCTTGCCCAGCGCGTCTGTGCTTTGCGCCAGGGATGTCAGTCGACTCACAGACTCACTCTGCAGGTCACCTTGCTGAGCTCCTCCCCGTGCAATGAGAGTCTGATCGACAACCTGCAGCGTGCGCGACTGCCCACGTAATCTCAACACCATATGCACGCCGGCAAATAGCAATGCCAACGCAATCAGCGACAGCGCAACGGCCAGAATTCCCGTAGGCGTCAACGTGGTGAAACTGTTCATATCGGCCTCGTCAGATTGATTTGGTCATGCGATACAACCAGTACGATCCGGCTGCCTGCAAGCCAGCGGCCGCCATCAACATCTTGAAGCCCAGGTCGTCGTCCCACATATCCATGAACATCGCGTTATTGGTCAGCATGATGAAACAGGCAATCCCCAGGGGCATCAACGCCAGCACCCAGGCCGACAAACGAATTTCCGCCGAGGCGGCGACCAATTCCGCTCGAGCTTGTGCCAAGTCGCGCATAAAGGCCCCAATGCGCTCGAGCACGACATCGCTGCGTCCACCATATTTTTGGACCACGCGAACCACCGCCGCCAACAGATACATCTCTTCGAAGTTGTACTGGCGCGCGACGTTAGATAGCGCGACGTCCAACTCCTGAGAAGACCGGCTGAGGCTGGCTGCCTTTTCAACCACCTCGCGCAATGGCTCGCTGGTACTGGCCACGGCATCCTGAAACGCCGCCGCCATACTGTTGCCGATGGTGATCATGCGCACCATGGTGTCCAGCATTTCCGGCAACTGATCAAACATGCGTGCGCGTCGCTTGCTAGCACGCAGCCAAATAAAAAAATACATCGCCACGATCAACATGAGCGCGGCCGCGATCGCCGAAATGGCACCACCGAAAAGCCAGGCAACGGCCACGCCGATCGCGAGAATCCCAATTATCGAGATATACAAGGTCGGCGTCTGGCTGATACCGGCACAACGCAGCAAGGTGTCCCATCGCTCTACTCCCGAGCGAACCACCGCCTGGGAAGCGTCAGAAACATTGGCAGACTCGGCCGATGCACCGCGCGGAATCTGTTGATTCAAGAATGCCGACGTTTCACGCCGCTGATGTTGATGTCGAGCACGCTGCCACAAAGCCCATGCGCCCAATACCAGAATCACGGCCATGCCGATCAAGAATGAAATCACCATGGTCAGCGCCTCCGCCCCCAAAACCCGCCATTGTTCGCCGTGTCGTGTTGAGCCGCGGCCACGGCACGCAACTCATCTCGCCACTTGGCCAGCTTGGGACTATGGGGATGCACCCCCAACCAATTCCAGGTGTCCGTTTCTTCGCCGTCAGGCGTCACAACCGTCTCGTGGCGGTACAGTTCCTGGGTCGCGATGACCGTATCGCCCATCCCGGTGACCTCGGTAACCGACAACAAGCGCCGTTTGCCATTGGGCAGACGGCCGACTTGCACAATGAAATCCAGTGCGCTGGCGATTTGCCTCCGCAAACTGTCCTCGCTGCCCTGAAAACCCGCAAAGCCCGCTAGCATCTCGATCCGATACAAGCACTCTCGTGGCGAGTTGGCGTGAATGGTCGCCATGGAACCTTCGTGGCCGGTGTTCATGGCCTGCAGCATGTCCATGACTTCGGCGCCACGGACTTCGCCGACCACCACGCGGTCGGGCCGCATCCGTAGGCTGTTGCGGATCAAGTCACGAATGCTGACCATTCCGCTACCGTCAAAGCCGCCCTGACGCGATTCCAATCGCACCACATGAGGGTGGTTCAAGGACAGCTCCGCCGTATCCTCGGCCGTGACGACTCGCTCATGGTGAGGCACAAAGAACGCTAATGCATTGAGCAACGACGTCTTGCCCGAACTGGTCCCGCCGGCTACCAGGATGTTGCAGCGATTCTCGACAGCCATTTGCAGCAATCGATAAATATCTTCGTTGAAACTTCCTAACTCCAGCAGGTCTGATGGCTTTAATGGATCTTTGCGAAACTTTCGTATCGAGACCATCGGCCCATCGACAGCCAACGGTTCAATGACCACGTTCAACCGACCGCCATCCGGCAAGCGCGCATCCACCATCGGGTTCGACTCGTCCAGCCGACGACCGATAGGCGCCAGAATCCGGCGCACGATACGCAGCACATGCTGGTTGTCGGAGAACTCGAGCGTCTCGCGGCCCAGCCGGCCGCCGCGAGACACAAAAACATTGTCGTAGCCGTTGATCAGAATGTCCTCGACCCCCGGGTCGGCCAGCAGATCTTCAAGCGGACCCAAGCCTGCCAGCTCTTTCGTCAGGGCCTCGGCAATGTGGCGCGTCTCGCTTTCGTTGATAGCCATACGTCGGCTACGGGCGAAGCCTGCGATCTCGGTATTGACGAACTCCTGGATGGCGTCGCGTGTCCAGCGGCCAAACGCCGCCCCCAACTCTTCGATGCGCGACAGCAGGTGTTCGTAAGCCTCGCCTTTGATCTCTTGGTAGCGCGCCGAGCCGACAAAGCTCTGATCCACGTCAGAACTGAATTGGATCGAGGAGGTCATGATCATGTCAGATCCTTTTCGATACGGTAAGCATGTTCATTCCTCACCGGTCAACCCATCGCCTGCCGGCGTCGGTGGAGGCGAGGCAAGATCTGCGCCAACCAGCCACTGCTGCGCGCCGATGACTGGCTCGAGCTGCCATACACTTTATTGACCAGCGCCTGCACGCCTCGCACATAGGGATCGCGCTCGGCATCCCGGTGCAACAAACGCCCTTGATTCAGACTGGTCATCAGCGCCAGGGTGCGGTCAGGCAGGGAGGTAATCAATTCGATGCCAAAGCGTTCGGCGATTTGCTTAGCCGTCATCCCATAGCGCTCGTCATAGCGATTGACGATCAACTTCAACGAGTCTCGTGCAACCTGTTGTTGATCCAGCTCCTGCAGTAGGCTGGCCAGACACACCAACGAACTCACGCTCTGATCCGTGACAATCCAGGTGCAGTATGAGGAGCGCGCGAGCCCAGCCACAAAATCCACGTTGGTCAAACCGCCGGTATCGGTGATGATCGCTCCGAAATGCTGACGTAGACGGTCGAACACCGATAACGAGTCGGCCAACGACATCTGATTCATTTGAACCGGATCGCGCGGCAGCGCCATGACGCTCAAGCCATCATCGGTATGCGCCATCGCCGAACCCAGCAGCGTCGCGTCCAAGCGCTGCAGATTACGCACAGCTTCGGCAAAATCGAAGCCGCCAGTCACGTTGCCGTACAGCTGCGCATCGCCAATGGGCAAACCCAAATCCAGCAGCGCTGCACGCGAACTCAACGGCGATGCATCATCCGTACCGTTTCCCGTTGAAGCTCCCGACTTATCCACCCGCGCTTCTTGGGTATATCGCCCCTGAGTCAATGCCGCCAAATGCGCCGCCAGTGTGCTGGTGCCCACGCCAGCACGCGTGCCGATCAGCAGCACATCTCGGCATTCGGTGCCCCGATGCGCGCCGTTGAACGTGACCATTTTCAACAAACGTTCCACCGCGTCGCGCACATCCTGCGGGGCGGCTACCGGGTCGACAAAATCCGTCACGCCGGCGCGCAATGCAGCAATCGCCCCTTCAGGCTGAGCCAGCCTCCCTACAGCGACCCTCGGCAAGTCCGGCGCAACGCGCGCCATAGTGTGAGCCAGATCGACAGCCTGCGAGAGCTTGCCCGGCGCGTTCGGACTCAAGGTGAAATCAAGAAATATGATTCTCGGATCGAGGTCCGCAATGCGGCGTCCGATCTGCTCGGCGGATGACGCCTCGTGCGCCACCATCCCCACATCTTTCAACGCCTGAGCAAGCTGTGCGGCGACCTCGCCGTCCTGCGAACAAAAAAGAAACCGCGCGCCGCTTTGCAATCCGGCCTGTCCTGTGGAATACGCCTTCATCTGCTGCACCGCATCGATTCCGATTGCCATGTGAACATCATCGCTGCCTTATCGCGAAAAACCTGGCGCTTGTTGACCAATAGCCGGCCCAAGCATGTAGTAGCCCCAGGCATTGGTCATCGTGTTGGTTCGTTCCTGGCGTTCACCCGGCAAGGGCAGCTCCACGCCCCGCGCAATCGGGCGCACCAGACGTGGCGTCACCATGATGACCAACTCACGCTCTTCCTGTGCATATTCGATGCCACGGAAAAAGGCGCCGATGATGGGCAGTTCACCGAGAAAAGGCACCTTATTGACAGACGCTTTAGTCTGGCGCGACACCAGACCACTGATCACAAAACTCTCGCCGTCACCCAACTCGACCATCGTGTCCGCGCGTCGCGTGCGAATCGCCGGAATCACGGTGGCACTATCGTCGTTCACGATAGGAATCCCGTTGGCGTAGTCCAGCTCACTGGCTTCCGGGGCGACTTTCAAAGCAATGCGGTCTCTGGACAGCACCGTTGGCGTCACGCTCAGACCAATGCCGAAAGACTTGAACTCCACGCTCTGCGTACCCAATCCGCCTGCTACTGGAACCGGAATTTCGCCACCGGCCAAAAAGCTGGCGCTTTGACCGCTGAGCGCCACCAACGTCGGTTCGGCCAGCACACGCGCCATGCCGTTGCTCTGCAGCAGACGCAGCGATGCCGAAAAATGATTGGAGTCGAACAAGGCGCTAAAGCCGCTGCCAATGCCGTTAGCCAGCGTACCGGGGATCGACAAGTTATCGGCGGTCGTCAACGACCCCAGACTCCACCCACCAGCTGAGCCAGTCATTCCCAACCCAGCCTGCTTCAAGGCAGTACGCGATACCTCCACGACCTTTACCTCGACCTGTACGACGCCGCCCGTGCCAGCCGTCGCTACATCAACGACATTTTTGTCGCCAACGGAGGCTCTCGCCGCATCCATCGCGCGCTGATGAGACAGAACCGAATCCGCATGCCCCGACAACACAGCGTGCGTACCCGCCACGTCCACATTCGCCCCGCCTTGCTGGCCACGACTGGCCAACTCCGTTTGCACAGCACCCTGCACTCGGACGGTCCAGGTCATCGCCTCGCGGCTGTTCTGCGCCCATACCTGCACCTGCGTCGTGCCTGCTTGTTTGCCTATCAACATGACCGCCGCGGGGCGACCGGCAGAGGCAGGCAGTATCTTTACATCGGCCACGGCGGGATCGGCCACCGCTATGCGCGTGGGCCGCCCCTGCAATGGCAACAAATGCTGCCCCTTGAGCGGCAGAGAAATATCGTTGCTCGGTGCGGCCGACGTCGTGCCGGCCACGCTCTGACTGATCGCCGGTGCAGCCGTGACAACACTGGCCGCAGCCAGCACCGTGCAGATCAAATTAGCGCGCATACTGGGTTTCATCCGATTCAACATGAGAAAGGGCATATCAGAAAGCCGTGAAATATGAGACATGATCAATAGCGGACACGCTGAGCGCTGTCGCCACGCAGGACTTCTATCGTGCGCCCGGCGCCCGAGCCTGTCGTCGCGGCGCGCTTGGCCGGCTGCGGTTCGGGGCTACCCAACTGCACCAGACTGTCACCCGCATAGGCTCGATTGGGGCCGCTGCTCAAGGCTTCGCGCTGTTCGGGCGTCAAATTCGCGATAGTAGGTACCACCGGTTGACGCGGCACAAACAAATCACGATCCGGGACGATGTCGTCTTCAGGCGAACGCAGAGCTAATTGCAACTGACCAGAGCGGCTGGCCAACATCAGCTCGTTCACATCATCGACAGGCACGGCCAGCAGCGCCGACTTGGCTTGCGCGGCGCTGCCGCGTTGCCCCGCCGATTTCGCGTCCGTCGCGGGAGGACCATCGATCGACTGCACGCCATAGGCCAACACGCGAACGCGCGATTGCAACAGACGTACCTGGCTACCCTCGATTTCGTCGTTCTTTTTCAGAGCAAAAAACACGTCGACCAGATCGCCGGGCGTGACGCGATTGCCTGCTCCCACCACCTCGTCAACCGGCACCGCCACGGCGCGCTCACCGGCACGCAACTGACGGGAGAGCCCTTGCGCCAGTACTTGCTTGGTCACGGGCTCACCGGCCGCGATATCCAGTCGCGCTACCTCGCCTACCAGGTCCTCGGGCTTGGCATAGCCGTGCTCCAGCGAGACAGGCCACTTCACCACTTTGAACATCCCGGCTTCCAGACGCGTGCCGGCCAGAATGGCGGACTCTGCCAACACCACGGCATGGACGGCCTCGGGCACAGCGGGTTTGACCGGAGCCTGTTCAGTCGAAGTCGCCATTGCGGGCGCGGGCGCCGGTGTGGGACGCGTGGCCAGGAAGTAGGCCAATGCGGCCAACACAATACCTGCCACCAATAAAATAGCGGCGAAAATTTTGCTAACGCCGGTCATAACGGCTCCTGTGTAATTTGAATGGTCGCGCGGGCAAGTAATCTGGACGGGATCAACGATTCGGCGCCGTCACCGGCCGCGAACCGCAATAAGCTCTGAAACGTTTGCAGCAATGGCCATTGCGTCATCTCGTAAGTCAGCGTCACCTCGATACACCCGACCGAGACCCCACCTGCCCCGGCCCATGCACAAGGTAACGGCACGGCAGCGCTGTTGCATTGCACCGCGGTTGCCGTCCCGAAAATACTGGTTGCCGCCGCGCAGGCCACCGACTGCACATCAGATCGACCCGAATAGCTGGCCTGCATGCCCGCGCGCGCGCCCTCGCCTGCCGCTGCAGACAACTGTTGCTGTGTCCAGAAGAACGCGCCATAACCGATGATGGCCAGCAAAATCAACATCAACGCGGTCAAAATAAAGGCGAACTCGACTGCCGCCACGCCGCGCTGCAATTGGCGTTGGCCGATCAGACATGCCATGCAATTCGCTGCCATGTCAGATGCCTCCCAGGTCACTCAGACGCACCGAGCCACGCGCACTCAGCGACGCGGGCAACATGGCATCGCCGATGAACATCAGCTTAGGAATCAACGGATGCTGTGCGTAGGGATAACTGACGACGACCTCCAATTGGTCGTCAGCCAGCATCCGACCACTGCAACTACCGCCGCCCACCGCACTCAACGGGCCGGTTGCGCCACATACCGCAACGCTCAATGGTGTGCCTGATATGCTGGCGATCCAATCAGCCTGCTGCTGTGCCACGACCAATGCGGCCTGCGCTCGCAATTGCATATGATTTGCCCCCGCCTGCCATTGCAAGGCCTGGCGAGCGCCATCATGCGCAGCGAGATTGAGGGATTGCTGCGCCGTAAAAATCATGCCGTACATCAAGATGCCGTACAGCACCAGAAACAACGCCAAAAAAATCAAACTGAACTCAACCACATAGGCGCCACGCTGAGTGCTCCGGCTGTCAAATAGGTTGCGTACGGAATCTGACGCAAACGCACAGGCAGACTCCACCACCTGTTCCCGATCAGATACAGCATCGCGTGCAAGGCTGCCAGAAAGGTGCCCACCACAAACAACGCCCCCAACCCGATCGGACCGAGCATCAAGCCGTAGACGGCCATGATCTTGATATCGCCCGCGCCCATGACGCGGCGTTTCCACAGTGGCAAGAACAGAAAGGCTATCAGCATCCCAAGCCCGCTCATCGCCCAACCCGGCCACAACGGTGGGTATTGCCACCCGATGTTCAACAAGCCTGCGCCGGCCCACAGCAACTGCAAACAAGCGCCGATCACGACGAGGACATTGGGAATTCTGCGATGACGCCAATCCGAGACGCCTATCGACACATTCCACAGCACGAAAAACAGCCACCACAATGATTCCCCTGCAGACAACGCCGAACCCCTATGAACCAACCTGTACGTGAACGTGAACTGCCGAGTCATTCAATCGCCGCACACTCGGCTGCGGCATTAGCTGCAGCCGAGGCACGGATACGAAATACGCGCCTCAGCTGCGCTCAACCAGCGAGCCTTAGGCGGCCAGGCCGGTCAGCTTGTCCGTGATGGCTTGGAAGAACTCACCCAGGCCATCCGTCAACGTTGCCACGGCGACGGTCAAACCGCCCAGCAGCAGTGCTGCCAGAATCGCGTATTCCAGCGTGGTAACGCCTTCTTCATCATTCCAGAACTGTAGAAGTTGCTCTTTCATTGCTTTCTCCAATGCAAATTCGCACTTGCGTACGATCATGGCTGACACCGCCCAACACGGTGACTCGCCTCTGCTACCCCGGCATAACCGGGCTCTGCCAGCATTCTTCGCTCGTCGCGGGCACAGCCCGGGAAGAGTGATGAAGTACTGGATTCGGTACACCGCTGCTTCGGCTGCAATCCACCAAGAAACAGCGATGATCAACCGGCGCCATCGCGCCGGCGTCGTAAGTGACACACGTACGTACTCGCGCGACGCCGGCAACCTGCCGAGTAGCGTGAGAAAAAAAAGCAAAACGATCCCCGGACGTCGATATCTACGAAGTCGACATCACTCACTCTCGTGACCGTGCTCTAGGACATGGCTGCCGCAACGCTGCAAATCGATGAGTTCATCCTGCAGCGGTGTTGGCATCAAGATTTAGGCTGGCGAACGCCAGCTCCACAAACCCGAGCCGAAGCAACACACGCTTGCACGAAAAACGCAAAGCTGAACGTTTGACAGTGAAGATCCCCACCCCCACTCAGCCAATTCACATCATCGGCCGTCTGAAAAACTGTTTTTTCAGATATGTTTAATTACATCTAATGCAGTTGTTATAAGTTTCAGTCATTAACAATCAAAGCACATTAGGGATAACCCTTGTTTTTTGGAAAAATATCGAAATATTCCACTTTTTGTTGGGTTTTATCCAAAAAATACGCGAAATGTTTGTGATAAATCAAAGTGTGATTTTATTTAATGCTGATTAAAACTGATAAATTCAAATTAACTCTCTACATTTGTGTAGAAAATTTTCTAAATAGAAAAATATGACTAGTAAATTAAGGTACAATTTGAATCATTTAAGCTGTTTTATCGCAAAATCCGGTAAATTGTAACAAACAAACACTCATCCCTGGCCACGAGAAAATCGCACAATTGCTAGAGAGAATGGACCTGGACAGGCCCTTAACGAGCTATCGTCCGAACGCCAGTCTCGGGACCGCTGCCAGCAACCGACGCGTCGTCTCGTGCTGCGGCTCGTGCAACACGGCGTCGGCGGTATCGTTCTCGACGATGCAACCGCCATGCATGATGGCGATACGGTCCGCCAGATACTCCACCACACCGAAGTTGTGCGTGATGAACAAATAGGCAATGCCTAGCTCCGCCTGCAGCTCGCGCAAGAGATCGAGAATCTGTGCCTGCACGGACACGTCCAGCGCCGAAGTCGGCTCATCGCAGATCAACACTTTGGGCTCGACCGCCAAAGCACGGGCAATCGCGATACGCTGGCGCTGTCCGCCTGAAAATTCATGGGGATAGCGTTGCGCGGTATCTTGCGGCAAACCGACACGTCGCAGCAAATGCTGAATGCGATCGTGGCGCGCAGCCGGCGACATATCGGGACGTAATGCGGCGATGCCTTCGTCCAGAATGTCCCCCACGCGCATGCGCGGGTCCAGCGAGGCAAAAGGATCTTGAAATACGATCTGAATGTCCTGTCTCAAGCGGCGCAACTCACGACGATCGACGTGCAGCAGGTCGCGCCCATTCAACAGCGCACGCCCCTCGATTTTTGCGCCGTCGACCAATCGCAATAACGCCTTGCCGGTAGTCGTCTTGCCGCAACCCGACTCGCCCAGCAACGCCAGCGTCTCG
>Ga0182745_1005131_pt1 | contig 10766 bp, 3 predicted proteins | sample eDN3rd30CKraftBY_FD_128523 | JGI IMG/M metagenome (GOLD analysis project Ga0182745, IMG submission 128523) | Enriched backyard soil microbial communities from Emeryville, California, USA - eDNA 3rd pass 30_C Kraft BY (version 2) (version 2) | ecosystem: Environmental > Terrestrial > Soil >... | reverse complement strand
TCCGAGCTGGGAAAGATCTTTCCAGTCCTGCAGGTTGCGGGTGCTGCAATGGGGATTTGTGTGATGGTCGTGCCCTGGGTGATTCGCAATGCCGTGGTGATGCACTCGCCGATTCTGATGACCACACACGGAGGCTATACGTTATTGCTGGGAAACAATGCTGCGTTTTATCGTGAAGTTGTCCAACAGCCCTGGGGGACCATCTGGGATGGATCACACGGGGCAGGGCAGGCCGGTTGGCTTCAGCAGACGCTTGAGGAGGCAGCCCAGGCCGGCGTCTCGGGAGAGATCCAGTTGGATCGCTGGATGTCTCACCGGGCACAGCAGGCCATCGCCTCGCATCCGCGTACTTTTTTACGAGCCTGTTTTCTGAAATTTCTCTGGTTCTGGAATATTGGCCCGCAAGGTCCCGAAGCTGACAACTTCTCCCCTGTTGTACTTTGGGGAGTTCGTGTTTTTTACATTCTGTTCTGGTCGCTGGCCGTGATCGGGTTCATGCGCGTGTTCAGACGTATTCCTGAATGGGAAAGGGCTCTCTCCTCTGGTCGGGACGCACATGGAATCAGGGGCAGCAAGAACAGCGGCATCCGGGTGAGGATGGGGCGAATGACTGGCGGGATTTTTCATCAGTTTTGTCCGAAAGATCCATTGGCCTGGAAGTGGCGAATCTTGCTCATCCTGATTGTCTCTCTGAACGCAGCCCATCTGGTGTACTGGAGTGACGCCCGGATGCGGGCGCCGTTGTTGCCGGCACTGGCATTACTGGCGGCGGCCGCTTTTCGTGGTCCTCACCAGGAGGTGTCACCACTGGGGGCTTTCAGCAAGAGCAAGTTGCTCTCGAGTGTGTCCGCGGGAAAGGGATTTTGATCGATGAAGTGCTAAATGCCGCGAGGCAGTATCCGGACAATGCGGGGTGAATGCGATCAAGCCTGCCTGATGAGCAAGTCTGCCTGGGAAGATGTCGCAGATTTCGCCGGTTCCCGTGTCACACTGGTGAAGACGTACCTTTCCTTCCGTGTGGACTCCGGGAGGATTTTCTGACAACCCGTATTTTGCTGAATGCAAAGGCCGATGGGATTCGATGTGATAATCGAGGCATTCACTTCGGCATGGAACCGACGAGTGCCTTGTCAACTCTAAAAATCAGGGAAGCCCTGAACGCAAAGTCCGACAGCGGCGGACATTTTCGTGATGACGCACCCCAGAACTCAGCCCTGACAGGGCACGACGAGGTCCACCAGTGTACGAAGACTTTTTTGGGCTTCAGCAACGTCCGTTCTCATTGGTTCCCAGTGCAGAGGACTTTGTTGAACTCTCTCCCCTGCAGGATGCGTTGGATTCGCTGGTGCATTGTGTCTCGCAGTCTCGCGGCATGGCGATTCTCACATCCGCTCCCGGACTAGGTAAGACGATGCTCTGTCGCCGCCTGGCCAAATTGCTGGAACAGAATCATCGTTCCATCTTTCTGAGTGCGGCAGGAATGGAAACCCGGCTAAGCCTGTTGCAGGGCCTCCTCTTCGAATTGAATATGGGTTATGTGGGACTGACGGATCAAGAAGCGCGGTTAAAAGTTCTTCAAGCTGCCCGGTCCGCCAAATTAAACCGTCGCTGCCTGTTGCTCATTCTGGATGAAGCTCATGAATTGACCACACGGTTATTTGAAGAATTACGGACACTCACCGAATATGCTCCGGACGGAGAAACAATCATCCATGCTGTGCTGTGTGGTTCATTCGAGCTGGAAGAAAAACTGGTCGATCCTGCACTGACCGCTTTCAATCAGCGAATCGGCCTGCAGGTTTGTCTGACTCCCCTTTCACTCAACGACTCCGCCAGATTTATCAGCGAGCGTTTCAAGGCTGCCGGTGAACCGGATATTTTGTCTGTGATGACAGAACAGGCACTGGAACTCCTCTGTCGCGCCAGCGACGGCAACCTGCATTGTCTGGGCCAGCTGACGGATCATGCCTGTCTGCTGGCATTTGCGGATGGCTGCAAACCGATCACGGAATCGATCGTTCGGACAGCCTTGGAGAACATGAAAGAACTGCCGCTACGCTGGGGAGACGTCCCCGGAGAAGCCTCTTCCCGCGAACAAATGGAAGCACATCGGGAATCAAATGTAGAAAACGCACCATTGGAGCAGCCTTCCGAGTCCCAGCCGTCTGCAACACCGGCAGGCAGGTTCTCTTCCACCGATCAAGAAACCGATGAGTTTCCAATCCCAAGGTTCCTTCAATCCGATTCGCCGGACGAACAGGGGGAGGGGGCTGATGAACCTTCTCTTCCACACAACACGGAACAACATTCTCCGGATGCGTCGGAAGCACCTCCAGAGTTCGCGGTCTTCGAAGTGGGGGCGGGAATCGATTCTGCCGGAATTGGTTCTGAAGAGGCCGCGGCGTTGGAACAATCTGCCAACCAGTCTACCGAGAAACCAATGTCTGCTGAAACGTTTCAGATTTTCAGTTTCCCCAGCACTTCAAACAAGGCATCCTCCGAGGAGACGGGCGAACAACCCGGCATGACAGAAGTCCCGGTCCTTGACCGGTACGCATTGCTGGACCGCATGTTTGAACTTCCGGAAGACCGCCGGGACACAATTGACCTGAGCTGCCTGGATCAGCAACCTGCGGAGATCAATCCACAAGCGTTTCCAGCAGGTAGCGAGACCTCTTCCGAGGAAGTGACGGAAGAAGATCTGTTAGAACTCGTGCAGCAGATTCGTCGTGACGTCCAGGTCCAGCTGACACCCAACCCTCATGCCCGCCATACGGTGCCGGCTCCACACCAGACCATTCCAATTCATCTCGTCGGTGCTGCTCCCACCCCCGCCATGGAATCGGCCTTCCAGGCAGAACCCGTGACAGAGATGGGGGGCGTGATGGAGGGCGAGAGCGAGAGCGGGAATGAAAGTGGAACGATGGCGGACCCCATCCCCCACCGCCGGTTCGAACAACTCTTCACCCGGCTCCGTCTGCGTCGCAAAAAAGTGGAAGCGGAGCAACACCGCCGGTAGCACCGGGACATGAAAGAGGAACGGGGCCATTTCCCCTCGCGACATTTCAGGCAAGAGTTGCTTCAAGTCAGCAGAAGCCTTTGGAACGAGTGCCACACTTATTCCGCAGGGACAAAGAGCATGGCCGCCAGATCCTGTTGGCCCCGGGCCAAAGCAACCTGCTCTCTCGTCTTGTGGGAGCCGCTTGAATTCGTTTGGCTGCTTTATCTCGCGATTTCGCAACACCTGCATAAACTCGTGGATGAACCGAGAGTGCCGAAAACCCTTCATCATCAGTAAATTGAACCACCCAGAGATTCGCTTCGTCTATCTATCCAAAGAAGGCGACGGTCCAACTCCTGGCGTCTGATGAAACGACTCATGATCATTGCGTCGTTAATAAGCTGATCCGCTTGTTTTTTCGCCTTAACAACCTGTTGAAAAACATGAGATCTCGGCCAGATAGAAATGTCCGGCCCACATTTTTCAATGATCCAGAAGCTTCTGGTGGCACAGACATTTCTGTCTGCGGGTTTTCCCTGTGGTCATCGAAGTTGTCAAAGCAACTTGCTCTTTGCTTTCCAGCTTTGGACAATAATCGTTTGTCCGGGATCGCTTGCAGATCAAATTGGAGCTTAGACCAGTTTGGTCTATCATGTGCCCGCGCCGAAAGAGTTTCACTTGATCAAAGACTGAATACCGCGAGGCAAGTTCACGACAAGATTTACAAAAACGCTCTCATGCCCTGTCAGGGCTTGGGTTTGGGGTCCGTGATCGCGAAACGTCCTCCGTTGTCGGGCTTTGCGTAAAGGCCGACCCCAAATTTTAGAATAGACGAAGCACTCGTGTTTGTCCGGAAAGGTCAATTTGTGCTGTGATCGACTTCTTTGCGTTCTGAGCTTCATCCGCCTGCATCGACGAATCCTGGGGGTTCGCCTGCTTCGGCGTCCTGGTCAGAACACAAATCGCTCGATCTTGCCTGACAAAGCACCTTGCCGGATCGACTCTTCGTTGTTCCCGCAAGAAATCCTGGAGTGAAGGCCACTCTTATGCAGCCAGAATTCCGCATCCCCGAAATCCTGCTTCAGCAGTTGAAACGTCTTCGAGACCGTATGGTCAGTGTGACAGTCGCAGGAGGCATCGGCCTGACACTGCTGGTGGTTTCTCTCAACATCGCACTGGTCCTTTTTCTGGACCTGCTGATCGATTTTCCGGTGATCGTCCGTGCGATCTTGCTGGTCTCGGTCCCCATCACTGCGCTGGGCATGCTGGGATGGACCGTGTTGCGGCCGCTTCTGGCCCGTTATCAGAACAATGAACTGGCAGCCGTCGTGGAAATAGCTCATCCGGAATTGCGTGAGCGGTTGCTGTCGATTGTCGAACTTCAGGAGAGTCTGGCCCGGGGAGAAGATGGAGGGTCGGAACTGATGCGGTCCCTGCTGTTGCAGCAGACCGTTGATTTTGCAAAGACGAATGACTTTGTGGATGTGGTGGATGCTTCCCGTGCTGTTCGCCGCTGCTGGATGGGGGGGATTGCCGTCTTCGCGCTGTTGCTGCCGCTGGTCTTTGCGACCAATGCCTACGCTGTTCTGCTATCCCGATTTCTGAACCCCTGGGGGAATTATGAACGTTTGCAGAACTTGATTTTAACAGTGGATGATGCGGACCGGGTCGCGGGGCGCGGGGATGATGTCACTCTGGTCGCCCGGCCCAGTTGGCGTTTCAGAGAAGCAGAATTGCCGGAATCGGTCTGGTTGGACTGGACCACATCCTCGGGAATCCGTCAGAGTCGGCGTCTCGACTGGAATGAACAGGAGCAGTTCTACGCGGTTTTGCTGCCGCATGTCAGCGAAAGTTTCGATTATGATGTCTCCGCGGACCAGGCCCGAACTCGCCGACATCATATCGAGGTCATCGAGCGTCCGGACATTCTCCAGTTTTCTGTCGAGATGACTCCTCCCGCTTATACTGGTCAGTCCGCAACCCAGCACGATGCTCTCCTGAATGAAATTCTGGCCATCGAACAAAGCCGGATGGAACTGCGACTCTCTTTCAACAAACCGCTGACCCGGGCAGAAATCATCTGGCTGGAAGCTGAGACGACTACGCCTTCTCGGTCAGAGCTGAAGCAGTCGAGGCTGAAGCCGATCGAAAACGTGAACGGTGTTCCGGTTCGCGAAAAAACAGAACTGCCGTTGTCCGAGGACCGTCAATCGGCGGAGCTGAGCATGGTTGCAGCCCTCGATGGTCCTTCTGGAAGATTTCTCGTACGCACTGTCGATGAATATGGACTTCAGGCACGAGTAGAACCGATGCGACGGCTGACGATTCAACCGGACCGCGCTCCCGCACTGGAATTTGCGGATAACGAACAACATGCGGCGGCCCGTCCGCTCGATGTGCTTCGCATTCCTCTTCAGGCCACAGACGATTTTGGACTGGCGACCATCGAACTGCATTACGATGTTCTGCGTGATGGCGGAAAAGAACCGGGAAAGATTTCTGTACCGGCCGATCAACTGGGAGGCCGCAGCTTTGCCTCGTTGATCAATCTGGATCTGCAGAAGCTCAACCTTAAACAGGGGATGCAAGTGGCCATCCGCGCCCGCGCCACAGATCACCGGCCGGTTCCTGCTCCCAATGAAACCTGGACCGGAACGCGGCTCATCCAAATCCAGGATGACGCCCGTCCCTATGGAGATCAGACCCTGGCAGACACGCAGCATCGCGTGGATCAGGCGATGGACAACTTAAAAGCAGACATCGAAAAACAGCGTCAGAATGCGCGTCAACTTCAAACAGAAGCGCAGACCAACGAGGCTCAACAAAAGTCATGGCAAGGCGACGAACAGACGGCTGCTCTGGAAGAGAAGTTACGGGAACTGAGTCAGCAGATGCAGAAGCTGAGCGCCGTGCTGGACCAGCAACCAGTCATGCAGCCTCTGGCCGAACAGGCCCGCCAGATCGCCGAACGGGAATTGGCGCAGGCAGCCGCCAAGGCAGACCAGGCTCGGCAGGCTCCGCTGCCTCAGAAACAACAGAAACTTTCCGAGGCGGCCAGCAAACTGCAACGCGCGGAAGAGGAACTCAAGAAAATTCAGGAACAGCATCAGAAGCTCTCAGAATTGCAGCGTGATCTGCTCGAATTGAATCGCCTCGCGGAGAATACCGAACAACTTGCCAACCAGGTGGATGACCTCACGCAGCGCCAACCAGAACAGCATCAACCAGAACAGCGCCAATCGGAAGCTGCTGCGGAGAAAAAATCTCCACCAACTCCTCAACAGGAACTCTGGAATCAGGATCATCAACGGCTTGTCGATCGGCACAACCAATTGGAAAAAGATCTGAATCAGATCCTGAGTGAACATCCCGAACTGCTGGACAAAGCCCGGGAGAATCTGCAGCATCAACTGGCCAGTCTGGGTGAACAGGCAGATCGGCTGGCACAACAGCAGCAATCACTTTCCAATTCCACTCGCGATACCGCACGTGAAATTGCCCGCCAGGGAGGCTTGCGGCAAAAACAGGAGAAACTGCAACAGGCGGAACGTCAATTGGCAGAAAAGCTGAAGTTGCCGGGCTCGGACGAAATCCGTGTCAATGGGGCGAAAGAGACGCGGGATGCGCGCCAGGCACTCGAACGTGGTGATTTTGCCGAGTCAAAAGGGCAACACACTGCCGCTGCCGAACAACTCCAGCAACTTGCCCAGGCACTGCAGAAAAACGACTCACTCCCCGCTGATCCACAACAGGCGATTCAGGAACTCCAACAGCGGCAAGAAGCGCTCAATGCAGCACTGGCAAAACTTCCCACGGAATCCACCCCCGAATCGCAGGCGGAAATGACCCGGCTGGCGGGGGAACAGGCAGCGATTCAACGTGGAGTTGCCGAGTTGCCTCAGACGAATGACACTCGTGATGCCCGCCAGGAAGCGCTGGGACGGATTCAGGAAGCAGGACGAAAACTGGCAGAAAACCAGCAGGCCCCCGCACAGGATCAGGGGCGTCAGGCGGTCGAAGCACTCCAAAAAGTCAAAGATGCTCTTGCCGCCGCTCTGCAGGACAACGCGAAGAAAGAAGCATTCCAGTCCGAAGGAGTCCAGAAGGAAATCCAGAAAGAACGGACTCGATCACAGGAAATTCAACAGCAGGCCGCCGACCTCGTGCAACGTCAACAGGACCTTGCCCAGGAGATTGCTGCCCAGACGCCTCTACCATCCGGTCGCGATTTCTCAGCGGAAATGCAGACTATCGAAAATTCTCCGCAGCCCGCAACTCCTGCTGAATCGCTTCCAAACGGAGAAGCATCCCCGGAGCAGGCGACCGGAGCAATGCAACCGGGCCGGATCGCTGCCCAGAGTGAAGAACCCTCAAAAAATCTTCAACCTGAAAATGCCCCGCCAGAAAACTCACAACTTGCCGCTCTTCCCGATGTTCAACAAGGAGTAGCGGATCTTTCCCGGCAACTTGCTGAAGAAGCCCGGCAGTTGGAACTCAATGACGACAAGATCAATCGGGCCTCTTCTGAATTGTCCAATGTCACGCGCGCCGCTGCTCACGAACTGAGAGAAGCCAACTTCAAACGTGCTGCGGAATTGTCTCAGGAAGCCGCTGAAAAAGCTCAGCAACTTTCCGAAGCACTGGCGGCTCCCGACAATCAGACCGTCCCGGAACGTCTGCAAGCGGCAGCGAAAACAGCCGGTCAACAGCAACAGGCACTGGCCAATCAATTGCAGGCGCTGGCGAAGTCCAAAGAACAACAGGCCGTGTTTCGCAGTCAGCGACAACAACAGTTACAAGATCAGACCCAAAAACTCGCTCAACAACTCGACAATCGAGCCGATCAACTCAACTTGCAGCAGATCGACCGCAAGCCGCAAGCGGAAACCGCGCGTCAGGGGGAAGAACAACTTTCCGCCGCTAATCAGCAAATGCAGCAGGCCCTGCAATCCAGTCAGCAGGGAAATCAGGGACAAGCTGCCGAGGCTGGACAGAAGTCGGCGGAAGCACTGCGTCAGGCGGCCAGACTGAGCAGGCAGGCTTCCAACGGCGGAAATCCACGACAGGCCCCCGAGCATGCCGCTCAAGGAGCAGCAGGGCAACATGTCGCGGAATCGGCCCAGTTCCTCAATCGGGCGGGTGAACAATTGGCAAAGCTAGGGCAACCAATGCGCGAGACCCAGGCTCAGGAGCAAAATCCTGATGATGCACAAAGCCAGCAGGGAACTCCCGATGAGCAAGGGGCTCCCGATCAGAATTCCGGCCAGCAACCTCCCGAATCTGGTGGCAAACAGGGGTCTCAACAGGCCGACATAGACGCCGGTGCAGGCGATCCCGGGAAGTCGCAGGCCTCAAAGTCCCTGCGCGATGCAGCTCGTAACATGCGGCAAGCCGCCCAACAAATGGGCCTGGCAAATCAATCGCAACAATCTGATCAATCGGAACAGACAGGTCCCGGACGTCACTCCGATCAGTCGACCGGCACCAGTCCTTCGGATTCTGCTTCGAATGGAGAAGCCCACCTCAGCGAGCTGGAAAAATCTCTGGGAAAAGTCTCGGGGCGAAACTGGGGCAAACTGCCCGGGACGCTGCAGACCGAACTCTTCGAATCTGCCCGGCGGCACCGTGACGCCGCCTATGGCGGATTGATTCGCAGATACTTCGAAGACATTTCCAAAGCCCGCCCCGCCCAGTTGGAAGAGTCCACGCCGCAATAACCATCATTAAATAACCATCATTAACCATCCTTGCGAAGACGTCTTCACTCAAGCGTTCCAAGTCGACTGAGTCTTTCCCCACAAGAGTACCAGTGGGCAATGGTCGCCCAATACGGGCAGCACAGAGACATTTTCATTTTCAAAAAATTCAAGAAGGGAAACCGGGCATTGACCAGCCAAATCGGAATGTTTCTGCATCAGCGTGACGCTGTCCTCAGACTTGGGCAGATCGTCGCCAGCGTATTCTTCATCGCCACGTTCGGTCTGTGGTCCGGTCCCGGCAGGTTGTGTGCCGACGATCCTCCTGCGGAAAAGCCGCGACGGATCTATCTGGATGAATTCCGTCCCACCCCCATGTTAAAGACCGAGTTGCATCCACTCACACGAGCCAAGTTTCCCTGTGTCAATGTCCATTCCCATCCCGGCAGACTCTCTCCGGCAGAAGTGGACGACATGGTCAAGGTGATGGATGAAGCAAATATCGCGGTCAGCGTCAGCCTGGATGGAGGAACAAACGGCAAGTCCTTCGCGGATCATTATTATGCATTGATGAATGCCCATCCCGATCGGTTCGTGGTTTTCCTGTGGATTGATTATGTCGGCCATGGCAATAAACAGGACCCCGCCACCTGGGAAGTGCACCAACCCGGTTATGGCCTGAAGATGGCGGACCGTTTGAGCGATGCCGTCAAACAGGGGGCCAGCGGCCTGAAAGTCTGGAAGGACCTGGGGCTTTACATGCCGGGACCGGATGGAAAAATGATCATGCCGGACGATCCGCGGTTTGACCCCATCTGGCAACGGGCCGGCGAACTCAAAATTCCGATTCTCTGGCATTGTGCCGATCCGCCAGCCTTCTTCACTCCCACCAACGAGAAAAATGAACGCTGGGAAGAACTGTATCGGCATCCGGAATGGAGTTTTTATGGTCCGCAGTTTCCTTCACATGCCGAATTGATGGCCGCTCGCAACCGGGTGATCGCCCGGCATCCGGACACCACGTTTATCTGTGCCCACATGGCGGAACTTTCGGAAGATCTCAAGCAACTCAGTGCGGACCTGGATCGTTACCCCAATATGAACGTGGAAATTGCTGCCCGGATTTCGGAGTTGGGCCGGCAGCCTTATTCGTCCCGGAAATTCTTCATGAAGTATGCGGACCGCATTCTGTTTGGCACCGATGGCATCCCTCCCATGACGGAACTGATTCCCCATTTCCAGTTCCTGGAGACTTGGGATGAATATTTTCCCTACGAAGACAACCCGTTTCCGCCGCAAGGACTTTGGAATATTTATGGCATTGGCCTGCCGGACAATGTGCTCAAAAAAGTCTATTATGAAAACGCAACCCGTCTGATTCCGGGGATCTCCGAAAGGGTCCGAAAGTACGTTGCCCGGCATTCGCAGCCCCATTCCACAGAAACACATTCAATAAAAACGCCAGCGGCAGACACCTCAATGGCAAATTGAAATTCACCACTGACAAACACTCGTATTCCTTCGGCTTTGTGATTGGAGAGCTGCTCATGCAGAACAGATTTTTTTCCAGCACCTGGAACCTGCTCCAGCATTTACTGCTGACCTGCTGCCTGATCTGTCTGCCCGGCAGCAAGCTTTTGGCGGAACCGCCGGCCCAAAGCCCTCAGCCTGCAGAAAACGTCATCAGTCTTTTTGATGGCAAGACTCTGTCCGGCTGGAAGGTGCTGGATCATGCCGGGACGGGAGGAGCGGAAGTGAAGGATGGGGCCATCGTGCTCAAGCAGGGAGAGCCGATCACCAGCATTGTCTGGAATGGGGCGGAGCTGCCGAAAATCAATTACGAATTGACCATGCAGGCCCGCCGGATGGATGGCAGTGATTTTTTTGCCACATTGACGTTTCCCGTGGGCGAGCGTTACTGTTCGCTGGTCCTGGGAGGCTGGGGAGGGGGCGTAATTGGGCTGTCCAGCCTCAATGGTGCGGATGCATCCGAAAACGAAACGACCGATTACCTGGATTTCGAAAAGGGACGCTGGTACAAAATTCGCGTTCGTGTCACCGAGACACAC
>Ga0182745_1005130_pt1 | contig 10767 bp, 15 predicted proteins | sample eDN3rd30CKraftBY_FD_128523 | JGI IMG/M metagenome (GOLD analysis project Ga0182745, IMG submission 128523) | Enriched backyard soil microbial communities from Emeryville, California, USA - eDNA 3rd pass 30_C Kraft BY (version 2) (version 2) | ecosystem: Environmental > Terrestrial > Soil >... | reverse complement strand
CGTCGATCCCCGTCTCGGCGTCGCCGCCCTGCGAGGAAATCGCCAGCGTGACGCCGCGTCGATCGGCGAGGCCCGCGACGCAGTCGGCCAGGCCAGCGTCGATCGGACCGATATAGCGTAGGCGATTGTCGGGCTGGACCTCGCAGAGGCGGCGACCGGCGACAATGGCGTCCACGGCTGCCTTGGCGTTTCGCCAACCCGGCGGCTCCGCCTCTTGCGATTGCGCGAGCGCTTTGGCGGGCAGCATCAGGGCGACGGCGATGAGAAGGAAACCTTGGGCGTGGCGGCGTGAAAACATGAGGCGCGTCGTCGTTCCGAACGATGGCGGGTCGGGCGCCTGATCGCCCGCCCCGCCGTCCTGCTCAGTAGAGGCCCGCGAGATCCGCCGCGGGTTGAGTTTGCCGTGCGCCGTCCGAGGGCCTGTTAATCTCGACAACGGGCATGCTGACGATGCCCGAGCCGCCGCCCATCGGCGCGCTCCGTCCGCCGCCTCCTCCGCTGCCGCCGGTCGACGGCCCATCGCCCCAGGCGACCGACACATAAACGCGCCCCCCGGTGATCGAGCCGTCGGAGCCGATCGTCGCGTCAGCGCCGACGGTGACGGTGCGCGAGCTGCCGGTCGTGGTGGTCGTCGTCCCCGGCCCGTTCTGGTTTGCCGAGGTCGTGCTCGACTGGCCGCCGACGACCTGATCGAGTTCGAGACAATCGAGTGCACGCATGTTCATTCTCCTGGGATTAAGGAAGTAAATACAGCGACTTCAGAACAACAAGCCGCCAATGTACGCCGCTCCATTCTTCGCCCAAATCACCCCGTGGGTTCGTGCCCAGCGCGATAGATGATGCGCGTTCCTTCGATTACTTCCGCCAGGGCGTCCCGTTCCGCAGCGGACGTTGGAAACCAGAAGCGCCCGATTTCGAGGTTGGGCAGACTGGATCGTAGAAAATCAGGGTCGACTATGGCGAAGGTGCGTCCGCCGAAGCCGCCCTCGGGCTGCGGGAAGGCGGAAAGATCGTACCAGCCTGAATCTACAATCCTCCGACCCGCGAACGCCTTGTGCCGCTCGACGAGAAGACGCGCCTGTTCACGGGTGAAGCGCCGCGCCTGATCGACCATCGCTTCGCTGACATCCGGGTTCGCCGCCCGCTGGCGTTCGAGAACGCCCGGAAGGAACCATTGATAGACGCCCTCCTCATCGTAGGGGGCTCCGTGCAGCAGAACCGCCGAATAAGGCTCAACCTCGATGCGCGCGGCAACGGGCAGCAGATAGTTCGCGCAACTGGAGGAGCACATGCCGCGAACGATCACGGTCCAATCGCGCCCGGCCATGAGTTCGGCTGCCCGGATCGCATCCGCGGCGTCGCCGCCCGGTGAACTGAGGATCAGGGTCATCCCGCTCCGCCCGGCGAAACGTTGGACGCAGGAGGTGAGCGACGGCCCGCTTTCCCCGATGAAACGAACGACGGAGTCGCCGGGGTAGCTGCATGTCACCTGGCCCGCCGCGATGGCGGCGACGGCTGAACGGGCCTGAACGAAGTCCGTTTCAGCATTCGCCTGCGCAGCCCAGGCGGGATGCTGGCAGCCTGCCGAAAGCGCGGCGAGCGCCAGTCCGGAAAGAAGGGTTGGTCGCACCATGTCCTGCACTGTGAACGCGCGGCGGCGGATAAGGAGTCCGCCGCCGCGCACGAAGCTCAATAAAGCCCTTCCAGATCGGCCGCCGGGCCGCGCTCATTGCCGCGAGGGAAGTTCGGCGTCGTGACGACGGTAACCGTCGTTTCCGACCGGCTCCAGCTGTAACTGCCCCCGACCGATCCGGTCACACCTGTGGGCGTTTGGTTGATGTTGTAGTTCACCTGGCCGCCGCGCGTATTGTTGTGGGTGGTGGTGGTGGTCGTCTGGCCATTGTTATTCGAAGGCGGCGAGCTGGGCGCCGGAGTCTGGCCGCCGGTCTGGCCGCTGGATTGGCCGCCGACGACAAGGTCGAGTTCGCAATAGGACAATGCACGCATCAATCGTGACTCCATGTAAGGGATGGTTGCGTCGGGCAGCGCTGCCGTTCGAAGCTCAGCAGAGTTCACGTAACGCCGCAATCCAAGCGCTGTTCACACTCCTGTGACAACCTTGCGTTGGCGACCACAACCCGCAGTAGCGGATCGTGCGCGGGGCGCGACACAAAGCCCAGCCGCCCGACGGCAAGTCCCGTCCGCTTCACGGCGCGGTGCGGCGAAGCAACTCCGGCCCCGCTGCGGCGATCAGTCGCTCCCCGGTTCGGAGCAGGCGGACAATGCGCTTCCTCATGTCGTCGTCCATCGACCAGTCTGTCGTAACGCGATCAGGACCGAACAGGGCAATGACGATCTCGCGCTGGCTCGGCGCCGTTTCGCCGACCGTCCCAGGCCCGAAGGGCCATCGCCCAACGGTGCGCCCGTGGTTCCCCCCGGAAGAGCGTGGGCAACAAACGGTCGACCCGGTGGAGGGCTTCGAACTGACCGAGCACACGCAGTCCGATATCGAGGTCCACGAACCCCGCGAGGTCGTAGGCCAGTCGGACCGCTCAGCACGCTCCCTTCCCTCACTTCGATCCGGATGGACCGAACACCTTCGCCGATGATGATCTGCTCCCGTCCGCCGCCGAGACGCCGAACGGTCGCCCGGCACGGCAGTCGGTCCAGTCGGAAGGCGTCGCCATCGGCCGCCGCGACGGGCGCGGCGCGCACGGTCAAGACGGCCGGGTCGAAATCGGCGCGCCAGAAGACCGACGCTGGCGACGGGCGCCCGCGGAAATCGCCAGCCCTCAAATCTCCGGTCCGTCTTTGGCCTGGGTCTCGATCACCCGTAGGGTCGGAGAGCGCCGCATCAGCCGTGTCCCGACAAGCGGAAGGATGCGGCCCGCGTCGTCGGGCCGACAACGCAGCGCCTCCCAAGTCCATCCCGCCAGGTCGAGCTCGAGCATCCGATCGTAGACGTTGCGCTCTTTCCAAGCGGGAGGACGGCGATCGGTCCGCGCTTCGCGCATGCCCCTCCTTTCGGTCGCCGGTCGTCGGCGCGCGGCCTGTCGCCGCCGGCCAAGCATAAGCGTCAGCATACGGAGCGATCTTCACGGATCGACCGGAATTTTCGCCAAATACCTGTGGCCGCAATCATTTTTCGGGCCTCGAACTACAGCTTTTGGAACCCCGTGCGTCTCCCTCCAAGGGAGACGGCGTGGATTGACGCCCGGGCCCAGCGGCATCCGCAGGCTCGCAGGGTTGCCGCCGCAGGACGATGCGTGGCCAAATAGCCGATCGAGCGTCAGGAAAACGGACGTGCCGGACTCGCAAAGCAAACAGGACTACAACCGCGCGATCGGCGAACGCGTCCGGCGACGGCGAAAGGAACACGGCCTGAGCCAGACGGCGCTCGGCGCCAAGATCGACCTCTCGTGCCAGCAGATCCAGAAATATGAGAACGGCCGCAACAGCATCGCGGCCTCGCGGCTGCATCAGCTCTCGCTCGCGCTGGCGACCACGGCGCCGGCGCTCATCGGCTTGAAGTCCTGGGACGAGGGCGAGGAGAGCGGCGAACGCGCGCGGCTGCTCCAGGCCCGGTCGGTCCTGCCGGACCATCAGCGCGATCCTCTGCTCCGCTACGTCGAGGCGCTCGCGCTGGCGGCGGCCTCCCGTAACAGAGGCTAGGCGGACGACGACCCTGGCGACGGCGATGGTTGACCTCGACCGGCTCCATCGCAGGCCCCCGCCTCGTCGCCGATGCTTGACTTCGAGCCGTCGGCATCGCGTCAATCGGCGTGGGATGGCGCTTGCGGTCGAACAATGGATGGGGGCAGCGGGCTTCTGGCTGACCCTCGCGGTGACGGGCTTCGCGCTGTGGAAGGGCGGCCGTCCCGGAGCAGGCCGCCGTGATCGGCAATCTCCTCGCCGTGTTGATCTCGCCCGGATTACAACCGCCGCGCCACGCCGCGCCGCCCTTCTGGGCCGTGGCCGCGATCGACGCCGCCGTCCTGCTGCTGTTGACCGTGCTGCTGATCCGCACGGGCGGCCGGCGGCGGTGGCTGTTCGCGGCCGGCGGGGTCCAGCTCCTGACCGTGCTCGTTCATGTCGGCGCCGCGCTCGATGTCTCTATCCTGGCGCGCGGCTATATCGCAGCGCTGGAGACGCCCTATTTCGTGTTGCTTCTCATCTTCTCAGCCGGCGTCGTGGAAGCTTGGCGGCAAGGAGCCTCCCGCCCAATCTGGCGGCGCGCATGAACGCGAAGGTCGATAATGCGGTAAATTCGATGAAAACCTGCGCTTTCAGCGACTCTCCCCGGTCACGGGCGGATGCTCGTAGTTGTTCTTACGCACACTCCGAACAGTTCGCCCGTCGAATATTACAGCATACTCGTCGGCGCCGTGAGTAACTATCAGCATAACCGACTGCGGATTGCACAGAACCGCAAGTCCAGCTTGCGGGTTCGACACGGGACTCAACTCCAGGATTTTCGTTTCGTTGTCCGGGCTAATCTCGACACCGTCAAACTCGATACGAAGGTGAAAAGTCGGTTCCGACCAACGGCGCTCGATGCGGACGATCTGTGGATTGCATTCCGCGACGGACGAGATGGTCATCTCGGACGGTGGTGCGTGGTCGAGGAACGTCACCGGCGGGGGCGCTGCCTGCGCACCCGCCAAAATGAGTGAAAGCATGAACATCATTGCACCCGTCATCAGCAATCAGAAACGACTTCGCCTTCGGTCTCCTTATCGCGGTTGTTCGTATCATATTCCCGCAACTCTCCATCCTTGCCGAGCACATACATGGTCGTCAGGTTCGCGGCGCCCATTTGTCGAATTTGATCGAAGGCGCTCCAATCGCCCGTCGAGGGAAAGTTATGATCTTGCCTAGGGACATTGGGCCCATGACTGTGGACGATTCCGATAATCTGCGAGTAATTTTGAATACCCTGCATGTTATCAGCGGTAGGGGTCCAACCCGTGACTGCTGATCCGGTATCCCTCTCCACACTTCAAAGGATCAGGTCCGTGTCAGCAGCTAGATCACGCATGGGTTTATCCGGATTGCGCCGCGAGGCATCGGGCGCCGTCGTCGCTGTCCTGCTCGCCTTTTCCGCCGGGGGCTGCACTTTTACAGGCGCGGCCTATGCCCAGCCTGTCAGCTGCGACGCTGCCGCGAAGGAGACTGTCCGCGTCACTCCGCTCGACGTCGAGAAGATCGCCAGCGAGCTGACATGGGCGGACGGAACCCCTGAGGGCTCGCTCTTGGTACTTTCTGGAAGGCGTCTTGAAGGCCTCTGCGCGGCAGAACTCGAAACGGCCAATTCCGGGTTCGGACGCTGGCGAGGCGGCGGATCGTTTCATATCGAGAGCGACGGCATACTGGCCCTTCGTGACTCAGCCGTGAGTCTACTCGACGGGGCAGACCTACCTGCATCCGTACTGAAGGATTTGCCCTCTGGTCTGGTCGCCTCCGACCACGTCTCGATCGCTCCGCGTGACCGAGCCCACTACGTCGGCGCGTGGACATCGCACACCGGAAACATGGTCTACAGTTTCACAACCGCGGGCGACGGCGTGCCAGAATCCCCTAAGGCGCTGCTCCAGTCCCAACTGCCGATCGAATCCATCCGCTATTTCCCTGCGCCGGATGCGCCGTCGGGAGCTCTGACCCTCCTATTGCGCGACACCGACGGAAGCCGTCTGCTCGTTGTCGTGAGATGGTCCCATGGCTCCTGGTTCGACGGCTAGGCGCATCGGCCCAAACATCCCGCGTAAGTACGTCCCTTAGCCGGCGCCTCTACGCCAACGGGCACACCTTTCGGCGGCGATGGCCATTTGTGCGGGCTGTGTATCCCAAGCCGCGCCGCCTCGCCCATTTCCCCGAACGGATCCGACCTCCGGTAATTCCGCACCGCATGGTGCGAGGAGCATTGGCGAATTCCCTTCCTATGCGCGCGGCGCATCAACGGCGCGCTCTGGCTACGACGGACCGAAAGATCGTAATAATCGTGAAGCCGGGCAAGTCCCCTACCCTGTAGCTTGGGTGCGCCGTCGTCGCCGAGTCCGCGTCCAGCCGATCACGGGCGATCGCGGCGGGAAAGGACGGCATGTCGACCCTGACGGTGATCCTTGCGCTCACGCGGGTGACCTTCGATCGCCGACTGAAAGCGCGCGGCGACGCCGTCATCGGAATAGCGAACGACCTCGCCAGCATCGGTCTGGGCGTCCTCGGCCCCTTTCTGCTAAAGCTGCTGGTCGACCGGCTTTCAACCGGCCCCATTGATCCCTGGTCGCTCGCGCCGCTGGTGGCGGTCTTCGTCCTCGCCTGGTCCGGGACGGCGCCGCTGTCCGCCGCGCGCTATATCTTCACGACCCGCCAGCTCGGCGCGCTGTCGCGCCACCTGATCGAGAGCGCGACCGCGCAAAGGCTGCCGGAGATCGCACGGCGCCGCGACGCCGATAGCGGGAGATGCTGGGCGCGCTGGAACGGCTGCCGTTCAGCCTTCAGATCGTGGTCGACGGGCTCATCAGCCGCGCCGCCTCGCTGATCATCCACGTCGTCGCCTCGCTCGTCGTGGTCGCGACGCTGGTGCCGCCGCTCTATGTCGCCCTGCTGGCGGCGGTGCTGGTCGGCTATTTCCTCGCCTCACGCGAAACGTTTCCAGGCTCAGGCGCAGGCGACCAATCGGTCTGCCGCCTCCGTGTCGCAGTTGCCGGGCGACATCCTCAGGAGCGCACGTCGGGTCGTCTTCAACGGCAATCTCGCCGCCGAGGTGGACCGCGTCGCCATCCTCGGCCGCGCGCGCCAGAACGAGGCTTCGCGACTGGCCCTGCTGCTGTTCGGAACGACGCTCGGGCAATATGTGGTCTTCGGCGCGGGCCTGGTCGTTATCCTCATCCTCGGCGGCCTCGACGTCGGACGCGGGCGCCTGACGGTCGGCGACTTCGTTCTGCTTCAGGCCTATGCTTTCCGGCTCGCCCTGCCGCTGGGCGGTCTGGGGTTCATCATCCGTCAGGCCGGCGTTGCGATCGAGAACATCGCCGAAGTGCTCGACCTTGCAAAGGCGAGCGGTCCCGGGACGTTGAACCCTCCAGCCGCGATACAGGCACCCCCGCGCGCCGCCGCGATCCGGCTCGAGAATTCTGTCTTACGCCTATGGCGATACGCCGGTGCTGACTGACGCAAACGCCGCCATCGCGCCGGGGAGTTTTGTGGTGATCGCGGGGCCGAACGGCGCGGGCAAGTCGACGCTCGCCCGGCTGATGGCGGGTCTTCTAGATCCGTCGCAGGGCCGCGTCCTGATCGACGGCGCCGACATGGCGGCGGAGCCCGTCGATGAGCGGCATCGGCGCGTTCTCTACGTTCCGCAGTTCGTCGGGCTGTTCAACCGCAGCCTGCGCGACAACGCCCTCTATCCCCCGACGCGGCAGAGCGAAGCGGACCTGGCGGCGCTGCTGGCCGGATGGGGTTTCTATGAGGGCGGCCGCGCGATCGACTTCGACCAGGCCGTCGGCGAACAGGGCGAGCGGCTGTCCGGCGGACAAATCCAGAAGCTCGAACTCGCGCGTCTGCTCGGGGTGTCCGTCCCGGCGATCATCCTTGACGAGACGACGTCTTCCCTCGACGCGCCGAGCGAGACGCGGGCCATCCATGCGCTGTGCGAGCGCCACAGGGACCGCACCACGCTCATCCTGATCACCCACCGACCCGGCTGCTCGACGATGCGGACCAGATCCTGTTCTTGCGCCGCGGTCGACTGACCGCAGGAAGACATGCTCATCTCCTCACCACTGCGTCCGATTACCGCGTCTTCTGGCCCGAGGCCCGCCGTGAAGCAGGAACATCCTGAGCATCAAGGAAGGCGCCCGTTCATGCCGCCCTGCGGGACGTCCATCCAATCCCTATGAGTCCGCGGCGACCGGAGCTTGCCGCGTTTAGCTCCGCGGCGCTCAAAGCGACCAGCCCGCTCCCGATCAACCAGGCGCCGTCCACACGCAAGCCTTCCTCAGGCCACGATAGAGACACAATGTCGCAACCCTAGGTCGTACAACCCCATACCCATCCCTTGACATCATTCGCGGCGAAAATTGAACAATAAGTAGCTCAAATTGCGAGCATAATCATCGGGAGGCTGATAATGCGCACACTGACAATGGATGAATGCAAATATATCCATGGCGGAAGCGGAGGCGAATCGGCAACGCGGGTGGACGATATAGTTGTTACCGCGCAACGCAAAGTCGATGGCGGAAATCAGAACGTCTTTTTCGGTTCCTATACGACCGGCGCCTTTTACGGTGAAGTCGGCGTGGGAGGCCGCGACGTCTATGTCGGCGGCGGCGTGGGGGTCGGACGCGGCCTCGGCGTGAGCGTGGAGCAGCAGGAAGACGTCTCAACAGGCGTAAACGTCACTCCGACCAGCGCTGGCGTCCGGACCGGAATCGGGGAGTCCTACCAATTTTTCCGTGATGGCGCCCGCGACATGCTCAATGACTTCGTAAGGGACAGGGGGCTGGATCAAATCCCGTCCTTGCAGAATATCCAGCGATGAGATTGTCGCTAGGGCTGGATTGGCCAGCGTTCCTATTTGGCCCGTGTCTGGCCCTAGCGATCTCCGCTCTGGCGGGGTGCGCCCGATCGACGGAAGTTGCGGAGCCGCCGCGCTGCGCCCCTGGCGCCAGAAAGATCGACGGCGAGACGGTCGAGGTTTGCGGGCAGTTGACGCCCGATGCGGTCGACAGGGCGATCGCCCTGATCGACGACGACACCAGGTCGATCCGGGTTTCCAGTCCGGGCGGGTCAGGTGTCGATGCGATCAGACTCTCGGAACAGATGACCGCCCGAAACCTGCGCTTGGACGTCGTCGATATTTGCGCGTCAGCCTGCGCTCACTTTCTTTTTCTTCCAGCGCCTGCCGTATCCGTGGAGGATCGGTCGGTCGTGCTCCTTCATCACACCGATTTCGCGCTCGTGAGCGCGGCCGAAGCGGCGGGACTGAAGCCCACCGCAGAAACGCAGCGCCGCGCGGAACGGCAACGCGCCTTCTTTATCGCGCGTGGGCTGCCCATCGCCCTGCTGACCGATGCTTTTGTCCGCACCGAACCGGTTTGCATCGGACAAACTCCGGACCAGCGCCTCTTCGCAATGACGCGTTTGCGGACGCATATGCCGTCGGCAGACCTGTTGAACAGGGTCCGTCCCACCGCCGTCGATGGCTACTGGCCCAGAAGCGCAGCTGAGGCAGGTCCGATCGCGGAGACGTTCGCCCCCGAAGCCGTACCTCTCGTTTATGGCGGTGAGGGCCTCATCGGCATCGACGGTCTTCCAAGCCTGCCGGTATGCGACAAAACACACGGCGCGGGATCGGGGATGGCCGGATGACCGCCCTGAATGTGGTGCGTGAACTATCAGCCCTCGTGGTGCTGGGCGTGATCGCCTTCGTCGTCTGGAAGGTGGTGCGACGAGCGATGGGAACCCGGTTTGGTCGTCCGGACGTACCGACAGGGAGCCTGTGGTGGGACTATGAGCGCCGCTTCTTTCCGCGCAGAACCGAGGATCAAGCGCCGCCGCTCGACCTGAACGAAGCCGATAAAATGGATCGAGGCGGCGATCAATGCTCGCATTCAGAGAGCGCCGAACGGTCACAACACAAAAAATAACACGGGTCCTCGACACGGCGCGCCGTCGGGCTTTCAATGACCGTCGCAATGGGGCGCAAGCGGCTCTCACCGGTTCAGTTCAGAAGGGACGGCGTTGCAGCATCCGTTCGGTAAAACACTTGTCCTGCAATCCGAGGCGGCGGAATGCGGCCTGGCCTGCCTCGCGATGGTGGCGGCGGCTCATGGCCGCAGGGAAACGCTGCCGGAGCTGCGCCGCCGCTTTCCGATTTCGCTGGGTGGAAGCAGCCTGAAGAGCCTCGTATCGATCGCCGACGTCCTGGGATTTACGGCGCGGCCGGTCCGGTGCGAGCTGGACGAGCTCGCGCTGCTCGAGACGCCGGCCGTCCTGCACTGGAGTCTCGATCACTTCGTCGTTCTGCGCCGGGTCGACAAGCGACATGCCTGGATCGCCGATCCCGCGCGCGGAGAACGCAAGCTGCCGCTGGACGAGGTGTCGAAACACTTCACCGGCGTCGCCCTCGAACTGACGCCGTCTCCGGACTTCGAGAAGAAATCGCGCGTCGACAAGGTCCGACTCGGTGATCTCTGGAGCCGCTTGTCCGGCTTCAAACCGTTCCTGTTGCAGGTCTTCCTCCTGACGCTGCTGCTCCAAGCCATCGGCCTCATCTCGCCGCTTGCCAGCCAGCTCGTGATCGACGACGTCATCGGCCGCGCAGACCGCGACCTTCTCGTGGCCATCGTCGTCGGGTTCGGCGCACTGGCCCTGGTCTCGACCGCGGTGGAGACCCTGCGCGGCTTCATTCAACTCCACGCCGGGCAGCGCCTGTCGATCCAGTTGTCCGGCAATTTGCTCAAGCATCTTCTTCGGCTGCCCACGGCCTTTTTCGAGCGTCGCCATGTGGGCGACGTCCTCTCGCGGTTCGGATCTCTTGGGCCTGCACAGTCCTTTTTGACCGGCGGCCTGGTCGGCGTGGTGCTGGACGCGGTGATGGTCCTGCCGGTGGGGATCGTCATGGTCCTCTACTCGCCAATCCTTGCCGGGCTCGTTCTCATCAATCTCGTCGTGATCTTCCTGGTCAGAATGGCGGCCTTTCCGACCGTGCGCCGTTTCGCCGACGAGCAGTTGAACCTCTCGGCCAGGACCGACAGCGTCTTT
>Ga0182745_1005128_pt1 | contig 10768 bp, 5 predicted proteins | sample eDN3rd30CKraftBY_FD_128523 | JGI IMG/M metagenome (GOLD analysis project Ga0182745, IMG submission 128523) | Enriched backyard soil microbial communities from Emeryville, California, USA - eDNA 3rd pass 30_C Kraft BY (version 2) (version 2) | ecosystem: Environmental > Terrestrial > Soil >... | reverse complement strand
CGAACAGCATGCGATGCAAAGACCACTCTGCCAGTGAAATCTTGAACGGCAAATTTTCCGGAGCTGCCGCTGCCCAAGACGAGAACGAAACTCCCGGAACCACTTGCAGTGCCTGCCCAAGACTCAATGCCGCTGCGCCCAGAGTCGTCATTCGGAGAAATTCACGGCGATGCTGCAGCCTGTTCATAATCGGGTCTTCCTGCTGAATTTTCACTTCTAGTGCCCTGTCAGGGCTTGGATTTAGGGTACGTGATCGCGAAACGTCCTCCGTTGTCGGACTTTGCGTTAAGCCCTACCCAAATTTTTAAAATTGACGAAGCACTTGAGCGTTTTTGTAAATCTTGTCGCGCACTTGCCTCGCGGCATTCAGTCTTTCATCAATTGAAACGCTTTCAGCGTGAGCACGGGTGAGAGCAACCTGCTCTAAAACAGATTGTTCCAACCCGCTTCACCTTCCCGCATCAGATCCGGATTGTCAATTCGGAATTGTCAATTCGGAATTCCTCAAGCAGGCACCCCCAGATGACTCTGGGACTGGTCTTAGACGTTAACTCCAATGTTGGCTTGGGCAGCTTATAGCGAAGATTCCACTTAAGCAGACAGGAAATCCTATATTGCCTATCTTTCCTGTTTTGTGTGGATAAAATAGAATCTCACGATCAGCAAATATGCGAACAATACCATGAGCGAACAATATTCAATGGAAACCTCCGACGGTTCAGCGACTCCCGAACCTGTATCGTCAACGAGAATCCGCGAGCAGGTTTGGTTTGTCTTATGACTCAATTTCAACAGATGACGCTGTTGTATGTGTGCAGTGGCGCGGCTGTCATCTTGATCAACTTTTACTGGCACTCCCGTTTCCGAAAGATGTTGCGGCAAGCGGTTCACTCTCCGGAGGACTCCCCGTGTCCGCCCCGCGCATTGGTCATCCTTCCACTGCGCGGGGCCGATCTCGATCTGGAAGAGACGTTGTGGCGGTTGACGCAGCAGTCTTTTTCGAATTTCACATTGCGCATAATTATCGACAGTGAACACGATCCCGCCTGGACCGCGGTGAATGCGTTCCTGGAATTGAAGCATCGTCCGCATACGGAAATACAGATTTTGACACGGCGAACGGAGACCTGCAGTCTGAAAGCCAATGCGTTAATCCAGGCCATGTCAGACCTCGATCCCGAGTATGATGTGGTGGTCCAGCTGGATGCCGATGCCCTTCCTTACCAGAATTGGCTCGCGGACATGCTGGCTCCCTTTCATGACCCGCAAGTCGGGGCTGTGAGTGGGCTGCGCTGGTATGTTCCCGACGGGGGCAACTGGGCCACGCGGGTCCGGCAGATCTGGGGAACCGGAGCCATGGTGCAGATGTATATTTGCGGGATGGCCTGGGGGGGATCATTAGCCACGAGTCGGAAACTTCTGGAAGAGGGGCAGGTCCTCCAGTTCTGGTCGAAGTGTCTGTCTGAAGATCTGGCACTCAGCATTCCCCTGAAAATTTCCGGATTGAAACTCGCCTTTGCACCCGCGGTTTTGACAAATCGCGAGCAGACGGGTTTTGCATCCTGCTTTGAATTCATCCGCCGCCAGATTTTCATGGCCCGCTGGCACCACGAACGCTGGCCCCTGGTAGCCAGCGTCACCTGGCTGATGATCATTTCCACGCTGCTTGGCTTTTCCAGCCTGTTCATCGCCATTTCTCAAGGGGCCTGGTGGTCGGTCGTAGTCATGCTCTGCCTGTTGAGAGGACATGCTTATCTCTATGGCAAAGCGCTGACGATGACCGAATCACAAATTCGCACTCGTCTGCGCACGCAGGGAGAAGAGGCACCCCCCATTGGGATGCTTTATCAGCAAGCCATCTCGACCACTGCATTCGTTTTTGCCGCCTGCTTCATTTCAGCCAGCCTGATCCGCCGGATCATCTGGCGCGGCGTGGAGTACGAAGCGCTTGGACGAGGCGATTTCCGTCTGATCAGTGACACCAACCGAGGCGCCATCGACGCCGAGAAAATTGATGTTCCTGCTCGCAAGAAACAGCTGGTCTGAGTTGGGCCTTCATGCATTTCGACAGCCTTTGTTCGGCAGCCATTGGCCTTTGTTCGACAGCCTTTGACAGTGCAATCATCAGGAATCCGTGAATGCGATTTGAATTCTTCCGACGGCTCAATTAGTTTGATCGTTCGTTCGGAAGCATTTGACTTTGAGTTTTCCCAGGATCGTGCCACAATCAATCAGTAGTTGCCTGCTGAGATCGCATGTGGAATGGGCGGGCTCGGGGTAATGTTCTGCCGTCAGTGTTTTGCCGTCAGTGAAATCAAAATCGCATCGTTGTGAAAGGATCTGTGCAATGGGTCGCCCCGTGACTCTGTTTACCGGCCAATGGGCGGATTTACCGCTGGAAACTCTTTGCAAAAAGGCAAAAGAATTCGGCTACGATGGACTTGAACTGGCCTGCTGGGGAGACCACTTCGAAGTTGATAAAGCCCTTTCCGACGATACGTATTGCGCACGCAAACGCGATCTGCTGGAACGGCACGACCTGAAGTTGTTCGCCCTTTCCAACCATCTTGTCGGCCAGGCTGTGTGCGATCGAATCGATCAGCGGCACAAATCTATTCTTCCGGAATATGTCTGGAAAGATGGTGATCCCGCCGGCGTTTCCCAGCGTGCCAGCGAAGAGATGAAGAATACGGCTCGGGCGGCTCAGAAGCTGGGAGTGGGAATCGTCAATGGCTTCACCGGCTCCAGCATCTGGCACCTGATTTATGATTTCCCCCCCACTCCCAAGTCCATGATTACAGATGGTTTTCAGCAGTTTGCGGATCGTTGGAACCCAATTCTGGATGTCTTTCAGGACTGCGGGATTCGCTTTGCCCTGGAGGTGCATCCCACGGAAATCGCGTTCGATATTTATTCTGCTCATCGGGCGCTGGAAGTGATTGGCCGCCGCGAAGAATTCGGTTTCAACTTTGACCCCAGTCATTTGATCTGGCAGGGAGTGGACCCGGTGGAATTTATCCGTGAATTCCCAGACCGCATCTACCATGTCCATATGAAAGACGCCATCACCAGCCTGAACGGCCGGTCCGGAATCCTGGCCAGCCACCTCTCTTTTGGCGATGCACGTCGAGGTTGGGACTTCCGCAGCGTCGGTCGCGGAGGAGTTCGTTTTGAAGAAATTATCCGTGCTTTGAATGCAGCGGGCTATCCGGGCGATGCCCCGTTGTCTGTGGAATGGGAAGACTCCGGGATGGACCGGGAAATGGGGGCCGCCGAAGCTGCGGACTATGTGCGGAATATCGATTTTCGCCCCAGCGGTCGCGCCTTTGATGCCTCCTTCGCCGATTGAAAGAAGACGGGTGTCAAAAAGTCGGTGAAATCGTTCACTGACTTTTTACATCCTGATTGCTGGCGCTGGGTGAGAACCTTTCCGCACACAATCAGAGCGTTTTTGTAAATCTTGTCGTGGACTTGCCTCGCGGCATTCAGTCTTTCATCAGGTGAAACCTTTTCGACGTGGGCACACGAGAGACCAAACTGGTCTGGCATGAATGTCCATGCCCGGCGCACATGTCCAGCACTGGGCTCCTCTCTCCTTCCGACCATCAACTGACTGCCAACCGACCGAGGGAACCTATGTCGCTTTTCAGAAAACGATGTTTTGGCCTGATTCTCTGCTGCGGTTGGCTGGCCTGCCTGGTCGACATGGCGGTTGCGCAAACACTCTCTCCCAGCGCCCAGCGGATGTTGGACGATGTGAAGATTCTTGCCTCCGATGACTACGAAGGGCGTGGCGTCGGGACGAAAGGGCTTGATCGCGCTGCGGATTACATTGTTGAGCAGTTCAAGCAGGCGGGTTTAAATGTCACCGCCGAAGAGGGGGACGCATTTCAGGATTTCGAAATTCCTTCGGGCGTGAAACTCGGCGAACCCAATGTCCTCACGCTGCATGGTCCGGATGGGAAAACATTGGAGTTGAAGTACGACCAGGATTTTCGCACATGTGCATTTGGAGGATCGGGCAAATTTGAGGCTCCTCTGGTTTTCGCGGGATATGGTATTCAGGCTCCCGACATTGGTTATGACGACTACGCGAATCTGGACGTGAAGGACAAAGTCGTCATCATGATGCGACGGAATCCGCTGCAACAAGATCCGCATGGTCCGTTTGCGGTGGCACATGGAGTTTCCAGGCATGCAGCCTTAACCACCAAGGTCAGCCAGGCCTTTTCCCACGGAGCGGCAGCTGTACTGCTCGTGAATGATCCAGCCACCGGACGAACCCAGAAAGCGGAACTCTCGGAACAGGTCGAAAAAGCGCGACAGCAAGTGATCGAAGTGGCCCGAAAATTGACTGTGCCGGATGCTGCACAAGCCGACTTGATGAACGAACTTCGCCAGACACTGGACCATTTGAAGCAGGTCGAGGCCATCCATCACGAACACTCTGCCGATCCTCTGATGGCATTTGGTTATGGCGGGACGCGGGCCGGGAAATCCATCCCCTGTTTTCAGATCAGTATGGATGTCTGCAACCAGATCCTGTTGAGCGCCTTCGGCAATGACCTGGCGGAACTGGAATCACAGATCGACACTGGAAAACAACCGCTCAGCCGCGAATTGACGGGTTGGACAGCCAGTGGAGAAGCAGAAGTTCAGGCGATCAGGACCGCTGTCAAGAATGTGATTGGCGTGCTGAAGGGAGAAGGTCCTCTGCGTGAAGAGACGATCATCGTTGGAGCGCACTACGATCATCTGGGGCGGGGAGATGTGGGCTCGATGGCTGCCCCGGGCAGTGCAAAGGAAATTCATAATGGAGCTGATGACAACGCCTCCGGAACTGCCGGGCTGCTGGAACTGGCCCGGCGACTGGGACACCGGGACAAGCCGTTGCCACGACGTCTGGTGTTCATCGCCTTCACCGCAGAAGAACGGGGCTTGCTGGGGTCTGCCAATTATGTGGAGTCTCCCTTGTTTCCCTTAAAAGAGACCATTGCCATGTTCAATATGGACATGATTGGACGAATGGAACAGGACAAACTGGTTGTCTTTGGGACGGGCACATCTTCCCGGTGGGAACCGCTGGTGGATCAGGCTGGAACGGCAAACAACCTGGTCCTCTCGAAGAAGCCGGAAGGGTTTGGCCCGAGTGATCACGCCAGTTTCTATGGGAAAGAGATTCCGGTCCTGCATCTCTTTACCGGAACGCACAGCGACTATCATCGTCCCAGTGATGACTGGGAAAAGATTAATGCCGAGGGAATGGAACGGATCGTCAATCTTTTTGAAACAGTCATTCTCGAGACTGCCAATGCGGAAAAACGTCCAGATCTGATCAAAGTGGCCGGTAAGGCGACGCTGGAGCGGACGGGAACCCGCCCCTATTTTGGCAGCATTCCAGATTTCGCCAAAGAAGTGGAAGGCTATGCCTTGCAAGGGGTCTCACCCGATAGCCCCGCAGACAAAGGGGGACTGAAGGCGGGCGATGTGATTGTCCGTCTGGGAGATAAAAAGATCGGTGGGCTGGACGATTTCGACCTGGCGTTGCGGAATTTCAAAGCGGGCGAACAGGTCAGCGTGGCGGTCCTGCGCGACGGAAAAGAAGTCACATTGAATGTGACCCTGTCCACTCCTCGGGAATAGAATTCCAGGAGAGTGAGCCAGCGGCACGAGTATCCGAACAGGGCACTCGGCTCTGGTTTGAGACTGCTTATCGTGAACTTGTAGTGAACCAGTTCTTTCTTGAGTCTATTCGACGAGATGAAATACGCTCTTTCCCCAGAAAGCCCTGCCAGGCGAAAGGGGAAAGAGCGTATGGAAAAGTTTGAATCGATGTCCCACGTTCGTTGGGATTGCAAGTACCACATTGTGTTTATTCCCAAGTATCGCAGAACGGTGATCTACGGAAAACTCCGATCAGGCACGCGATGCCAGATCACATTCATCTGTGCGTCAAGATTCCGCCAAAACATTCAGTGTCGTATGTGATCGGCTTCATTAAGAGTTGCTGGAATGAGCAGCCTGAAAGCGGCAAGTTTCCGGTCCAAGGATGGCCAGCAATTCTTCTCGCAACTCCGCACGTGCAGCCACGGCCACGGAAGTCGACAGAATCGCTCGCAGGCGTCCAGCTGGAACGGTTGCAACCGATTCAGCCGGTTCCGGGTTTGCGGGTGTCTCTGGTGGCGGTGCTGTGTCAATAGTATCGACAACAACCACGACTGGAGTTTTGCCCGGGTAGCGGCCCAGCGTTTCACGGGCACGCTTCATTTCGTCTTCCGTGTGATATCCACGTTTGAAGAACAGGACAATCTGTTTGGTAAATTCCTTTTCCGCATCGGCGAGTGTCAGCAGTTTATTGACAATGATATTGGGTTCACGGCCCCGCAGGTCGACACGGCCTTTCACAATCAAAATGCTGTCCTGTTGAACGATTTCCCCATCGTTGGCGTAATCATCCGGCCACATGATGCAGCGCACAACGCCAGTGGCATCTTCCAGGTCGAAGTTCACATACTTGCTGTTGCCGTTTCGAGATGGATTTTTTGTCGTGGCCTTCTTGATCGAAGAGACCATGCCGCCGATCAAAACATCTTTGCCGTCTCCCAGGTCTCGTAGATCCTTCACGCGGTGCTGGGTGAAGGTTTGTACGAGATCCGCAAACTCCGTTAACGGATGGGAAGTCAGATAGAACCCAAAGACTTCTTTTTCGGCAGCCAGTTTCTGGCTGTGAGTCCAGTCGTCCGCGGGAGGCATGGCAAAGTCGATGGAATCAGCACCCTCTTTGGCAGTGGCACCGGCATCGCCAAAAAGAGATTTCTGTCCACGCACTTTATCCCGCTGCTTGGACGCGGCCGCCTGCAAGGCGCGATCAATCACAAGCAGATGCTGGCCGCGGTTGAACCCAAAACAGTCCAGCGCCCCGGCCTTGACGAGGGTTTCGAGCGCCGCTTTGCTCAAAACTTTCGGGTCGACACGCTCACACAAATCAAAGATGTTCAGATACTCGCCATGCGCAAGGCGTTCATCCACAATGGCCTGGACTGCATTCAGACCCACGCCCTTGATCGCACCCAGTCCAAAGGAAATGGAACGTTGAGGCGCGGCGCAGCCCGGATCAGATTCCTCGGTAATGGGTGCGGTCTTACCCTTCTTTTTTCCTTTCTTGCCGGTGGAAGATTCGGATGATTGCGGCAGAGCCTGCTCGACCACCACGCTGAATTCCGCTTCACTGGTGTTGACTCCCGGAGGAAGAATGGCAATTCCCATGCGCCGGCAGTCGTCGGTGTGTTCAAAAATCCGATCGCTGGACTCCATGCCGCACGAGAGGAGTGCCGCCATGAATTCTTCGGGAAAATGTGCCTTGAGATAAGCGGTCTGATAGGCAATCGCGCCGTAGGCGGTACTGTGCGATTTATTGAATCCGTAACCGGCGAATTTCTCAATCAGATCCCAGATCTCCTGGGCCTGTTCTTTGCTCATGCCTTGTGTTTGAGATCCTTCGATGAATTTTTCATGATACGCTTTCATCGTGTCATGGTTCTTCTTCGAAATCGCCTTGATGCACTTGTAGGAGCTGGCCAGCTCGATCCCTCCCAGCCGGTTGAGAATGCGCATGACCTGTTCCTGATAGACCATCACGCCATAGGTTTCCGCGAGCACGTCATCCACAATCGGATGCACGAGCGGGACCGGTTCCCGGCCGTTCTTCACGTTCACATAGGTCATCACCATGCCCCCCTCCAGGGGCCCCGGGCGATACAGTGCTGAAGTGGCAATGATGTCGGCGAACTTATCGGGGCGCATCTTGGTCAGCAGGTCACGCATCCCTCCCGATTCCAGCTGAAAGATCCCCTTGGTCTCGCCTCGTTGCAGCAGGGCGAACGTTTCAGCATCGTCCAGCGGCAGGTCCTTCGGAACGATCTCGATGCCGCGATGCTTTTTGACGTTCTTCACCGCCTTGTCCAGGATCGACAGGTTTCGCAATCCCAGGAAGTCCATCTTCAGCAGGCCGGCTTTCTCCACTTCCGTCCATTGTGTCAAGACATCGTCTTTTCCACTGATGCGTTGCAGCGGCACATATTCCTGCAGCGGGCGGTCCGCGATCACCACTCCGGCGGCATGTGTTCCCGCGGATTTGGCCAGTCCTTCCAGGTCCATGGCGAAGTTCAAGAGTTCATTGATCTGGGGATCCGAATCATAAAGTCCTTTCAGGTCCACGCTTTCCTTGAGAGCATCCTTCAACTTGATGTTCAAGACTTCGGGAACCATCTTGGCGATTTCGTCGGCGCGCTTCAGCGGAATGGACAAGGCGCGGGCCACGTCCCGGATGGCTGCTTTCGCTTTCAGTGTGCCGAACGTTCCAATCTGAGCCACGTTTTCATGCCCATACTTCTCTTTCACATAGTTCAAGACCATTTCCCGGCGGTCTCGACAGAAGTCCATGTCGATATCCGGTGCTTCGGTCCGGCTGGGATCGAGAAATCTTTCAAACAGCAAGTCATATTTAATGGGGCAGACGTCCGAAATTCCCAGTACATAAGAAACAATTGCTCCGCAGGCCGAACCGCGGGCAGTTGTCGGAATTCCTTGTGATCGGGCAAACCGGGCAAAATCCCAGACAATCAGGAAGTAGCTGGAATATCCCATTCGCTCGATCACGCCCAGTTCGAAGTCGAGCCGCTGTTGATAGACTTCGTCCGGCGTGTCTCCATACCGTTCCCGTAAACCTCGTTCCGCCACTTCCCGGAGATATTGAACGTCGGTCTTCTGTTCGGGCGGTGTGAAGACGGGAAAATGACGTGTTTTCAAATCCAGTTGAATGTCGCAACGATCGGCAATTTCCTGTGATCGGGCCACAGCGTCTGCCAGATTTGGAAATGCGGCATACATCTGTTCGGGAGAACGCAAAAACAACTGGTCCGTCCCAATGCGCATACGTCTTTCGTCACTGCGATACGACTTCGTATTGACGCACAACAGAACATCGTGCATGGCTGCATCGGACTGGCAGAGATAATGGGCATCGTTCGTCGCGACAAGTGGCAGTCCCATTTGGTTGGCCAGCACAATGGTGGCCTCAGCGCAGGTCTGCTGAATCTCCACGCCTGCATCCTGAATTTCCAGATAAAAACGATCACCAAACAGGTCAGAATACCAGTGGATCAGCTGCTTCGCCTTGTCGGTCTCTTCGGCCAGCAACAAACGGGACAATTCACTGGAAGCACACCCGGACAGACAGATAATCCCTTCGTTGTGATCCTTCAACAGTTCCTTATCGATCCGCGGTTTGTAATAGAACCCCTCCAGGTAGGCGCGGCTGGCGAGCTTCACGAGGTTTTGAAAGCCAGTCCGGTTCATTGCCAGCAATGTGAGATGAAATGCTGCTTCTTTCATTCTGGACGCACTGCGATCGGTCCGATGACCGGGCGCCATGTAGGCTTCATACCCCAGAACGGGGTTCACATCGTTGCTCCGGCAGGTTTGATAAAACTCCAGTGCTCCATAGAGATTTCCATGGTCCGTGATGGCACACGAGTTCATCCCCAGGTTTTTGACCTGCTTGATGAGTTCCGGTACACGATTGGCACCATCCAACAGAGAATAATGCGTATGGCAATGCAAATGTGCGAATGGTCGAGAACCAGCATTTGTGGACGGAATCTCAGCAGAGGGGACGGAAGTAATCATGACTCTCCGTGATGGCAGCAGAATCTAAAATGCAATACGACAGACATTCCAAATTGGAAGTGACATGATGGAAAGGGGATCAAGGTCAGAAAATGCAATGATTTGCGGCTCTTCCTCTGACTTCCAAATCCTCTTCTCCATCAGAACAGGCTTGGAACATAGGCTGGGGCTGTCCCGTGTCATGATCTCTTTTTCGCATTCTACCAATCCCGGAGGCGAGGTTCATCTGACCCGCTCCCGCCGGTTCCTCATTCACTCTCTGAGAGCAACTTGCAATCCCTCTCAGGCTGAGAGTCTGTCGCCTGCGCCGTCATCATTTCAACGAGTCCCACAGTGCTCAAATCGTATCCGCGAGACCAGAGATTCCTTTCAAATGAATGTGCCTCACGTTTTCATCAATTCACGATAAATCCGGGTGGCGTTCTTTCCCTTCAAAAATCCCAAAGTCATGGTAACCGGGTGCTTCGGCGGAACGTTCAACAATATGGAGATATGATCCGGCTGCGCATTCCCCTTCAGCAAATCGATCTCCCTCTATCGGCACAGATTCTGGAGAATTTCACCAATCTGCTTTCTGCGTTTTCCAAAGAACACCCGCTGGCGATACTGTTGGTACAATCACAACGTGATCTTTGCAGTCCCACTTCACACGGACCCGGTGCCTGGCTGAGAATGTCATTTTGTGATAGGGGTGGGGAAATCCAATTGGTTTTGGGTTCCCCTCTCTCCGAACCGGACGTGCAGATCTCCCGCATCCGGTTCTCCGGTTGATCGTTCACCTTCATCAGGATTGACGGACCGACGCATGGACAGCCACCAGACTGAACAGCCCCTGTGCGGTGAAGAAGGCATTCTTCCAACAATGCTCGTCTTCTCCCTTTAGATCGGGTGCAGGCGTCGCAGATCAAGGCAGCTGTCGCGGTGAACCGGGAACTGCTGGAACTGTACTGGTTCCTGGGTGAACAGATCACCGAGAAATAGAAGTCGTCTCATTGGGGTGACGGTTTTCTCAAACAGACGAGTCTGGATCTGTCGTCAGAATTCCCCGGCATCAAAGGATTTTCTTACCGAAACTTGAAGT
>Ga0182745_1005127_pt1 | contig 10769 bp, 9 predicted proteins | sample eDN3rd30CKraftBY_FD_128523 | JGI IMG/M metagenome (GOLD analysis project Ga0182745, IMG submission 128523) | Enriched backyard soil microbial communities from Emeryville, California, USA - eDNA 3rd pass 30_C Kraft BY (version 2) (version 2) | ecosystem: Environmental > Terrestrial > Soil >... | reverse complement strand
GCGAGACACAGATGCGATCGGGGTTCATGGCCGCGATCTCGTCCAGGGTGATCTGATCGTTGCGGGCCACCCGCACGTCTTCGCCCAGTTCGCCGAAGTACTGTACGAGGTTGTAGGTAAAGGAATCGTAGTTATCGAGCATCAATAGCATGGGGCACCTGCGGGGTTGAAGGGCGCGGTCGCTTGGAATCCGTGCATTGTTTTGTGGAGAGGCGGCCGGGGCGTGAAGAGTCGGGAGGGTCATCGGCCGCTACGTGTCAGGGTTGGATTTCGTGGGGCCTTAGATCGGTTCGTCCAGGCCGTGTTGCACCTGCTCTGCCGCGCGCAGCACCGCGCGGGCCTTGGCTTCGGTTTCGGCCCATTCCAGTTCGGGATCGGAGTCGGCGACGATGCCGGCGGCGGCCTGGACATACAGCATGCCGTTCTTGATGAGGCCGGTGCGAATGGCGATGGCGACGTCCATTTCGCCGCCGTAGCTCAAGTAACCCGCCGCGCCGCCGTAGATGCCGCGCCGTACGGGTTCGAGTTCGTCGATGATTTCCATGGCGCGGACTTTCGGGGCGCCCGTGAGGGTGCCCGCGGGGAAGGCGGCGCGCAGCACGTCCATGCTGCTCATGCCCGGATTCAGATTGCCGGTCACGTTCGACACCAAGTGCATGACGTGCGAATAGCGTTCGATGGCCATGGTGTCGGTCACTTTGACCGAGCCGACTTCGGCCACGCGTCCTACGTCATTGCGAGCCAGGTCGATCAGCATGACGTGCTCGGCGATTTCCTTGGGGTCGGCCTGGAGTTCCTCGGCCAAGGCCAGGTCCTGTTCGGGCGTGGCGCCGCGTTTGCGGGTGCCTGCCAACGGACGGATGGTGATCTGGGATTTGGCGACGCCGTTGTCCTGGATCTGTTCCTGGCGCACCAGGATTTCGGGGGACGAGCCGACTACCTGGAAATCGCCGAAGTTCCAGTAATACATGTACGGCGAGGGATTCAGCGAGCGCAACGCGCGATAGAGCGACAGCGGCGAGTCGCGAAAGGGCTTGGAGATTACCTGACCGATCTGGACCTGCATGAGATCGCCCGCGGCGATGTATTCCTTGGCCCGGTAGACGGCGGCGAGATAGTCTTCTTTTTTGAAATTGCGTTGTTCGTCGGTCAGCAGGCTGGGATGGCTGTAAGGGATATCGACGGGCCGGCGCAGGCGCGCGCGCAGGTCGAGCAGGCGGCGTTGGGCGCGGCTGTAGGCTTCCGGTTGGCGCGGGTCAGCGTACACCATCAGGTAGGTGCGGCCCGCGAGGTTGTCGACGATGACGAGTTCATCGACGTGCATGAGCATGATGTCCGGCGTGCCGCCGTCCATGCCTTCGGGAAACGGTTTGACCGCTGCACCCAGGCGCGGCTCGACGTGGCGCACGGTGTCATAGCCGAAATAGCCGGCCAGGCCGCCACAAAAGCGCGGCATGCCGGGAGGCAAGGCGACTTTGAAGCGAGCCTGATACTGTTCGATGAACGCGAGCGGATCGCCTTCGTGGGTTTCGACGACCTGACCGTCGCGCAGGACTTCGGTGGTGGTGCCGCTGGCGCGGATGACGGTATGGGCGGGCAGGCCGATGAATGAGTAACGCCCAAAGCGCTCGCCACCCACGACCGATTCCATCAGGCAGCTCATGCGGCCGTTTTGCGGACCGCTATGGGCGAGCTTCAGATAAATGGCCAGCGGGGTGTCCAGGTCGGCGTAGGTTTCCGAGATGAGGGGGATTCGGTTGTATCCCTGGGCCGCCAGTGCGTTGAATTCGATTTCGGTCATGTCAGGTCTCGTAGATTTTTGGAGGCTACGGACCAGGCGCATCAACAAAAAAGCCCGGTCCAGTGTGTGGGTCCGGGCTTTGGCGCTGTTTTTATACAGCTGCGGCGCTGGGATGCTGACGCGTCCAGGGCCGGGAAGGAACTATCGCCACCCGGAAGACAAACGCCACCAACGCCACGAGGCGTTGCGCATTTGGTTCGAGGGACGAGCGTTCATGTGTATCGGATCGAAATAAAAGTCAGGTCGAATCGGATTGTCTGGCCGGTGCCGCAGCGTCGCTATCGGCGGTGGCTGTTCAAGCCTGTTGCTGTGCGGCGTTTTTGCGGGCAATCCACTCGGCCGCTTCAGCAATGTTGGCAACTATACCATCGACATCTAATCCATGCACGTCCTGGCCTTCGTTGTATCCATAAGGCACGGCCAGCACCTGAATGCCGGCGGCGCGGCCTGCCAGCGCGTCGTTGACCGAGTCGCCGATGGCGATGGTCTGAGCTGGCGTGACATCCAGACGTTCGCAGGCGTAGAACATCTGGTCGGGATCGGGTTTGCGGCGTTCGCAGGTGTCGCCGCAGACGATTTCCTGAAAAAAGCCCGCCAGGCCGGTGCGCTGCAACAGGGGAATGGTGAACTCGGTGGGTTTGTTGGTGACGACGGCGAGTTTCAGGCCCTGGTCACGCATGGCCTTCAGGCCCTCGATGACACCGTCGAAAATGGTGGCTTTGTCGCCGTTGACCAAGTGATAGTGCCGATAGAACGATTCGCGCGCGCGCTCGAAATCGGCGGGCGCGGGGTCGGCGGCTTGCAGCGAGCCGGCCAGGGCGCGGCGTACCAGGTTATCGACGCCCTTGCCGACAAAGGTCGCCACGATGTCCTCGTGCAACACGGGCATGCCCAGCTCGATGCGCATGGCGTTCGCAGCGTGGGCCAGGTCGGGAATGGAGTCCAGCAGGGTGCCGTCCAGGTCGAGCAGCACGGCTTGGAAAGTGGTCATCAGAGCAGATTCCGGAAAAACCCGGCATTCAAGCCGGCGAAAAAGGAGGCCGTCCCCCCGTTGCCCGAGCAAGGCGGGAGGTCGGGCGCATTCCGGCGAGCAACGGCCGGAACGTCCATCGGCATCCAGATGCGATGGACGTATGTCGTTTCAGACGGTCAACGTGCCCGCTTTGGCGATCTCGCTACGCAGGTCCTGAATGACTTTGGTGTAATCGGGCTTGCCGAAAATCGCCGAGCCCGCGACAAAGGTGTCCGCCCCGGCGGCGCGGATTTCCGCGATGTTGTCGACTTTGACGCCGCCGTCTACCTCCAGCAGGATGGGCTGGCCACCGGCCTGCATCCAGCGATCGATGCGGCCGCGCGCGTCGCGCAGCTTGTTCAGGGTGGCAGGGATAAAGCTCTGTCCCCCAAACCCCGGATTGACCGACATCAGCAGGACCACGTCCAGCAGATCCATCACGTGATCCATCGCGTCCAGCGAACTGGCCGGGTTGAACACCAGGCCGGCCTGGCAGCCGTGGTCGCGGATCAGCGACAGGGTGCGGTGGACATGGCGCGAGGCTTCGGGGTGAAACGTGATGATATTGGCGCCGGCCTTGGCGAACTGAGGGATCAGTTCGTCCACGGGCTCGACCATCAGGTGCACGTCGATCGGCACCTGGACATGGGGCCGGATGGCCGCACAGACCATCGGGCCGATGGTCAGGTTGGGGACATAATGGTTGTCCATGACGTCGACGTGGATCCAGTCGGCGCCGGCGGCGACGATATTGCGGACCTCTTCGCCCAGGCGGGCGAAGTCGGCGGACAGGATGCTGGGGGCGATACGGGTCAGGGCCGAGGATGAAGAAGGCATGGTGATCAAAGTTTCCGCGGGCATAATGTGCCATTATTGTAGTTTGCCGCGCGTGACGGTCGCCTGACAGGGCTATTTGTCGCACGGCGCGTTGTTCAACCGCCTTTGTGCTCTTCGGAAAAGGCCCGTGAAACCGTACGACCTGACCGTCTCCGTTGCTCCGCGATATGTGCCCGAGCAATCTGATCCCGCCGAACAGCAATATGTGTTCGCCTATACCATCCGCATTACCAACACCGGCGAGCATCCCGCCCAGGTCATCAGCCGCCATTGGATCATCACCGATGGCAACCAGCGCGTAGAAGAAGTCCGCGGGCTGGGGGTTGTTGGCCAACAGCCTTTGCTGGCTCCTGGCGAAACGTTTGAATACACCAGCGGCTGTCCGCTACAGACGCCGGTCGGTACCATGCGGGGGACTTACCACTGCGTGGGTGAAAACGGCATTCCTTTCGAGGTGCCGATCGCCGAGTTTCTGTTGGCCATGCCGCGTACCTTGCATTGACGGATTTACCGTCTCACCAGACCGCTCATGAATCGTTTTCTGAAATTGTTGTGCGTGCCGCCGCTGTTGGTGGCACTGGCGTCATGTACTACGCCGCCGCCCGAGGGCGGCGAGCCTGGGTTGCCGGGCTCGCCGGGAGTGTCCGAGACAGGACCCTTGGTGGTGCCTCCGTTGAACGCCTTGCGCGATACGCCGGCCCGGGCGCTGGCAGGTCGTTTTCAACGGGCCGCCTGGGCGGAGTTGCCGGGCTGGAGCAACGACGACTTGTCGCGTTTCTGGCCGCTGTTTCTACGTAACTGCCAAGGCCTGATGCGGCAGACGACGGGGAATCTGGCCGCGCCGGCGCGTGCCACGCCGCGCGCGTGGCAGCCCGTCTGCGCGGCGGCCGTCAGTCTGGGCAGCGCGCCGGACGTGGCCACGGTGCGTCAGTTTTTGCAGACGCAGTTGCAGCCGTGGCGTGTGAACGGCGCCGATAACCGGGCCGCGTCCAATACCGTGACGGGCTACTACGAGCCGCTGGTGCGCGGGTCGCGCAGCCAAGGCGGCCCGTATCAATGGCCGTTGTATGCCGTGCCGGACGACTTGCTGACGATCGATCTGGGGGCGGTGTATCCCGATCTGGCCGGCAAACGCGTGCGCGGCAAACTGGTCGGCAAACGCGTGGTGCCGTACGACACGCGCGCGGCGATCGCGGCCTCGGGCACACGGCCACCGGTGCTGGTCTGGGTGGACGATCCCGTTGACAACTTCTTTTTGCAGGTGCAGGGCTCGGGTCGCGTGTTGCTGACGGATGGGCGCGACGCCGGTACGACGATACGCGTCGCGTATGCCGACCATAATGGCCAGCCTTATGCGTCGATCGGCCGTTGGTTGATCGACAAGGGCGAACTGCGCGCCAACGAGGCGTCGATGCAGAACATCCGTGCCTGGGCGCAACGCAATCCGGCGCGGGTGCAGGAAATGCTCAACGCCAATCCCGCCGTGGTGTTTTTCCGCGAAGAACCCGTGATCGATCCCGAACTCGGTCCCAAGGGTGCTTATGGCATCGCGCTCGCGCCGCATCGTTCGATCGCCGTGGATACCAGTTTTGTGCCGTTGGGCGCGCCGGTGTATCTGGCGACCACCTGGCCGTCGTCGGATCGCCCGTTACAAGGTCTGGTTTTTGCGCAGGACACGGGGGCGGCGATCAAGGGCGCCGCGCGCGCCGACTTTTATTGGGGATTCGGCGACGAGGCCGGCGCCCAGGCCGGCCGTATGAAACAGCGCGGCCAGATGTGGGTATTGTGGCCCAAGCAGGCCGGGGAGCCCTCTGCGCGATGAGTAGCCCGATTGTGATTTGTGGCGCGGGGATCGTTGGTTTGGCCAGCGCCCTGGCGCTCGCCCGGCGCGGTCAGCGGGTGACACTGTTGGCGCCGCCCGCGTCCGTGCCAGAGGCCAGCGTCGACGTCTACCATCCGCGGGTCTATGCGATTTCTCCGGCCAGCCAGCGGTTTCTGGCTGAACTCGGTGTCTGGGACGCCATGCCGGCTTCGCGCATCACGCCGGTGCAGGCGATGGAGATTCACGGCGACGCGGATGGTCAGGTGGAATTGCAGGCCTGGCAGGCGGCGCAGGCGCAGTTGGCGTGGATTGTCGAGTCCGGCGAAATCGAACGCGTCTTGTTGCAAGCGGTGCGCATGTTCGGCATCGCCTGGTTGCCCGAACGTTGTGTCGATTATCGCCAGGGCGCGGTGCAGACCAGTGCGGGCGATTGGGTCAACGCCGATTTGTTCGTGGGCGCCGACGGTGCGTCATCGCCGTTGCGTACGGCCGCGGGCATGCCGCATACGTCCGTGCCCTATAACGACACGGGCCTGGTGGTGCACCTGACTGCCGAGCGGCCGCATCAGGGCACTGCCTTTCAATGGTTTCGCGATGACGGCGTGTTGGCGCTGTTGCCCATGCCCGATACGACCGACGGGGCGCAGGTGTCGATGGTGTGGTCCATGCATGATGCGCAGGCCAGCGCCCTGCAGGCCTTGGCGCCCGAGACGCAGGTCGCCCGGTTGGAGCAGATGCTCGCGCACGCGACACATGGTCGTCTGGGCCAGTTGCGGGTGCGCAGCAAGCTCTACGGTTTTCCATTGAGTCTGGATCACGGGCGAATGACGGCGCCGGGCATTGCCCTGGCCGGCGATGCGGCGCATCGCGTGCATCCGCTGGCGGGGCAGGGCCTGAATCTCGGTTTGGGCGATGTCGAGGCATTGGCCCGTGTCGTGGCCGAGCGCGAACCCTATCGTCAGGCGGGCGATGAGCGCGTGTTGCGTCGCTATCAGCGCGCCCGGGCGGAATCGGTATGGGCGATGCGCGTGGCCACCGATGGCCTGCATCGTTTGTTTGGCGCGAGCAACGCGCCGCTGGCGTGGCTGCGCAATGCGGGGATGCGCTGGGTCGATGCCGCACCGTTGATAAAACGTTATTTGATTGATGGCGCCTCGCATAACTGAGTCGCTCAAGGAGCATGAATGCGTTTCCGTTTTTTTTCCAATCTGGTCCGTGCGCTGTGCACCGTGGGATTGATGTCGACGGCCGCCGCTTGGGCGCAGTCCACGCCGGCGACGTCCGCGGATGTGCCGCCCGTGGCGCAGTCGGCCGACAGCACTGCCGCGACGTCGGATCCCGCGGCGCAGGCGGTGGCCAAACGCTTTGGCGAATTGTTTGACGGCCTCGAGGTTACCGCGGCGCGCCGCACACCTTATGGCATTTACGAGGTGCAGATCGGTAGCGACCTGATCTACACCGACGAGAAAGTCACGTGGGTCATGGAAGGTCCCCTGATCGACGCGGCCACGCGTCGCGATGTCACGCGCGAGCGCCTGGAAAAGCTCGGCTCCGTATCGTTCGATCAATTGCCGTTGGAGTTGGCGATCAAACAGGTGCGCGGCAATGGCGCGCGCCAAATGGCGATCTTCGAGGACCCGAACTGCGGCTATTGCAAACAACTGCACAAGACGCTCAAAGACGAAGACAACCTGACGATCTACACGTTCCTGTATCCCATCTTGTCGCCGGACTCGACCATCAAGTCGCGTGACATCTGGTGTGCGAAAGACGCCGCCAAAACGTGGCAAGATTGGATGCTCGACGGCAAGAAGCCGGCGACCGCCGAATGCGAGGCGCCGACGCAGCAAGTGCTGGCCTTGGGCCAAAAGCTGATGGTGCGAGGCACGCCTGCGATATTTTTCCAGGACGGCAGCCGACTCAATGGCGCCGCGCCGATCGAGATGATTCGCAGCCATTTGGGAAAATAACCGGAGACCTGTCGTGAGCGCGGATACCATCAACATTGCATTACTCGATGATTATCATGGCGTGGCTGAGCGTTACGCCGATTGGACAACGCTCGGGCCGCAGGTCCGCGTACACACATTTCGCGATTTCTTGCCGGAGGACGATCGCGTCGCGGCCTTGCGATCCTTCGACGTGATCGTGGCGATGCGTGAACGCACGCCGTTTCCGGCGGCGCTGATCGAGGCCTTGCCGAAGCTGCGTCTGCTGGTCACCACCGGGATGCGTAATCTGGCGATCGATATGGAAGCCTGCACGCGCCGCGGAATCGTAGTCTGCGGCGCGCCGGGCAGCGCCGATGCCAATACCGCCACGGCCGAGCTGGCCTGGACACATATTCTGGCCTTGTTCAAGAACCTCACGACCGAAGACGCCAACATGCGTCGCGGCTTGTGGCAAACCGGCATGCCGCGGCCGCTCGCCGGCAAACGTCTGGGCGTGGTGGGGCTCGGCAAGCTCGGTACGGCGGTGGCTCAGGTGGGCAAGGCGTTCGGCATGCACGTGCAAGCCTGGAGCCCGAACCTGACGCCGGAGCGCGCGGAGCAGGCCGGCGTGGAATACGCCGCCAAACACACGTTGTTCGCCGAGGCCGATGTCGTCAGTGTTCACTTGATCCTGAGCGACAGCACCCGGCACGTGGTGGACGCGGCCGCGTTGGCGGCGATGAAGCCCTCGGCGTTTCTGGTCAATACCTCGCGTGCGGGCCTGGTGGATCAGGATGCGTTGCTCGACGCGTTGCGCAAGGGGCGTATCGCCGGGGCTGGCCTGGATGTTTTCGACGTCGAGCCGTTGCCACCCACGGATGCATGGCGCGCGTTGGACAACGTCGTGCTGACGCCGCATCTGGGCTATGTCAGCCCCGAAAATTTCACCGCGTTCTATCGCAATGCGCTTGGCGCGGTGCAGGCCTGGTTGGCGGGAAAACCGGTGAAAGTGCTTAACGCCTGAACTCAGCGGCGCGTGAAGACGATCGTTTGTTCCGTCATCGCGCGCTCGTTCGCGGGAGCAAGGCGTTGCGTGAGATCGCCGTTCTGGTCTTCGTCATGGCAGCCGAGTGCGCTGTTTGACGCCGTGTCATCGACAGGGTCTACCGTATCGAAGGCCGTGTCGCCATTGGCGTCCGGGATGCCGGTGGGCTTTAGTCCCGCGAAATCAAACAACTCGCGATCCATCAGGTGCGACGGTACGACGTTCGACAGCGCGCTGAACACGTTCCACGAACGTCCGGGATGCTGGCGATCCCATTCGCGGATCATGCGGCCGACTTCCTGGCGTTTCAGGTTTTCCTGAGAGCCGCACAGATTGCATGGAATGATGGGAAATTGCTTGAGCTGCGCGTACGCGATCAGGTCTTTTTCCGGGACGTAGGCGAGGGGGCGGATAACCGTATGGCGACCGTCGTCCGAGACGAGTTTGGGGGGCATGGCCTTGGCCTTGCCGCCGTAGAACAAGTTCAGGAAAAACGTGGCCAGGATGTCGTCGCGGTGATGGCCCAGCGCGATCTTGGTGGCGCCCAACTCGTCGGCCACGCGATACAGGATGCCGCGCCGCAGACGCGAACACAGCGAACACATGGTCTTGCCCTCGGGAATGACCCGGGTCACGATCGAATACGTATCCTGTGTTTCGATATGAAAGGGCACGCCCAGCGCAGTCAAATAGTTGGGCAGCACCTCGGGCGGAAAGCCCGGCTGTTTCTGGTCCAGGTTGACCGCGATGATATCGAACGGAAACGGCGCGCGTTTACGCAGGCTGATCAGGATGTCCAGCAACGCATAGGAGTCTTTGCCGCCGGACAGGCATACCATGACGCGGTCGCCCGCTTCGATCATGTTGTAGTCGCTGAGCGCGCGTGTGGTTTCGCGCGCCAGGCGTTTGGTGAGTTTGTTGCCTTCGTGGCGGATTTTTTCTTCCGCGCGCGTGCGCAAGGGCGCCGGTGTATCGGTAATAGCTTGCATGAGAGTTACGCCGTTATCAGCGGCTTAACGAGTGATCTGGATTTCTACGCCGACGGCGGCACAGTCGGAAAACGCCATTGGCTTGCTGATGCGCAGCCGCACAGTGCGCACCTCGGCAAAATCGCGCAACAATCGATGAGCGACTTGTTCGGACAGCGTCTCGATCAGGTTGACGTGTGCCTGGGTGCATTCCTCGACGATGGCTTCGCGCAGGCGACGGTAATCCAGCACACTGTGGATGTCATGGTCATCGACATCACGTGTGATGTCGACATCGAATTCCGCATCGACGTGCAGCGGTTGAGTGGCCCGGCGTTCGTGTTCCAGAATGCCGATGCGGGCATCCAGGGCCAATCCGGAAAGAAAAATGCGGCGTGTAGGCATGATGTCTACCTGGTGAAGAGAATCGGAATTGTAAGGCGACAGGCGCCTATCGCTACAATTCTGCTCATGCGCCCCTGGGCGAGGCTTGGTAATACAGGGAAAACGACATACATGCAGCAATACGACGCGATCATTGTGGGCGGCGGTCCGGCTGGCGCCTCATGCGCGATTTGGCTGGCCCGGCTAGGTTTGGCGCCGTTGCTGATCGAGGCGGGTTCACAACTGGGCGGCCTGGGTAACGATAACCCGTTTACCGACGATTGGATCGCGGTATTGCCGGGGATGACCGGTCAGCAGGCGGCGGCCAATATCGCCCAGAGCGTGCAGGCCGCACAGGTGCCGGTGCTTCTGGCGACTCGTGCTCAGCAGGCGCGCCGTACCGATCGCGGTTTCGAGGTCGATCTTGTCATGGCGGATGGCGGTACGCAGACCGTACGCGGTACGGCCTTGGTGATTGCCTCGGGCGTGCGCGCACGGGGCTTGCCCGGGCATCCGGCCAATGCGCAATGGCCCGGCGTTTTTGTCGGTCCTGGTTCGTCGATCGTGGCGCAAGACTATGCCGGCCTGTCCGTCGCCGTGCTGGGCGGAGGTGACAACGCCTACGAGAATTTCGTCTACGTGCGTAATCGTGGTGCGCGCGAGGTGCATCTGTATGCGCGCAGTGTGCGCGCGCAGCAGCAATGGGTGGCTCGCGCGGGCCGCGAGGGCGTGCACGTGGGCCCTTATCAAGTTGATCCCGTGAGGCGCATGGTCGACGGACGTGCCTATGACCTCATTCTCGTGTTTTACGGCTGGGAGCCGCAGGCCGCGTTCGCCGACGGGCTGGGTTTGAAACACAGCGAGCGCGGCTATATTCAGACCGATGGCGCAACGGCGGAGACGGCCGTGCCGGATGCCTACGCCATCGGCGAGGTCGCCAATCGCATGCATCCATGTGTCGTGACCTCG
>Ga0182745_1005125_pt1 | contig 10769 bp, 7 predicted proteins | sample eDN3rd30CKraftBY_FD_128523 | JGI IMG/M metagenome (GOLD analysis project Ga0182745, IMG submission 128523) | Enriched backyard soil microbial communities from Emeryville, California, USA - eDNA 3rd pass 30_C Kraft BY (version 2) (version 2) | ecosystem: Environmental > Terrestrial > Soil >... | reverse complement strand
ATCTTTTTGAAAAATATCCCGACAGGCTGGAAGAAGACAAAGTGGAACTGGGCAAATTGGCTGCCAGGGGGTATAAAGTGTATAATGCCAAAGAGGCCCGCCAGCATCTTGAATCTCCCCGCAGCGTGATCGATCTTCATATTGAGAAGTTGAGCAATGACTGGGAACATCTCAATAATTACGAAATACTGGGATTGCAGTTAAAGACTTTTGAAAAATATTATGACCTTGCTCTTGCACATCATCAACCTTCTTTGATCGTGATACATGGAGTGGGTAAGGGAAAACTTCGGGATGAGCTTCATGATATCCTCCGCCTTAAACGTGAAGTGAAATCTTTCGTGAACCAATATGATCCAAGGTTTGGATATGGGGCAACGGAGATATTCTTCCAGTACTGATTTGAATTGGGGCTGGCCCCGGGTCAGGAATCTTTAGCCGGGAGTTATGAGCCGCTGAAGATCTCAGTGATGACCTTCTTACTTAAAAAATGCTGCCGGCCATAAGCCGGATTCTGTTCCTGCCGAAGCAGGCGGCTATCATTTATCTGTCCTGCCGGTTGCCCGGCGGATCAATCTGCCTACCCTCCATCGTTCCCTGACTTTCACCAGGGATCAGGCGGGCCGCCTTCAACCGATGGTTTATGTGGCATTTCAGCATGCAAGGTTTACCCGTTATACCTGTTACCAGGCATAACCGTGAGCTCTTACCTCACGTTTTCACCGTAACCCCGGAAGGGGCCGTAATTTTCTGTGGCACTTTCTGTTATCCTGGCTTGTCCCGGACCTTGATCCGGGAGCTCCGGAATACCCGGCTCTTCACCGGTGCATTGCCCTGTGCTGTCCAGACTTTCCTCCCCGCGGAGCGGAGCGATAACCTGGCCGGCAGCAAAATCTTAAGTCTGCAAAGATACAAATTGAAAGGATGAGATCAGGCATCCCCTTTATCCCTCTTTCAGGCTCTTAACCGGGTTTGCAATAGCGGCTTTGATTGCCTGGAAGCTAACCGTCATTAATGCAACGGTCACCGCAGCTGCTCCTGCAAGAGCAAATACCCACCAGTGGATAACAGTTCTGTACTCATAATTCTGCAACCAGTTATGCATGATCCACTGAGCAACAGGGAAACCTATAAGACATGATAATACCGATAGTTGGATAAACTCCCTTGACAGCATACCCGCCAGTCCTGAGACTGATGCGCCCAGCACCTTGCGGATGCCGATCTCTTTCGTGCGGCGTTCTGCTGAATAAGCAGCAAGACCGAACAACCCAAGGCTGGATATAAAGATGGCTAGCAAAGCAAAGACACCTGCCAGCTTACCGATTAGCGATTCCGAAGTGAACATTTTATTAAAATCCTCATCGGCAAATCTGTATTCAAAGGGATATCCGGGATTTTGTTTTTTCATTACGGCCTCAGTTTTCGCAAGAGCCTGTGTAATGTTTGCATTTTGCTTAAACCGTACTGCCATTACTGTTGCGGAATAGTTTCCGCAAATTAAAACGAGTGGCGACCCGCTGCCATATATATTATTGAATATAAAATCCTTTATAACACCTACTATGCGTAGATTATTCTTGCCTACATTTAATATGCTGCCGGCCTTTCCTTCTGTGGCCATCAGCTTTGCCATGCTCTCATTTATTACAACACTGCCGCTATCAACATTACCTTCGTAGAAATCCCGGCCACTTGTCAATTTTAAACGCATGGTTGAAATATATTCCGGGCTTACAACATTTGAATGGATAGGTACTTTGAGATTGGGCTCTTTCCCTGCCCAGGAAAAGCCACTGCCATAGCTATAAACATGCAAAGCATCATGCAGGCCTGTAGCCGCATTTTCAACATAGCCGGTTGCTATCAGCTCGTTTCTTATAACGCTAAAATGGTCTTTCATGGCCCCTTGCAGATCCATATACACCAGCCCATTTTTATTGTAACCAATATCCCTGTTTTTGATATACTGTATCTGCAGGTAAATAATAACTGTGCAGATGATCAGAATTACTGATGCGCTGAATTGTGTTATTACCAACCCCTTTCGTATAAAAATCACTGCTTTGCTGTTTTTAATCCTTATCCCCTTCAGCACTTTAACAGGGTTAAAGGATGACAGGAAGAATGCAGGATAGCTGCCAGCTACCAATCCCGCCACTAAGGTAATTGCAAGCAAAATTGTTATGTGGAACGGATCGGATAAATCAGGCGACAGCTTCTTTTGAACAAGACTGTTATAAGCAGGCATCAGCAGGTACAGCATCACAATTGCCAGCACTACTGCGATAAACGACATAAATATTGACTCACCGATAAACTTTCCTATAAGCCGGCCTCTGCCTGCACCCATCACTTTTAGTACACCCACTTCTTTGGCACGTTGCTCACTGCGGGCTGTAGCAAGATTCATGAAGTTTATACAGGCAATAAGCAATATTATGATGGCAATGGAAGAAAATAAATGCACATATTTTATCTTGCCCCCGGTTTGTACTCCATTTTCAAATTGATCGCGCAGATTCCAGTCGTTCATGCTGAAAAGGAAGCATTGATTTTTCGATCCTTCTATTTTTGTGCTCAGGTAGTTGATAAGCTTCTTATTAATAACTGTTGCATCAGCAGGGCTATTTAGTTCAACTATCGTTTCCGCCATATTATTGCTCCAGGGTTTTGCCCAGGGATTAGCATTCTCCCAGGTTTCATAGGGCGATACCCATTGGAAATGATAAGAGCAGTTGGCTGGCAAATCGGCAAAAACTCCTGTTATGGTATAAAGGCCATCAACGCTATAAGCGCTCTTGCCATTCATCTTTAGCGTTTTCCCAACGGGGTTCTCTTTACCAAAGAATTTATCAGCCAGTGTTTCACTGATTATTACACTCTGGGGTTCGTTCAATGCATCGGGGGCTTTACCATACTTAAAATTCAATGAAAACATTGTGGCAATGGAAGGATCAGCATAAATGCCATTTTCTTTGATTGATTTATTGTCCACTACCACCAGCTCGTCCATAGCCCAACTGAGGCGGCCGCTGTTTTTAATACCCGGTATATCGGTTTTTAGTGCTGCTGCCAAAGGACCGGGCGTAGGGCTTTTGGTGGATATACCAGCGTCTGTTGCCTCATTCTGCATGATGCGGTACAGGGAATCATGGTTGGCAAAATTGTGATTGAAAGTTTTTTCATCTTCCACCCATAAGAATATCAGGGCAGCACAGGTAATGCCTATTGCAAGCCCTGAAATATTTAAAAGACTGTATGTCCTGTTCTTCCACAGATTACGAAATGCTGTTTTAAAATAAATGGGTAGCATGCTGATCTGTTTTTTAATGTTGACATTAATGTAACCAGGAGCATCTAACCGTGTGCCGGAGTATTATCAGATTGATAAATAGTACAATAGGAGTTATTGATACACAAGGTGTCCGATTTCGCTACAGATGTCGTGCGATTATGATACATTTCGTTGAGCAGCGATGAGTGTCGACAGGGGAGCCAGGCTCAGAATAATTTTCCGCCTATTATCGCCCCGGCTTCCATCAGCCAGGCAATTCCCAAATGCACCATTAATCCTCCATAAATGGAGCGGGTATGATAAGACACAATACCCAGCAGAAGTCCGCCGAAATATGAGCTGATACATTCCCCTAATGGTTTGCCAAAATGAATGCTGCAATAAAAACAGGCCATCGGAATGATCGCTTCTTTACCCACCCATCTGGAAAACCCGATTACAAGAAACCCGCGGAAAAAAAGTTCAATAGAAAAAAAATCGCTGCCATAGCCCAGTTCATACAATAACTTGTAAAACCAACCAGGGTGCGCATCAGGAGGCAGAGGAAGAATATTTTTTAATTTGGGATAAGTGGCCAGAAAATCCGGTTGGGTTGAAGCTGCTGCAATCAAAGGGACCATGAACAGGAGCATGAGCCAGTAGGGTTTCCATTGCAGGTTTTTTGTATTAAGTCCATACCTGTCCTTATCGCGGTGAAAGATCCACCAACAGGTGACCAGTGCAATGAACATAAGCACGGTACGCACCGGCCAGTAAAGGACCTCATTCCAGTAAAGGTTCCAGTTATAATCTGCTGACAGCTGCACAATGGAATTGGTGCCGGCTTTCAGGGCAAACAAAAATGGGGCGATCAGCAGGCAGGTGAGGAAAGGCCAATGGAGCTTTAATTTTTTCCGGGCAAAAACGATCGCATAAGGAAAGCCAAAGGTGAGCAGGAACAGGAAAAACCGGCCGGTAAATTCGGGAAATACATAGGGAGCTTCATGTACCAGGCGCTCTTCCAGCGCTGCGCCATAGTTTAACCACACCATGCCGGCAATGAACAATGTGGATACAACCAGGATCGTCTTATCCACCTCCCTGCTAAAACCATTTAGATACCCGACAATTTTTTTCATACCCGGATTGCGACTTAATATTCAACAAACATAATAACTATAGAAATACCCTGTCATCTTTACTACTTAATCGTTTTCTTAATTTACCCTTAGTTTTGTTTGTAAATGCATTTCATGAGGTTAAGCCATTTTATTATTTGCCTGCTTTGTATTGTGCTGTTTTTTGCCTGTAAACCTTCCGCTAAGCTGCATCGGCCACCTGCGATCAGCGGGCTGCGGTATATTAATCAATACGTTCTTCCCAATGCTGTTTCATTTCAGGGGACAGTGGTCGGAGGACTCTCGGGGATTGATTATGACAGGCAGCGTGATCAGTATTACCTGATCTGCGATGACCCGTCTGCATTCAGCCCTGCAAGATTTTATACACTTAAAATACCGATCAGTGAAAAAGGAATAGACAGCGTGGTGCTGACAGGAGTGAATACCATACTGGACCCTGCCGGTCAGCCTTATCCTGATATCCGGAAAGACAGGATACATTCTGCCGATCTTGAGGCCATGCGCTATGATCCTTCAAGAGATGAGATGATAAGAAGCAGTGAAGGGCAACGTGTGATCAATGCAGACACTATGCTGCTGCAGGACCCTGATATCGTGATCATGGACAGAACTGGTAAATACAAAGACCGTTTTCAGTTGCCTTCCATATTGCATATACAGGCAGAAGAAAAAGGTCCAAGACATAACAGTGTGCTGGAAGGGCTGGCATTTGATGAAAACTATCGCCATGTATTTGTAAGCGTGGAAGACGCGCTTTACCAGGATGGCCCCAAAGCCGGCACAGGCGATTCAACAGCCTGGGTACGGATCCTGAAATTTGACCGCAAAACAAAAAAAGAAATAGCGGAGTACGCTTACCAATTAGACCCGGTGCCCCATCCGGCCAACCCTGCCGGCGCATTTAAGATCAATGGCATTTCGGATATCCTTTATATAGGGGAGAACCGGTTGCTGGTGATCGAAAGGGCCTGGTCAACCGGCAGGGTGCTCTCCGATATCCGCGTGTATTTCGCTGATCTCAGCAAAGCAGAGAATGTTGCGGGTGTTGCTTCTCTTCAAAGTACGCCTCCAAAGGTGCCAATCTCAAAAAAGCTCCTGGTCAATATGGATGGTCTGGGTATTCCCATTTACAATGTGGAAGGCGTGACGTTTGGCCCCAGGCTTCCGAACGGGAATGCCTCATTGATCTTTGTGGTGGATGATAATTTTAATAAGAACGAAAAAAGCCAGTTCCTGCTTTTTGAAATCAAATAAATAAATATTGTTGACCGATCGATGGCTTGCGGTTACCTGTTCTTTTCTTTATCTTTCCTCTACATTCAGGATCTATGAGAATAATACCTTTTGCCATATCTACTGTTGTCACCGTTGGGCTGGTGACCGTGCTCAGCATGAAATGGGGCCCTGCGCCGCCTTTCGGTAAATTCCTCAGCCCGCAACAGGGGTTCTGGCAGAATGCAGAGCCGGTTGATAAGGATTTTTCTGCCGACCTGAAATTCCCCGGGCTCAAAGGCAAAGCCAATGTATATTTCGACGAAAGGCTGGTGCCGCACGTATTTGCCGACAATGACGATGATGCCTATTTTATCCAGGGATACCTGCATGCGAAATTCAGGTTATGGCAAATGGAATTTCAAACCCTGGCCACTGCCGGAAGGATCAGCGAAGTGATTGGCGACAGGGCGATCAACTACGACAGGGAACAACGCCGTATGGGATTGACCTTTGCAGCCGAAAACATGGTCAAAGCCATGGAAGCCAATCCACAGACCCGCTCAGCAGTCAACAGTTATACTGCCGGCGTGAATGCCTGGATCAGTCATCTTACCGAAAGCGAACTGCCTGTTGAATATAAACTGCTCGATTATAAACCCGAGCAATGGAGCAATCTGAAAACAGCCTTATTCGTAAAGCAACTCACCAAAACCCTGGCAGGGTATGGCTATGGGAACGATTTTCAATATACCAGCCTTCTGTCTGTTTTTAGTGACGATGAAATAAAAATATTATTTCCTTACGTGCCGGATTCACTCAGCCCGATCATTCCTAAAGGCACGGTGTATCCGGAGCCGGCTTCAGTTGCTGTTAAACCAGGGAACTCAGATTCAGCTTACCTGAAAAAAACAGATTCCCTGCAGATCTTCAAAACAGACAAACCTGTTCCTGGTATCGGCAGCAATAACTGGGCAGTGAGCGGCAGCAAAACAAAGAGCGGTGCGCCTATCTTATGCAATGACCCGCACCTGGAACTTAATTTCCCTTCCATTTGGTATGAACTGCAGATGCATACGCCTTCTTTTAATGCATACGGATCTTCTTTCCCCGGCATTCCAGGTGTGGTGATCGGGTTTAATGACAGCATCGCATTCGGTTTCACCAATGGTGGAATTGACGTGATGGATTTTTACAAGATCCGTTTCAAAGATGACTCCAAACAGCAATACTGGTCGGATGACCAATGGAAGGATACACGTATTAAGATCGAGGAAATAAAAGTGAAAGGAGGGCCGACAGTATATGATACGGTTGCTTACACGCATTTTGGCCCGGTGATGTATGATAAAAGCTTTACCAATGTTTCTTCAGGGGGAGATGCTTTTGCCATCCGCTGGAAAGCGCATGATGAATCGAATGAATTGCTGATGTGGTGGTATCTCGACAGGGCGCGCAATTATGAAGAATATACAGAAGCCATTAAATACCTTGAGTGCCCTGTACAAAACATAGCATTTGCCAGTAAGAAAGGGGATATCGCAATATGGCAGCAGGGTAAAGTGCCTTTGCGTTGGCCCAGGCAGGGTGTTTATGTGATGCCCGGTGAAGATGATAGTTATAGCTGGCAGGGGTATATCCCCCAGGATCAGATCCCTCATATCCTGAACCCCGAACGCGGTTTTGTCAGCAGCGCCAACCAACGTGCCACAGATGAAACCTATCCTTATTATGAACCGGGCGATTTTGCTGTGTACCGCGGATGGCGTATCAACCAGCAATTATCAGCTATGCAGCAGATCACACCCGAAGACATGATGAAGCTTCAGAGCGACAATCATAATACCATGGCGGAAATGTTCAGGCCTGCTTTGCTGAAATATATTGACCGTTCTAAACTAAGCGCAGAAGAGCGAAACCTGCTCGGTATTTTCAGTTCATGGAATTTAGAGAATGATGTGAATGAGAAAGGCCCCTCCATCTTCGAGGCCTGGATGGATACTTTATCGGTTAAAGTATGGGGTGATGAATTGTCGAAGATAAAAGACCCCATAACGCCGCATAAATCCACCCTGGTTGATTGCCTGATAAAAGATTCTGCATTCCGCTATGCAGACGATATCAATACACCGGTAGTGGAAACAGTAAGTGATGTTGTAACGGCAAGCTTTAAAGCCATATCGCCGGACCTGTTGCAGAAAGAGCAGGAAAACAAATTGAATTGGGGCAATGTGAACACGCTGACCATTTATCACCTGCTTCGCACAGGGGCCACCCCTTTTGCAAAAGCAGGCATCGCAAACGGAGGCGGATCTGAAATTGTGAATGCCACCCGCAAAACCTACGGGCCAAGCTGGCGGATGATCGTGCAATTATCAGCTACTACCGAAGCGTATGGTGTATACCCGGGAGGGCAGAGCGGTAACCCTGGCAGCCGGTTCTATGATAATTTTGTAGATACCTGGACAAAAGGACAATACTATAAGCTGTGGGTGATGAATGAATCAGAAACAGGAGACCAGAGAGTGAAGTGGAAGATGAGCTTTAGTAAAGAATGAATATTATTACAAACGAGAGAAGCAAACAACTGACTAATATGAAATTTTTTACGGCCCTGTTACTTACAGCCCTGTGTTCCTTTATTGCGGGGTTATATTTTCCCTGGTGGTCCCTTGCCGTAATGGCTTTCCTGGTAGCATTGCTTGTGCATCAGAAGGCAGGGAAAGCATTCCTGGCAGCGTTCATTGCCCTTTTCCTGCTCTGGGGCTGCCTGGCTTTATGGATTGACATAAGGAATGCAGGCATTCTTTCAAAACGGATTGCTGCACTCCTGGGATTGGAAAGCAGGTTCCTGCTGATATTGACCACCGGCCTGGTAGCCGCACTGGTAGCGGGTTTTGCAGCCATGAGCGGTAGCTACCTGAGAATGAGCCCCAGGAAAGTATAAGCAAAACCGGGCATTCCGGATATAAGCCAGGTATCGGGTTTTGACTCATTGGAGCTTAAAGCTGAATTGTATGTTCAGTGTTTACATCTTCTAAAAACCGTTCATCATGCGAGACAATGATCAATGTGCCCTGGTATTCGTTGATCGCATTGGTCAGGATATCAATATTCTGAATATCCAGGTTATTGGTTGGTTCGTCTAATATGATAATGTCCGGTGACTGATTATTGATTGTTAAACAGCACAGCATTAACCGCATTCTTTCCCCGCCGCTCAAAGCAAGACAGGGTTTATCCCAATCCTCTTTCGTAAATAAAAAGCGGTTGAGCCTGATCTTTATTTCGTGCTCCTGCAATGCAGCATCATTGAACTGCTGAGCTTGCTCATAAACCGTAAGATTATTGCTGATGAGCGAATAGTCCTGGTCTATATAAACAGATTTATTATCTGCGCGGTAAACTGTTCCTTTTATTGGTTGCAAAGTTCCCAGGATCAGTTTTATTAAGCTTGTTTTTCCTGAACCATTTATACCTTTCAACGCAATTCGTTCCCCGCTGGTGATCTGAAAGCTTAAATCTTCATTCCAGAGCAATTCATTGTTGTAGCTGAAGTTGATGTCTTTGGCAGTGAACAAAATTTTGCCCTTATGCAGGGCTGAATTGTCAAAGCCAAATTTCATTTTGTCAATACCGGGCAAAATTGAACGTAGTTCCTGCAGCTCTTGTGAAATATTCTCGATCTTTTCTGCGTGAACGGTTTTTATTTTTGAAGTGCTGTTTTCGGCACCGTTCCGCAGGGTGTTCATCATTATCCGGGCAACGCCTGCTTTTTCCTGTTTTTTCTTTCCACGGGCATCTAATTTTTGTTGCCGTTCCAGCGTTTCCCGTTCTTTTTCCCTGGCTTTTCGTATTGCTTTTTCTTTGTTCTGTATGTCCTGGTTTAAGGCGTTGCTCTTTATTTGTTTCTGCTCTGCATAGAAATCGTAATTGCCGCCATACATGGTTATTCCCTGTTTACTCAGATCACCGACTGTGTCTAAAAGGTTTAATAGTTTTCTGTCGTGGCTTACGACTATTAAGGTGCCGGCAGTAGATTGAATAAAATCATATAAAAGCTGCCGGCCTGAAACATCCAGGTGATTACTTGGCTCATCCAGCAGCACCAGTTCAGGTTGATGGATGGAGATGCCTGCAAGAAAAACTTTGGTTTTTTGTCCTCCACTTAGCTTTTCCATTTTTTGGGTCAGGACCAGGCCATTTAGTTGCCAGTGATTTAAGGCTTGTTCGCAGCGGTCTTCAATTGTCCAGTCATCATTGAGCACCCGGAAATTCTCTTCAGTTGTATTCCCGGTTAAGATACCGTTCAGGGCATTCAATTTTTCCTCAATGCCTAATGCCTGTGCAATAGTCAAATGATTATATTGTCCGAAAATCTGTGGGACATAATAAGGCCTGGAATTTACACTGAATTGCCCGCCGGAAGGGGACAATACTCCTGCAATTACTTTCAGTAAAGTGGATTTCCCTGTACCGTTATTGCCGGTCAAGGCTATTTTATCATGGTTGTTTACTGTGAGGTTAATATTATCAAACAGTAAATCTTTGTCAGGGTGTATATAGGAGATGTTTTGTGCAATAAGCATCATAATTTCTTTCTTTAAAGATTTAATGGAATAATTAAGCCGCTGTAGGCTTATTGTCTTTAAGTCTGAAAGAAATTATATTCTACATGTTTGCTTTATTGCTTTGGGGGCGTAAATATAAATAATAAATTTTAGGTAATGTCCCGGTTTAAAAATCCTGGTCAAAAACAGGTACATTTACCGTGACCTGTCTTTTACCAACTCTAATTAAAGAATTATATGAAATGTTTACTTGTTTTATGCTTTCTTCTCCTGTTAGCCTGGGGATGCACTGGAATGAGGACCAAACTTTTGAACGAACAAAAAATACTAAAGGACAGCGTTAATAATATAAATGAAAGGATAGGTGACTACGTGCAAAGAGGGGTCTATGATAGCGCAGAGATTAAAAAGAGGCAACTTGGAGCTGTTTATGTCCGGTTAGCAGCTATCCAATCTTCGATTGACAGTCTTAACAAAAGAAAATAATAATTGAAGAAATTCCAAACTGAAATTCTGCCAAATTTTAAGCCCATCCCGGTTGGTTTTCCCACAAAGACGACAAAGATT
>Ga0182745_1005116_pt1 | contig 10782 bp, 13 predicted proteins | sample eDN3rd30CKraftBY_FD_128523 | JGI IMG/M metagenome (GOLD analysis project Ga0182745, IMG submission 128523) | Enriched backyard soil microbial communities from Emeryville, California, USA - eDNA 3rd pass 30_C Kraft BY (version 2) (version 2) | ecosystem: Environmental > Terrestrial > Soil >... | reverse complement strand
CGACTTCGATGCCGTCTCATGGACGGGACTGTCGGCGCCCGCAGGCTTGCCCGATGCGATTCGCGACCGGCTATCAGAAGCCACGCGGGCCGCGTTGACTGACCCGGACGTGATCAAGCCGCTCAAGGCGACCGGCAACGCCGTCACCCTTCGCAGCCCGCAGGATTTCACGGCGTTTATTGCAAGCGAGGTTCAAAAGTGGGCGGCGGTTGCCAAAACCGCTGGGTTGAAGATGGATTGATTTCGGCCTGGCGCCGGCACGCGTTGGGGTTGTTGCCAAGCCTGATCCAGATGCCAAAACCCTGTGCCCAATGCCAGCCGAAAAAAAATTTCCGCCGCCCTGCATCCAATCGCGTCTCCCGCGTGTAGTACCTGCAACGGCGCACATTCCGTGCGCCGTATCCGCAAATTCCCATTGCGCAGGAGACCGCTCATGACGACTCGCCCCACCCCCGCCACCGGCCTTTTCACCGTTGCCCTGCTGGCCGCTAGCGCCATGCTGCAAGCCCCGGCCATGGCCGCCTCGCAAGACGCCCTGCCCGCCGCCGTCCAGGTGCCCGCCGGCCACAAAGTGGCCTGGGAAACCGTCGGCACGGGCGAGATCACCTATGAATGCCGCGCGAAGGCAGACGCCAAGGATCAGATGGAATGGGTGTTCGCCGGTCCGAAGGCAGTTCTGAAAGACCGCCAAGGCAAGCAGGTCGGCACCTATTACGGCCCGCCCGCCACCTGGGAGGCCGCGGACGGCTCCAAGCTGACCGGCACGCAGGTCGCCGTGGCGCCGGCCGGCACGGGCAACCTGCCCTATCAACTGGTCAAGGCCAATCCCGCCATGGGCGCTGGCGCCATGACCGGCGTCGCTTACATCCAGCGCACGGCGCTCAAGGGCGGCGTGGCGCCCCAGACGCCCTGCACCAAGGCCGGCCAACGCAGTCAAGTGTCGTACCAGGCCGACTACATCTTCTGGAAGGCTAACTGACACCCGATGGGCCAAGGCGGCAGGAGTCCGGTAACATGTGCCCGGATCCGCCGCCGCTGCCGGGGCTCGCCTGCCCGGTCCGAGCCCATCACCCCTTGCCCCGCGCGCATGCCAAACCGACCTGTTCCGGATTTCGATTACGAAGCAGCCCTCGAGCAGTGCGCCGCAGGGCGCCGCTCGGCGCTGGAAGCCCTGTACCGCCACGAAGGCCCGCGGCTGCTGGGCGTTGCCCAGCGCATTGTCCGTGACCGCGCCCGGGCTGAAGACATCGTGCACGATGCCTTCGTCAATATCTGGAACCGGGCCGGCAGCTTTGACGCCACCCGCGGCTCGGCCCGTGGCTGGCTTTACAGCGTGGCGCGCAATCTGGCACTGAACGCCGTGCGAGACAGCCGCCATGAAACCGCCGTTGACGACGACACCGCCGCCGTGCTGGATGCGCGCGACGCGATCGACGCCTGGCACGACACACGCGACGCCTTCGACTGGCGCGACAGCGCCGGCCGCATCGGCCCCTGCCTGGAACAACTGGAACCCGTGCGCCGCAACTGTGTGCTGCACGCCTACGTGGACGGACTGTCGCACAGCGAAATCGCACAGCGCCTGGGCGCGCCGCTGGGCACCGTCAAAGCCTGGATCAAACGCAGCCTGAAAGCGCTGAAGGAATGCCTGGCATGAGCGCCCCGACAGTCCCCCCCGAAAACCTGGACGAACTGGCTGGCGAGTACGTGCTTGGCACCTTGTCCGGCGCGCGCCGCCAGGAGGTCAACGCCCGCCTGCCGCACGATGCCGCCCTGCGCGCCGCCGTCGACCGATGGGAAGCGCGCCTGCTGCCGCTGACCAGCCTGACCGAACCGGTCGAGCCCTCGCCCGGCCTGTGGCTACGCATCGCCAAGACGCTGGACCGCCAGCACGCGGCGCGGCAAGCCGGCCAGCCCGCGCGTCCAGGCTGGTGGGATAGCCTCTTCTTCTGGCGCGGCGCAGCCGCCAGCGGACTGGCCGCCGCGCTGGTCCTGGCCGGCACGCTGGCGCTACGGCCAGCGCAAACTCCAGGTCCCGTGCAGTACATGGTGGTGCTGGTCGCGCCTCAATCGCAGACGCCGGGCTGGGTGGTGCAGGCCAGCGCGGGTCAACGCGAGGTGCAACTGGTGCCGATCGCGGCCATGCAGGTGCCAGCCGATCGTGCGCTGGAATTCTGGACCAAGGCGGACGGCTGGGCCGGCCCGGTGTCACTGGGCCTGATCAAACCCGGCGAGCCGGTGCGCATCGCCCTGGACAAGCTGCCCCCGCTGGAAGCGAACCAGTTGTTTGAACTGACGCTGGAACCGCCCAATGGCTCGCCCACCGGCAAGCCGACCGGTCCGATCCAGTTCATCGGCCGGGCGGTGAAGGTGATGTAGCCAAGGGGTCCTAGTCGATCTTGGCGCCAGAGTGCGCCACGATCGGCGCCCATTTGAGCCGGGCCTCCTGGATCCGGCTGCCGAACTCAGCAGGCGTGGACGTAAGCGGCGTGGCGCCAATGTTCAGGATTTTCTCTATCGTCGCCGGCTCCTGGGAGATCTCGGTGATGGCCTTGGAGAGCGTCGCCAACGTCTGCGCCGGCAGGCCTTTGGGCGCGGCTACGCCGAACCACACTTCCACGTCATAGCCGGGCACGCCCGCCTCGGCCATGGTCGGCACATCCGGCAGCAGCGGCGAGCGTTTGGCGCTGGTCACGGCCAACGCTCGCAGGCTGCCGGCCTTCACGTGCGGCAACGAGCCGGGCAGATTGTCAAACATCAGCTGGATCTGATCGGCCAACAGATCCGCCATCGCGGGGCCGCTTCCTTTGTACGGCACATGCGTGAAGGACGCGCCCGTCATCGACTGGAACAACTCGCCCGACAGATGATTGGTCGTACCGTTGCCAGCCGAGCCCATGTTCAGACTGGCCGGCTTGCGCTTGGCATAGGCCGCAAGTTCTTCCACTGTCTTGGCCTGCACCTTGGGATTGACGACCAGGATGTTGGGCACACTGGCAAATTGCGCGATAGGGGTAAAGTCCTTCTCCGGATCGAACGGCAGCTTCTTGTAGAGGGAAGGATTGATCCCCAACGTGCCCTCGGTGGCGAACAACAGCGTGTACCCATCGGCGGGTGCTTTGGCGACGAGGTCCGTGCCAATGTTGCCCCCCGCGCCCGGACGGTTGTCGGCCACCACTTGCTGGCCAAGCTTCTCCGACAAGCGCGCCGCCAGCACGCGGCCCAGGTTGTCCGTGCTGCCGCCCACGGCAAATGGAATGATCAGCCGAATCGGCTTTGTCGGATAGGCATCCGCAATCGCAGCGGAAGAAAATGCCAGCGCCGAGGCGGCGGCAATCGTGATGGCAAGCTTCATGGTGGAACCCCTTGTGTAATAAGAATAGGAAAGCCGTGATCCCGACTTGGCCTTAGTCCAGCGGCGCCATTGCCAGCACCGCGATCTCTTTCTTCAACGTGGACCTTGCCGCGGCAATCGCCTCGCGCCGGGACGCCGCCAGGGACCGGGAGCCAGCCAGCGCGCGGCGCAGGTCTTCAATGCGCTTCGACAATTGCGCAGGCGCGGGGCCGCCATAGGCGGAACGGGCCTGCACGCTCGCCTGTGGATCCAGACAACGTTGAACGGTTGCCGCATCAAGATGGATGTCGCGTCCCGTCTGTTCCGACGCCGCGGCGTTCACCATCTCGACGGTAATCTCATCGGCACACAGCTTGGCTTCAATGGCTTGGTACACCACGGCGCCCACCGCATGATGCGCTTCCCGGAACGACAGCCCCGATTCACGCACCAGCGCATCCGCCAGATCGGTCGCCGTGGAGAAATCGGTCTTTGCCCTGTGCAGCATGGTCTTTTCGACGGGTTCTGCGGCGTCCAGCACCAGCCGGAAAAGCGCCAGGCAGCGAACGCACTCGTCGGCCGATTCCCAGAAGCTGCGCATGCTCTCCCTGTTGCCATCGCCGCTATGCGTGAAGTGCGTGCCCTTCACCGCGGTCATCGACGCGGTGAACAGGGCAATCAGGTGGCTGGTTTTACCTTTCAGATACTCGACCACCACCGGGTTTTTCTTCTGCGGCATGATGCTGGACGTGCCGGCCACGCGATCGGGAAAATTGATAAGCCCGAACTCAGGGGTAGCCCACACATAGAAGTCCTGCGCGATTCTGCCCCAGGTCAATGAGGCGATGGTCATCGCCGACATCAGTTCCCAGGCAAAGTCCCGCGACGCCACGGCATCCAATGAATTGTCGACGCAGCGGTCAAAGCCCAGCAGACGCGCCGTCTCTTCGCGCTGGATGGGAAACGTTGTTCCCGCCAGCGCACCAGCGCCCAGCGGGCATGCATCGATATGCGCCAACGCCTGTTCGATGCGGGCCGCATCGCGGGCGATGGCATCGGCCGCGGCGGCCAGGTAGTGGCCATAGGTGATGGGTTGCGCGGATTGCAGATGCGTGTAGCCGGGCATGACCACGCCGGCGTACTGCTCGGCGCGAGATATCGCCACTTCTCGCACGGCATTGAGCCCGTCAAGGACGTTCAATCCAGCGTCGCGCGCTCGCAACCGGTCATGCGTGGCAAGGATGTCATTGCGACTGCGCGCCACATGCAGGCGGCCGCCCACGTCCGATCCCGCCAGGCCCATGAGGTGGGCTTCGTAATTGAAGTACGCGTCTTCCCGCTGCGGGTCCAGCGGCACCGCAGCGGCGCCATCGCGCTCCATTCGCTGCAGCGCGCGAGCCAGGCTGATGGCCGGCTCTCGCGGCATCAGGCCCGCGCGCAATAGCATCAGCAAATGGGCTTGATTGATATCCGACAGGTAGTCAAAGCCACTAACGAACTCGCGATTCAACCGCGGCAGATAAATGTGGTCGCAGACTTCCTGCGCGGTAGCTTGTTGCAATCTGCGACTGACCTTCGATTCCATGATCTTCCTGCTCCTGTTGCCCGTGCAAGGCGCCCGATCCGATGTATGGCTGGAGTATGAAAATCGATCGACATTACGTCAAATGACAGTATTCGGCTTACGCATGCAGTTTTGATATGCTGCGACTCACATACGGGGGATTCACGGATGAAGTTCAAACACATCGAGACGTTTCGCGTGGTGATGCTGACGCGCTCCATGACGCTGGCTGCGGGTGAACTCCACACCTCGCAGTCCAATATCAGCCGGGTAATCGGGCAACTGGAAGCCGCTACCGGATTTCGATTGTTTGAACGCCGGCCGGGCGGACTGATTCCCACGCCGGAAGCCGAAGCGTTCTACCGGGAGGTGCAACGCGCGTTTCTCGGCATGGATGCGTTGGCAGATGCTGCGCGTCTGATTCGGCAAGTGGGCCCCGGCACGTTGCGTATCGGCGCCGTGCCATCCATCGCCATGAGCGTCATGCCGGAAGTGATGCGCAAGTTCCGGCAACACTTCCCCGACGTGCCGGTATCGATTCACACGGGCGACTCGCCCACCGTCGCCAAATGGACCGCAACGCGCTATTGCGACGTGGGCCTGGTCTCGTATCTGGCCGATACGCCCGGTGTCGCCGTCAACCTCTGGGCGGAGGATGAAGGGGTGTGCATCGTTCCCAATGGGCATCGTCTCGCGCGCAAGCGGCGGGTAAATGCCGGGGACCTTGTTGATGAGCCGTTCGTCTCGCTTACCCAGGGCGACGGCACGCGCGCGGCGATCGACGCCGCATTTGTTCCCGATCGCCGCAAGCTCATCCTGGATACGCCCTACGCAGCCACGATCTGCCGCATGGTGGCGATGGGGCTTGGGGTAAGCGTGGTCAATCCTCTTGTGATGCGCACCTTGAAGATACCCGGCGTCACCAGCTTGCCGTTTTCGCCGACGATCGTGTTCTCTCGCTATATCCTTGCCGCGCAGCAACAGGCCGAGTCGAGTTTGACGTCGGCATTTCTGGGGTGCCTGCGCGAGGAGTAACGCGGGGAATGCCAATCACGCCGGCTTCTTGACCCTGCGTGAAGCCGCCGCATCCTTTGCGGCGATCTGGAGCGGCTCCGGCAAAGCCTTGAGGCTTTCCCTGAAAAAGCGTCGTTGGCCGGGACCCAACCCTTGGACGATGTGTGCCAGCCGCTCCACCGCCGCAAACACTTCACGAGTCAGCCCCTTGCTGTGCGTGCGAAACCAGACAAATTCAAGCAGCAGGTTGGCCACCTGATGAGCCCCATAGAAAACCCGGCCCGCATCATTTTCCTCAAGCGTAAAGGCCGCGACATTCGACCAGTCTGCGTAGCCCTTGGCGCGCGAAAAGGCGGCTTCAAACGGCTTGACCGCCTCCAGCATTTTGTCCACTGGAAGGGGCGATTGCGATTGAAATCGCTTCAGGTCCCCGCTTCTGTCGTCGCAGCCGCCACGCGCGATGCGGAGCACGAATACCGTATTCCAGGCAGAACTGCCGCCGACGCCAAAGCGGTCGCATATCCATTCCGACAGCCCCAGCCAGCGTAGCGATGTTCCTTGTACCGAATGAACGTCCTGGTCGTTGATGACAGCAAGCAATCTCTGCTGCCAGAACAACCACAACGTCCATCCGATGTTTGCCGCCACATCCTGAGCAGCCTCGACAGAGTCCGCCTCGTAAGCGGCCTGCAGCGCTTCCGACAAGGCGCTAATCGCCTTCTCCGCCTCGTTCATTCTCATGACTCGATCCGCGCTTTTGTCTTCGAGAGCGCTGCCTTTGTGCAGCAGGGCACGCAGATTCAGATACTCAAATCGCACACGGGGGTTGTAGCGAATGACCGGCGCCAGAAACTGGTCCGCCACCAGACGGTCCAGCCCGGCATGAGATTGCCGGATATCCCCGCGCGCATAGCTATTCCAGGCTGTGGCAACCGACGCCATTGCCGACAAGGTCGGCATGGATGGACCGACGGCTTCTGACTGGAGAATTTTTCCCAGCCTGTTCAACGCGGCCTCGCTGCGCCTTACGTTACCGTGACGACGCCATGCCAGACTCTCTTTCAGTATGGCCAACGCTCGCTGAAAGTCGTCCAGCGCCGTTCGGTCGGCGGCCCGATAACTCGCCGCCCAATTCATACCCGTCGTCGCCATGCCATCTCGCGCCAGCCGCATGGCCTGGGTCAGGTGATTCCAGTAATCCCCCTCCTGGGTCACGTATTGCAGCAGATCTGCGCGCGGGGGCACATGCCCACTCAATCCCAGAAAGTTCGCCACGAGGTCCAGGCTTGCCGGCGCCGCACCATGGCGGCACAGCACCCTATCTGCCTGCGCCTGCGTCATCCAGAATGGTCCCTGGCTGCGCCGTGACGCATTGAGCAGCGCAGGCGGCAGGTCAATGGCGTTTCCCCACCCCACCTCCACGCCCCACATTGCGAAATCCCGAAACGCACGGGAAACAAACATGCGCAAATTGGCGTTGCCCGGATATCGGGCCTGCAATGACGACCCGGGCACAGCCCCCTCACCGATCTGCTGCGCGTACCAGACCCTTAGCAGCAGCCAAACCGACTGATACCGCGCAGGCTTGCCGTCCACAAGCAGTGGACGGCCCAAATCGATTTGGATGTTCTGAGTCATTCCGCCATGTTACAGGCGTTACGGCACCTTGATTGGCGCTCATGAACCCCACGCATATTCTGGCGGCCGCATGCATCCCGCATGACAATCACGGAGATAACATGAATTCGAAATTTCGTCGGTTTGCCAAGGCCGCCTTGCCGCTGCTGATGACATTGCTCGCGTCCGCTGGCGCGCATGCCGAATTACCGCAGGTCGATATCGGTGCGATATTCCGGGAGGAGCAAGTCGAGGGCACGTTCGTCCTGCTTGACGGACAAACCGGAGCGTTTCAGCGATACGACGAGGCCAGGGCCGATAAGCGGTATCTGCCTGCATCCACCTACAAGATTCCCAACTCGCTCATCGCGCTGGAAACAGGCGTCGCGAAAGGCAAGGACTTCGAAATCGAGTGGGACAGCAAGCGCAACCCTCGCCAGCCATGGTGGCCGGCGGCATGGGCGCAAAACCATACGCTTGAATCGGCGTTACAAAACTCCGCCGTCTGGTATTACCAGGAAATCGCCAGGCGCATCGGCGCCGAACGTATGCAGGCTTATGTCGACCGATTCAACTACGGAAATCGAGACATTTCTGGTGGCATCGATCAATTCTGGCTAACCGGTGCGCTCAGAATCTCCGCGAACGAGCAGGTGGAATTCTTGCGCCGGTTCTATGTCAATCAATTCGGCCTGTCCGAGCGGACCGTGCAGATGACCAAAGACATACTCGTCCTGGAAGAGACACCTGACTACCGTTTGAGCGGCAAGACGGGTTGGGCCGGGCTTGGCGAACCAGGCGCGGCGCAGACGGGCTGGCTGGTGGGCTATCTGGAGCGCGAGGGCAAGGTTTTCTATTTCGCGCTTAACGTGGACGTCAAGAAAAAACAGGATGCCGCTGCGCGCATGAAGATCGTGCGCGCGGTGTTTGGGGATCTGGGGTTGCTGGACGCCGACCCCAAGTGATCTCCGCAGCCCGCCAAATCTGAGAGGTCTGGCGTTTCCAGTTAGGGGAAGGATCGGGCACGGCTCACCCGTTTTTCCCGCAGCGTTGGCCTCGAGTCCTTCGGGCCGGATGCGGCCGTTGATCAACGGCCGCAACTAGCCACGAGCCGTCAGTGGGCCGTCGTGGCGACCGTTGGGACAACGCGCTTGCCAAGCCGGTCAACAGCTTTACATGGCCGAATTCGTCCATCGACGAGCGCCCTGGAAAATGCCGGGAATCCATCGAATTCTCCATCCCGCAATGCGTCGGGTCGCCACACCGCCCGGTCACGCTGAATCGGGATGACTTAGTGCTACTGCGGCGTTCGCTGTTTAGACGGATCGCCCTGGGCCTGTTTGCGCGCGGCCTCTTCTTTTTGTTGCTGCGTCTGCTGCTCTTGCTGCTTGTTAGGTTGATCCTGCTGGGTGGATGGCGCAGGAGGGCCAGCGGCGCTGAAGCGAGTGGGGAATGTCATGATAGGTACCTCTTGGGTCGTTGTGGAAGATGCCACGTACTCAAAGTACGCCTAGTCTGGAGCCACACCTACACCTCATTGGAAACAAGCGGTGTGCGGCGTACTAGCCTACACTGGCTTGAGACGTCAACTCTGGAGGCAACCATGTCTCAGCGAAAAGATGTAAGTGCCACGGAAAGGTGGGACAACGAAGGGGGTGCACAAATCTATGCGCTCTTAAAAAATCTGCCGCTCGATGAGCTGGAAGACCGAGAGAAACGCATCTTGGCCTTTCTTGGTGCGTCTGTTTTAAGTCTGTGGGAGGACCTCCCGAAGGATGCCCGACAACGTGTACTTAACGCTGAGATGGCGCAAGCGTCGTTCGACAAAACTGTGCTGAGAGAGCGCATAGCTCAGCTGACCGGCCAGCCTCCGCCATGGGTGGACCATCATGAACCATGACCTCAGCGATTCTGATATCGAACGATGGCTTAACGAAGGCGGCATTCATTTGCCAATTTCCACGGAGGTGCTAGATCCCAGCGTGCTGGATGAGGAGGAAAGACGGGTAATCGCTTGCCTTGGGGCGTCCGTCATTAGCACTTGGAACCGTTTGCCCACGGACGTACGACGAACGATCCTGCAAACTGCGCTCAGCACGTCGACGTATGACGCCTCCGCTTTAAAACAGCAAGTGGCCGGATTTCTGCGAGGCCGGCAACGGCCGATGCTATGACTGCCGCAATTCCCGTACGAGGTTTGTCGTGGTCGGAAAATCTATTGTTGGCCGTCATCATGAGCTCGGCGCCCGGGCTCAATTCTTGGATGCCAAAGATCGAGATACCCTAACGCGCCAAACGCAGCGTATGCGGGCCGTCGTGGGAGAAATCGGCCCGATATCTGTCTGGACGGATCTAATCGCTGACATCGAATGTCTTCTCCGAGGCGAGCCGACTTTGTTGCGTCAGACGCCTAACGAATGGATCGCGTGTACTAAGCGTTTACTCCGCGGCCGATGAGGTAGCGGTCGCCCACAACTGTCGTTTCAGTGACTGCTTTTACTCCCAGCGCCGGCGCCCTCGCATCCCGGGCGATCCAACCACAAAGCCCAAGGCATCAGGTCGAGTCCCCTTCTTTCGAGCAGGTCCCTGTTTTCCACCAACGAATGCTTAAGTCGATCAAATTCATTGCCCGTACTGGTCCGTGCTGACCTTTTCCATCCAATCCACCGACTTCCCATCTAGGGATTCAGCGATTGCAATGTGGCTCATGCCGACTGACGGACTGGCTCCGTGCCAGTGCTTCACGCCCGGTGGAATCCAAACGACATCGCCCGGGCGGATCTCCTGCACGGTATCGCCCCATTTCTGTACTCGCCCCACACCTGAAGTAATGATGAGCGTCTGGCCCAACGGATGTGTATGCCAAACTGTTCGTGCGCCTGGCGCAAAGGTAACAACGCCTCCTCCTACGCGCGCGGGCGCAGCGGCTTGAAAGCGCGAATCCACAAACACGGATCCGGTGAAGTTTTGCTCCGCACCCGCGCTGCTTGGGTTGGAACCGACCCGCGTGACGGTGATCGGCTCCTGTTCGGCCGCATAGACGGCTGACGCGCCCAGCGACAAGGCAAGGGCTGCTGCGGGGAGTCTCATGTTCATCCTTTCTGAAATCTCTTTGATTGCTTCATGGTGCTTGGTTGATTGCCTTGTTCCATTCATTTTCTTCAGAACAGGGCTGACCACGGCCCGTCAAATGTCGAGCTGACGCTCGCTCATCCACTTCACCATGGCCGGATCCCGGTGCGAGAAAAAGCTG
>Ga0182745_1005115_pt1 | contig 10784 bp, 8 predicted proteins | sample eDN3rd30CKraftBY_FD_128523 | JGI IMG/M metagenome (GOLD analysis project Ga0182745, IMG submission 128523) | Enriched backyard soil microbial communities from Emeryville, California, USA - eDNA 3rd pass 30_C Kraft BY (version 2) (version 2) | ecosystem: Environmental > Terrestrial > Soil >... | reverse complement strand
TCGTCATGTGGAAAAGGCTCCCTGTTGTGAAGGAGGGGACTGCACAAATGTAGGCGATTGACCCGAAAGTCAATCGGTTCGGACGGCCAGGGCGCTCGCCACCGGAGGACAAGCCGACTAGAAACCGGCACCCCATGGCTCGCCTCGACCCGCACTCGTACAACGACAGCACGCAGCCGGAGACGGAAACGCTGGACTGGAAGGCCCGCGTCGATTTCAGGACGCAGCGGCTGCACGCGGAGGTCACCCACACGCTCAAGGAGGCTTCGGCCGGCCCGCTGGACCTGGATACCCGGGACCTGGAAATCCGGGAGGTGGTGGACACGGCAGGTCGCCCCTTGCCCTACATCCTCTCCCCCGCCGAGCCCATCCTGGGCAGCCGGCTGCGAATCGAACTGCCGGTGGGGCTGCGGCAGTTCACGGTCCGCTACCGCACCTCGCCCCGGGCGAGCGCGCTCCAGTGGCTGGCGCCGTCGCAGACGGCCGGCGGCCAGCACCCCTTCCTCTATAGCCAGTGCCAGGCCATCCACGCCCGCAGCGTGGTGCCGCTCCAGGACACGCCGCGCATCCGCATCCGCTACCAGGCGGCGCTGCGGATTCCCAAGGCGCTCAAGGCCGTCATGGCGGCCAGCTTCGTGCGGCGCGACGAGCACGGGGTGGAGGCGGAGGAGCACTACGAGATGCCCCAGCCGGTGCCGCCCTACCTGCTCGCCTTCGCGGTGGGCAGCCTGGCGCCCAAGGAGCTGGGGCCGCGCTCGCGGGTGTGGGCGGAGCCGGAGCTGCTGGAGGACGCGGCGGACGAGTTCTCCGGCGTGGACGACATGCTGCGCGCGGCGGAGTCCCTCTTCGGGCCCTATGACTGGGAGCGCTTCGACCTGCTCACCATGCCGCCCTCGTTCCCCTACGGCGGCATGGAGAACCCGCGCCTGACGTTCCTCACGCCCACGCTCATCACCGGGGACAAGAGCCTCGTCAACGTGGTGGCGCACGAGCTCGCGCACTCGTGGACGGGCAACCTGGTGACCAACGCCTCCGCGGAGCACTTCTGGCTCAACGAGGGCTTCACCGTCTTCGCCGAGCGCCGCATCCTGGAGGCGCTGGCCGGCTCGGAGGTGGCGGCGCTGCACGGCGCGCTGGGGCGGCGCGCGCTGGACTCCGCGCTCCAGCACTTCCGCGCGCACCCGCAGCTGACGTCGCTGCGCACGCACCTGGCCGGCGTGGACCCGGACGAGGCCTTCTCCCAGATTCCCTATGAGAAGGGCTACCTGCTGCTGAGGGCCATGGAGGACGCCGCGGGGCGGCCCGCCTTCGACGCGTTCCTGCGCCACTACCTGGCCACCTACCGCTTCCGCGCGCTCACCACCGAGGAGTTCGTCGCCTTCGCGGAGAAGGAGCTGCCGGGGGTGCTGGCGAAGGTGGACGCCGAGGCGTACCTGCACCGGCCCGGCGTGCCCGCGGGGGCGCCGTCGCCGCGCTCGCGCCGGCTGGAGAGCCTGGAGGCGCTTCGGGGCACGGTGCCGACGCTGGAGCAGGCGAAGGACTGGACGCCCACGGAGTGGCAGCTCCACCTGGAGGCCCTGCCCCCCGACACCCCTCGGGGCGTCATCCAGCAGCTCGACGCGCGCTTCAGCCTCACCCAGAGCCGCAACCCGGAGGTGCTGGTGGCGTGGCTGGTGGCGGCGGTGCGCGCGAACTGGGAGCCGGCCGTGTCCCGCACCGAGTCCTTCCTGGGCGAGGTGGGCCGGATGAAGTACCTCAAGCCGCTGTACGGGGTGCTCGTCGCCTCCCACGAGCACCGCGGCCTGGCGCGCTCCATCTTCAAGAAGCACGGCGAGCGCTACCACCCCATCGCCCGGCAGGGCGTGGAGCTCATCCTCTCACGCGCCTGAGGGCGCGCCCGGGGGCAGGAGCGCCTAGCGGGACGCCGCCGCGCTCAGGCGCTTCTCCGACAGGTCGAGGTACTTCTCGTCCATGTCGATGCCCACGTAGCGGTGGCCCAGCTTGAGGGCCGCCACGCCGGTGGTGCCGCTGCCGTTGAAGGGGTCCAGCACCAGCGCGTCCGGGGGGCAGCTCGCCTCCAGGATGCGCTCCAGCAGCGCCACCGGCTTCTGCGTGGGGTGGCTGCCGAAGGCCTTCTCCTCGCCGCCGCGCGGGACGGTGAGCGTCCACAGCCGGCCCTCGCCGTCCGCGGTCAGCTCGGCGTCACCGGAGGGCGGCAGCACCCACGCGTCGCGCATCTGCTTGCCGCCGTTCTCCGCCTTCATGCGCGCGTAGTTGAACGTGTGCTGGAGCTTGCCGCCCGACTTCGGCGAGGCCCAGATGAGCAGCTCCGTGGAGTGCGTGAAGTAGCGGCACGCCAGGTTGGGGCTCGCGTTGGGCTTGAACCAGGTGACGGTGTTGAGCAGCTTGTAGCCGAGCTTCTGCATCGCGAAGCCGACGTTGAAGATGACGTGCTGCGTGCCGCTCACCCACAGCGTGCCGGTGGGCTTGAGCAGGCGCTGGCAGGCCGCGAGCCACTCGGTGGTGAACTGGTGGTCCTCCTCCACGCCGCGCGACACGTCCCAGCCGCCCTTCGCCACCGAGACGCGCTTGCCGCCCTTGCAGGTGAAGCCGCCGTTGGACAGGAAGTACGGCGGGTCGGCGAAAATCATGTCGAACGTCTGGGGCTCGAACTGCGACATCAGCTCCAGGCTGTCGCCGTGCAGCAGCGTGTAGGCCTCCCCTTTCGAATGGACGCTCTCGCTGAGCGAGCGGCGGACGACTTTCAGGGCAGGGGCTGCAGCACGCGCGGACATCTCGCCTCCGTCGGACTCTTCGTCGTGGACGCGGCGGACTGTGCGGTCGCTTCGGTGCTACGTCTAATTTCTGGCCTGTAGCACCCTGAAACTTGACGGGTGATTCGAGCCGTAGAAGCACCGCGAGCAGGGCGGGAGCACCTCTCCGGGAGGCCTCCAACACCCTGCTCGTCGGGAACTGCTGGAATGTGAAGACGGCGCGGGAGCGCCTGTCTCAGGCCTAGGCCTTCTTCGCGGACGTGGGGCTCGCGCCGTACTTCTTGCGGAAGCGGTCGATGCGGCCGGCCGTGTCCACGAGCTTGTACTTGCCCGTGAAGAAGGGGTGGCAGTTCGAGCAGATTTCCACCGAGAACGAGCCGCGGGTGGACTTCGTCTCCACGACGTTGCCGCACGCGCAGGTCACGCGGGACGGCGGGTAGACGGGATGAATGTCGGACTTCATGTCGCTCTCTCCAGTGTGCCTTGCCCCCACCCGCCCACGGGTGGGAGGTCCGGCGCTGAGGGGTGGCCGGCGCTTATAATGGCGCCTGGGCCGGTTCACAAGGCCAGCCCGGCTCAATGGGACGCCGAGCCAGGGGGCTCGACGCGCTCCACCTGCTTCTGGACGGCCGGGTCGGCCGGCACGTCACTCCCGAGCTGGATGTAAGACAACAGATGCGTGCGGCCACTGCCCGTTTCGCCGCCCTTCACTGTCTGACGCAGGGCCTGCTGCCGGGCCTCCAGGCTGGCGACCATCTGCTCCATGGAGCGCTTCTCCGCCGCGTCCTTCGCGCCCGAGAGCCGCGCCCGGGCCCGGACGAGGTTGTCGTCGAGCAGGCGCAGGTGCTGCCGCGCGCGCTCCAGCTCCCCGGCGTCCTCGAAGCGGCCCTGGCCGTCCAGGTGGAGCACCAGCTTCGCGAGCTGACGGCCCCGGTCCCCCGGCGGAATCAGCGTGGCCAGGGCCTGGCGCTGGGGGATGCCCGGTCCCCGGCCCTCGTGGGACTGCACCACGAAGTCCACGCCTTCGACCTCGTCGGCCAGGCGCAGGGCCTCCGTGTGGGGCAGCGCCGCGAGCACCAGCACCAAGGCCACCTTCGCCTTCTCGCGCAGCTGCCGCACCTCGGCGGCGAGGGCGGGCTGCACGGGCAGGCCCTGCACCACCTCCTGCGGGGCCCCGGGCGCGGGCACTCCCACAGGGACCGGCTTCTCCGTGACAGGGGACACGCCCACCACGCCCACCTTCAGCCCGCCCACCGTCACCACCGCCGAGGCGGGGAACAGCCGCTTGCCCTGCGCGTCCGCGAGGTTCACCGACAGGAGCTTCAGCCCCGCCTTGCGCGTCTGGCGCTGGAGGAAGGCCACGCCGAGCCCGAGGTCGCGCGAGCCCACGGCCATGGCCGCGGTGCCCTGCGCGTCCATCTGCGACAAGACGAGCTCCGCGCGCGCCCGGGCGTCCGGCGCGGCCGCGCTGTCCCGGCTCTTGAAGAGCGCGTTGCCCGCATCCAGCACGAGCACCGGCGCGCCCTTCTCGCGCTCCTGGTCGATGGCGGCTTTTCGTCTGGCCAGACCGCCAGACGGGTTGTGCCTTCAACCACAGGGGGCGACTTCGCCCCCATTGTCTCCGGTGAAGAGGAGGACGAGCTGCCTCGGCGCCGCGCCCGCCACCAGCGGCAGCAGGAGCAGCAGCGCCAGGGCCGCCAGCGTCAGCGGACGCGGGCTCACTTCTTGCCCTTCTTGGCCGGCGCCTTCGCCTTGTCCAGCTCGGCGATGCGCTCCTTGGCCGTCTTGGCCTCGGCGGACTTCGGGTAGCTCTTGATGAGCTCCTCCAGCGCCAGCCGCGACTCCTCCTTCATCTTCAACTGGGCGAAGCAGTCCGACGAGCGCAGGTACGACTCTGGCGCGGAGTCCGCCTTCGGGTAGTCCTGCAGCACCTTGCCGTACTCGAAGAGGGCCTCGCGGCACTTGGACTCGGCGAAGTACGTCTCGCCAAGGCCGAAGTGGGCGTCGCCGAGCAGCGGGTCCTTGGCCCACTTCTTCATGAACTCATTGTAGAGCTGGCGCGCCAGCAGCAAGTCACCGGCCTTGGCCTTCTCCCTGGCGAGCGCCAGGAACTCCTTCTTGTCCGTGGGGCGCTTGAGCTCCTCGGCCTTCTTCTTCGCCTCGGCTTCCTTCAGGGCCGCCTCGCCCTGCATGGCCACCAGCTTCTGGTCCTGCGCGGCCAGGGCGGTCTCCAGCTCGGAGATTCTGTGGAGGTACGTCTCCACCTGTCCGCGGAGCTGGGCGAGGTCCTCGACCGTCTTCTGGAACTGGACGCCGATGTCCGCGTCCTTGCGGCGCGCCGCGGTGTCCAGGCCGTTCAGGGCCTTGGTGACCTCGGCGACCTTCTCGTCGATTTTCGGGAGCGTGGCGGCGAGCTGCTCACGCGTCTCCTTCAGCTCCAGCTGAATCTGAGCCGAGTCAGCGCCGAGCCGGTCGACCTTCGCCTCGAGGGCGCGGCCGCGGTCAGCGGGGTAGAAGCATCCTGGGAGTGCCAGCAGGGATATCAACGCCAAGCTTCGCATCGGACGCCATCTTAGGGCGAAACGCCCTGCCCGTCCGGTCTTCTCTCATTCCTTCGGGCCCGCGCCGCCGCCTGCCCGCCTGCCCGGTCAGCGATTCCCGCCGGAAAACTCCAGCCGCTCGGCAGCGTGCGCGCAGGCAATCCGGAGCCGGGTGGGGTTGAGGAAGAAGGGGACGGGCCGCGAGCGCCCTGCCTCCAGCGACTGAAGCGCCCGCCGATACTCTCCGGCGGCCTCCGTGGCGCGCCGGCACTGCTCCAGCAACAGCCCGAGCAGATAGCGGGCCGCCGCGTGGTCCGGGTCCAGCGCGAGACAGCGGCGCAGGTCGCGCTCCGACACACTGTCCGGCACACCGGACGCGGCGCCGTCCAGGACACAGGCGAAGAGCAGGTCCGCTTCCAAGGAGGCGTCCGGGCCGGAGGCAGGCGCGACAGCCTCATCCCCGCGCGGCGTGTCCGCGGTGGGGCGGCGCCTGCCAGGGTCCACGGCCCGAGGCATCTCCTTCGAGGAGGTCCGCGTCCGGGCCGGGGCATTGCCTCCCGGGGGCGGGCTCCCCCTGAGCGTACGCGCGGCGCGTGGCTTCGCGGGCATGGCCGTCGAGCCCACCTCACCCCGGCCACGTCCCAACGCCGCGGATGCGCCTCCCTGCCCCGGTGCCGCGGCCTCGTCGGAACGTACATAGAAGAAGGCCTGCTCGCCCCGGTGTACCCGCAGCGCGGGCGGCACCTGGAGCAGCGGCTCGGACGCGGACAGCACCAGGGTCCCCCCGGGCGCCAGGCGCTCGGCCAGCGCCTCCACGGTGCGCTGGAACGCCTCCGCCGTGAAGTAGAGGAGGACGTTGCGGCAGAAGATGACATCGAAGCCACCACCACCCGGCGCCACCGGATACGGGGCCTCCATCAGGTTGTGGTGCTGGAAGCTCGCGCGCTCACGCAGGGCCGGCGTCAGGACCTGCTTCGTGCCGGCCCCGGCGAAGTACCGGGCGCGCAGCTCGGGCGGAACGCGTCCCGCTTGCTCGTGGCTGAAGGCCAGCCAGCGCGCGCGGTGCAAGGTGGCTCCGCAGATGTCCGTCCCCAGCACCGTGCTGTCCGGGTCGGCGCCTGCCTCCGCGAGGAGGACGAGCAGCGTGGCCACCTCCTCGCCCGTGGCGCAGCCCGCGCTCCAGACGCGCAGCGGTCGCCGCTCCCGCGCGACCAGGGGCGCGAGCACCTGGCTCCGGAACGCGGCGAGCTGGACCTCGTCCCGGAAGAGGTCCGTCTTGTTCACCGCCAGCGCGGTGATGAGGTCCTCCAGGTCCGTCGCGCCCGCCGGAGACTTGAGGAACATCAGGTACTGGTGCGGCGTGAGGCCCTGGCTGCGGGCCGCCAGCCGCGCCTCCAGCCGCCGCAGCTGGGGGCCGCTCAGCGCCATGCCCGTGTGCGCCGTCAGGAAGGCGCGCACCGCGGACCATTGCGCCCCCTCGGCCACCCGTGCTCAGCGCCCCACTGCGAGGGACTCTCCCCGGGACAGCCGCACCAGCGTCGCCGCGACCTCGTCACCGTGGATGAGGTGGTCCACCGCCTTGCGCTCCACCGCCGCGCCCGGCATGCCGAACACCACGCAGGACTCCTCGTTCTGCGCCACTGCCAGGCCCCCGGCCTGCTTGATGGCCAGCAGGCCGTCGGCGCCATCCGCGCCCATGCCCGTCAGCACCAACCCCACCGCGCGCCGGCCGTAGGTCCGCGCCGCGCTCTCCAGCAGCACGGTGCCCGAGGGCATGTGCCCGTCCCGCTCCACGCCCGGCTTGAGCGCCACCCGCCCCCGGAAGGGAATGACGGTGTGCTGCCCTGGCGGGGCGATGAGGACGTGCCCCGGCATCAGCGGCTCCCCGTCCTGCGCCAGCCGCACCTTCAGTTTGCTGGCGCCCGCGAGCCACCCGGCCAGCGACTCCGCGAAGGCAGCGTTGATGTGCTGGACGATGACGATGGGCGCCGGAAAGTCGGCGGGCAGCTCCGACAGCATCCGGAAGAGCACCTGCGGCCCGCCCGTGCTCGCCGCCACCACCACCACGCCCATGGACACCGCGGGCAGCACCGAGGTGGCCACCCGGGGCGGCAGCAGGGGCCCGCGCTGGGGCCGGCGCAGGTGACGGATGACGCGCACCGAGGACAGCAGCCGGATCTCCCGGACCAGGTTCCAGGCGTCCGGCCCCGCGTCGATGGCGGGCTTGATTTGCAGGGCGAGCGCCCCCAGCTCCAGGGCCCGGTAGGTCAGCTCCGGCGCCTGCGAGCGCGGGTCCGCCGTGAGCACCAGGATGGGCGTCGGGCACTCGGCCATGATGTGCTCGGTGGCCGTGAGCCCGTCCATGATGGGCATGTCCACGTCCATGGTGATGACGTGGGGACGCAGCTCCTTGGTCATCTCCACGGCCTGCTTGCCGTCCGCGCAGGTGCCCACGACTTCGATATCGGGGTCCTTGCTCAGCGCCTCGCAGATGAGCTGTCGGCAGATGAGGGAGTCATCGACCACCAGCACCGACACTTTCTTGCCCATGCCCTGTCCATACCCCGTGCGCGAGCCGGGGAGTATAGCCAATGCGAGGGCATGTCAGCCCAGCAGTCGCCGCACCACATCCACCAGGTCCTGCCGAACCAGGTCGCCCTTGGTGATGTAGCCGTCCACCCCGGCCGCCAACCCCCGCCGCCGGTCCTCCTCTCCCCCACGGGTGGTGAGGATGACGACGGGCAGGCGGGAATGGACGGGGTGCCCCTTCAGGCGCCGGGCCAGCTCCAGGCCGTCCATGCCGGGCATCTCCAGGTCCGTGACGGCCAGGTCCACGGGATGAGAATCCAAGACCGCCAGGGCCTCCGCCCCATCCGAGGCGATGACGGTGTCGTATCCCACCGCCTCCAGGAGGTTGGCGATGAGCTCCCGGGTCAGGGGCGAGTCGTCCACCACGAGGATGCGGCGGCGGGCCTCGGGCTGGGGCGCCGCCGAGGGGGCCGGCCGCGGCAGGGTGTTGCCGTTGTGGGCGCTGGCGGTGAGATAGGCGGCGGAGAGGACCATGGCCAGGCGCCCGTCCGCCAGGGACGTGGCCCCGGTGAGGTGGCCGAAGCGGCCCAGGACTCCCTTCAGCGGGAGGATGGCCTGGACCCGCTCCTCCAGGACACGGTCCACCACGAGCGCCGCCGCGCCGCTCTGGCTCTTCACCACCAGGGCCAGCTCGCCCTCGCGGGCGGCCCGCTCCGGCTCCAGCCCCAGCAACGAAGCCAGGGGGGCCAGCGGCAGGACCCGGCCCTCCACCAGCAGTGACGGCCGGCCGGCCACCTCGCACTGGTCCGCGAAGTCCACCTTGAGCGCCCGGGAGACGTGGGTGGCGCTCAGGGCCAGCGTCTCCACCCCCACCTGGATGAAGAGCAGCGGGGCCACGGTGAGGGAGACGGGGACGCGCAGCTCGAAGATCGTGCCCCAGCCCGGCGCCGACTCCACGCCCACGTCGCCGCCCAGGGCCTGGATGGAGGTGCGGACGGCGTCCAGCCCCACGCCCCGCCCCGACAGGTCCGTGACGACGTCGCGCGAGGAGAAGCCGGGCAGGAAGACGAGGTCGCGGGCCGCCGCGTCCGACAGGGCGTTGGCGGCGCTCTCGTCGAGCAGCCCCCGGCGCACCGCCACCCTGCGGAGCAGGGCCGGGTCCACGCCCATGCCGTCGTCCTCCACGCGGAGGATGATGCGGCTGCCCTCGCGGGCGGCGCGCAGCGTGAGACAGCCGCGCGGCCTCTTGTCCGCCGTCACCCGGTCGACCCGGGTCTCCAGCCCGTGGTCCAGGGCATTTCGGACCAGATGCATCAAGGGCTCGCGGAGCGCCTCCACCACCGCCCGGTCGGCGCGGGTGTCCTCACCGTCGATGACGAGCTCCACCTCCTTGCCCAGCTCGCGGGACAGGTCGCGCACCATGCGGGGATAGGGCTCGAAGAGGACGGAGAGCGGCAGCATGCGCAGCGTCTGCACCTCCTCCACCAGCATGCCCAGGTCGCGCAGCTCCGCGTTGGAGAGCAGCTTCGACTCGCGGTGGAGCGCGGCGGCCAGCTCCTTGGCGGTGCCCAGGCGCGCCGCCAGCGCGGCACCCGCGGGCCCCAAGTCCTCTGCTTCGCGGGCCAGCTGGCTCAGCTCGCGGGCCAGCGCCAGCCGCCGGGCGTTGGCCAGCTCCCGGCGCCGGGCCACCTGCGTGAGGTTGGTGACGGCGCTGGTGAGCAGGTCCAGGCTCTCCACGCCGATGCGCACCGAGGTGTCCGGACGCGGCTCCGGCTGCCGCGACACGGTCGTGCCCGAGACACCACGCTCCCCAGGGGACCGCGCGGCCCCCACCCCTGAGGAAGGGGCGGACGGCGCCGCGGTGCTCCCCGGGGCGGCGCGTCCCGTCGTTGAAGGCCGGGCCGTCGTCGCAGGGGGCTCGCCGGCCCGCCGGGTGGAAACGCCCGTCCCTGGAGCCCCGGCACCGCCCCTGCCGGGTGATGCGGAGTGCGCCCCGCTCCCGACGACCAGCGACGTCCCCGAGGCGGGCGTGCTCGCTGCGTCCCTCCATTGTGGTGCGGCCTGGACGCCACGCCCCATGACGAGCGAAGCGCTCGCCCCAAGAGCCTCGGCCGAAGCGCTCGCGCCCTCCCGGCCCGAGCGAGGGCCCTGCGCCCCCCTGCCCGATGCCAGCGACGCCCCCCGGCTTGCGAGGCCCACCTGCGGGCTCGGCTGCGCGGAGGCAGCATCGTCCGCACCTCCGCGCTCGGAGAGAGCAACGCCGCCGCGCATGTCCCCCTCGCCTCCGGGACTTCCGGCGGGCGGCGCCCCCTGCCCTCCAGTCCCCGGCGGCAGGCGCTCCTGTTCGGAGCGGATGCACTCCTGTAGCCAGATGACGAGCCGCTCCACCGCGGGCGGCGGCTCGGCAGCGCGCTGGGTGCCGGAGAACACCAGCACCGCATCCGCGGTGGTGAGCAGCGCGTCCGTGGACGCCGGAGAGAGCACGTAGCGCAGGGGCTCGGTGCAGCGAACCAGCTCCTCCATCTCGTGGACGAGCACGTTGACGTCATCGAAGCCCATCATCCGGGCCTCGCCCTTGAGCCCGTGCAGCTCCCGCAGCACGCCTCGCCCCGCCTCCGCGCTGGCGCCGGCCTCCAGCTCCATCAGGGACCGGGTGATGCGCTCCACGCGCACCGTCACCAGGTCCCGGAACTGCCTGAGGAGGCGCTCGCTCGGGTTCACCCGCCTTCCTCCTCGAGCGGCTCCTGTCCGATCTGGAAGCGCTCGACCACGCCCCGCAAGTCTCTCGCGAGCACGAGCAGGTCGGTGTTCGCGGTGCTCACGTGCTTGGTGGCGTTCAGGCTCTGCTGCGTAATCCGGAGGATGTCCGCCATCGTGTCGGCGAGCTGGTCGGTGCCCGTCTGCTGCTGCTGGGTGGCCAGGGAGATGCTGCGCACCGCGT